>Ga0209589_1003609_pt1 | contig 26994 bp, 28 predicted proteins | sample CowpeawhiteBW_FD_187525 | JGI IMG/M metagenome (GOLD analysis project Ga0209589, IMG submission 187525) | Root nodule microbial communities of legume samples collected from California USA - Cow pea white BW (SPAdes) (version 2) | ecosystem: Host-associated > Plants > Roots > Nodule | place: USA...
ATCTTAATAAATTGAAATTTTCCCGCGTTGGGATTTTTTATCGAGTTGGCTATTAAAGCACTTATTTATTTTAATATTTATTTTTAAGTAATAATCCCTAGGGATGTTACATTGTGTGTTGGGTCAACATGACGAAACTGGAAAAAGAGAGCATGTCATATACTACCTGAGCAAGAAGTTCACAGAATGTGAACAACGATACTCGTTTTTAGAGCGAACTTGTTGCGCATTGGCATGGGCTGCCCATCGTCTAGGACAATACATGTTGAGTCATTCTACCTGGTTGATATCCAAGATTGACCCTATCAAGTATATTTTTGAAAAGCCCGCTCTCACTGGAAGGATAGCCCGGTGGCGAATGCTATTGTCAGAATACGACATTGTGTATGTCAGTCAGAAGTCCATGAAGGGTAGTGCCTTGGCTGAATATCTGGCCCAACAACCCGTTAACGATTACTAGTCGATGCAACCTGAATTTCCTGATGAGGACATCATGGCCTTGTTCGAAGATGACCAAGAAGATGAGAACATAAAGAAATGGACGCTATTATTCGACGGGGCTTCTAACATCATGGGACATGGTATAAGGGCAGTACTAATGTCTCCAGAAAACCAATACATTCTGATGACAACAAGGTTGTGTTTTAATTGCACGAACAATATTGCTGAATATGAAGCATGTGCTATGGGCATCCAAGCCGCAATTGAGTCAAAGGCAAAATTTATGAATGTATATGGAGATTCAGCGTTGGTTATCCATCAACTAAGGGGAGAATGGGAAACCAGGGATCAAAAGTTGATTCCCTACAAAGGGGAGTATTTTGATTTCATTGAATTCCACCATATTCCGCGAGAGGATAACCAATTGGCAGATGCCTTAGCTACTTTATCATCGATGTTCAAGATTAATCAGGATGGGGTAATGTCGATGATCCAAATGAAGAGCCACGAAGAGCCAGCATATTGCCATTTCATCGAAGAAGAGTTAGATAGTAAGTCGTGATATTTTGATATTAAACACTATATAAAAACCAGAGAATACCCCGAAAAAGCATCTGAGAATGATAAAAGGACACTGAGAAGGTTGGCTGCAAATTTTATCCTGAGTGGGGATGTGTTGTACAAGAGAAATCATGATATGGTTCTCCTTCGATGCGTGGATGCAAAAGAGGTTGAGTCAATATTGAAGGAAGTTCATGAAGGAACTTTTGGCACACACATGAATGGACACTCGATGGCTAGAAAGATCTTTAGGGCTGGTTACTTTTGGTTGACTATGGAGAATGATTGTTGCACACAAGTGTGAAAGTGCGAGAAATGTCAGAAGTATGCAAATAATATCAATACGGCACCCACTACTTTAAACTTAATGTCTGCCCCATGGTCGTTTTCAATGTGGGGGACAGATGTCATCGGAGCTATAGAGCCAAAAGCCTCAAACGGACATCACTTCATTCTAGTTGCAATTGATTATTTCACTAAATGGGTGGAAGCTGCTTCCTACGCTAGTGTGACTAGGAAAGTTGTGACTAAATTCATAAAAAGAGAGTTAATTTGTAGGTACGGATTGCCAAGCAAGATAATCACTGATAATGCCACCAATCTAAACAATCAAATGATGGCTGAATTGTGTGAAGGATTTAAAATTCAACATCATAATTCTTCTCCTTATCGTCCAAAGATGAATGGGGCAGTCGAGGCTGCTAATAAGAATATCAAGAAAATTATACAGAAAATGGTGGTGACGTATAAAGACTGCCATGAGATGCTTCCCTTTGCTTTGCATGGGTATCGCACCTCGGTACGTACATCAACTGGGTAACACCTTTTTCTATGGTGTACGGAATGGAGGCAGTACTACCCTTCGAAGTAGAAATCCCATCCCTACGAGTGTTAATGGAGACCCAATTGGAAGATGCAGAATGGGTTCAGGCCCGATTTGTCTAGCTTAATCTCATTGAGGAAAAAAGGCTAGCAGCAGTGTATCATGGACAATTATACCAAAGAAGGATGAAAAAAACATTTGACAAGAAGGTGTGCCCTAGAGAGTTCCATGAAGGCGAGCTAGTCTTGAAAAAGATCTTACCTATACAAAAGGATCATAGGGGCAAGTGGACTCCAAATTATGTGGTGAAGAAAGTATTTTCTGGTGGGGCACTAATTCTTACAAGGATGGATGGAGAGGAGTTACCGTTACCGGTCAATTCTGATGCGGTCAAAAAATTTTATACATGATGATTCCTTGATAGGAAGTGCTACTAGGGAATATTGACATTGTCTCCAAATTTAAAGCAATGAATGTCACGCTGAGTTCGTAAACATAATAATAAACAAAAAAGAAGGGAATAAAAGTATGTGCATACCATCGAGGCATCACGGGTACATTCACTAAGAGCAGACTCATTTTGGAGGGTGTAGTGGAAAAAAATTAATAAATAAAAAGGCAAAACAATAAAGCTTCCTATAAATTTTATCCATGAATCCATGCATTTATGCATCCTCACCGCATTACATCGTTTGCCTAAAGATTGAATCTTGTCGATGCTAAGCATTCAAGCAGTGTTTACTGACACATCAAAATCAAACTTCGGGTTCTCCTTTCATATATAGACCCTCTCCAATGGAATGGTCATTGATTTTCTTATGTTTACATCAAGGCCCTCTCTGATGGAATGGTCATTGATTTTCATATGCTTACATCAAGGCCCTCTCCAATGGAATGGTCATTGATTTTCTTTCTTTACATAAAGGCTCTCTCCGATGGAATGGTCATTGATTTTCTTATGTTTACATCAAGGCCCTCTTCGATGGAATGGTCATTGATTTTCTTTCTTTACATCAAGGCCCTCTCTTATGAAATGGTCATTGATTTTCATATGCTTACATCAAGGCCCTCTCCAATGGAATGGTCATTGATTTTCTTTCTTTACATCAAGGCCCTCTCCGATGGAATGGTCATTGATTTTCTTATGTTTACATCAAGACCCTCTCCGATGGAATGGTTATTTATTTCCTTCTTCACGTCAAGGCCTTCTCCAATGGAATGGTCATTGATTTCTTTGTCACAACAGGACCCTCTCCTTCAGAATGGTCGAGTCTGTTTTCTTCTTTGGATCACGACCCTTTTCTTTGAATTGGTCATTGTATATGCTTGATTTATTTTTTTTCCTCTTTTGCTTTGAAACCCAAACGAAATTAGTGTTTTTATCTTTACTCATCTTTTACTTTGATAACCTATGAAAGTTAAATTTCATACTATCAAGTAAAATCTAAGTAAAGAGGGGCAGCTGTCAACACCCAATTTCATCCGGGTAACAATGATAAAAATAATAAACAAAAAATTAATTAATTAAAGTTCAATTGAGAAGAATAAATAAATAAATAATAAAAGAAAAGAAAATGGTAAAAAAAATATGTTTTAGTTTGAGAAAAAAAATATCTATGTTTATTTTATTATTATTATTATTACTTTTTATTTAATTTTTAATTTAGTTTTATTTATTTATTTATTTATTTATTTGGGCTTATTATTTTTATAATTACATTATTTTCCTTTATATTATTACAGCTCCATTTTTGTTTTACGTCTCTCATTCTAGTTTAATAAAAAAAGAAAAAAGAAAAAAAATAACAAAACAAAAAAAACAACAAAAAGTAAAAAAAAGAAAAGGAAAGGAAAAGAGGAAAGAAAGGTAGAGGTAATGTAAAGTCTCTCTGTTATCAGACCCATGCTTGCTATGCTATCATGGTTTTGTATTGGGAATGACCTGTAAAATGGTCATGATGGCTGAAGGAGCAGGAAGCAACATCTGCTCTCAACCTTATCCCAAATTCCGAGATTGGAAGGTGCAGAGAAAAGTGAACAGAACAAAGGAGATAGTTACATAATAAAAAGGTGAAGATTCATGAGAGGGGGGTTCTTTTTTTTTGGATTACTACAGAGGGGAGAAGGCACTAGAAAACAGAGAGGGAGAGAAGGAGTCAAAATTGAAAACGGAAGCAAAGCTGTTAATGCATTAAGTTTTATTTTTACGGTAAATGTTCTTAACTCCTCCTTAGCTTATGTTACCCTGACTTGATATTACTGTTGATGTTCATGGATGTATGAATTGGAGCTTCTGTTAACGTGATTTGCTATTGATGTTCATGAATGTATGGATGAAAGATGGTTTGAGATGAGCATAGTTACATCTGTTATTTATTTTGTTTATTCTCATCGCACCTGCATACAGTAAAGAACAGAGCACAATGTTTTTTTATGTTTTTTTTATGTTTTTTTTATTTTTTTTATTTTATCTACCATTGTTACGACATGTTCTTGTTTCGATCTTGCTATTGTTTGGGTGTTATTGCTGCCCGAATGAGTGCTGGAAAACAGTTTACTCATCAACCTCATTCTCAACCATTCACCCGTGTGTTTCTTCCCTTTCCTCTCACCGCCATAATCATTAACTCCTTTCCTGCCACATTCAACACGAATTTTATCCCCCTCTTCCAGCCCTCACTCATTTTCTTTTCTTTCCATCATCCTGTTGCATAAAAGCGAAACCACTCATAATTTCAATCCAGTATCACTATATTATTTCCCACCCATCAATCTTCATTATCATCTTCGGTCATCTTCCTATTCCCTCATTCCACCACCTGCACGATAAAAAACAAAGCACAACTTTATTCTCCTTCACCTTTACAAACAAAAATAGCCAAACCAGCTCGTCTACCACCTCTTCTCCATTCAATACGCAAATTCATTAGACAAACCCAAACAATCCTCACCTTTGTCACGCCACTGTACCTACACGGAACCACCACCATTTTCGCATTCCACTTTTTTCCTTACCATGTGATTCATAGCCCGAAAGCATAGAGGAAAGAAGAAAAATCGCCGGCGACGAGTCGGAGTTCGAATAGCACACTAGGGGTGGCGGTAGCAAATCGCAGTTGTGGCGATAACCCCGACGTGATCACGTTAGTAGCTTTTGTTTCAATCACCAACATCGTCGTTGTGGGCCTCTGTTCGGTCTTGGAGAGCTTGCAGAATAGAGGAGAAGACGCACCCTTGTTCGACCCAGCGGCGCTAACGATTCCCTCGACGGTGACGGCCTTGAGGCGGCGGGGTGGATCGAGGATGGAGGCTAGCGGAAGAAGATGGAAGGTCTAGCGGAAGAAGAAGATGAAAGGTGGGTTGTCGCCGGCGGAGACGGTAGCTGGAATGATGGCTGCAATAACTCCTTGAGGTTGTCCGAGTGAGAGAAAAAAAAATGTTCCCTTTAGAGTTTCTGTTTTGAAAAAAAGAAGTTGGGTTTGGGCTCGCAGACCCCTCTTTATTCCACACACCCCCGCTTTCAATCTTCTCACACCTCTTAGTTTATGTTTTGGATCTATTTGGGTTTACATAACACACCTCTTTATTTACTGCATACACCCCACATCATTTTATTTCTTACACCTCTTTCTCATTTTATACACCCCACCTGTTTACTTCGTGCACCTCCCACATGTGATAGTCCTGCACCCCGTACCTTTGTCTATTTGTTTTCGGGTCTGTTGTTGTGTTTACTTTGGGCACCCCCACTAATCACTCATGCACCCCGTTTTTTTTTCCACTTTTATCCGTCTTAAATAATTTAATCCTTTTATAAATTTATTTATTTATTTTTATTTTTATTTGTTTATTTATTTAAAAAAAAACAATATATTTGAAAATTATAAAAATTAAAATATAGAAAAAAATAAAAAAAGTTCTCTGTCATTTTTATTGTGTCTGTTCGACCGTTCGCGTCGTGTGACACTTTCTTCCAAATAATTTTTAAAAAAAAATACTAAAATAATTTTCTTTCTCTTTTAGTATTTGTTCGACCGCTCGCGTCGTGTAACACATATTTTCAAGTAATTCAAAAATATCAAAAAATATAAAATTTCAAAATATAAAAACATCAACATTTTCAAACAAATATCTTTAAAAGAACTACGTAACCCTGATTTCTCATCCTTAATGAGAATACGTAGGACCAAGGTTAATCTTTGTCGGGCCCAAAAAAGTTAAAAAAATATTTTTGTTTCTTTTTAGCATTTTTGCCTTATTATTTCTTTTGGGGGAAAATTAATATTTTGAAAACCACATCGACTTTGCATTTTTAATTAAAGGTACCGCCCTTGGGCGGGCGCGTAGGGTGCTAACACCTTCCCTACGCGTAACCGACTCCCGGATCCAAAATTTGGTTTTTGCAGACTTTCTTTATTTTATGGTTTTCCATAGTTTTCCAAAAATAACTGTGGTGGCGACTCCTAATTTTTTTTTAAACCCGTTTTCTTTTTCGATTCGCCTTCCCGTCGCGATTCTGGTTGCGACACTTAGTTAAATCCAATGTAGTATAGGGAGAACCTTGGGAATCAATCTGTGGACTTGGCTAAAGTCAAATGCATTGTTTGTACTTGAATTATGGTGGGGAAATTTATTCAAAATCAACACTTAAAAACAGAAAACTCAAAATCATCAAATGCAAGAAATGTTATGAACTATGCATGAATGCATGACATATAATGCACAAAATGGTAGGGAATGATGAATTAGCTAATCCTAAATGCTCGAAACATGTTTAATGATTAAAACTAGGCTAATGCAATGGTTAAATTTGTCCAAATTCATCAAACTCGAAATTTGCCCAAAATCAAGAACATGTTCATGAACAAAGTGCATGGTATCCTCAGATTGTGATCTTTTGGTGATGCAATTGAAAATGTAATGATGAAAAGATTATAAATGTTCTCGATTGAATTTAAACACTAGAATCACTCGATTTGGTGCACTATACACAAAGTTCTCAATTTCATGGACCCTAATTCTGAAATTTGAGCAGAATTGCGATTTCGATCAATTCGACCAACTCGTGTAACGAAAATGCAATTAAATGAGCATAAAGTTTTGTCATGATGTAGAGAATGAAACCGCCAAATAAATTTACTTCAATAATCAACAAAATCACGCAATCACTAAATTATGCAAAAATGCAATTTAAGAAGATGCAAAAATTCGAATTCCATGATTCATGGAAGGAAATTCGAAATTGATGATTCGAATCTCTTGTGGAGCATTCAAGGACAGTGAATGAAGCTCAAGAATAAATCAAAAAGCTTAAATCACGCGAAATTCAAATGGAACAATGATTTTAAGTGAACGTGAACTATAAAAATTGCATAAACATGTCAATTTATGAAATAGTGATGGAATTGGGTGTGTGATGGTTTGAATAGCTTGGGAATCATCCCAAGAGTGTGCATGAATTTATAGAACTCAAAATGATTAAGAAACAAGTGAGAAATTCAATGGAATAGTAACTAGTGGTGTGTGTGAACTTGAAAATGGTGTAGAATTGGGGTTTTGGTGATTTGATGATGGAATTTCAAAATTAAACTTGCAAACAGTTAAAGGAACTCACAAGTGATGTGTGTGAAGTGGTGGAATGAGAAGAAACTCGAAATTGTAGCAAAAGTGCAATGAAATGGAGAAATATGAGTGAAATGAACTTAACTACTACCATTGGTCTTGAATCCAACCCATTCATCTTGTTTACTCTGAAACAGTGATGTATAGAGGTCTTTTGGACACACCAATTCATAGGCTTGGTTCCAGAACCTAGATTTGGTAAGGTAGGATGGAGTTCAAGTTCAAAAAGTGGTAGCCAAGGTGATGGTTTTGTGGAAAATGATGATGAACATTATGAAACCATAGACCAAATGAACAGTATTGAAATTTTCATTATTGAAGCTCAAATCCAGATTACAATACCAAAAATGAGTACAAGGACTTACCCTAACCTTCCTCTCACCAAGGCTTGAGTTATCTAAGCTTCCAAAAGAAATAAATGGAGTGAAAAAGAGTGATTTTAGATGGAATTTGGGGTCTATTGCATGAGGTGGTGTGGTGCTATCAAAAATTGGTCTGCCATGGTCCCTCAATTTTCAGAAAATGACCTAGAAGGTTGCTAAGTGGTCCCCCCCCATTCCACCTCCTCCAATCTACCCTAGAAACTCCCAACACTAAGCCACCTCTCATCAAATAACCCAAACTTCAATGTGCAACCCTCTCTTGGATTTTTAGCAATCCCCAGGCCCAAACAAGTCACATTAAGTGTCCTAAAGTGCTTCAAATGATTGGCTCTTGATTTACGGTCCAACTAACAAAAGTCAACTCTAAGGTCAACCATGCCACTTTTGCACATTTCATGTTTTGCCACCAACTTGACCTTACTGCTATGTGAACTTATAGGCCTTTAAATCTTCAATAAAACCTTGCCTAAGGATAAAAGACCTGCAAATTGATCAAAAACTCAAGTGCAAGGGTTAGCTCTACCTAGACACTACATGAACAATTAAGCTAAAATGACAAAAAAACATGAAAATTAAGAATTTTGCTCATTTGGCCCTAAACCACAAATTTTGGTGTTTGACCACCTCCAACAAGTGTATTTAGGCAATTATGATGATTCCATATTAATGTCAAATCACCCAGTTTGGAAGAATTTCAAAAAGTCAACTCTAAAGTGAACTATGTCATAGTGGCTAAATAAGCAAAATTTGACTCTTAATACTAGGTTTGACTAACCTATAACCCTAGGACTAAAAAAAATGATGCAACCACACTCAAATGATGTTTAAAAATACTCTACAAACACTAATTCTATGAAAATGCAAAAATGGTCCTAAGGGAGGAATCTTACCAAATATGCTCAAATTAAGTATTCTAGAATGGAAAAAAATGAATACTTTGACTAATAAACATTAACAAAATTGAAGAAACATCAAATTTAATTGATTTAAAATACCCTTTGGCTCCTGTTCCTGTAGAGAACAATTAAGATGAGTTAGGCATAAGCGTCACCTTACCATGTAGTCCGCTATCTCCTCAGTTGGCCTTTTCCCGGTTGATACATGTCAGCTTGAACCCAAGAGGGGTTACCTGCAGAAGAGTCTCCGAAGCTCAAGTAAGTCAAAGCTCTCAGAAGGTCAAATCAGTGATTAATGAATGCCTACCTTTAATTACTGGGGTCCACGCGTATTTATAGAGCATTAATGATGTCTGATTACCTCATGGGCCGGGCTTTGACTTGGGCTCTAGCTTGGGCCATGAGTGGGCATGGGCCCTAACCTAGGCCCTTAAGACCTATTGAACGCGGGGGCTTCTATTTTACTAAGTTTATTGGAGTTGTCGGTCTAGGCTTTAATCTTATTAGGTCTGCTGGAGTAGCCGGCTTGGACCGGCTACCTACCTTGACGACTTATATTGGTTACATGAGGTGTAGGTTATTCTTCTAGATGTATAGGTTAAAATCGGTACAAGTTAGGCTGACTCGGCCTAGGCTGAATACTTGGCTGCCTTGGTATATGCATTGTTTACTTATTTGGTCGAGTTTGGCTAGGTGTGGTACACCAGTCCCCCAGCCTTTTTCGATATGAGTTGTCGGTCAAGGGTGATATGTGTTGGTATGCTAGCGGAACTGGCTAGGTGTGGTACACTAGTCCCCCAGCCTTTAAGTGTGATGAACAGTGTTAAGGCTAAAAAGTGGTAACCGTCTGAAGGTAGGTGAATGGGTGTCAAGGGTCAAATCAAGAAGTTTTGGCGCCGTCGTTTTTAAAAGTTATATCTTTCGCAATGATGGTGTCGATTGGTCTGGGTATTGTTTTGGCGGGAAGGGGTTTTCGTCGTTTGGGATCCTGGACTATAAATATAGGTTTCAAAATAGGTGAGGGGTTACTTGGTTCACTTGCGAGAGTTTTGAATTCAAAGATCTTGTGTGCATCATATTGTCCGACTAGTTCCCAAATTCAGTTGACATCTCCCCATAAACACGAAAACAGGTATGTCTAGTAGCGATAGTATATCGTTATCTACGTCTAGTAGTAGTGAGAGTACGGAGTCAGAGAAAAGTAGAGGTAGAAAATTTGACGAAGAGGGTACAAGTTCTGGGGGCATGACAAGTGGGATTCCAATGGAGACGGTGAGGGAGGTTCGAGAAGATCCCCCCGAAGAGTTGGCAGAAAGAAACTGGCCGGCAAAAGGCGGCTATGGGTGGGCGGCTGCCGACGTCCGCAACCAATCATCTTTGTTCCGGTGGTCCCGTCTACTGAACTCCTGGTTAAACTGCACACTTGTCATCTTCAAGGGCGTCAATGGGGACATCGTTTCCCTGGAGAGAGTTAGTGCTATCGACTGGGTATGTCATGGACAAGAGAGTGCTACCGAGAAGTTTTTCTACATGTATATGTGCCATTTTTCCCAACTTCATGTGCGGTTACCGTTAGACGGTTTCACTATGGGCGTATTGCGGGCACTGAATGTGGCACCTACGCAACTGCATCCGAATAGTTGGGCCTACTTGCAGGCTTTCCGCATCTTATGCCAATCCTTATATTTGGAGCCCACTCCTTATGCGTTTTTGTACTTTTACGACACCAGACCTCGCCGGCCGGCTACTTGGCTATCTTTGATAAGTTGCCCCAGTATCAGCAGACTGAATGCATTTTCCTAGTCTTTCAAGCATTTCAAGGACGGGTACTTCAAGGTTATCGTTAAAGAAGGAGGCAAAGCTCATTTTTTGAACGCGGATGGGAGTACCAAATTCCCTTTTAGTTGGACAGGAAATCCTTCTCGGTATAAGGACATGGGGATGGATGAGTTATCGGCTGGTGATAAAGAGGTGGTGGAGATCTTGTTGAAGTTTGTTGATAAGTTTCCCACTAAAGGCCTAGTTAGAGTTTATAATTCAGTGCATCCGATAATAGATATCGAAGGTATTTGTTTATTACTTAAACTGTGTTAATAATTCTAAGTTGTTTTGATCCGAGTTGTAATGTATTATTGTAGGGCATATGGCGCAATCTGGAAAGAAAAACTTGGCGTTTTTCCAATCGCTAAGGAAGGATATGGCCGCTAAGGCCAAGGCAGCTGGGAAGACTGATGTTCCCAACTTGCAAGAGTCTGTGGTGGAGGTGCATGTGCACGGCGGAACGAAAAGGAAGGCTAAGTTGCCGCCTCGACACGGGAAGGGAATAAACGTGAAGAAAGTAAGGGCGACCTTGCTCGGAACGGGGTCGGCTAGCGGAGTAGGGTCGGCTAGCGGAGCAGGGTCGGTTACTGGGGAGAAAGGGCCGGAATCTGGTTTGATTGAGTTGCCGGAAATATCTGTGAGGAAGGATATTTCAATTACCCTTCCAGATACCATTGTAAATTCCATTGACGGCATGGATGCGGACCATATTGTGAGGACAATGGTCGAGTTTGGAAGCAAGGCTTTAGTATTGAGCCGGCGTGTGGGGTCTCTATACAAGAGGGAAGTGAAGGAGGGGGGTCGAGAAAAGGTGGAGGAGTTGCAGAGGAAGGTAAACAAGCTAGAGGAGGAAAAGGCTGTGTTGGAGAAGGCGAAGGAGAGTTGGGATGTAGAGAGAAAGAGGTTGGCGACATGGAGGGTCCGTTGTTTGGATTCTGAGGAAAAATTGAATAAGAGAATAGGGGAATTGGAGGAAGATTATGACGATTTGAAGGATAAGTATGACGGAGCTGTTGGTGAGCTCGATGATCTGAAGAATAGCATTATACAGGAACACATTAACGGTTTTGAGAAAGGATTACGCCAAGCGGCATTTTTCCATAGGGAGGTGGATGTTACGGACGTGAAGTTTGATGTCAACAAGGATGTTATTGACGGGAGGATTGTGAATGAAGATGAAGGCAGTGCTGGTGAGGAAACGGAAGTGAAGGTGGAGGAGAAAGCGACTGAAGAGGTTATTGAGGCGGTTGATGCTGGAGAGGTGGCAACTGACGCGGCAGAATAGGACCTTAACTTTTATTGATTTGAAAATATTTGAGCCTATGTCTGTAATAGCCGGTACATTATGTTACGTTGGTATACTCTGTGTTTATTTTTAAGGCGATTAATGTTCTGTATGTTATTGTGCATGCCGAGTTTTGATAATATATGGTGTATGTGTGTCGCGATGGGTTGTATGTTAAGGGTTTTCGACCCAGGCCGCTTACTTGGGGTAAGGGTGGGGAACTTGAACGAATTAAGCACAAGATAAGGGTGTTCGACCCAGGCCGCTTACTTGGGGTAAGGGTGGGGAACTTGAACGAATTAAGCACAAGATCAGGGCTTTCGACCCAGGTCGCTTACTTGGGGTAAGGGTGGGGAACTTGAACGAATTAAGCACAACATAAGGGTGTTCGACCCAAGCCGCTTACTTGGGGTAAGGGTGGGGAACTTAAACGAATGTGAGAAAAAACACGTGGAAAAGTTGTATAGTTGAGAACCCTTCTTTTTATTTATCGAATATGGGTGCCTCGTTAAAACCTCCCTGGCCAAAACCCTCCTTAGGGAAAAAAGACCAGGTGAGGAAAAAGAGTACACCCAGGGTTACAAGTATTCGGCTAAGTACAATATACATTTAACTGAAATAGAATTTGAGGTGGGACACATTCCAGGTGTTGGGTATTTCTTCCCCAGATAAGTGTTCTAGGCGATAAGCTCCTCCTCCCGTGTCTTCACGTATGCGGTATGGGCCGTCCCAGCGGAGAATTTGCCATCTTTCTTTCTTGCACTACTGGCCATTCTCCAGACTAAGTCCCCGATTGTGATTGATCGTGGGCATAGGTTTGCGTTATATTTTCTGGCAGCTCTTCGTTTGGCAGCTATATTCCGTATTTGGGCCTTTTTCTCTGAGTTCGGGTAAGAGGTCGAGATGGGTGGCCATATTTTGGTGGTTGTGGGTTGGGTCGTATAGTTCTCGGCGTAGGGATGGTTTGCCAATTTCTACTGGTATCATGGTGTTTGCGCCGTAGACTAGGCTGAATGGGGATTCGTTTGTTGATGATTGAGGGGTGTATCTGTAAGCCCATAGTACTTCTACTAATTCTTCGGGCCATCGGCCTTTGGCGGTATCCAATCTCTTGTGCAGCTCCACGAGGATAACTTTATTTGTCGCCTCTGCTTGTCCATTGGTTTGTGGATGTTCTACAGAACTTGTGATGTGCTTGATGCCTAATCTAGTGTAGAACTTGGCTAACTCTTTATCAATAAATTGTCGGCCATTGTCTGTGATGATGGTATGTGGCACACCATATCTGCATATAATGTCCTTCCACACAAATTGTTGAACTTGTTGGGCCGTGATGGTAGTTAGCGACTTGGCTTCTATCCATTTAGGAAGTAATCGACAGCTACAATTAGGAATTTTACCTGCCCCTTGCCGGGTGAAAAGGGGCCGAGAATGTCCATTCCCCACTTAGCGAATGGCCATTGGGATAGTATGTGGTGTAGCTGTTCTTGTTTCTGGTGAATAAGGTTGCCATGTTTCTGACATGGTTTGCACTTTCTGACATAATCCTGGCAATCTGCTTCTATAGTCGGCCAGAAATATCCGGCTCTAAGAACTCTAGTAGCCATGGTGCGTGCACTGGAATGATAACCACAAATACCTTCGTGTAGCTCATTGATAATATATTGCGTTTGTTCTACCGTGACGCACTTAAGGAGGGGTTGACCATATCCGCGTTTGTAGAGGTCATCGCCTATCATGGTGTACCTGGCGGCCTTAGCCAGCCAAGTTTTGTCCGCATCTAGGGGGGTTGCCGGTTTTGAGGTACTGGATGTAGGGGGTGGTCCAATTTTGGCTTTGGGAGGTGTAAGACCTGTAGAATTTAATTAATTAAATAATTAATTAATTAATAAATATGGGAGGAGAAATAATTATGACATTTAATTATGGTTGGTATGATGTGGAAAAGTGCTAGCTCATGTGGTTGAGAGCACTTTCATTGTGCGAGAGGACTTGGGTTCGAGTCTTATGTATGCCTTTTGCGTTGTTATTTGTTGTTATTTTTAATATGTGATAATCATGTGGTGAAATAGTATGACATTTGAATTATGATTGTTTGCATGAAATATAAATTGGCATGATGGCTTGATATTGATTTGGGGAATTGCAGGGTTGTGAGTTCAAGTCTTGGAGAACTTACATTAAGCTTTATTTTTTTGGTGTTTTGGATTTGGGTTGAATATGAAAGGGTTGGGAAGAAACCCTAGTGGTATGGCAGTTGAGAGGTGGCTGGAAAGGAGCCATAATGGTTTGGTAAATGATAATAAACTCCATTCAATAAGTAATTTTCGTTTTAAAACATTGGCTTAGTTTTTAGGGCACCTTTAAAAGGCTATAGTGAGGTAGAGAGAAGGGTTTTGCAATCTGAAAATTTGACTTACAGAGAGAGCACGAAAATTCTGGAATTTGGTGAGGTTTGGGAGAGATTGAGAGGCTGAAAAGAGAGGAACCAAGGAGGGCTAGTGTGCGAAGGAGAACTATCCAAAGTTTCAAGGGTTAAAGCTTAAAAGGAGAACCAGGTTAGGGGAGTTTACCGCGATTATATTGTTGTTTTGGTATGAATTGTGTGAAAATAATATTTAAGTTATGCATGCACTGTGTTCATTCTGAGTTTCTGTTGAATTCTGGAAATTTTCCAGAAACCGCCTGGCGGGCTATACATAGCCGCCAGGTGGCTCATCCATTTCTGTGCATTTTGTTGTGTTTTTGGGTGCAGCGCCTGGCGGTGAATCCCTGTACCGCCACGCGACTCAAAGTCTGGGCTATTCTGGGTGTTTCTGGATGAACCGCCTGGCGGGATTGGTTGTGACCGCCAGGCGGCGCAGGTTGGATACTCGTTTTAAGTTTTTCCTGAGCGTTTGGCGTGAATTGTTCGGAGGGAAATCAAGGGGTGGGTCTTATGAGTGGATCTGGTGTAGAAATGTTTTGATTTCCAGTGTAATTGACATGGAAATTCAATGGAATAGTGACCAAGTGTTTAGGGTTGAACAATTGGGGTTTGATGTCGTGAGAGTGGTCAGTGATTGGAATGCTTTGAATAATTTTAATGGATGTGGGTGTAGGCTGCGAGGAACATAATACATAACGGAGATTGCGCGAGAAATGGAGATTAATCTGGAATAAAAAGCAAGGGAGAGTGGGACTGCGCGGTGTGGGAATTCTGGAAATTTTACCAGAAGTCTGATGCACCGCTTGACGGCACGGGACTAGCCGCCAGGCGCCAGTACAGTGACGTGGATACTAGTGGTTGTTCTGGTCTAGGAGTGTGTTTTAGGATAATTGGCGTTTGGTCCCTTAGTAAATCAATTTCTAGTGTATCTGTGAGGGGATAGAGTATAGAGATTCCGCTACGGTAATGATATTTTCCCTCTTACTTTATAAGCCAACTTGGGGGTGTATAAATTGGTCGAGAGAATGGTAATTAGAAGCTTGGGAAGTATGTTAGATCACGGGATATTCTAGTACTGTCAGAGCCTTAATAACATGTGTGTCAGTATGGATTTGGGGAAAACATGAATGACACCCAACCATGGGTGAGTTCCTTGGCGTGTAATTATTTTATGGGGAGTTGTTGTAGAGAGGGAGAGTGGTAAATGTTCATATAAGTAAACAGTACCATACACTGAGCTAGGAGTATAATGGATTGAGGATGGGTGCGAGTGCAAGATGCAAAGAGTATTTGACCAAAAGTAGTACTGCATAAGTACTGATACGGCACCTGGCGACAGAGTTAGGTCTGCCAAGCGGTAGAGAGGCAATAGTGGGGTTCTGGTGCAGGAAGCGCCTGGCGACAAGGGGGTCCCGCCAGGCGATGGCGACGAAAATCGTGGTCTCTGGAACAGCATCCGCCTAGCGGTGGGAACGGTCCCGCCAGGCGGTAGTTGCAGACTTTGTGATTCATGGGGCGCTTGGCGTTTGGCGGCACGTGTCCCCCGCCAGGCGGTCTGGAAGCTGGCAGCGCCTGGCGGCACGTGTCCCCCGCCAGGCGATTTATACTGCTGCAGCTTTGGGTTTTGATTATGAATTTGTGATCTACAGTGCGTCTAGTGATGCTTTAAGGGTGAGATTGCTGGTGTTCATTGAGTTGTGGCTCGGAACGTATCCCATGAGTTGTGGCTCGGGATAGGGGTTAAGCACGTGGTATTCCTTGAGTTGTGGCTCAGAATAGCATCTCTTGAGTTGTGGCTCGGGATGGCGGATGAACACGAGAAACCCTTGACTTGTGGCTCGGGTTGGCGAGTGTTGCCGGTGTAAGTGTGCTGGTTGTGGCAAGTACGGATGGGTCCAGAGAGATTGCCCTCCTCAATTGTTGGCAGACGAGTTTGGTAGTCTTGGGACGATACGGACTATGTTCGTATACGGGAACTCTACCTGGCGTTGCGGTGTATGATCCGTAGCATGTTTTCCCGCACGTGCTCTATCTGTTGTGGCCGATAGGTATGGCAGCAAGTCACCTTGAAGTAATCCTTAGACGTTGTAGAACACGAATAATCTGATTGGGGGTCAGATGGTAGGAATTAAAGAACAGGGCAATGTGAGATGTTTATGTTATGTACGATCTCTTGTGTTTATATGCTTATGTTTCTGTAACTTTATATATGTGATTTAATTGTTAAGCTCACCCTATCTACGTGTGCATGGCGATGATCGTGTACGCGGTACACGGGACCAGATTCTGTTGATGCAGGTGGCTCAGGTGACGCTTAGCCGCGGAGAGGGGTTAGACTTGGGGAAATGCTTATGTTTTCTTTATTGCCTTTGAAAACAGTTGTAAACCCTGATGGGTAATTTTATAACATTATGGTTTTGGTATTCATAGACTTTATTCGATGGTTTAATAAAGTTTTTAAATTTTCCCGCGTTTTGGGAAAATGAGGTATTATTAAATACACGTGGTTTTAATTTATTTCTTTTATTTATTTATAAATCAGTAATATCCTGACCGGATGTTACAAGAGGGGGTGACGTTGTCAGCTGGGGCATGGGTTAAATTTTGACAAGTGTGTGATGGAAGGCGTGGATAGTGTTTGTTGTAGTAAGGATCGGTGACGGTTTTTTAACTTGGTGCTGGCTAATTTGGAGAGGATATCGGCCCTAATGTTGTCGGTCTTTGGGATGTGTTCGATGCGGACTTGTTCGAAGGCGGATTGAATGACTGCATGGACCAGATGGTAGTACTGTAGAAGGATGGGGTCTTTGATCTGGAACTCATCATTTAGATGGCCTACAGTGAGCTTAGAGTCGGTTTTGCACGTTAATCTCTTGACGCCTACCTCACGGGCTAGAGAAATACCGGCGAGGATGGCTTCGTATTCGGCTTGGTTATTTGACTTTTTGAAGGCAAAGTGAAAGTTTTTTTTAATGAGGATGTCGTTGGGGCCTTCTAAGACGATGCCAGCGTCAGCACCTTTTGGATTTGAGGAACCATCTACATGAAGCGTCCACTGGTCCTCTATGGGTGTTTGCTGTAGGTCGTTGACGAAGTCTAAGAGACACTGGGATTTGATGGGGCCATGGGGTTCATAACGGATGTTGAATTCTGACAATTCGATGACCCATGATCACATGCGTCCGACTAGATCTGGTTTTTGTAATATTTTTTGGATTGGGTAGTCAGTTTTAATGGTGATGGTGTGGTTTTGGAAATATGGGCGTAGGCGGCGTGCCGCGTGGACCAAAGATAGGGTCAGCTTTTCTACCATCTGATATCTGGTTTCAGGATCTTGCAGCGTTCTGCTCACAAAATATACAGGATGTTGCGTGCCTTCTATTTCTTGGACAAGTGCGGCACTGACGGTATAGTCGGTGGCTGTGATGTATACAAGTATGGGTTGACGGGTGTCCGGCTTGTGGAGGATAGGTGGGGAGGTTAGGGTTGTTTTCAGTTTTTGGAAAATTTGTTCACAATCATCAGTCCACGTGAACCGGGTGGATTTCTTTAGGAGTTGGATTATGGGTTGGGTTTGTTCAGCTAGTTTAGGTAGGAAGCGGGAGATGGCTATGAGACGGCCAATGAGACGTTGGACCTCCTTAATAGTAGTGGGGCTGTGCATTTCGATGATGGCCTTGCATTTTTCAGGGTTCGCCTCTATTCCGCCCTGGGTTAACATAAAACCAAGGAATTTACCCCGGTCAACGCCGAATACACACTTGTCAAGGTTGAGGCAAAGGTTGTATTGGCGTAGTGCAAAGAAAATTGCTGACAGGTCCTCGGCATGTTGGCGATGACTTGGAGACTTGACAACCATATCGTCGACGTATACTTCGACACAGTGCCCCATTAGGTGGCTGAAAACCTTGTCCATCAGCCGTTGGTAAGTTGCTCCGGCGTTTTTGAGGCCAAAGGGCATGACCCTATAGAAGTAATTGGCATCGTCCGTGATAAAGGCGGTTTTGTGCATGTCTGATGAGGCCATGGGAATTTGGTTATATCCGGAATATGCATCCAAAAAGCTAAGCACATTGTTCCCTGCCGCGCCGTCCACGAGTCGATCGATGTTGGGTAAGGGGTAAGCATCACGAGGGCAAGCCTTGTTTAGGTCCGTGTAATCTACACACATTCGCCATTTGTCATTGGCTTTCTTCACCAAGACAACGTTAGAAAGCCAAGTGGTGTATTGAGCTTCTTCTATAAATCCTGCGCTTAGTAACTTGTCGGCTTCAACCTTGGCTGTTTGCGACGTTCTTCACCAAGCTTGCGTTTTTTCTGGGATACATAGCGAGCTTCTTTATATATGGATAGTTTGTGGGACGCCACTTGGGGGTCCACTCCAGGGAGGTAGGCGGTTGACCAGGCGAAAAGATCGGTGTTGTTGATGAGGATGGGTGTGATGGTGGCACGCTCGTCAGAGTTTAAACCGGTGCCTAGGTTAGTAGAGTGACCATTGGGAAGCTCTAGAGGGGAGGTGTCCTCAACTAGTTCAAGGCGAACATCCCGACCTATTCTGGGGTCAAGATCTTCGCTGGATAGGGTTATGCTGAAGCCAGGGGGTCGTTCGATATGGTTGGTTTGTTGGATTGGGAGTTGTGGTCGCAAGCTGGCCATGTAGCATTCGCGTGTCAAGCGCTGGTCGTAGTGGATGGTAAGGATGTCGCCGGACAGGGCAGGGAACTTCATGGCCAAGTGAGGAGTGGAAACGATGGCGTCAAGGGTATTGAGGGAAGGACGGCCCAGGAGGATGTTGTAGGATGTTGGCGCGTCGACGATAAGGAAGCGGATTGGGATGGTTTTAGTTTGGGTCCCCTCCCGAAAGACGGTGTAGAGGTCAATGTAGCCCCGGGTGGATACCTGTTCACCAGAAAAGCCATATATTGGCTCGTCATACGGGACCATGGCGGTGTCAGGAAGTTGAAGTTTTTGGTAGGTGGCCCAGTAGAGGATATCAACGGAGCTGCCTTGATCAACGAGGACTTTCTTAACAACATAATTTTCGATTTCAACAGTGATAACCATGGGGTCATCTTGTTGATGGTCGAGGCCGTGAAAGTCATCATCTTTGAAGATGATAGGAGGCATACGACATCTGTGGTGGGAATGGGTGATGTGGTTGATGGATTGGATATGGCGGAGGTGTCTTTTTCTGGCAGAAGAAGTGGATCCTCCGCTAGCGAAGCCACCAGAGATGGTGTTAATGGTGCCACGTAGGGGAGGGTCGGCAGGGGTGATGTCGGTGCGGGCCGGCTCCGGTTCTTGACTGGTGGGTTGGGCGGGGCGTCTATCGTGACTAGAGTCATGTGGAGGACGTCTGTGATCGGATCGAGGGGGTGGCGGGATCGAGAGGAGGAGGAATGGTCGTCTCTACGGATGAAGCGGCGAAAGTGGCCAGCACGGACCAGTTCTTTTATTTTATCTTGGAGTGCTTTGCATTCTTCTGTAGTGTGACCATGGTTGCGGTGGTAACGGCAATATTTGGTCATATCGGCGTTGAGAGGTGTGGTTGTCTTGCGTGGTGGAGGAATTAGATCAGCTTATAGGGCCTCGTCGAGCATGCGGGAGCGGGCTACGGAAAGAGGGGCGTATCTGGTGAAGCGAGATTGGCGGGGCTCACGTGGGCGGGTATCAGGACGTGGGTTAGGTTGTGGGGTGGGGTTGGCGGTGGTGGCTGCATAGTCGTTGCAGAATTTGGTGTGGAGGGTTTGCATTTCCTCCATGCGGACATAGTCAGCTGCAGGTAACTTGAGCTCGTGCATGGAGGTAGGTGGGTGGAGATAGACGTTGTTAGCGAAGGGGTCCGGTTGTAAGGTAAGGGCCATGCACTAGAGGATCATTTCCTGATTGAGGTGTGGTGTACGAAGAGTTGCCTTATTGAAGCGATCTATGAACGCTCTGAGTGGTTCGCTTTGTTCTTGTCTGATGCCTAGGAGGGAGATGGTGGCAGTTTGGTGCGGGTGGCTGCCAGCGAAATGGGTGGAGAACATGTGGGAGAGGACATCGAAACTGTCGATGGAGTAAGGCGGAAGGGTTGTGAACCATTCTAGGGCAGGGCCCTTGAGGGTGTTGGGGAAGGCTTTGCAAAAGACTGCGTCTTGGAACGTGTATAGGGCGACATGGGTGATGTAGACTTTAAGGTGCTCGTCAGGGTCGGTTTCGCCAGTATAGCGGTCCAGGGTGAAAGGTTCCCACTGGGCCGAAAGAGGGGTGTTGGCGATAAAGTCAGTGAAGGGGTGATGGCGTCTGGGCTGGTGGGGAGGGAGCAGGTGAGGTGGGATGGGATGGTTGATCATAGCGGGGAAGGTGGAGGTGAGGTTGTAAGGGGGGATGTGGGTTGTAGGAAGGTATTGTGGGTTGTATGGTGGAACATGTGTAGTGTGTAGGGTGGTGGGTATGTTGTAGGGGATCTGGGTGGTAGGGAGGGTAGCGGCAGGGGTTGGGGGTGCGGTGAGCCCCGATTGAGTAGATGGGAAGTGAGGGGGATGAGTAGAGGGGATGGGTGTTTGTTGAGTGGTGGTGAAAGTGTGAGGAGTGGGGTTGTACTCACTTTCTTCCTCTGTGGGCTGGAAGGCCAGAGACCTCGCAGCTTCAGAGGTTTCCTTGGCTTTTCCCTTCAGATTGGGATCAGCTTCGATCTTTCGCCTCAGGCGAGAGTTCTCTTGTCGTAGCGCCTCCATCTCGTTAGCGCTATGTTTCTTCAAATCTGCAAGTTCTTGTTGCATCTTTGCTTGGCCGTCTAGGATGGCGGCCAGGTCAGGAGTGATACCAGCAGGTCCAGAGGGACCAGCATCCGCCTGCTTATTCACTCCAGCTTTGCTACGGGTGGAAACCATCTTCAGAGAAACAGGTACTAAAGGTGTTCGTCTCGTGTCCCACGGTGGGCGCCAATTGTTCCTGCAGAGAACAATTAAGATGAGTTAGGCACAAGCGTCACCTTACCATGTAGTCCGATATCTCCTCAGTTGGCCTCTTCCCGGTTGATACATGTCAGCTTGAACCTAGGAGGGGTTACCTGCCGAAGAGTCTCCGAAGCTCAAGTAAGTCAAAGCTCTCAGAAGGTCAAATCAGTGATTAATGAATGCGTACCTTTAATTACTGGGGTCCACGCGTATTTATAGAGCATTAATGATGTCTGATTACCTCATGGGCCGGGTCTTGACTTGGGCTCTAGCTTGGGCCATGAGTGGGCCTAGGCCTTAACCTAGGCCCTTAAGACCTATTGAACGCGGGGGCTTCTATTTTTACTAAGTTTATTGGAGTTGTCGGCCTGGGCTTTAATCTTATCAGGTCTGCTGGAGTAGCCGGCCTGGACCGGCTACCTACCTTGACGGCTTATATTGGTTACATAAGGTGTAGGTTATTCTTCTAGATGTATAGGTTAAAATCGGTACAAGTTAGGCTGACTCGGCCTAGGCTGAATACTTGGCTGCCTTGGTATATGCATTGTTTACTTATTTGGTCGAGTTTGGCTAAGTGTGATACACCTCCTTAAGTCCAACGTGGTGCGATTAAATTTTGAAATTGATAAGAATTATAGACGAATTTAAAAGAAAAAAACAGAAGAGGAAGAATCAACAGTGAAAACACTAAAGAAAAGCCAAAAGTTGAGAAGATAAACTTGCATTCTTTTTTTCTTCTATTATCATCTTATTTCAATACTATATTATTATAATTAATTTTTTCTCGTTCTTCCTTTTGTTTTAATTTTATGACATGTTACATCTTCAACTATCCAAAAAACATTTTGGCAGAGAATAGGTGTTACACAATATATGAAAAACACAGTCCTATATTCAACTGTTCCTTTGTTAACACTTGATAAACAAAATTTTATGAGTTTGAAAGCCTTCTTTTGCAAGATTAAACGTGGTAGATGAATAATAACATATATCTTTATTATTATATAGTGTTTTTTATCATCAAAATGGCTTGAAACTTTTGTCTAATTGAAACTTTTGTCTAATGATGGGGTGTTTTGTATTATCTAATTTTAATAAGCAGTCTCTACATTTGATGGACATATTATCTTTTTGGCCAAAGGGCACAACAATCTATGTAAGATTGATTTGATATATTTAAGCAGCCATAAGCAGTGGCAGACCATTGAAGGAACTCTGCTCGTTATGGTCCCTCAAATTTTTTGAATTTTTATTTATTTATATGTTATGTAAATTTAGATTTTGGAAACTTTTTAAATTATATGTAATATATCAAATTTTTAAACTTTCTAAATTGTAAGAGTATATACTAAGAATTCACAGGAATTAAATTATGTATTTTTTATTTTTTTAATAAAACATAACATTAATAAATAATAAAATATAAAAATAAATATAATAAAGAATAAAAGAATTTATTAATTTTTTTTGTCATTTTCTTCTAAGTATTCATTTTTATTATTAGTTACAGTAATTAACTATATAGATTTTAAGTATATTTTTTTTTACTCTTCAATAATATTAGTCAAGATCACCAATGAATAGGAATGACAACAGGGTGGGGTAGGGACGAGTTTCGCTATTCCATACCTATTCTTGTAGAAAAAATTTATTTTCATCCTCATATCTAAACTCAACGGGTATCAAAATTTTGTTTCATCCTCATCTCCACTGGGTAACGGATATAATCTCATACCCATACTCAGTGGCGGATCTTGACTAAAAATGTTGAAGGGGCCAAAGTAATATAATTCTGAGATCATTATATTTGGTCATTAGTATAAAGGTTTAAAAAATTGCTTCTTTACTAAACAATTTGATTATAATGTTTCAAAATATGTGAAGAAGTATAATCTATCTTGTTTTCATCAATAGTTTCCTTTTTTAATCACTTTTTAATAATGAATTTATTCTTTTATTCTTTATCAATATATATTTTTTGTACATAATATTAAAAAATAATTTATCATAATTTAATAAAAAATTGAGACACATAATTATTAAAAGAAAAATATATTATAGTTAAGTCACAATTAAAAATCAATTATAAAAAAATACATGATACATTTTTTTTCTATATTCATGAAAAATGAATAAACAAAAAGCTAATGAGATAAAAAATAATGTTTTCATTATCAAGTGAGACAAGAGACAAGAAAAGAAGAGGATAAATAAGAAATGAAAGCAAAAATAATTTTGTGCCTAACTTTTTTTTCTTAAAATACAAAAAGAAAATATATGAGATAAGAGATTATTATAATTTGTGAAAAAACTAAAAAGAGAATAAGAAGGAAAATAAAAATTATAATAATAAATATTTGGTTTAAGTATTGATTTATGTTTCGTTTAAAAATGTTAAGTTGGTCCTCTAATCTTTTTAGTCTCAATTTGGTCCTAAAATTTTGAAAAAATTATGCAATTTAGTCTTTTACTTAAATTTCTTGAAATGGGTAGATGATTCTTTCATTAAAATTGAAACTCTTAATATGAATGATTTGGTTTGTTAATGTGATTAATATAATCTTAATGTCAATTTATTGACAAAAATAGAAACCAAATGAGAAATTAAACCTAAATATTTTTATTCTTTATTATCTATTAACATTAAATACATCATTTAATTTTCATCAATTCCTAAAATATATTACCTATGATTTAAAAAATTTAATAAAATTTTAATATTATATATATATATATATATATATATATATATATATATATATATATATATATATATATATAATTTAAAAAAATTCAAAATTTGGAGGGGGGCCATGGCCCCTCCCTGCCCCTTTAAACATTGGCCTCTGGGTGTACATAACATGTTGATGATAAAAATAAGATTAAATAGTACATTTTAACAATCTATACGAAAAAATAATACGAAGCTCCCTGGTTTTTATGACTTGTAAGGAAATTTGTGTACATAGGAGATATATGCCATTGAATAACAAACAAAAGATTGATTAGTATATTTAAAAAATGTACAAAATGTACAAAATGAATAGTAATAGAAAATATTTTATTTGGGAGACAATAGACAATATCTATTATCTAAATTTCTTTTTCATTATCCCTAATAGAATATCAGGCCCATCTCTGTACAAATAGAATCGCATATCAAGTACAATGAAAACGCGGATATAGTCGAATGGTAAAATTTGTGGTACATAACATGTTTATCTCATAGGATGATAAAAATAAAATTAAATAGTACATTTTAAAAATTTGTACGAAAAATAATACGGAGCTCCCCATAGTTTTTATGACTTGTAAGTAAATTCTTGTACATAAGAGATATATGTCATTGGATAACAAACAAAAGATTGATTAGTATATTTAAAATAAATGTACAAAAAGTAATATGCAGTTACTCAATCATTTGTTCATTGTATCCCACTTAGAGTAAGATACGATTGGGCCTATTTTTTTTTTCTTGAAGCCAACCACCTACTGGAAATAATAAGGGTAGATTTTTATAACCTATAATCAAATTTGTAGTACATAACATGTTTATATCATAGGATGATAAAAATAAAATTAAATAGTACATTTTAAAAATTTGTACAAAAAATAATACGGAGCTCCCCGTGATTTTTATAATTTGTAAACAAATTCGTGTACATAAGATATGTATGTCATTTGATAACAAATAAAAGATTGATTAGTATATTTAAAAAAATTTACAAAAAGTAATATGTAAATTTATGTCATTTGATAACAAATAAAAGATTGATTAGTATATTTACAAAAATTTACAAAAAGTAATATGTAGTTCCCCAATCATTTGTTCATTGTTTCCCACTTAGAGTAAGATATGATTTAGCCTGTTTTTTTCTTCAAGCCACCCACCTTGTGGAAATAATAAGAGTAGATCTTTATAACCTATAATCAAATTTTAGGTACATAACATGTTTAACCCATACGATGATAAAAATAAAATTAAATAGTACATTTTAAAAATTTGTACGAAAAATAATACGAAAAAATAATACGGAGTTCTCCATGATTTTTATGATTTGTGAGCAAATTCGTGTACATACGAGATATATGTCATTGGAAAACAAACAAATGATTAATTAGTATATTTTAAAAAAAAAAAGGTACAAAAAGTAATATGTAGTTCCCCACTTCTTTGTTCATTATACCCCACAAAGCTTAAGATTTGATTTGGCCTGTTCTTTTCTTCTAGCCAGCCACAATGTGAAAATAATAAAGGTAGATTTTTATAACCTATCATGAAATTTCTGGTCCATAACATGTTTATCTCATAGGATGATAAAAATAAGATTACATAATACATTTTAAGAATTTGTACGAAAATATAATACGGAGCTCCCCATGATTTTTATGACTGGTAAGCAAATTCGTGTACATAAGAGATATATGTCATTGGATAACAAACAAAAGATTGATTAGTATATTTAAAAAAATGCACAAAAAGTAATATGCAGTTTCCAATCATTTGTTCATTGTTTCCCACTTAGAGTAAGATATGATTTTACCTGTTTTTTCTTCAAGTCAGCTACCTTGTGAAAATAATATGAGTAGATTTTTATAACCTATAATCAAATTTGTTATACATAACATGTTTATCCAATAGGATGATAAAAAAAGATTAAATAGTACATTTTAAAAATTTGTACGAAAAGTAATACGAAGCTCCCCATGGTTTTTACGACTTGTAAGGAAATTCGTGTACATAAGATATATATGTCATTGGATAACTAACAAAATATTGATTAGTATATTTTAAAAAAATGTACAAAAAAGTAATATGCAGTTCCCCAATAATTTGTTCATTGTTTCCCACTTAGAGTAAGATATGACTTGGCCTGTTTTTTTCTTCAAGTCAGCCACCTTGTGGAAACAATAAGGGTAAATTTTTATAACCTATAATCAAATTTGTGGTACATAACATGTTTATCCCATATGATGATAAAAATAAGATTACATAGTACATTTTAAAATTTGTACGAAAAAATAATACGGTGATCCCCATGGTTTTTACGACTTGTAAGCAAATTCATATACATAAGAGATATATGTCATTGGATAACAAATAAAAGATTGATTAGTATATTTATAAAAAATGTACAAAAAGTAATATGCAGTTCCCTAATCATTTGTTGATTGTTTTCCACTTTTAGAGTAAGATATGATTTGACCTGTTTTTTTCTTCAAGCCAGCCACCTAGGGGAAACAATAAGGGTAAATTTTTATAACCTATAATCAAATTGGTGGTACATGACATGTTTATCTCATAGGATGATAACGAAAAGATTAAATAGTAAATTTTAAAAATTTGTACGAAAAATAATACGACCTCATAATTTTTGTGACTTGTAAACAAATTTGTGGTACATAAGAAATATATTTCATTGGATAACAAACAAAAAATTGATTGATATATTTAAATAGATTGTAAAAAGATTAAAATGCAATTCTCCACTCATTTGTTCATTGTTCCCCACTTAGATTGAGATCTGATTTGATTTGTTTTTTTCTTCAAGCCAGCTAGCTACCTAGTGCAAACAACAAGGGTAGACTTTGATAACTTATAATCAAATTCGTGGTACATCTAAAAAAAGATTAAATAATAAATTTTAAAAATTTGTACGAAAAATAATAAGCAGCTCCCCATTCTTTTGTGACTTGTAAATAAATTCGTGGTACATAAAATATAATATATATATATATATATATATATATATATATATATATATATATATATATATATATATATATATATTT
>Ga0209589_1003614_pt1 | contig 26983 bp, 17 predicted proteins | sample CowpeawhiteBW_FD_187525 | JGI IMG/M metagenome (GOLD analysis project Ga0209589, IMG submission 187525) | Root nodule microbial communities of legume samples collected from California USA - Cow pea white BW (SPAdes) (version 2) | ecosystem: Host-associated > Plants > Roots > Nodule | place: USA...
GTTTTTTTTTTTTTTTTTAAACACTCCAAGAGTTTAAAACCAAACGTATTATACCTCAGTTTGAGAACCAGTATTTGTATCGACACAAAACACTTTTATTCTTACACATATGTGCGTTTATGTAACATTGATTAATTGGGATGATTGGCACATATTTCCAATTCGCACAATTACATGCTATTAAAACAAGTAAAACAATTAAATGTGTATAAAATCTATGTACAAATTAATTCCGACTATAAATTTTATTTCTTTTGTATGAAAAAGTATACATAAAAAAAAAATAACCATAAATTTCAAAACTGAAACAATTACTACAACAAGCTAAACATATTGTAAAGTAAAAACAAGAAAGTTACTATTTCTTATAGATCCAAGTATTGGATTCAAGTACAAAATTTTCCCAGCTCAAGAATCTAAAACAAAAACCCAGAAACCAAACAAGGCATATTATCAAAACAACGACATAAACAAGTTTGAACAGAGTTTGACAGGGTAATCTGTTTTTGTCTGCAGAGGCAACAAACATCACGAGCTTCTCTGAGGAACAACATAGGTATAAACAACCAATGTGAAGATCACAACCCAGAAAACCAAAGTGATAATAGCAACAACTAATGAGAAGAAACTCAAGACCAGAAAAGAAGCAACACCACCCACCATAAACATGCTACAAGTTATGATTGGAAGAAGGGTTGTATTATGAGTCTGAAGTATTGACCCAACAATCATCAAGAAGGAGTATAGAACACTGGTCCAGAGCAGAACCATCATCTCCCTGTGATGTTTTATGAACATGTCGTGGTTTCTTGCTGCAACAAGGGCGAACAGCAGTGTTGAGAAGTTGTAAAGGTTGTTTGACAACTCTTTGAATAGATTCCTAACCACATTCATTGTGAAAACACAGAAGGGTTACACAAGTGAAAGAGAATCAAGTGATGCAGTTCGCAATTCAACACTGAAAACAGAGACAGTGTTATGATTGATTTGTGATTAGAAGCAATGAAGCATCTTCAAACAGAGTTAACTATGATGATAATTATACTAACCTCAATGAAGACATGTCTTTGCTCTTTCTTTCTCTGAATTTGGTAATATGAACCAGTGATTCGGTTCTGGCTGAAGGAATAAGGTATATATAAAGAGCCATAGTTGGAGCTAACAAAAATATTTTGAGCCAAAGTACTCAAAGGTCAAAGACTTCACAAACTTAAACTTTGAGCACTTAGTTCCTTTTCGTTGCTTCATTCTCAAGTACTAAACATTTTAAACGTATTATACGTATTATACGCCACCTCAGCAGAACAAAGAAAGAGAGAGAAAGAAAACAAATAGAGCATCATTAATTGATTTCATTCTTTCAATGTTTCAGATCTTTGTAAGAAATAACAGGTTAATAGATTATATTCACCATTTAAAAAATTAAAATTATATATCTTTAAAATGTAAAATATGCTGATAAAATTATTTTTTATTTGAATTATAATAATTTGATACATAAATTATTATATATGTTTTAATAAAATAATTTTTATTTTTTGTTAATTTTTAAAATATAATTATCATTTCATAAAGTCGGCTTGTTTATAAGCCTACGTACCCAGTTAATTTAAATCCATTTAAGTTATAGTTGTAAGAAATTATGTAATTTTACCCGAGATATAATTTTTTATTTTTAACTTAACTTCTTTTATAAACATTATAAACAAACCCGTCTAATGGTTAGATTTAGGGTGATGGAATTGAAAGAACAATTTAAAAGAAATGTCGTTATTATATTCGAGGATGATAGGAAATGAAGAACAAGAGGTAAGAATATTGAAAGGATATTTAAAAAAAAATAAAATGAGGTATATTATTAAGAATTATAAATAAAATTTGTCTAATTTCATAAGCACATAGTCGTTGTAGGTGCCGGAAGTAAAATTAGTGCTTGTGTCACATTAATACTGGTTTTGTTTTTTGTTTTTAAATGCTACATCAATACACTTTTGATTGTTCTTTAGTATTAATTTAAATTTTATTGTAAATTGCAATATTTAGGTTTTGCTTTTTATTTAATTAGTTGCACTCATAATCTTATATTTTTAAATACGTTTGATTTAAATAGAAATGTATTACTAATGCTTCTTTCATAAGAAACAAGTGATTCATCAGATAAAAATAATTATGAAAATAGAACTTATTTTGTAGATGAACATTATCAAACATACATTGTTAAACATATTTTTAGAGACATTTAACTTCATTATTGAATGGTTCATTTTTTTTATCAAATACATCGTATCAATCAACTTTGGTATAATTTAAAAATTATTTAATTCTTTACCAATTAATTTTATTTTAGTGTGTATCATACTTTTTTCAAATGCCAGTAAATTTCAAGTATATAAGGCATCTGACATTCCATTTAAATATAATAAATCTACTAAATAAAACATCACACAATCATAATATTAAAAGGCAATCAGGTGAACAGAATACGTATAATAATTCCACCATTACAACTATCCTTGGAAGTACTTTGAAAGACACAAAAGCACCTTAAGAGGGGCCATGAACAAAACATAATCTAAAAGTTCAATCAGTTTGCGAAAGGGGTTACACCTAAAGCAAGGAATTATAAAGAAAAGAACTAGGACCATAACATTGTTCCTAAAAGCCACACATAACAGGTCTAACTAAACAACGATGCTGCCACCATCAGATCTACCTTCAACATTTCCCCCATCTGCTCCCACCAATAAGGTGATCATCGCAAAAGAGAAAAACAAGACAAGAACAAACACAGATGAAAGGGTAAGCTATTATAAAATCGTTTTACCATATTATAGCAAGCAGGTACTTAAGACAATTCGCAAGCATGCAACAAAGTAGGCACAAAGTCATGTTATAGCAAACAAGTAGGACACTATGACTCAATGATTCAAATACATATAATAAGATCGAATTCATTGGACACTTGCACTTATGGTGGCCTTTACTGCTCTGCAGAGCCATTGCCAATGAGTTTCACCCTACCACACACAAGTTTAGCCTTTAAGCATCTAAGGCCATTATCCTGCCAAAGACTAGGGTCTCCCGCTACTCTCACCACTTAGATTAGTTTGCTCTACATGAGACTAACTGACCCTTTACAGTTTCAGGATGCGATCCTTACTTGAATCCTTATCTTAATTATATACACTACACACCACCATGAGTTCTCCCTACGAGACTCATGGAATTACGCCTATCACACACCAAATTCATGTTTCTCATACCATAACCACCACTTTTATCACAAACATTCAATTTTCATGCCACAACACCACCAACCAACAATTCCATGCCATAAATCAATCCAAGCATACCACTTTCAGTTCATATTAATCAAGTAACACATGCCTTTTCACAACAACAACTAGCCACAACTCAAACAGGGAAATAAAAATGCAAATACGCACTGTTCTCGCTTAGGCTAAAAGCCTTTGCCTAGGCAACAACAACTATCTCGCCTAAGCTAGGCATTCTCGCCTGAGCGAGACTTGCAACAGTGGCACAATGAGCACTCTACTAATTATCGCCTAAGCGGGCCCTTCTCGCTTGGGCGAGACCGCTCTTCGCCCAAAACGAAAGTCCCTTGCCTGGACGAGGACGCGAGTAGAGAACACCAGGTTCCTCGAGGTCTCGCTTGGACGAGTCGTTCTCGCCTGAGCGAGATGATGCGTCGCTCAAGACAAGAACCCTCCGCTTGAGCGAGATGCTCGAGCAGAACCAGGGCGAGCTTCTGCTATTCTTGCCTAGGCGAGACAAGCTCGCTTGGGCGAGAATATCAGTTCTCTTCCACTGTTTCACACATGCAGCACCAAAAACAACCAAGCACATCCATACAGTTCATTCATATAAGAGTACAAACATTTTTAAATCATTTTAAGCATACAACAGAAGCATAAACAAATCACATATTTCAAACATGAAAAAGGACCTAGCTTCCCTTACCTTTTTAGACGCTAGCAAATAAAATGGTAACCCAAGAAAGAGCGATAGGGCACTGAGTAAGCTACAGAGCTGAAAACAAACACACACAGAGTTGAGAATGAGGTACAAGGGAGAACCCAAGGCAAAACTGGAGCCTCTGAATTAGAAAAGAGAAAGAATAAAGTTGAGGTTCAACTTACCCGAGAGGATGATTCAGTTTAACTAGCTGGTAAGGGGAAGAGCTTATGCCCTAGCAAAGCCCTTTTCTGGAGACAAGAGAGTTTGAGAGAGGGAAACAATTTCTGAAAATGAGACAAGTGGAAATGAGTGGGGTTGGACAAGGTATTGGAGGTCCTCTAGTGAGCTGGCCTTGGGCCTACGAAAAGGCCAGGCGCAAACATTTATAAGCTGAAAAGGGGGCTTACAAGGCCACCTATCAAAGATATATCAAATGATTTAATAATGAGATGGAGTAAATACATTTATTTTAGTATTTAAAACAAATAGGGGATGACAATTAGGATTTTGAAAAAAAAATTGGTGAAAAAGTCCCTAAAAATTATTTTTGTATGCACATTAGTTCTTTTGTCATATGTTACTGAGTTGTATTGAGTATTGAGTATAACTCTGCCTTTGGAATAATGTTAGATTTTGAAAACTTTCTGTGCAATAATAGAGGAACATTCCTCATTCTTTTTTAATATTTATGTCCTGGTTACGTTTGAATATGAGAATCTCTTTGACAACACTACAAGAAAAAAAATAGTTTTACGTAAAAAAAAAAATTGTAAGCTATACCCTAACCTTATATGTTTGGACGAGGAATTTGAACGATTTCAAAAAATTAAAATACCTAATAATTGAATTAATTATAATTGAATCTTTTTCATTTTTTAAATAAATAGTTTGGATGAAGTAATTTAAATATTTTCATTTTCAATTTCAATTTTATTATTTAGATAAAACAATTTAAAATCTATTTTTTGACAAACTCAATTTTACTTTTGAGTCTAACTTAACTTAGTTCGATCTTCAATTTGGTACAATTTGTCTTGACTTTTTGTTCAAGTCAAGTCGAGTCGATCTAACCTCAATTGGTTCGACCTAGGCTGATTCAAAACGATTTGACCTCAGAATAATTTGGATCAATTTGACCTCAGCCAATTCAAACCAGGAGCTGCGACAAGGGTAGATTGAGCTCAACCTTTGGCCCAGACTAACTTGGTTTAGAATCATCTTGTCTCAACCTTCGGTTTAAGCCAACTCAGCATGACCTTTGGTCCGGACCTACTAGGTCGACTTACGACCCAGACCGGCCCAACTCGATCTTTGTCCCGGCCAAGCCCGACCTGACCTTTAACCTAAACCGAATTGTCTCAAATTCTGTCCAACCTGACTCGAATTTTAGGACATGTTAACTTTTTATGTCCTAACTAAGAAGACATTCCACAACTTGTGGAATTTCATTTCCTTTCTTTTAGTGGGTTTCAAATTATACTATTTTAGTTATTTGAAAAACCTTAAAATTCCTCAATTTCAATTGTCTTTTAATTTTCTCATCCAAACATATCATTTTTTCTTGTAAGAATTTCAAATTCTTCAAATAAATGAATTACTCTCTTAAATTTTCTCATCCAAACATACCATAAACCTTAAATCTTATTGTGTGTAGCTTGATTTTGTCTTTTCAAACCCTCTTTCTTGTGTTCTTCTTGTAGCATAGGATTAAAAAACCTAATTTGATTGAATTTTTGTCATTGAGGTTTTTAAACATGAATGTTTGATCTTAAAGATCTCAATGTAGGATGTAACAATGGAATATGAGCAGTTTAAGTATTATTAATAAATCCCACAGTTTTGGGAAGAGCTTATAGGTAATAGCCGTCTTTGTTATTATGGATGCATGACTCTTTCATGAACAAGAAACAACATAAGGTTATCATTTGTCAAAGGAATGACATTCAAGTCATTCATCTTGAGCTCATTTTAATTTCGATTTGACATTGATGGTGTATCATTCCTTTTCAAGACCATTGAAGCAATTTCAATTTTGTGGGTGTTTGAAAAAAAATTGAGAGATGTGTTAAATGTAGATAACAAAGAAATATACGAAGAAAGAGATCATGTAATATTGACTATATTATATATACAAAAAGCTAACCCTAGAAGTCACAAGTAAATGGGCCTAAATTATGAATCTATGCTAACATTAAAAACATCTTAGCAGGGAACAATTGTGAAAAAATGACATTGTTTAGGATTTGATTACGGCGTTGACAATGTTGAAGGTTATGATGCGTGATATGTTTGATGTTTTTATAGTTTTAGGTGGAGGTTTGATTATTTTGCCCATTATAATTTTAGTGTTTTAAGATGAGTTACAATTTCTTGTAATGAAATGTAACAGGAGGTGATTATTGCATTTATAAAAGTTATCATTATGAAATTATAATGAAGACATGAACACTAAAGGTTGCTCATAATTACTAGAATAAAGATAAGTGATTTGATGCATCGTTAAAATGTATTAAAACAACAATAATTTTATCATCATGAGTTCATGTAGAACCATAATAGAAGACCACACCAAATGATCTTTCATATATAAAAATATACCATAAAATGTGAAAATTAATGGCCAAACTTATTTGAAGAACATTTGGTAGAACAAATTCACATGAAACTCACTAAGAAAGTAAAAAAAGGGTAATATCTAATTAAAGGAAATCCTAAACTAAAATTGAATTATAGTTATCTTTTTGAAGTGGAAGAGCCCATCGGGAGTGATGAAATCAATAGGTCTCAAGTAATGACTAATCCACATATATAAGACTTATGTTACTTTCAATCCAAAATCTTAATGATGTGTTTAGATGAGGCAATTCAAGAGGGTGATTCATTTATTTGAAGAATTTGAAATTCTTTGTAATGAAATGCTTTGTTTGGATAGAGAAATTAAAAGACATTTGAAATGCATGCATTTTTTTGAAGTATTTCAATTAGCTAAATTAGAAGGAATTCAAATACCCTATAAAAAGGTGAAATTTAAAATTCTTTTCACTCAACCTCACAATCTGGACTCAACCCCAAACGGACCCGACAAACTCGACAACCATGACAGGATGGGTTGGCCAAACACTCCAGATGGATCAGACCGACATGACAACACAAACAGGTTGAGCAGGCCCGATGACCCACACAGGTTTGGCGAGCCAGATGACACAAAGGTGTCGGGTGGGCCTGACGACCCAGACGTGTCGCACAAGCCCAACGACCCAACTGACCCATTGACCTGACAAGCCTTACTAACCCAATGACCTAGTCAGGCCTGACCAACCCGAAAACCTAGACGGGCTCGACTGGTCCGACGACCCGACGATACCGACCGGCCCGACGACCTTGCCAAGTCAAGTCAATCCAACGACACAGACTTGTCGGGTGTGTCCAATGACACAAACATGCCCGACAATCCAGATGGGTCAGCAAGCCTGACAACCCAGATGGGTCGACGGGCTCGATGATCTAGTGGGTCCAAGTCAGGTCAACGACCTAGACGGGTTAGGTCAGACTAGATTGACGAACTTGACGGATATGACCTGCACGTATGGGCCGTCAGGCTGATCAAGCTTGTCTGGATCGTCGAGCCAACCCAACCTATCCCGTATGGGTTTTACGACCCGGTTGAGTCGTCGGGTCGGCCCGACCCATCTGGGTCGTTGAGCCCGTTTCCAAATTTATCATGAACTAAAAAAAAATTAAGTCTAAAATAAATATTTTTAAAATGAAATTTTATCTCACAAGAAATTTAATTATTTTATCCAAATAAGAAATTGAAATGTAAGGTATTTTAATTTCTTTATCCAAACAAGTTATTTAGAAAATGAAGAAAATTTAATTGCAAGCAATTCAAATACAATGCATTTCAATTTCTCATAATTGTTGAAATGTTTCATCCAAACACAAGGTAAGGTAATTTGAGAATCTTTCTCCTTATATTGTTGAGACTCATTAGGATCTCAACTTTCAAATTTCGTACTGACTCTTCTTGGTATGTTCACTTGAGGAACCCAACAATTGACACCATCTGTGAGGAGTGTTATATAAGTAAAAAACTTATGGTATAATACTTTCAAGGTGAAAGGAAAGTTTGCAATGTGTGTGGACTCGCACTTGAGAAGAAAATTGTGAAGGATTCAAGTGTAAAGTTAGAACATTGAGTATAAAGTGTTGTGGATAATATATAAGTAGAAAGACTTACAAACAGATTCTCTTAAGATTTTGAATGAGAAATGATATCATGTCTCTTATATATAAGTTGACTCATAATTCGAGATTCATTAGATTTACAACTATCATATTAGGTATTAAATCTTCTAAATATGGACGTGCAATCAACAAACTCACTAAAATAATTCATGTGATGTTTAATGAGGGCTTCTCCAAAAGTTTGAACAATTTGTTGAGCTTGTCATTTAACACTAGACAAGGAAAAAAAAAAGTAAAAATTATCATGTATTTATATACAAAACCCTTTATTGACTATACCTCAGCACAAAATTCAATCCTAAAAACTTACGAAGAACTCTTTTCAAGTAAAGAAACAAACAACAATCATGACCTACGTAGGGTTTGTAAAAGAAAAAAATTTACTTCCAACCTACGAAACTAACTATAACCAAACAAAAAATAACCCCAATCGTGGATCCTAAAGAATGAACACAGTACTACTCCTTCTTGTTGCAATCACGGTCCTCTCTAGAACACAAATACTCACAAACCCTTGTCTCCCTCAACTCCCTTTCGCAAGTGAAATGGAAGTTATCAATGCGTATAGAAAGAAAAAAACCCATTTCAAATGTCCAATCACTTTTTTATTATTATTAATTTCAACTTTATTAAAAGGAAAATGATAAGTTAATAAAGTTGTTTTTTTCTTTTACCAACTTTGACAAACTACCAAAGAATTACTTATGTGGTTAAATGTCATGCCACATACCTTCTACAAAAGAGAATAAATGTTACGTTAACATTTAACAATCATTTACTCACTAAACTAACAAAGTTAATAACAAATCTTGACAAAAGGACCAACATAAATGACAGAATTAATCTATGAGAACTTACTTGCAATTTGTTTTCTTTCTCAAAAGCTCAATGCAATCCCTATATATGTCAGAAATTCAAATGAGTATTTTTACTAATCAGATTATTAAATTAAACTCATAGTTTAGTTAAGTGAAATAAGTAAGCATGACTTACTTTAGATCCTCTCCCAAAGAAAAGAAATTTGAATGCAGTTGCACAAATTTTTTTACACAATCATTGAACATCACACGCACTTATTGCACATTCAATGATTTTAAATATCACTGCATTTTCAAAGTGGACAGGGTTTTTCATTATTGTATGTGACAAACATAAAAAAGGCTATAATGTCATGAATTTTTTTTTCATCATTAGTAGGAATTCAACACATTTTAATATCAGACATGATATCAGCAATTGTTGTGTAATTTGACTTTGATGCTCTGTAATTTTTTCATTATAGAAGAACATTTTGATAAAATAGTTCTCAAACTTTCTGTCACATTGTCAAATTGTATTCTGATGATGTATTCTTCACATTGATGCTGTATATCTTTCAATAAGACTAACATTATCACTGTTTAACTCCACATACAGTGACATATATCATCATTTCATTTTTTTTATCTAATTTATTTGTGTTAAAACTAAATGTTGTTGAATAACTTTTCCCACCGAACGAGCATAGTTGAAATAATCGGTGGATCTGTTTCCATTTCAATCCCACTATTTAATCTATCTTTTTTTAACATAAATCTCAATAATAGTAATAATTAATATATAAGTATGTGTCATGATATGCCATTTTTACGTGTCACCTTATAAGTATGTGTCATCTTCCACATAAAGCCACGTGTGCATGCATGCCAACACCTGCATTTCCATAACAGTGGTAACAATAATCTAGACTTATCTTTCACTGCTATATTGATCACTCTGCATTAGTTTACTCCTTTGCATGCATACTTTTACACACTATAAAAAGATGAACCTTTCTACCTCAGGTATGTGAACAATCTTGAAATCTTTCTGTGGAGTGAAAAATCTAAGTTGAAGCAATTAACATGGCATCAAAACAAGCAAACCGTGAAGAACTCGACGAGAGGGCAAAGCAAGGCGAAACTGTGGTTCCTGGTGGAACTGGAGGGAAGAGTCTTGAGGCTCAAGAACATCTTGCTGAAGGCATGCATTCTTGCAACCTCTCTCTCTCTCTCTCTCTCTCTCTCTCTCTCTCTCAAGAACAAGTGTTAATTGTCAATTTTTTTCACTGAAGCAAAGACATATCTGAAATCTTACTTTAAGGTGGTTTTCTATTATGTGAATGTGTGTGTAGGAAGGAGCCGTGGAGGGCAGACGAGGAAGCAACAGCTGGGGTCAGAGGGGTATCATGAGATGGGAACCAAAGGAGGGCAGACAAGGAAGGAGCAGATGGGGACAGAAGGGTACAAAGAAATGGGACGCAAAGGAGGGCTCAGCACCATGGACAAGTCTGGTGCAGAACGTGCTGAAGAGGAAGGCATAGAAATCGATGAGTCCAAGTTTAAGAAAAACTAATGTGTGAGGAAGTAGTGTTTTGTTGTAGTTGTTTAGTATATGGGTTATGATGTAGCAGTGAATATCTGTAGGATACTACAGACTAGTACTAAAAAGAATATGTTTTGATGCTTCTGTTTGGAAGCAGTGCTAAGTTTTTCAGCTTTACGAAAGCTTAGACAGCTAAAAATAGGGTATGTTTATTGTAGTAATGTTGAAGGAAGTGTTAAACGCAGCTAAAAATAGGGTATGTTTATTGTAGTAATGTTTAAGGAAGTGTTAAACTCTTTTACTTAATGTTGAATGCTGTTGTATTGTCTACTTTCATCAAGTTTTCAGAGTGGTCTTATGAAAGTTTATCCTTGTTTTGTGGAGTTTTTAATTGTATGAATAAGTATATGATAAAAGGATTGTGCAAGGTGAAATGGATGAACAAGAAGAGAATAACGAAAATAGCTTTAAATTTTGTCCGTGGTTCAAAGTAATGTGTCTACACTTTGTACAATTCATAGTCTTTTAAGCTTCCTAAACAGAATGATCAAAAATTGAACGAGGGGATAAGGGGATAAGAGGAGAGAGCAAGAAGGATAAGGGAGAAGCAAAATCTATGGCACATATCTTGAATGCAGGTATCCCACTCTTATATCCTTCTAATTGGTGAGTCCCTTCTTTATTATATGTGAATTAATGCCCCTTTGGTAGCTTCTTTGCGAATGAAGATCAGTGGCTAGTTGCTAGAGCAGTAACCAACAGACCAAGCACCAAAAATGGCTGTGCACTAGCCTGAAAATACAAGAAAAAGAATGTTAGATATATAAAGTTGAAGTAGTTCCTGATATATCATCTCCAATAACTATGATTGTCCTCCATTTTGTAATGCTTGTAAACTATATTTAAGCATTCATTATGTACCTGATATTTAACGTCATATTTCACAGGGTCCTTGAGGAAGTACTTGAACTGCAAGGCACAATATGATAAGAACAGTTTTAGCATGTAGCAGTCACATGATTGTTATTAATATTTTAACTTGTAATAGCGTGCCTTACCTGAAATATGACTTGTGGAATAATTAAACCAACCAAAGCCAACGCATAAAGCGGTTTATCAGCCCCAAGTAAATATCCTGCAACCGTAAATGTAAATAAAATCCTTTGCATTATAATGTAATCCTTTTTGCATTTCTTGTCACCAAATTAAGTACTGATTACTAATGAAAAATACTGCTTTACCGAATCCAAGAATCATCTGAAACATGATACTTTAACTTTATATATTATTAGCACCGAAAAGAACAATGCATTGTCTATAGGAATGATAAAAAATTGCATGATATTAAAGAACCATCTGTTATACTTTTACAACGATATGAAGAATAATATTTCACTTGTTGAATAACAACAAGGATTTACTCAATAAGTACCTGGCTTTCCCTGGCCTTTTCTTCATAAAAGAAAGAAAAAAAAAAAAAAAAAAAAAAAAAAAAAAAAAAAAAAAAAAAAAAAAAAACTGACTGTGACTACACAAAAATGTGATTATAGCTTATAGCCAAGTACAGCTCTAGATTAGACAAAAAGAATAAAGCAAATGTCAAACAATAGTTATCGATAAGGAGATAAGGATATAGCCAATTATGGACCCTCACAATGTAACACAATACAAGTACATTATAAAATGTAGAGTTTGTCTATATTAAAGGGATCAAAATTTACCAGCTACTGATAATTGTGTAATGTCAATAGCGCCAACACATATCCATTTTGCAGTTTCAGCACCAAAAGCAACTGGAAGAGACTACTCAAACAAGGTAGCCAATAGAAAAGTCTGATTAAGCTACACAATGGGTGCATGAATAGAATTTCTTAAACATGAAAAAGTTCAGAATACTGTTATTGAATGGCAGAGGATAATAGAGTAGACCTGAAGCCCTAGAGCTCTATCCCCTTCAATACTTTTGAAGTCATTAACAATAGCAATTCCCAACTGCAATGTGATACAGTATTAATGAATAGTCTACGGTATCATTTAACAGATTATCATATTCAACAAAATGCCATGTAGCATATACTACTTACTCCTGCTATGCTGTAAAGGAGTGTGAGAACAATTATATCTGGTGTAAGAGTCCCAAACAGAGCCTGACCAGCCCACCTGTCAGTAAGAAATTGATCAAGATTTTGAGATGCCATGCCAGTCCAGAAAATAGAACTTATAATAGTAAATCAAACAACCAAACAAATTAGTCATGACAAGAGGATTTCACACCTGATAAGAGGATTCCAAACGAGTTTGAGTTGTAGGAATGACCAAGATAAACAGTACAGCAAAAATCCAAAAATTTATTATCTTAATGTTTTTGGTTAATGTTTTGGGTAGTGTCTTATATAGTTTACTTACTATTCATTGGTGCCAGATCTTCCTGGTCTTTTCCTCACAAGATCCCACCAAATCATAGTTATATGTTGATGAAGTGTGGGTATTATGCCTCATAATAGATTATTTTACATTTGATCTCTGTAAAATTTCTGTTTATATTTCAGTCTTTGCTATTTTATTTTAATCTCTGTAAAATATTTATTTCATTTTTAATCCTGATAATATATTTCTTTTTGTTTTAAATTAGTCCCTTTGAAATATATTAGATAGGGACTAAAAGCAAATGTTCTAGATAAGAGGAGAACAAAGAAAAAAATGAAAATTTTATAGGGATTAAAACAAAATAACAAAGACTAAACAAAACAAAAAATTACAAGGACCAAGAATATAGTAAAGCTTGAATTTTATTATATTATATAAAACATTATGTAAGAAATTCATTGGCCTCTCAGATGCCTCTCTCATATAAAAAGCTAAGCACCATTCTTGTTCAGTAATTCATTTATCTCTAGGTAGATAAATAAAAAACAAACCAAAACCGACATGTACACAACCAGGGTAAAAGTTTAAATCTACAACAATGAATCAGAGTTTATCAAAGTAGAAGGTACCCACCATGGCAAGCTAATGTAACTTGCTCCAAGAGCAAAGTTTCCAATCCATCCATTTTGTTTTAACTGTCAACAAATGTAGAAGTTGGTCAAATATCATCATCGGCAAAAGGAATAGAAAATAGAAAGAAAAAAATCAGGAGATTCTTTGAAATATACCTTTAAAGGAGGGGCGGAATATATATAAGACAGTAAGGCTCCACCCACTGCAAGGTAAAATACTATAGGGAAATCATGCCCTGCCTGTAAAGGAGAATACTTTCATCAATCAAGCTTCTCATAATTGCAGAAAGAAGTCAGAAATGATGGATAATGAGACCATGGCGTATTGTACCCACCCATATGTCCAATATACCAGCCAGAGAAATACCTCCAAGCAGCAATATCCATATTTGAGTGATTACCTGCAGGATTTTGAGCAAAAGGTGAACACATGAAAACTGGAAAAGACATCTCAGTCTCATATTCACAAATACCTCATTCTCAGATATTGCCCCAGAAGGAATTGGTCTATAAGGTTCATTTATTGCATCAATTTCTCGGTCGTACCAATCATTCAGAGTCTAAAAATTAACAGTCCAACAATTCAGATTCAGTTATGTCAGTTTGATAGTGATATTCCTAACCAATAACAGCTGGCAAAACTTTATATCAATAAAAATACATTACCTGTGTATATCCTGTCAAGAATGGGCCAGACATCATCATGCACACAATTGCTTTAGCGACATCCTCAAAATTCCAATGGAAGTTTCCTGCCAGAGATCACAGTAGATTGAGAATTTCAACAAGTTGTTTCAAATCAAATATGCAAATCTATACCATGAAAAATGAGCATTAAATATAGAACTTTGAATACGTGTGAACAATTATCAGACTAATATGCAGGACCAAACACTTTGTGATCACGCATGCCACTTTTAATATTATGCTAATTGCTAGAATTTAATACCAGAGGCAGCAGCACCACAAACTACACCCCAAACTAATGGGGGCCAAGTGACAGGCTTTGTAAGTTGAAGACGGATCTTCCATTTATTCTGCACAATATATTACACAAGCCAATTACAAAAGGTTAATACTTTTCAAAAGGGTTATCAGAAAATTATATTGCTATGCAATTAACTTGAAGATGCATTTGCTAGTAATTCAGAACCAAATTGAGCCATTGAGCCTTACTATGTGCCAAGATATTAAAAATTAAAATTATCTTTCAATAATGTGTGAAAAAGTAATGGACACTGGTGGATTCTAAAAGAGACGTTCAGATTAATACACAGCGCACCAGTGCAATTTGGAGTTTGCACATAAAAATATAAAGACAATTTACTATATGATGGTTCAATCAGCAATTTAGTTCAAGTTCGTATCAGTTTAATTTTACCATGAATGCATTGTTTGCCATTTTAGTTGCACTATAAGTCCCTGAGTAGAAAGAAAACTACACTTGAACTTTTTGGTAATGTAACTAAAGATTATCACTACTTTAATCATTTAATTCTTTGTGTATTTTTGAAATAAAATTTAAATTTCTGATAATATTAATTAAAATTAATTAAGTCACCTACTTTAACTGTTCTCAACTGATTCACTGTGCAATTCTTATATAAAAGATCGGAGAGAGTATTAAGTAGTTAATTATTGTTAAATATGTCATTATCAAAATCTATTAACTTACCCAAGCAAATTCTATTCCAAGGTAAGCTAACAAGAAAACCCAGCAGAGTATCAAATTTCAACTAAGAAAACTAGGTTAGTTTATCAGCAGAGTATGTAGTGAGTGCTAACTGTAATTAGGTTTTGACAGATTCAGACAGATATATAATACTTCCATCAAAGGATTCAAACCAACTACAAATCCAGTGGTTTAGTTGACTTGTGAAGAAAAATTCCAGCTCAAAGAATCAAGTGGTAAGGTTTTAGGCAATAGGGTTTTGGGGTCTCTACGACTGAAATTGCAGCTGCATTATCCACATTTGTTTGTAACTTTGCTTAATATCAAATATAGCAATATAATCATAACTGCAACTGCAAGCTAAAATCCTCTTAAATGATAATAAAATTGTTGCAATTTTCTTTATATAGACTGATTCTATAACTATCACTTATTTGAGTATATATATAAGGCTTTTGAGCTGCCATGAACAGCCATAAACACACACAAGCCAAATTCCTGCTCAAGGAATCAAGTGGTTGGAATTCTATTAATTTAGATGATTCAATAAGAGCAGTTATTCAGTCAACAAATCTACACCAGATAGTGAAAAGTGAGTTGCAATTGCAAAACTGTTTCGGTAGACTCACTGTTTCTTGGGCAGCTCCTTTAATACCAAGAAGCTGATTGAGACTTGAACCATCTTTAGATGGCGCTGTACTGGGCGCCTCAGATTTAACTGCTCAAAACAAACACCCCACCAATTGGGACAAAAAACCAAAACATTCTGTGAGAAAAACAAAATTAATGGGAAATGAAATGAACAGCACCATGAAGCTATAAAACCCAGAAACACCTTCATTAGTATCGGTATCTGTTGCCCTAATAGATAATCTCCTCCCTGCAATATCCACACAAACACCAAAATTTTCAAATCCATTGCAAGAAGCCACATAGAAATAACATAAAAACTGCAACTTTTGCCATGTTGGTCAATGAGAAACTACTAGGAGCATGACTGGTTAGCACATTGGAGGTCGGAAAACAAATGAAAGCCCAAAAGGGTATACAGAACACACAAGCGCTGACTGAAAGAGCAACCAGAAAGAGGTATTATGAGTCACCCACTGGAAAATGAGAGAGAAAAGGGTGGCAAAACGGGTCGAGCTTGAAGTGAAGGGGTTCTGGCGATTGAGGGTGGCGATATTCTTGGTGGAACCGAAACCATGTTGAGTAGAGAAGCCATTGAAGATTCAGAGCTTTAAGATGCTTCAGATATAGAAAGAGACATGTGCTGTCGATCCTATTAGTAGTGGTGGTGATAAACTAGTTGTAATAAACAAACCCAATTTGTCACTCACTCACTCACTGCTGAATCAAACCGGGTTCTACTTGACCCGGTTCTTGTTACATTTTAAGGTTATCTTTTGCAACAAATTTCAAAACTTCATATAAATTATTCCCTCTCTTTTCTTAATTAGAGATATTAATACATTTAAAACTGAAGTTTAAATATCTAATAATACTTTTATCTGATATACACAAATTTTAGATGAAATCCTACTTTTAATTTTTATCTTATATGTTCAGTTTCTTATTTTACCTTTCAAGAACAATAATTTAGTTCTTTAAATTAAAAAAAAAAAAAATAGTTCAGTTTTTATAATACTTCAATGGTGGCTAGAAAAATGGATTTCTTTTCTTCAATAAAATGACAGAAATGTCCAAGTAGACCCGGAGAACTTCATTTAAACCGGATGAATTTACTGTTGCATATATAAATAGAAACTTTAGAAACCGATTTTTGATCTTTTTTTTCCTTCTCTCCTGGAAATGACCTCCTCTAAGACAATTTCTGACCAGTTTTTTTATATTTAATAAAATTGGAAAATAATAATAAATTTAACATTATTAAATATTATATTTTTATATTATTTTTTCACTTAAAAAATAATATATAATTTAAGAAGATATTAGAAGTTATTTTTAGTAGGAATGAAGTGATTATTATTAATAATTGAAATTATAAGAAAAAAAGTACATAAACCATGAAATATTTTTTTTAATAAACTCTTCTTCTAATAACAACAAATAATTCATGTAAGACCCATTTTCTTTTCCAACAATTTGGGCATGGTTTTTATTTAGGGGTCCAGAGTTAGTTCACTTAGTACCCAAAACCTCAATTCTAGTCCCTAACTTTATCATTTCGTCTCATTCATTGAAAACAATTCTCACTCTTCCTCTGAGGGCTGAAGTAGGAGTTGTGCTAGGACAATTGCAAAATCCTCCTTCCAGTTAGCAAACACAATCTTTCACCACGTAAGTTGAGCTCTAAAACTATGTCCTCGTTCTTCTCTCTTTGGTAGCTTAGTTCCACGCGAGTCTCAGCCGTGGTCTCATTCTTGTTTCCCATAGTTATGTTTTTTAGCTTCTTAAATCTCTGGGTGCTCCTCCCTTAAGGGTTTCTTGCATCAGTTCTCAGTTTCGAGGTAAGGGAAGTTAGAGTTTTCATGTTTTTACAATATTATGCTTGTTTTAGCTTGGTTTTATGTTTGTGGTACTTGGATGATGTTTGTGACGGTCTGAAAATATATTGTATGTGTTTCTGGATGGATTTCAATTGTTGCATGTAGGAGTAGGAGAGAATATGTTATTCTCGCCCAAACGAGAATCCTCTAGCCTAAGGAAGAATAGCAGAGAATTCCCCTTTGCCTCTGCGCGAGCTGTCACTTAAGCGAGGCATTTTGCCCAAGCGAGAACTCGAAATGCTGCACTGCATCCTTTGTTCGAGTTCTTGCCCAAGCGAGGAGATTCTAGCTTAAGCGAGGGGACCCTATCACTTGGGCGAGCCCTCTTAGCTTGAGCGAGAATGAGGCACATTTATTGCAAACTCTGTGATTTCACTTATAGGTTGATTTACTTACTCTTAAAAGCATGAACTTGTGACTACGTATGTTTTATGTGATGATATTGTTATATGTTGTGCTTGGTATGAAATGACACATGAATTGGCTAGTTGGGCATTAACATGGGATTATAATGCTTGAGATAAAATGTGGATTTGATGTGAGAAACATGGATATGGCATGAGTATACGTAATTCCATGAAACTCTTTGCAAGATTTCATGGTGGTGTGGTTAATGTATGTCTTGATATAAGAGATGTCTAGATAAAGAAAGGTATTTTGAACTCTGACAATCGTGTTCACGCTCATATAGAGTAGAATGATTTATGTGGTGAGAGTAGCAGGAGGTCCTAGTCTCTGGCAGGATAATGACCTTAGATAATCATGGATTAACCTTGTGTATGGTTGGGTGATAACCCCTTGTGTCTAGACTCTACAGAGTTTAGAAACCAACGCATATTTCCTTTAGAATTCTATATCAAGTGCATAATTCAGATAATTGAGTTTGAGTCTTGCATTTTTTGCCTTCACATGCCTTGTGTGCTTATAGAAAAGCATGTTTAAAAATATGTTTGTATACTTATATGATGCAAATTATTTTCATCTCTAGCTTACCCTTTTTCTATTTGTGTCTGTGTTTCTGTTTGGTTTTTCCTTTTTACGATGATCACCAAATTCTTGGTGTGAGCCAATGTGGAGACTCTTGGTGATCGTGTTGTTGGTGGGGAAGCTGTTGTATAGTTAAGCTTCTTGGATCCTTTGTTGGTCATTGTTGAACATTTCTCCTTGTGTATTGTTATTTTGTAGTTTCTTGCTCTATGAGCAAATTGTCAATTTAATCTAATCTGTGTTTAGTATATGGTTAAGGCATTGTGATGTGCCTTTGGGGTATTTCTTTTCGTATCTTATGGATGACTATAATGATTAATTCTTATATACTTTATGTCGATGTTTTTTTTATACCATATATATGCAGCGTGTTCTATTTGTTAGAATTATTCTATTAAATTGTGACGTTACAATTTATAATTTATACATAAAATAATAAGTTTGGTAAGTTATATTAAATTTTTTCGTATTACTTTTTTTATTTGTCTTCAAAATACGTCGATGAATATTAATTTTTATTTGTCTTCAACGATTAATATTAATTTTGACGATTTAAAATATGTTAAAAAAATAAAAATATTTTTTAATGTTTTAAATATGTTAACAAAATTTAAACTGTGTGGTGGTACAATGTATGACATGATGTCATGGTCATAATTGCAACAATAAGGGACAAGCACCCAAATCTCCTAATGAAGGTGTAATTTTCAAATGTCGATCATCACCTACTCACCATTAAGAAATGAATAATATTACAAAAACTACAAAAATCCATACTAAAATAATGCAATAAAAAACTACAAGAAAGAATGTGTATATCTAAATGACATTATTAAATTAAATGAGATGAATACTATATAAAAAAATAATTAAGGTTATTAACTTATCAATAAAAAACTTCTCATTTTTACAAACTTCACCAAAATTTTAATTTATTAATACCAATGCATTATCACATTTATTTTATATTGATAATTACAAATTTACTCTTTTAATATTTCATACAAAGCATTAAATTGTTAATAATAAATATAATAATAAAATTAATGATTTAATTTAGTTAACATATATCTAGATTACTAATACTAAATATTAATATTAAAAAATATTTAAATAAATGTAAGACTTTTTTTTTCTCTTTTAAGCTTAATGGGCCTTGCTTTAGTGAGTAAGGGAGGGTCCAATGTTAGTCCACCAACTTTTTATTTTCCAAAGGCAGGAAAACCTCTCATATCTGTTCTCACTCAGTCATTCCCTTTTTTTCTCTCTCTCACTAAAACGTTGCTCTCTCTCTCTCTCTCTCTCTCTCTCTCCAACATAGGCTATGCTAGGGTTTGAGCAAGTTTCCCCTATGAAGTTGTGGTTGTCTGGAAAATATTGAGATGTTGTTTGGTTTCGAATGTCTGGTTGTTGCATGCGTGAACAGTGGCAAGAACTAAAGCGAGCACGTCTCGCCTAGGTGAGAATAGCAGAAGCTCGCCCTGGTTTTTCCTCGAACTCCCGCTCAAGCTTCCGTTTTGAGCGACGAGTTATCTCGCTTAAGCGAGAACTCGCAAAAACCTGTATGCAATCTCGCCTAAGCGAGAATATTTAGCTTAAGCGAGACCAGTTTAGCTTAAGCGATACCAGTTTACTTCAAGCGAGACTAGTTTAGCTTAAGCGAGACCATGTTAGCTTAAGTGAGAATTGCTGCAGAATTTTAATTCCTTACTTTAACTTGTGGATTGATTCAATTACTCTTAAATGCATGAATCTGTGATTGTGTATGTTTCATGTGATATTGACTTGCTTGGTATGAAATGAAATAAGAATGGGTTGGTTGGTTGGTGGTACATTGGCATAAGATTATAATGCTTGAGATGGCATTTGGAATGTTATGCATAAAAGAGTTTCATGGGAAACTCTTGGTGATGGTGTGGTTAGTGTATACTTTGATATAGGAGATGTCTAGATTTAGGAATGTATCCTAAACTTTAATAATCATTCACACTCATATAAAGTAACATGATTTATGTGGTGAGAGTGGCAGGAGGTCCCAGTCTTTGGCAGGATAATGGCCTTAGGCAATCAGGATTTTAACCCTAGGGTGTGGTTGGGTGATAAACCCTTGTGTCTAGACTCAGCGGAGTTTAGAAACCAACACAAGCGCATACTTTCATTAGAATTCTATATCAAGAGTATAATCTGGATATTTGAGTCAGAAGTTCTTGCATTTGTTAGCTATCACATGGTTTGGGTGTTTATTGCTTCGTATGTTTATAATCTGATTTAACATTTACTTACTCCATAATATGATTAAAAATCTTTTTCTTTAGCTTACCCTTTCTATTTGGTGTTTGTTTCTCTGTTTGGCTTTTCCTTTTTTGTGATGATCACCAAATCCTTGGAGTGAGTAGATGTGAAAATTCCTGGAGATCGTTCAGATGGTGGTGATACTGCTTTCAAGTTTAGGGTGTTAGTTATGGTTCTCTTTTTAGCAACTTTTAAGACATTGATGCCTAGCTAGTTTCTTACTCTGTGAGCGATCCTTATGCCATTTATTTCTCTCAATTCTTGTTTGAGGCATTCTGTTGTGCCTTTAGGTATTCCTTTCCGTATATTTTCTGTTGGTGCTATATGTTATACGATAAACATGCTACGTATTATTTATTAAATTTATTCTAGTAAGTTGGGACGTTATAGTAAACAGTTCCTACTTTATAATTCACTATATAATAGTTTTCCACAATAATTTAAATTTCATGCTAAAACTATTATCAAATGTGATTTAAATTGAAAATCATTCTAAAGTTTATAAATTCCTAATTTAAATCAACATTTCAAAGCTTGTATTTCAAAATGATTTTCATATTTTAATTATTTTAATGTTAGCATAATATTAAAACAATTATTAATTATTATTATTACTCAACAATTATATTGTTTTAAGAATTCTCATAAATTAAAATTAAATATTAGTAATAATTAATCATAGCCACTTCATCCTTATTAAAAGTAGTTAATTTATGTATAACTTTTTGAATTACAAAAAATATATTAAATATAATCTTCAATAGTATTAAAAGTTATTATTTCAAATTTATTAAATATAAAAAACAACCAACTCAAAAATCGTCTCAAATTTCCAGGATTGAAACAGAAAAACAAAAAAACTAATATTCTGAAATCGACGTCAAAATCTCAATCTCTACTAGTGAATAGAAAAAAAAAAGCTTCATAGACAAAATTAGAGAGGATTAACTTGAATATTTGTTGTATTATATTTTTCGATTTATTGAAGAAAACATTTAGACTAAAATCTATCTCCAAAAAAAAAAAATTGTTCTTAAATGTTTTATTACATGTCAACAATATAGTTATTGCAGAACCTTTCTTATCTTCTTCATTACTCTATTTGATACATTATAATGTGCCCACTTTCTTCTTCCTATTTCCCCTTGTTGAAAATTTGATGAACCTTTTATAATCTTTTAGCAACTAAATACCAAATCTTAAAAGCTTTGAACTTGATGAACCATGTGACCAATTACATCAGATGTGACCTCATAACAGTATCAGCCTGTAGATCTCACATGGGTGAAACAAATAGCCTCCTCAAGGTGGTTAAATAAATTAGACCAATATTTCCATTTTCTACTATGTTTTTTAGAACACAACTCAATGCTTGAATAATGTACAACAAAATGAACAAAAAAAGTGAAAGTGTATGAGTTTCTTTTAACAAAAACTGTAAAAATTTGATAGAAATATGTTATTATTAATGAAAAAAAGGAAACCTTCGTTTTATAAGTGATACGATATCTCACCAATAATGACTTGTAATTTAACATCTCATCAAGAAATTGTCCATTAACCATGGTGTTTCTTATTATAAGATCCCACATCAGATATAAGGCATATGTTGAACATGCATCTCAAAATGCACATAAAGAACATGTCTACAAAAAAAATTTCAAGTACAATACTAAAACATTGAATAAATGACACCAATTTAGTTACTTTTGAAACTGTAAAATCTCCAGAATCACCTAGAGAGGAGCTGGTGTAGTTAACAACTACCACTGAGACCAAAATTCATAGGCAATTTTGTTTCCCATGTGAAAGAAATGAGGGTACCAATAGCAAGGATTTGCAGCTACTTCTTATACTGCTTTACCTCTTTAATCACTCCGTCAGCAAGTGAGTCAACATCATTGTTCTTGCCAAAAAACTTTACAAATTCCATGTCAGGACTCATCAGATATCTGGAAAGAATTATCATATTATCAGATTAGTATTCATAATTCAACAAGAATCATACTTTACAAAAGCAATACAATACTGCAGATGCAGCAACTAAATATACAATTGCATACGCTCAGATAACAATGAAAATGCATAAGCATAATCAAAAAGAGAATCAATAGAGAAGGGTAACCAGGAAAACAAAATTATCCGGTTATATGAATACTAATTGTTATACAAAATAGCCAAAAGATCCTCTATCAGAATATGTTGACACTAACAACTGAAACAGACAGAAATTTACCAGAAATGTTGCATTTGGTCAAAAGTTAAAGAAACTTGTAATGCGTGAGTATAATAATTAATACTCTGTCATGATGAACATTAGGTCATTCACAACTTAATGGACATTATCTCCATAACCATTACTCTCATCTCATCCTTGCCACAAACATATTTCAAGGTTAGATCATCCACAAATTTCAATTTCAATTATCAAGATTCCAAATCTCAGGCAAATTACTAGGATATAGCACCAAGATAAATTGGGGAAACAGAATGTAGTATATATGAAGCACAAGTGATATTACATACATAACTATGGAGTGATCAACAAGATAATCTGAATTTTCCTCTGCTGTCTTCATGTAGTAAACACGATATGCACGGGCAACATTCTTGATCTCATCCGGGCTACCAGTTAATCCAATTAACTTTGGATGAAACTCTGAAAAGTATAAATTCACACAATAACCTTAAATTAAGTAACTAATATCTATCTAAAGAACCAGCCTCTTTCCAGAGGAAAAAAAATACCCAACAGAGCACAAAAATAGACGCGAAGCACCTTTGACATATTCACCCACTTGTTCAACGGTATCCCTCTCAGGATCAACAGAGATAAAAACTGGAACAGTTTCTATTCCACCTTTCTCCTCTGCAGGGTATCAAAAGAAACATGGATACTATTACCATTATTATCACAAGAACAAAAGATATAAGATTCAAGAGCTGTAAAGTGTTTTCTTAACAGCCATAGGTTAAACCAATGTGCCAACAGCAAAAAGCACTTGAAATTTCATTTAGTTACTATCCCATTGAACCTCAATGACTCAACCACACTATAGACATGTATCTCTCATGAATTTCATTATTTCAGATATCAATTGGGATTTTAATTATTTATTGACTGTGATAATAAAAATTAGAGCATATTTTGATCTGTAAAGTATGAAAATCAGCTCGACATACATACACTGATAAATCACCTTAAAAACTTACTTATTTTATCAACAGCAGCAGCTAACTTCTGTAGTTCTTCCGGACAGATATCTGGGCAGTGAGTAAAGCCAAAATATAACAAAGTCCACTTTCCCAAGAAATCCTTTTCAGTTACATGTTTTCCTTCATGGTTGATAAGGCGAAATGGGCCTCCAATTGCAGCTTTTCCTACAGAAGGACCCTGCTTAACTGTCTCCGTATTACTACGTATTTCTACAGCAACAAAAGTTGAATCAACAAACAGAAGAGCAAAACATCCACAGTACCTTAAAAAACAAATTGAAATGCAACAGGAAATGGAGCTATTTGATCTTATTTGTTTTCACGCTACCCTTGATACACAAATACGTGGTACTATAAACATTGTAACAAACTTCATCCACAAACTAGATTTAACCCCGCTAAGGTTCTATAAAAAAATACACAATGAAAAATGCCACACTTTTTTAACAACTCAAAAAATACATATCCACTCTTATATTATAAATTAAAATTTACAACTTGGAGAGTGAGATTCTATCTCTCCACTCTCTTAGTTAGACATTCAGTACATTCTTTTCTTCCCTCATTGGACATACATGTCAGACACTATTCCAGCAATTAACCACAAGATTTATTTCTCAACCATCAAAATGTATACTTAGTTTTCTTTGCCCTCTATTGCTTTTTTATTTACTCTTTTTTATCTATAACTCTATTTCTAACTTATATTTCAATAACTTTTGTTAAAAGAATTCATCAACATAAAAGATAATCTTATATCATACTTTAAATCGTTTCATGAAAACTTAAAATATGATTTATATATTCAAATATGTTTATTTATTATAATTTTAATTTTAGTACAATTTACATATTACAAATATTTATTTATTATGAGTTTTAATTACATAAAATCAAACATTTATCTTGCACAGTGCTTAGACTAAAACACTGGTAAAAAAGGTAATGTAAACAAACAATAAATATGCAATTAACAAAGACACCACCACATGCATACCACAAAAAATACAACTCACCATAGTAATCTACCTTCAATATGTCGTTTCTTTTCCCTATCATAGTAGAACACCAATCCAGCTCCAGTGAGAACCAGTAAGACAAAACTCAACCAAGAGATAGGCTGCAAGGAAGAACACAACATGAGTTCAAAACTCCAGTCCCCATCACATAACATTCAAATTAATAATGTCCAAGGAACAAAAACCACATTGCCAGTAACAACAATTGTGTGTGTGTGTAAGTATATGTATATATGTATGTAGGTATACACACCCCTCCACGAACAGGTTTCCTAGCATAACTTTTCTGATCCTGTTCTCCTCCTCCTCCTCCTCTTAGCATAACATCTTTTGCAGAGTGATCTGAATCTGTGGCTGATTTTTCTCCACTGACATTAACAGCAGAAGAAGACAGAAACCTTTGACACAACCCTAACGACCCATTACCAAAACCTTGAATCCGAGCCTAAAATTTCAAAGGAAAAAGACACCCAATGAGAATTTGAACTGACCCAATTGAGACGGGAAAAAGAAGGACGAGAGATAGAATCAAAGCAATGAACTTTATGTGCAAAAACAAATATTATTTTCTTATGGATGACTAGCGATGAAAGGAAACCGAACCTGGTGCGGGTGATGGAGTAGTTGAAGATGAGGAGAGAAAGGAGTTGAAAGCGTGGCGGGCCTGCCATGCTGAAGAAGGTGTGAGAAGAGAAGACGCGTAGAATAGCGAAACTGGTTGGCCTTGGTAGATATCATGGACGCCATTAGAGCAAAACCTTAACCTTAAACCTTTGCAGAAAACGGGACAACAAGGGTTTATACTTTCATTTCTAGTTGGGAATTGATGTTTCGCTTGTTGAATTTTACAATAATAAGCATATCTTTATCTTTTTTCTATTTTTTTTATTATTAATTAAAAATTATTAAAAAAATTAATTTTGTAGGTGTATTTCCTATTTAATAAGCTTTACTCATAAATAACCTTTTAATTTTTAATAAACCATAAATAATATATTGAAAAATATGTGACTTGTGTATCTCATCATATAAATTGTGCTGAAACCTAAATGAAAAAATCACCCTACTAATTTGAGATATATATATATAAATCAAGTTCAATTTTAATAAATTTTAAGAAATATTAGTTATCAACTAATAATAAATTATTTCTGTATCTTTTCAAACTTAATATTTCATTTTTGTGAAGAATAAATCAATAATTAATAAAGAAAACTAAAAATAAAGTAATATTAAAAGTAGTGTAAGTCATGTTATAAAAGTATACAAGAATACAAATAACTAAATTTTTACATTCAATATTCAATAAATATTAGAAAAGTCTTACTGTTTAATTTTGTTATTCAATTAATGATATAATTGTTATTTTGTCTAAACTCTTTTTTCTTTTACTTGTCTTTAATAAAAAAATGTTAGATAACAAGTAAATTCATATATACATAAGATGGTAACGACGACACTTTATTAATCATTATTTATAAGTGATGTCCTGGAAACCATAAGAGAATATGATGAATAAATACTCGGTTAATAAAACATATAAAAATAAATAATTAATTAAAAAATATGCAAATTTTAAATAATTAAATAAGAAAAAAATTACAATGAATAATTTTTTTTTAATATAGAATCAATTAAAAATATCATAAAAGTTTATAAATAATTTAAAAGGTTAAATAAATATATATATATATATATATATATATATATATATATATA
>Ga0209589_1003615_pt1 | contig 26983 bp, 16 predicted proteins | sample CowpeawhiteBW_FD_187525 | JGI IMG/M metagenome (GOLD analysis project Ga0209589, IMG submission 187525) | Root nodule microbial communities of legume samples collected from California USA - Cow pea white BW (SPAdes) (version 2) | ecosystem: Host-associated > Plants > Roots > Nodule | place: USA...
AAAAAAAAAAAAAAACCAACAAAATATTTTAATTTTTTTTTTTTTTTTTTTTAACTTGTAGCAGTTTAGAGGGAAGGAAATGCATTGGGATGAGATAACGAATTGTGGCGCTGTTCTAATAAACTTGGCGTTCCGTTGTTCGTTCAATTTCAAGGGAGAGAAGAGAGAGAGTAATGGCCTCTTCTGCATATTCGTCTTGGCTCGTGCTCTCATCCACCAGCACCAAACACAAACCCTTCTTCTCTGTCCCCAGCTGCTTCAAATTCAATGTTCCCATCGCTTCACAAATCCAATGGCATTCAGATTCGTATACCCAAAGAAACCTTCGTCCCCCTCCCGAAATTAAACGCCATTGGGTGGAAGCATCTGATAAATCTTTGGATTCTCCGGAAAGATTCACAGTGGCCTCTTACAACATACTGGGAGATAGAAATGCTTCTCAACACTCGGATTTATACGTAAACATTCCTTCTCGTTACATCAAATGGGATCGTCGCAAGAGGGTGATTTCTGATGAGCTTCTTGGATGGGACCCTGATATTGTCTGCTTACAAGTACCCAACTTTTCACCTTCTTTGCATTTGTTCCATTTTGTTCGATATATTTGTCAGGCTAAAAAATTGCACTTATACTTTCAGTTTAATGCATTTAACTTCAAGAAGTTTCGTTTTGGTCATGTGTTTGGAACTTTCAGACATGTTTGTGTTTTCAGTGAGCCGTCCAAACCCTTCAAATTATGCTTCATGCCATGATTTTACCTATATGATTTAGGAAAACGTGCATATAAACATTACTAGCTTCATCATACGTCCTTTTTTTTACCAAGAGACAATGATGAAAATGAATCAAGTTAAATTTTGTAAGCCTGAACATGACATTTTTCTGTTAAATACTAATTTTTTAGTAAGTCTGTAAAGGAGATAGTAGTCTGAATTTACATGTACGTCAGACTAACAAATTTAACCTTTTAAATAGATAAGTATATAATTCCAAAACATAATAATAATGCAAATAAATTTGATTCTCTTCAAATGATTTCTATTTGATATATAAATATCTATTTAAAAAGATTTAATCTAACTTATTTAGTAAATACATGATCCACTGATATAGCTTGATCTGATTCTATCAAAAGTGAGAGAGAACTATTATACGCTACTGCAGACTGAAGTCTGAAGTGTATAAACTGTTGAGATAAAATGGTTAGAATAACCCAGGGAAAGGTGCTGAGTTAACTTATACCGGAAGGTAAGATGTTAAATAATAAACAATGTACAGAATTGATGACCATCATCAATTATAGAAAAGATAGAAGTATTATATAATTCTCACTGTTTAGATATAATTATTTTGTATTAGGTGTACAAAGATATTCATTCTGCTTCTGAGTCTGCTATAGGTATATAAATGTATAATTGATGTGAATGTGATTCTTACAGACACGCATGGAGTAAATTTCGTAGGACTAATCGGATGGTCGATATGCAATACAGATATTATTCCCTCACGAGTGGCTTAGAATTTACCTAAAATTACCTAAGCAAAAGTATTATGCATGGGTAGAAGTGAAATCAGATTGTTCATTTAACCAAAGTAAAATAAAACAGAAAAAAATGTGTATGAAAGTTTAAAACTTACTAGGATGGTGAGTGGTCCTATCCACTTAAGAACAGGGGAGATAAAAAGATGAAACAAAGTTGCTGCCACCCGCCACAGCCAGTAGTTGTAGAAACCACCACTTTTTGCATTTATACCTGATTTCTGAAAGTGAAGGTACATGGACACCATTAAGAAAATCCTCGCTGAAAACACACACGTACTATTTATTTCCTGCAACTTTACCACATTCGAAATTGTATTGTCAGGAGGTGGATAAGTATTTGGAACTTTCAGACATTATGGTTAAAGCAGGATATGTTGGATCTTATCAGGTAGATTTTCATTTTCTTTCAAAATTCTGATTTCTTCTCTGGTTTTGACTGACTGGTATCTTCTTGATCAAATTTGGTTCATTCAAAATAAAATAAAAAGGTTAGTTCATTTGAGTGGCATCGTTCATCATTAAACAGGCTGAAGTCTCTATACTACTGTGAAATTTGTCATTATCTTATGCATAGTAGTGTTGCACCACCATATATTGGTGTGTGATTATTGAGAACCTAATGAATTGCGTGCATGGCTCTGTAGAGACGCACAGGAGATTCAGTTGACGGATGTGCCATGTTTTGGAAAACTGATAAGTAATTAATCTATTGATTGCCAATTGCGTTCTGAGATAAAAAAAATTGATGAATCTAATCCATTGACTTGATTACTTTTTCATTATGTTTGTTAGGTTCCGGTTACTAGAAGGAGAGAACATTCAATTTAAGGACATTGGCCTTCGTGATAATGTTGCCCAACTGTCAGTTTTTGAGGTATCCCTTCTTTGATGTCGACTCCTTTCTTTAATCATATGACCACGGTTGGTCCTTGCTTTTTAGTATTTTGAAACTTTATTCTAAGTTCCTGTACTATACTAAAGTAAGACACTTTAACATAATGACATATACCATTAATTAATTTAGTTGAGTTTATTGAATTTTTTAAAAACTGTTACCTATAACATTTTTTCCTCTATGTTAATGACTTTTAAAGTTCTTGTATAATTTTTCACTATTAGAAAAACACGCATATTCATAAGTGACAAATAAAGAAAAGAACTTTAATGTTGTAAAATGTCTTAAAAAGAACCGTCGATCTCTTCTAAAATGTGCCTTATAAATATTATTTTCATTGGAAAGAATATCTTGGATTTTTAAACGATTGAATGGGTGTCAAATTTCTATCCAACTATATTTTTACCAAGGACAATGTGAACTTAGGACTGACAAAATGGACAGTTTAGTCTGGTCTAACAAACCGAGTCGAAAAATTGTGCTAATTTAACTCTATATCGAGTTAATTTACCTCAATTTGAAAAAAAAAAGAAAATAATTCTAAATTAAAAAATGGAAAGTAAAGGGAATTTTAAATTTAAGTAACATAAATAAAAGTAACTTTAATATTTAAATATAATAATGTAATATATAAATCTTAATAAAGGTGTATATTTTAATAAAAACAATAGCTTTAAATTATAGTTATTAATTTTAAAAAATGGATTGGTTTATGAGACTAAAAATAAGGAAGACAGACTGTCCTATCTTAAACGTACTAGTCTGTACAAAAGTGAGTACCAGCTGGAATACTGAGAGATATAAGGAGAAGGAAGAGTTGGTTTTGACTGTTAGTGAGTTAGTTAGATATAAATAGAGGAAGAATGATAGGGGGAGAGGGAGAATTGTTATCATTATAAATTGATTACTGTTTCTTTCCGAAGGGAACCCTTGAAGTTTTCTCTCTTATTCGTTGTTCTTTTCCTTCACCATATTCAAAAGAATTAGTATTTCTTTTTTATTTCAATTCTTCGTTCCTAACAATTAGACCTGCCGGATATATTAAGGGAGGGCACCGTTAGTGGAGATAGAAGTCTTCTCATTGCATGGATCGTAAGAGTCGAGAAACTCTTTGAGGAGGTTCAAGAAGTCTTCTCTTCTGATTCCTTGAAATTGAAATTCATGACCATGGAGAGAGTGACAATGTCTTGGTTCTATTCTTGGTCCCAGAGAATTCCTATTCAGATTGGGAGTCATTTTCTCCAACTTAATCAAAATATTCAGAGATAGGTATGGTAGCCACACCTTTAAAAAATTGAAGATCTTCAAGCAAGAAGAGTAAATTGAGATGGAAAACCACATCCAAGAAGTAGAGACACTAATCAAGAAATAAAGAATAACCACGACAAAGGGCAAGATGAGCGTCCTAGATCTTGGTGAAATGCCATAAAGCGTCAAGAACTACAATGACAATGTGTTGTGTGGTGACAAGATCTGTTTTCCTGCAAGAAAGAGGAGTGACAACGTGGAGTTATACGGTACGTGGAAAAGCACCACAGTGATCGGTGAGCTTATTCTAGGTTTTTATTTTTGGGAGGACCTAGCTTCCACAATTTTAACCTGGATGACAAGGTTTATTTTTTGGAGGGAGGGGTACTATTGTTAGATATACGGAGAAGGAGGAGTTAGTTAAGATAGTTAGGCTATTAATGAGTTCGTTTGTTCGTCAGTTAGATATAAATATGGGAAGAAGAATAGAAGAGAGGGAGATTTGTTGTCATTGTCAATTGAACATTGACTCTTCATGAAGGACAAATACTTTGGGAACCCCTTGCTTTTTATAATGCACATCATCTTACGTAAGTTTGAACACAAGCAGCTGCACATATCCTTTATCGTCTTAGTGTTATTATTGTAAATATTGTCCTATTGCATGTCGTTATTTGTATTTCTAACTTCATCCTGTACAGGCAGATGGGTGAATCTTACTCAAGAAGACTGTTAGTTGGTAACATCCATGTACTTTACAACCCAAACAGGGGAGAAGTTAAATTAGGTCAAGTAAGTGTTTCATTCATCTATTCCAAAGAAAATGTTTGTTGAGTGTCTTTCTTCTATTATAGCTACCAATTTTCTTTACTAAATTCAAAAACGTATTTAAGAAGTCTGTTTAATATGTGAGATATTTCTTGATACAATTGAATAGGGTTTTAAGCATTAATTGCTCACACTCTGTTTGCATGTGTTATTTTTGGTCTTCTTTTCACAGTTCCTTCCACTTTTTTTTATCAATTGACAATTCTCTTCTCAGCTTATCAATTTTTCATCTGCTAAAGTACTTATGTTATCTGTAAGAAATACAGTCGACTAGGTATTTCACCTTATTTTTCAGTAGTCAAGTCAGATTTGCCTTCCTTGAACTGGCTGATTGAAATTGAAATTATTTAATATTGCAGATTCGTTTTCTCTCGTCAAGAGCACGGTGTCTCTCAGAGAAATGGGGTAATACCCCTGTTGTGCTAGCTGGTGATTTTAATAGTACTCCTCAGGTGCCATATTCCAGAAAGCAGACAGTATTTTTCATTTAGTTTGAGTTCTTCATTCTTTACATACTGAATTCTCTTTTTTTATTGTTCATGAACAGAGTGGAATATATAAGTTTTTGTCATCATCTGAGGTATATCACATTCACCTTATATTGGTTTTTCTTAGTGCCATGATAAAGAGATTGTTCATGCCGTGAGTACAAGCAAATAGTATTACTGAAGACACTCTTGAAACTAGGTGTGGTTTGCAATTGCAGCTTAATGTCAAGCTGTATGACAAAAAGGAATTATCTGGACAAAAACGGTGCCGTCCTGCTCAAGTTTTAGGGGAGAATAAAGAAACCGTTGGTCCAGTTGTCACCCTAGACGGGTACTTTTTCTTCTGGATGATTTTTAAATGAAGCACATACAGAAGAAAAATAGAATGAATTAACAATGTAAAATGAATCAAATTTCTTGCATAAGTTTGAAATAACTTGTGCATGTCAACTTTTTCAAAAGCTGGTGACGGCTAAGCTTATGGAGACTCAAAAGAAAGAAAATTCGGTGGTTTAAGGATTTACACCTTTTAATTGCATAGCTGTTACTTTCTATTTCTCTTTTCGAACAGCCTCCTCATCTAACTTCTCCATAAGTATTTTTGCTTACTAGTAATAGAGTTTTATGATTGGAAAGCTACAATGCAGGTGTGCATGTATATTATATACTTATAAATCGAATAATTATTCAGACTCAAGCTGACAGGGTATTCGTGTAATAATAACTTTTGAATAGAATTTTCAGATGAGATAGTTTTGCATTTTCACCACTTATTATTTTCTTCAGATCATTTCTACTGATGTTTTCTAATACCTTTCATAAATATGACTAGATGGGTATAGGATAGGTATATTTTGATATCGAATGTAGAAGTTTTAATCATATTTACGGAGACCTAAAACAAAAAACAATGTAAATATCTTTTGTATAAGGGTTGGACACCCCAAATGCATATATATATATATATATATATATATATATATATATATATATATATATATATATATGAATTTAACACTATTGCACGAGACATGCATTTTAGCAGATTTAGTGTGCTGTAAATCGGACATTATTACCTTTTTTTCTCTTGGTAGAGTTTTATATTATTGACCCACAACAATACAATTGTGCTATCACTTTCTCATCTGCTAACTGCAAAGAATGCGTGTTTTTTGAAATTTTTTGTGCTATTCAATTTTATCTCAGTATTATGTTCTCAACCTACTGTTTCCAGCTTGTTATGTTGGACAGATGAAGAGATAAAAATAGCAACTGGAGATTCTCAGTGTCATTTGGCTGTGCACCCATTGAAGCTGAATAGTTCGTATGCCACAGTTAATGTACCTAATTATTCCCTTGCAACCTATTGCTACCATATATGATTTCCACAGTTAATTCCTCTGGCCCGTACCAACACAATAGTAAAGTTGTAAAGCTTTTCAGGGTTCAACAAGTACACGGGGATTCAATGATGAACCCTTGGCAACTTCCTACCACTCAAAGTTTCTTGGCACTGTAGATTACTTATGGTAATCAAACCCTGTCAAATATTTTGGTTGTTAAAAATATGATTGTTATGGCCTTATTGATTGCAATTACCAAAGTATAAGATTCACTGCCCTTGATGCAGGTACTCGGACGGTATTGTACCTACTAGAGTTCTTGATACCGTTTCAATTAGTGATCTCCTGAGGGCAGGTGGCCTCCCATGCAAGGTATTCGTGCTTGGCTTTTAAGCTACTAAGTGATCAAGAATGCTAGGAATGGGGTTATGGATTTTTCCATATTGTAATGCAAAACATTTTTAGTAAATTTAAGGTTTAAGATGTTAAGGGGTGCTCAGAGGTTGACCTATAATTTCGAGGCTCGAAGAAATTTATATGTGTTTTAAACCACACACCTGCATCCCATAAAACAGAAGATTAGAAGGGAAGGTTGAAACTTTTCTTTGTAGTGTGGTTGTCATGACAGTAGAATTTGATATGACTTGGCCTTTTTCAACATGTGTTGATGCTTTAAAGTTTGTAATTCTCTAAATTGGAAGAGTCTAACCATTTTTCCAAAAAGGTTTCATTCATAGCATTTCGATCGTGGTTTTGCAGAGCTTTTGAATTGAAATAGCACTTCTGTAGGATCATCTTGTCAAACTACATCGTCTACACTCTACAGTGCACTTTTTTTTCACCATCTAACCAGTCTTTTCCTTGATTAATAGAAGGTGGGAAGTGATCATTTGGCCTTGGTTTCTGAATTTACTTTCTCAGTTACAAACAATGAACCTACAGACATAATGGCGGTAGGAGAAGCAGCACCAGCTATAAGATATTGAAGAGCCTAACAATCAACAGTCATAAGGATGCTTTTTTCTTTCTTGTTTACTTATAGTTGTACTTGTTGATGTCAACACAGTGGTATTCGTGGCATTACTTGTCATGCACCTTAACAAAGCCAAAAAGTTGTACCATACTTTTTTGGAGGTAAATGTAAATGTAACAAAGTTACAACGTGAAAAATACGTGTATTAATGTCTGTATAAAAAAGTAAAGATTATAATAAAAAAGTATGATATTTTAATTACTGAAAACAAATTAAACGGTGGTCTGAACGGTCATTATTCAAATTATATTATGGTGTTTTTAACTGTCGTAATTCAACTTTTATATTATTATTCGTAATTCAACTTTTATATTATTATTTATAATCCACCTATATTTATAATTTTTTAATTAATTTCTTAATTTAATAATATTCAACCTACATTTAATAAAATACTCGACCTCATTTATAATATTCTTTTTTATAATGATAAATAAGAAAAGCAAAAATTTATAACACTACAAAATAAAATTAACCAAAACTTACAATTTCATTGATAACTATCAATATTATAAAATACATTTGTTCCCAATTATGATGAAAAAAAATTCCAAAAATCCACCTAATTTTGAATAGCTAAATGTATCCTTAAAGGTAAAATCTGAATGTAAGGTTTAGGCACACGAATCTAAAACTAACAGATTTGGCTACTTATAGAATAGGGCCCAAGTGCAAAATTTAAAATGGTACGTAAAAATATATAGATCAATGTGTATGCAAGTCTAGAATGACTAATATGAATGGATTATGAAGCTAAACCACAAAAAAGGAATGCAAAATTAAAAACCAATGTTCCATCCAAACATGATAGCATATGTGTGACTTGTTTCGCAGAACGGTGCAAACTTCAAAGTTTAAATGCATGTAACAAGTCTACTATGGCCTATTAATATGAGATATGCACTTAAAGTTGAAGGAAAGATGCAACAGGAACGTGTCACGCTGGACACAGAAATAGAGAGACTTGAGCAAGCACCTCAAGTGCAGATGTATACTTCATACACCAACTCACTCAATGAGAGACCATGCATAGTAACAGTAGTAGACACGAAAAGAAAAAGGTTATTAAAATAAACAAAGCTAATTATTTCTGTATTTTACTTCTAATAAATTTTAAAGTTACACTATAAAATCCATATGTATTTGTATTATATTTTTTATTTTTTATTTAATAACGAAAGCGAACCAGGTTGGGTCATAATAAATTGATTAACCAGCCGGTTTGAATTCTTTGTTTGTATATTGTCATATGAAATGCAAAACTCGAGTTATTAAAATAAAAAATAATTATAATTATAATTCCACACTAAATTATAAATTAAGTTTAAATTATTGATTGAAAGTAAATGATTTAATATTTAAAATGTTTGTTTTTTAACCAAGTAATTAAAAATTTAATTATCCATTTAATACTTTAAACATATTTAAATAACTTGATCGGCTTTTCAAATTTAATCGATAATTTTGGAATTTATAAAACATATTTTAATAGTACTGAAAATATATAAATTTTAATAGATTAGTTATAGGTAGATTTTAGTAGGTCAGCTGAGTGAATGAATAATTGTTTTGCTTTGCATCGTCATTCTTTTGTTAAGAGGATGATGCCCTGTCCTTAAGCCACGTGTAAGGACATGATGTGTTGCATGGAAGGAAGTGTAACGCATAGAAAAGTCGACTTTGTGATCTACGGTGAGAACGGAAACGAATCACTAAAAGTCAGAATCGGAAGCGCCACGTGGAATCTGAACAGTGACGGTTCGTTGTCCTCACCGACTTAACCTCGTCCTAAGTTTCCCTCGCAACGCAACCCAAGAAACGAATGGAATCGGTACTCTCTTTCTCTCTGTTTCGCTTTTGCTTCCTCTTTCTTCGCTGCATTGCCATCATTCTCAAATTCTCTATTTCAAACCAACCATTCAGAATGCAACGTTTTGTTGACGACGTCCTCGCTGTTACTAAAGAGTAACCACTTTTCTCTTCCATTTCCATCCATTTTTTATCATTATGTTTAGTGACCATTATTAAACAAACTTATCAAACTATTGATTTCTTAATCTAAATCTTTTTATGTTAATTGTTGCTTTAGAGCAATGAGATTCTCTGTGCCAAATTTTATCTGATTTTTTTGTCAACTTAATTTTGTATGAGTGGCGAAATCTAAATTTTGGTGCAGGTCGGTGAAGACGTTTACTTATGAGTCGTTGAACAATACTGTGAGACTGATCAATGGTGTCTCAGCTCTGGTGTTGGCACTGCTACCTGGGAAAGCTAATATACTTGAAGGTATTCAGGGTTGGGAGCTCCGGCCAACTTTTCGTGGACCACGCTTACCACGTTGGATGGAAAAGTAATTTTTTGTCTTCGTTTTCATAACAGTTTTGTTAAATATTTCTTTGTGAAATCTTATTTCTATCATATGAGAAATAGACGGGTTCAGTGTTTTTTATTTTTTTTACTTCATGTGAAACATACTTTTGTTCTAATTTGCATTGGATTACATTTGGGATGAGCATTCACGACTTTGTATTGTGCCCTGTTTTAATTGTGTACACGGTTCTTGACACTGTTTCCCTTGCCTTTTTTTAGTGGCGCGTCCTCTTTCAATCAGTTTATTCATGAGCTTTCTTTGGATTCTGATGTATCAAGCCAAGAATATTTATCTGGAGAAGAAGAAGAAGATGAAGAAGAAGAAGAAGAAGAAGAAGAAGAAGGTGGTGGTGATGAATATGAAGAATATCCTAAGACTCCCTTGTCTCCAAGTTCTAGAGTCCCCAGAGATACTTTTACTGATTACGGTAGACACCAGACGGATTGGATATTGATTTCTTTACAGTTCTTGATGGGTCTTCCATTTCGTCTTTTCCAATTAGTTTATTCTGGGGTGTCAAAACCGCGATCCATCGCTGGCTGTCAACACCCTTCACAACCACATCCACCCAATGGACTGCAAAGCCTCAAGGATCAAATTATTCATCGTGCCACTGATAGGAGACGTGGGGTCATAGAGGTTGAGCAGCAATTTCTGTCCTTATTACTTTATGTTGTGTGTTTCTGACCTTATATTTATGCTTTAGCTGTCTCGTGTATGTAACTTTTGCAGTTTTTTTTTCTTTCTTGTTTTTTCAATCAGGATCTTCATTTGGCCATGGAGATATTTATAGAGGCTGTTTTTGATGTTATTCACAAGTCTATACATGTTCTCTTTTCCCCATCAGAAGCTTTTGGAACTTTATTCAGGTTGTTTTCATCTAATGAAAGGCCCATTTTAGTTGATAAAGATGTTGTTGAGGATGCCTCTGTTTCTTCAGCACCGGCAGAAAGGAATACCAGCTTTCGTTCGTCTCTTAACACAGATGCCCGGACATGTCAAGATGTTATAACAGAGCTAGGGTAAAGTAAAGACTGTTGTTTACACCAATCCTTTTTGTTTCAAGATCTTGCTTGTCCAATTAATGACTTGTACTTTCAATTCTCACAGGTATCCATATGAAGCTATTCATGTGATCACTGCCGATGGATATGTTCTTCTTCTAGAAAGAATTCCTAGGTAAATAAGATTTTTTTTAGGGAAAAGTATGGTCCTCCGTTAGTGCAATCATCCACCCTCTTTGATTTTGAACTTATCGTGATCATTTGACATCTTTTGATCTAAACTTCTTTTCTATTGTTATATGGAGTGAATTGAATCTGATATGCGGCTTTTTTTTGGTAATCATAATGCATTTTAAAGTTGTGGCTCATTCCTGACATAAATATAGTACTGTAGCACTATTGGCATCAGGACTCTATTATGTGTAAAGGTAGAGGGTTTTGAAAGTTATAACACAATTTTTTCCTTCAGAATATATAATTATGACGGCATTGGAAGAAATGACAATAGGGAGACTTGATTATTGTTATTGCTTTGTGTAGAATCTAATGTCTGAAATCTAACTTCACAGGCGAGATGCACGTAAAGCTGTTTATCTTCAGCATGGAACCTTTGATTCATCAATGGGGTGAGTAATGTTGCTGTCTCAATCTTTACTAGTCTGGCTTTAATTTGTAGAGTATTTCTTTTCATGTGAATATAAAGTAGAAACCTGTATAGTGGTTGGGTAAATTTGTGTTGCGTCATATTTTAGTGTAATTATCCTTTCATTAGTTGTGATATTGGCATGACATATAGGACTGATGAGCTTTCTGTTTAAATTTTACCCTGCATCCTCTGTTCTGTACCAGATTCCCTCCCTCTGAATCGTGAATTTGTTTCTATTGTTTCAGTTGCTTGGATGCCAGAATGATGTTATGACAATAGTGGTAGTCTAATAAGTTAAACTTTTTTGGTTCAGTTGGGTATCTAACGGTGTTGTTGGCTCTCCCGCCTTTGCAGCCTATGATCAAGGTCTGTTACATCAATCAAGATACTATGTGCATCTTAAGAAAATATCTGTTTTTGAAGAATTATCACACGTATGTTTGTTTATTTATCAGGCTTTGATGTATTTCTGGGAAATATTCGTGGTCTGGTTTCTAGGGAACATGTCAACAAGAATATCTCCTCTCGTGAGTAAGTGCTCAAAGCAAAACCTTTTCATTTGTCTTGTGTTGTCTTACACAATGTGGTTTATATTTACCGTACTCTTTATTCATGTGACATCGATGTAATTGTAATGCAGATACTGGAAGTATTCCATCAATGAATATGGGACGAAAGACATTCCTGCTTTAATTGAGAAAATTCATCAAGTAAAAACTACAGAATTGAAGCTTAGTAAGCCTGATATTGAGGAGGAAAGTAATGACGATCAGCTCTACAAGCTTTGTGCAATTTGCCATAGTTTGGGAGGAGCTTCTATGTTAATGTATGTTGTTACGCGTAGGTTAAAATCAAAGCCCCATAGACTTTCAAGATTGGTTTTGTTATCACCTGCTGGTTTTCATCATGACTCAAGCCTACTCTTTTCTGCGGCGGAGCGAGTGTTGTTTTTGCTGGGCCCTATTTTATCTCGTATATTCCCAGCCTTCTATGTACCAACAAGGTTTTTCCGTATGCTTGTTAACAAGTTAGCCAGGGACCTGCAACACCTACCTGCAGCTGGAGGATTGGTTCAAACTTTATTAGGTTATGTTGCTGGCGGGGACAGCTCAAATTGGGTTGGGGTTTTAGGATTACCCCATTACAACATGAATGATATGCCAGGAGTTTCGTTTGGTGTTGCTCTCCATCTTGCACAGATAAAACGTAGTAGAAGATTTAGAATGTTTGATTATGGGAGTGCATATAATATGAAAATATATGGTTCTCCTGAACCTTTGGACCTGGGTGAACGTTATGGACTCATCGACATTCCTGTTGATCTGGTTGCTGGTCAGAGAGACACTGTAATACGATCTTCGATGGTAAAGAGACACTATAAGTTGATGAAGGAAGCTGGTGTGGATGTGTCGTATAATGAGTTTGAATATGCTCATTTGGATTTTACCTTCTCTCACCGGGAAGAGCTTCTGTCATATGTTATGTCACGTTTGCTTCTTGTGAAGCCCAGTTCAAAGAATCATCAAAGGGCTCCAAGATTGAGGAGGAAAGGACAGGCTTCAGTAACTGGGTAAAAGATGATATTTCCTAGTGATGAGTTTTTGCTGTGTCTCACACAGTGTCAAATGGAGCTGTATATACTTCTCTGGTTACAGACCTGCGTCATCTACTCTCTTTTTTATTCGGTGTTTTGTTTATGTTTGGAGAAGAAATAGACCTTAAAAAACAATGTTGGAATACATTGTAAATAGTCTCAACTCTCTGACTGAATGGAACAGTGGCGCCAGAGAAAAAAAGATAGTTGTTGTATGTTGGTAGTTAACCTATGTTTGCGGAAATGTTGCGACTGTTTCCTTCTAAATCAAGAGTGTTGTTGAAAAGGTTTATTATAGATAGCAGTTATGTGCATTGATATTATCAAAGCTTTGAAATGTATTTTTTAATTAAATTATTTGAAAGAAAACCAAAGGTAAATTTTATGTTATGTAAGTTCAAATTATATCCGTAACTAAACTTTATATGATAAAATAATTTTATCAAAGAACTATTTAATTATATATTCATTTTATGTTTTATTAAAATTAAACAAATTGATCTTATAATTTATACACATTTATTTATATATGAATAATACATTAAATAAATTTTAAAAGAAAATTCGACTATAACGATAAACTTCGAAAAGAAGATTCAGTTAGATTATAATAATAGAATTTGATCTTTTAATATTTTATACGGATTAAAATCATCAATCAATTATTTTTTGTCTAATCAATTTCAATTAATATAGACAGAATACTCAAATTAATGTTAAGTGACTGAACCGCGAAAAGAAAATCAATTAACGAAGATGTGGTTTAAACTTATTTTAATAATAATCAATCACTTTAGTCTCAAAAAAAGTTAATTAACTGCAATTTAGATTCTTGAATAAAATCCTAGAATGTAACTCACCCTTTTAGTTATTAGAATTGTCATTAAAGTCAATGTTGCGCTTGGTAAACATTCTTTCATTTTAGTTCCTAGATTAAACTACTTACAATAGTTTTATTCTTTCAATTTAATTATTGTCGCCATTTTAACAATATTCTAAATTCAAAGACTAAAATGACAAACAAGTTCTATACATCACTTTTAGATACATATCTATATATTATAATACTATCTATATATTATAATACTTCCATGGATTTAAATAACAGTGCATTAAAAATCACTGTATATACTTTACACTAACACATAGATGGATTATGGCTGATTAAATTTAATTTAAAAAAAAAATTGAAAAGATCATATAAAATACTTAATATAAGATAAATTGTGAGCACATCAGAGATGTCGATTAAGGAAAGCAGAACCTTCATTTCTTGTAAATGGGTATGATAGGTACATCGTCCTTAGACTCTCAAAAACATGGATCTCATGTTATCATATAGTGAACAATAAATGTCACGCTAGGTCAGGACTGGAATGAAACAGCATCTGTTTATTTTATGCAGTGCCAACATTTCTTTAATGCATTTGAGAAATGAGAAGAGTACACTTTCTTTCTAAACTTACACTTCCAACTCCCCAACCTCTTCTCCTAATGGATTAAAGACGGCTTCCACTTCATTCGGATCAACTTCCTCCAAGCTTGATGGTTGCCATTTTGGGTTCTGCGCGAAAAACATTACTGAATATATTACACCCAAGTATATATTGAAGAAAATATATGAGCACAACATCCATGGACCGACCAGATATAATTTTTTAATACTTAAGTTAGAACGGTAGACTTATATCCAGAGAAATGAAATATATGGGGCCTATTTGATTTTATTGTTCTTTTTCAAAATTATTTCACACAATTATCTCACGGAGGAAAATTATCAGAAGAATGTTCGATAAATTTTTTCATATAGTTTTGAAATTAAGCATGCCGGTAGAGGCAATGAAATGATGATGGTGCGCAACGGTGGTAGTACTTTGATATGAGAGCGGAAGAGCCCTTGAATGGTAAGGAAAACGAAAATAACCAAAAAAAATACATGTATCCAAGTAAGTATTTTATGCCTTTAGTTTTTTTGCATGATTTTGTTTCATTGATAATATCTTAAGTAATAACACTATATTTCCTGGTTTAGCATACGTCTATAATTGGAGTTTGTCTTCTAGATTAAAATATACAAAACATAAGAAAAATAGAGAACCTGATCCTTGTCCACCAGCACTGCTCGGACACCTTCTGAAAAATCATGTCGCAGTGAAGACCTCAAGGCAATACGATACTCGGTTTTCATTACGCCATTAAGCTGGAAGTTCCCAATACAAATGGAATACACACAAATTAATTTGAAGACAAGGAAATCAACCACCCTTGCCCTTAAAAAAGAGTGCTTACCGTGGATAGTTCCTCATCAGTCTTACCCACTGCAGAGGCAACTGCAGAGAAGTACTTATTGGTCAAGGAAAGGGAAAAGGGAGCACCTTTTCTGAGGCCTTCGAGAGCTTCACTAGCCCACTCCACGACTAGAAATAGCAAATACAACATTACAACTAGTCTGACAATTAACTGTAATTTTAAACATAAGTATTTAATATACAAAGCAGTGAGTATCCGGACATTTCATGTCAATCAGCATACCATTAGGGTCAGTGCTTGACTGGTGGTTCTTTAGCTCCTCAATGATTTCAGTGACTGATTTATTTCCTCCAAATGAAGACACTATCTGAGGTAACAGCAATTTCAACTGTGATTCAGACTCAGGGTTGGCCTCAAATCTTGCTAAAAGTAATTTGATGTCCTGATGTGGATCCTGGGAACTATATAACCAATAAGTTTTGTGCAAGATCATTATATCTTTAAGGTTTGAAGGCTCGTTAATATGCAATTGTTGCAATTACATATAACATACTTCGTGACAAAGCCAATAGAAATGGAAGATTATTTCAACAAACATTTAAGAAGACCATGAGGAAAACCAGCAGTGTCCTTAACATGACACGTACCTATGAAGTAATATAACTTCATGGGGTCTAATTCAATCATAATCCATCAAGTCAATGGGGGCAAATTCTTAAATAGAGCCTTAATAGCTGGTCAAAGGTTAGAGGTAACATACAAGTTTGTCGCCAAAAGGGAATCCTTGAATGAACCTAATTTTCCAGATGGTACGTAATGCGTTCCAAGACCAACAAATATTGCATCTGAAGGAGTAGAAATCCTCTTCCCAGTCAATCCAAGATAAGCACCTGAAATTAGTAAAATTTTCATATAAAATTAATTTTAGCGGAAACTTGAGACTACATTTGAATACTTCACTAGTCTAGCATACATGTATTCATTATGCAGATTACAACAGGATAGTGCACCAAAAAAAAATGAAAGAGAACCATCAGTGTTTTAACAACCTCAAATCCACACATTAGCTAGTCTTGAAAAAGCAATAAAGAACTTAAAATGTTGTATTAATTTTAAAAAATATATTTACCAACAGATCCTTCCCCTGGACTTTGAGCTGCTATATAAGCAAAACCTACATCCGGGAACAAACCAATTCCATTTTCTGGCATGGCAAGAATGGTTCTCTGTAGATGAGAAAGTAGAAGAAAAGTCATATGCAGGATCTACAATGGCAATTCATGATTAAACGAAGCAACTATTGCCAGGTGAGCATACCTCTGTTATGATGCGATAACGGCCGTGACCAGATAAACCAATTCCAAAACCCATTGTTATACCATCCATGAAGCTTATATAAGGCTTTGGATAATCAGAAATTTTGCATATCAGAGAATACTCAGCAGTGAAGACCTAAAATACATAAGAAGAAATTATGATTAGGTAGTAGATTAACAGGTCATACAAATATGCAATATACAGCAAAATGCATAATTGTCACGACATTCTTATCAAACACCGAAGTTAAATTGTTTAGCATTAGGGTCCGAATATGCAAGAACTTGCAAGGATTTTAAAAAAATTGCACAAAATAATGATTCCAAGGCCGATTTAGCAGGTCTGATTTATGTACAGAAACAGGCCCTAAAAAGTCCCCAAAAGAGCACCATTTGGTCAACTATTTCGCTTTTTTTATTCTTTTCAGAAACTATTTCAAGCACATTTGCCTCCTCCTTTACCGTTTTAGGCTCAGAACTTGCAGCATTAGTTGGGAATTGGGGGCTTAAGAATTGGAATTGAGAAATTACGAATTTGATATCATCACAAATTTTGTGTACTTGACTCTCAACTTCAGAGTGTGATGATTTCATCACATTAACTTTTAAATTGGTCATTTTTGTATCATCTTATGTTGTTCTATTATACTTTCTAACTTGATTTTGTTTGATTGTGAAATTGAAATTTTGGCTTTTCAAAAATTTTATGATTATTCTTTTTTAATATTATTTCATATTAGGTGTGGAAAATATGATGTATATTTTCTGATTTGGGAAAATTACAAAACAGGAATAAATAGAATACAAGGGAATAAACCTCGACACTAATCTATCCGTTAAAATCAAGGAAATAATTCTCTCTATAAATGCTGTACCTAAATAAGGAAATAAACCTGATCTTATTTACATTAAATCCTTCCTGTTATGGGCTGTACAATTCGGAAAGGGATAATTCTGATTGATATATGCTGATCTCCAACAGATTCTGATTGATATGCGCTGATCTCCAACAGTAGGTAAACTCGTAGGAGTTGAGTCTTAAACAAGTTTATGAAGCTTCCACAAATTTATTTAGATTCTTGAGTTTGATTACATTGCTTGGTTGACAGCAATTAGTAAGCCTTAACAAATGTATTTCTAGCAGTCTCGTAAAGTAAAACACCCCAAGGAAGTTCAGTGTCAAGGGAAAGAAAGACTGTCAAAAGGGTAATCCCGTAATGACAGAAGGGGCACTGATAGGCCTGAACTGGAAGCACATTCTGGCCACAGCCATAAACATACTACCAACACCTGGACAGGGATTGGTTGCACACCTTCAGGAGTGAGGATATATTGTGGCCTTACCCAAAAAAAAAAAAGGAAAAAAAGAAGTCGCATAGATAGCTTCTTCAATCACAGACTAGGATGGCACATTTTATTTTGGATTAAGGATGTATTTGGTGAACAACTTAATTAAAAACTAACTACATCAACTCTTAGCAAATGAGCTAGGTTAAAGTTATTAGAATAAGCTCAAAAGAGCTTATTTGATGAACCTCTCCATGGAGCTAATCGAACTAAGCATTTAAAAAACATACAAGGTTATAAACTACATCTGTCACCTCAAACCAACTCTTCCAAAAGCCTCCTTAATTGGTCATGAAAATTCCTCAACTACTGGACATTATCTGTTATCTTATAAGTTGAAGCTATTAAAGCTAGTTAGCCATGAATAATGATATAATAAATTACAGTGTAGGAAATACTTTCTCTAGAGTATAGTGGAAATATAGACATTATTAGTCAATAAGTGCAAAATATTCCAATAGGATAGGTATATATTTTGCACTGACATGGGTTTGATAAAGAGAAAGGGTATGAATCTGAAGGCATGTATAATTATTACAAAGAACACAACTAGACCTCAATCATATCTGATAGATTGTTTTTGATTGTTATCTGCTTCACATCACCACCTGCGGATAAACTAAGATCTCGGTTACCGAGTAAGTAAGAAAGTTGTTGAGAAATAGAAAATTTTGTTTGATGAAACACAAACTATAAACCGCTAGGATAGCATTGAAAAAAGATGATGATGTTGACAAAGATGCAAACAATATATCCAAAGTACATCACAGCTGCAACTGGATAGGAATGTATATTTACATATTTGAGATTAAAACAAATAATATGAGACCTTCGGCACTAAAGGAGTGTTTTTGTCCTTTTGTATTTCAGCAACAACCCCTTTAATATCCATACCTGCATTGACCACCAATGGTGATTCTCAAAACCTTACCTAGCACTCAACCAAAAAACCTCAAATTGAAAAAAGAATATCTGCATAAGAAGCTCGTTTTTTAATCTATTTATTTAAGCTACAAAAATTCATCAATGAAGAATCGCATTAAAAATCAATGAATTGTGTATTTTCTCCTATGACTCAATCATACCGGCACAAAAGGCACGAGGCGAGGTGCTATCGACCAGTACACATTTGACGCTTGGGTCCGATTCCCATTCATCAAGATAACTTTTATACTTTACATCCATATCTGCACCACAAAACGTTGCAAATCAAAATTTTAAAAAAATAAATAAAAAATAAGCCCTCACAATTAATCAACTGAAAACGCCAATAATTTAAACCAAAAGAAAAACAGATCTAGACCTAGTTTTTCTCATTCTATGTCGCACAGTCCATACCCAGAATCATCATTCGTTCAAAACTTCAATACAAATAAGCCAAAAATTTCGCACTCTCCCAATCTTCGAGGGCTTATGACACTAATCACATATACTAATTTCAAGTAATCGATGAGCTCCCCAATAATTGCGTATTGCTATAAAAGCGAACTCAACTAAACAGTCCAGATTCCAAAAGCGAATCTCCGAACATAATTCTCAACTTAAAAGGATGCATAATTAAGGAAACGAAGAGGAGAAAATAGAACATAAAAAACCTAGGTTCATGGCGTTGAGTGCTTTGGAGCGATCGAGGGTGATGACAGCGACGCCGTTTGGATGAACATCTCCCTTCACGAATTCTTCGGCCATAGCGGAAAATAGTCGCGCAGAGAGAGCGATTGAAGGTCGAGAGCGAGAAAGAGAAAGAGAAAGTGAACTGAGAAAACTGTGAACTCTGACACCCACTACCATTCTTCTCTCTGATATACCTCTGAAAACCAATACGCTTCTATTACCACCTGCTTGTTACACATTTCTTTTTTTACCTTCTTCCTCTTTTACCCTTCCTTTTTCTTCTATTTCCTCCCTCACCCAACTCTTCGCTCCCTTCTCTCCAGGGTTAAATTAGTCAACAAACTGCAAACTATGCCCCATTACATTATTTCGGGTGTACAGTCTTTTTCCTTCTTTTGCTGTTTTATTATTCATTTTTCTTAGTATTTTTTCTTTTTACATTTACATTATCTGAGAAAAAAATCGAAATTCGTGACTATTTTAAAAGACATTTATTTTGGTCATTCAAAATTGCCATAAAGTATTATTATATCGTACTTCTTTAAAAATTCATAATATTATCATTTATGAGGTGTCAAATTTGTTCACTAATGACACTATGTCTTTGTCATTTGAGTAACTGTAAGTATAAGTGAGTACTTGGTTGAAATTAGTTTAACTTTTAATCCAATCTAATTAAATTTAATTGGCTCTGATTGAATCTTAAGTTTATACTTTATTTATTTATCAATTCAACTTAACTCAAATATAGTCATGTTATGTTGGGCCATACTTAATTAATTAATAAAATTATTTCCTCTCGGTAGAGAAGATATTTTAAACATAGTTTTTTTAAGCCATAATTCTTACATGCTAATAAGTTCATAAATACATTTCTGAAAGTATTGAAAAAAGTATAATCAGTAATTATAAAATATAATGATTATTATTATATTCTAGAAGTCCAAGACGAACACATTTTCTTTAAGAAGATTAACAATTACTTGCACTAAAACATGTACGCTACAAAATATTTAATCATAATATTAACATAATCATTCATAAGTACTTTCTTAGTAAAATAAAATCACTACTATATATTTATCGTGTATTTGATTTTAAAGTGAGAAGATTAATAAAATGAAAGATTATGAAAGGTGTAATAAAAGAGGAATTGTTTTCGGGAAAAACTGAAAGAAGATGAGGGTTGGCCTGCGTACGCTGTTAGAATTGGTCGCTGGTAAGTTTTCCTTCTATTGTATTTTATTATTATCAAAATAATCGTAAAAGTGACTTTTAGATTCTTTATTTTTTTAAAACAATAAGTTTTTAACATGATTTTTGGAATAAGATTTCCACAACAATTTTTTTGAAATATATATGATATTTTTTTGAAAGATTTTTTGAAACAATTTTTTTAAAAAAATATAATATCTATAACTATATAAAAGGAATTTCATCTTTTGTGTCCATATTTCATTATTTCAATTTTACCCTTTATAATTTAATTATTTATTAAATTTTTAAAAATTAACGGTTAATTTTACAAGTTTTTATAAAATTATTTACTTATCTCCTTCTTTTTTCTTCTACTATTCATCAACAATTATTTTTCTCATATTTTCTTCATATATTTCACTTTAATTTTTATAAATATACTTTTATTTTGTTCATTATAACATTACAATATCATCAATTATAAATATAATTCAAAAAATATGTACACAATCGTGATAGCGCCCGTGTTTACCCTAATATTTTAGAATAAACTTAAGAATTTCTCCTTTTCTTTTCTTTTTTTCTCTCTACAGTGATAAATATAGATACAACTGTGATGACAGCAACGACAGCGTTGCATGGTGCAATGCGTAGGATATTTTTAGTCTTTTTATTCTTAGTGAAGTGTACTTAGTAATAATGGAGATTCAAGAAGAAAAAGTTCGGTAGTATCTATAATTTCCAAAGTAAAGTAAAATAGGATAGATGGATTTATGGTAGTGCAAAAAAAAGAAAAGAAGGGGTGCAGGGAGAAATAGCCCTGCGTTGAACAGCCTTGACCCATGAAATGTTTGGAGCAGGGGGTCTAAACCTTGTGAGGGGGTATTCCTGTAAACTTGGAGTGATTAATTAAATATGAAATTCAGAAGAAGAATTGGAATTTCTACTGTTATTTTTTTTTTTTCTAAAAAGGTATCTGCGTGCTTTTACCCATCCAATATTTATGATAAATTTAAGATTATATTTTACTGAACTGTTTAAGAAAAGTTGCTTTTATTAATGTTTTTATAATTTATTTATACTTTGTTTGGATTTGGATGTGAGTGAAACATATAAAAAAATAAATAAATAAAGTTATTTGGATTGAGAAAAAAAAACCCTCAACAGTAAAGTAAAGATAAAAGTATTTTTTATATTTTATTAACTTGAAATAAACAAAATAGTTAGATAATATAATAGATTATAAAAGTATCTTAATTTAATTTTAATAAAAGTATGAACTAGAAAAAATTATCGAGAACTTTTCTAATATAATATTATACTTATATAGAATTTTAATTGATTTTTGTTAATATTTATTTTATAAGAAAATAAAATCAAAATTATTTACTAATAAATTTGAAAATTTTAATTATCAACTAATATATTCGTTGGTAAATTGTATTAAAAATTTTTATTGCCGACAAATTTGTTTGTTAATAAATTTTGTTACTAAAATACACTAAATTTCTCATTTTGGATTTTTACAAATTTGTGTTAAAGTATTTGGTACAATCAATTGTTAATGGTATGTCTTAAAACTCGTCAATAATGGTAGTGGTAATAGTGGAGGTGTAGTGGCAACAATGCAATGGTATACCAACGATAATGCAATAATGGGACAACAGTGGAGGCCATGACAACAGTGACACTCAGTCAAAGACAAAAGAGGAGAAAAATGAAGAGAATGAGAAGATGGAGGAGGTGGTAACAATAGTGACAACGGTTGAGGAGGACTAGGAGGAAGAAGAGGAGGAAAGGAAGAAGAATAAGAAAAAGAAAAAGGAAAAAAGAATAAGAGAGGAAAGAGAAGACATAATCATGATTTTTACATATAAATTTTATTAATGACTAAAATTGTGTAATTATTAATATCTACCCGCAAATATTTATCTACACATTTTGGTTGTCGATCATTATTGACAATTTTTTTATCGTTGATAATTATTGATAGATTTAAATAATCTGTTGGTCAATTTTACTAACTATCAATTTACCGATCGAGTTGTGGATGTTGAAAATTTTGAATTATTGATAAATTTTGTCTTTTTTTAGTAAAAGACCTTCACAAGATAAAAATAAATATTTTTTAATATCAAATTATGAAAATCTCATAGTTTTATACCTTCAAAATGTTATATCAAATCTATAGGCAGAGGTTATAAGAATAAAAATTTAAATATCAAATTATCAAAATCTCATATTTCTATAGTTTCAAAAAATTATAAAAGATCTATAGGTAGAGGTTCCCCACACAACTTAAGCCTATTTTTATAAGTTAGGATATAGGCTTTGGTTATTCAAAGGATCGAAAGCTATACTTCTGACGCTCAAGTAAAATATTTTTAAATTTCACAAAAATTAACCCTAAACATATGAAAATCTTAAATTCTTTAATAAGCTTATGTTATTTGAGAGAACCAAAACCTATCAAAATATAAGTAGCGGTCAAAGAATCGAAACTTATACTTCTACCATAAATTATTTTAAAATAGCAATGACATTTTTTAAATTATAATAAACCTTTAGACAAGGATTTCATTCCTAATCGAAACTTATTCTTACGAGTTAGGATATATGCTTCGGTTGCTTAATAACGAAAGCCTATCATAATATGAGGTTTGATTTCTCCTTTCGCTCTACAAAAACGTATAAATACGTACAAGGAAACATATGAATTTGATTTCTCCTTTGACTTATAAAAATGTAAAGACGTAGAAGGAAAACATGTGAATTGGATTTCTCCTTTGACTCTTTGAAATGTAAACACGTACCAAATATCGAAATTTCAAGGAGATGGAGTGTCTATGGGGATGGTAGAAAACAGGGGTGTGCTTGTCGGAGTGGAGGAAATTGTCATTCATATTAATTACATTTCGGAAAGAGTGGAAGAAAAATAAAGCTTAGAATGAAATACAAATACGATGCACTACTTTTTTATTAATTAATAGAAAGAAGAACACACACAAAAGGTTTGGAAAAACAAAAAACCATGCATATATAATATGCTAATAAAATATTAAAAATGTATTAATAACATGACATGTATTTTTATGAACCAAGAACATCCTTGAGCACTTGGACAAAGTGAAGGTGTGCAGTTATCTGGGGAAAATGGCCAAGCGTGTCTATCATCTCCAACCTAACTTTCCCTTTGATTTTGTTCTGCATGTACAGTGCTACGCTGAGCGGAACAGCAGCGTCCTTTTTGGTCTGAATGATAGTGCATGGAGTCTCCACCTTCTCAAGAACCTCTCTCCAATCAGAGTAGAATATGGTTTTGGCTAAGGAGAGACCAACTTCACCTCCCATGTTCTTCAACCCCTCTTCATATTTCTTCACACTCTCTTCATTACTTGGATCTGCTATCAGTGAAGCGAATGCAGAAACAAAGTTTTCATAGCTGTTTTCTATGTTGGACAGTAACTGTTCTATATCTGACCTGTTAAAGCCTCCCTCATAATCATCTGAATTCAGAAACCTACGTATAACACAAAGTTAGAAGGACTTATCCTTTTAATTTTAATTTTTGTTATCTTATATCTTAAAAATATGTTTTATTATTTAATTATATAACCATTAAAAAGCTATTCAATCATTTTTTTTCCTATGCTTCTCATAAACTAAGAGTCACTTGCAGACGGCTGCACTCGAACTATTCCAAGGGTGATCATGATCACATGTCCAAACATAATTAACATTTTACAACACTTAAAGTTAACAAGCATTATAAGTTTATTTCCTTATATTATAACTCAGGATAAAAGAAAATATTTCATTCTAAAAGTTTAATCGCGTCCAAAACCTTTCATTTTGTTACAGAATCATTTCTCTACTTAAATAGCATGTTCGAAGTTAAAACTTGTGCTTTTTTTTTTTCACTGTTGTAACACAGATAAAACAAGCATGGAATTAAAACATGTCAACCAAAACTTAACAAATGAAAGGTTTTGTATAAGGTTAGTTTACGATAACTTGAAATAGTAAAAAATATGACAATTTTAATACAACCCAATTAAAAAAATTACATAATAAATATTCAAATACTAATTTTTTAGTTTGGTAACCTGTTAAATAACTTTGACCTTATCTTTTAGACGTCTATTTTTTTCCTACAGTCTCAGAACTGTAGGCGAAAGTAACGGCAATTAATGCATGTTTTCTTCACTTGTAATAATGGAGTTTCCAAAAATCCTTAACTCATTGGTGGAGTAACACGAAACAGTAACCATAAGAATAAGTGAATAGAAATTAAAAAGATGTGAGATATCAAAAATAGAGATGAAGAAAAGATACCTTGGGGAAGAACCAACGAGAATTAGGGTTTTGAAGAGTTGAGGAGTTTTGACAGAGGCAATGCAACCAATGATGCCAGACATGGAGCTTCCGACATAAGTGACAGCTTTAAGGTTCATCTCCTGCAACAGAGTGATCAAGTCATCGGCAAAAGCTTCGTATGAGGAATACTTCACAGGGTCGTAGAGTTTCTCGTTCTTCACACTTCCAGCACAAACCCAATCAAACGTAACAACACGGTAGTTTTCGGCAAGCAAGGGAACCACTTTGTCCCACATCGATTGCTCCATTCCGTAGCCATGAGCCAACACCAAAGTTTCAGCGCCAGATCCTCGGATTCTGGCATTCAAAGCCTGCGAAAGACACCTTTTAGATGCCATGTTTGGGTTACCAATGTTGGGTTAAATCTTAGAAACTAATTGTTTTTGGTAAAAAAGAAAAAGAAAGAGTTTCTTGTTGATAACACCACCATACTTTATTACTTCCTTTATATACACATGAATGGTTCACATGGAAATACTGTTTAAGTTAAATGGAAATTTTCTAAACTAAATTAAACTAGTAAGAAAACACGTTAAGAATTTAAACTACCAATAAAATACTATTATTTTAAGTTTTCAAATATAATAATATAGGTTAAAATATCTTTTTGTTCCAATTTTCGTCCATTTTTGTCAAATAGGTCCCAATTTTGCTTTTGTGCTTAAATAGGTTCCAATTTTTGTCAATTTGATTCAATTATATTCTAATTGGGTAATGCTGTTTAAATTGGTAATGTTTCACTGTACAATTACGTGTTGCATTAATAAACCGACATGACACTGTTTTAAGTTTAATCAGATGTTTAATTATAATTTATTTTAAAAAAATATGATTAAAGATCTGAATAAACTTAAAACAGTGCCACATAAGTTTACTAATGCAAAACCTAACATAGAAATGCCAACTGTACAGTGCAATGATACCAATTTAAACGGCATTACCCAATTAGGACCTAATTGAATCAAATTGACAAAAATTGATACCTATTTGAGCACAAAAATAAATTTGAACCTATTTAACAAAAATTGACGAAAATTAAGAAAAAAAAATATTTTAACCAATAATATAATATAATAAGAATTAACTAAAAATAAGTGAAGTAAGCTTATAGATTTATATTATAAAATTAAAATTTATATATCATACTTTTAAATAATGATAACTAAAATCTAATAGCAATTATTAGTTTCTTAGGAAAAAAAGAAATTGACTGAAGAAACATGATTTTTAGTCATTAGTTGAACCTCACCAGTTTTTCAACGTTGTGACCAGTGGCGGAATTTCATACAATATGTTGGGGGTGCCAAAATTTTGGTTAAATTATTATTTGGTCCATTTTTTTGTCTAAAAATATCATATTAGACCTATAGTGTTTTTTAGTTTCAATTTGGTCTCGATCTCATAAAATTAATGCAATTTTATCTTTTTCGTTAAATTTTTTCAATCGGAACAAAGATTTTTCATCAAAATTGATACTACGATTATGCCAATTATACCAACAAAGCAAATCATTCACAACTTCAATTTTGATGAAAAATTATTGATTTGATTTAATAAATTTAACGAAAAATGACAAAATTACATAATTTTTTAAAATTTAGATCAAATTGAGATTAAAAAAGAAACTAGATGACCAACTTAATATTTTTGAACGAAAATAGGAACCAAAAGAGTAATCCTAAAATTTTTATATAAACTAGTCAAGACATTGTATTTACTTTTTTATGATAATAAAAAATAATAAAATTACAATAATTATTATTATAATTATAAAATTAGATATAAATAATTTTTATAATTTTAGTATAATTAATGGTTCAATTTTAAAAAATAAAAAATAATTAAATTAAACAAATAACCATTTAAAAATAATATTAATAAAATAATTA
>Ga0209589_1003616_pt1 | contig 26981 bp, 24 predicted proteins | sample CowpeawhiteBW_FD_187525 | JGI IMG/M metagenome (GOLD analysis project Ga0209589, IMG submission 187525) | Root nodule microbial communities of legume samples collected from California USA - Cow pea white BW (SPAdes) (version 2) | ecosystem: Host-associated > Plants > Roots > Nodule | place: USA...
ATAGGCCAAAAAAACTAAAAAAAAATAGTCTAAGATAAAAATTATAATTGCAAATAAAAAAATACAAGCAATTACATACCTACAATGAAAAAGAGATAACAAGCAAAATAATCTCAAAACGATGCAAATGGGGATGAAAACGCATAATATTCGGTTGAAAACGCCTAAAATCAATCCACAATCAAATACCATCTAGTTTGTTGGTGAAAAATGTTCGAAACTCACCAAGAGGAGGTCGGAATAATGGTCACCGACAGGAAGGATCACAAAACACTGCAAATGAGGATGAAAACGGAAAATATTTGGTTCAAAACGCCTAAAATCAATCCATAATCAAATCCCAACAAGTTTGGTGGTGAAAAACGTTCAAAAATTACCTAGAGGAGCTCAGAATGGTGGTTGCCGACGGAGAAGCTTTGCGAAAAATTGGTGGCGCGACGAAACAATTAGGGTTTATGCATTTCGCGTAGAGAAAACCCAAAAATTGACGTCGGGGCTGCGTGGTCAGACGTTACTTAACGTCGACGCAGAGGGGGTCAGACGTTAAATTAAGTCGGGGACAGAGAGCTCAGACGTTAATTTTTACATAACCTCGGGGTATTGTGGGTCAGACGTTAAATTACGTCTGTGTTGGAATGGGCTGACGTTAAAAAAGCCAAATAATTTACAAAAATGCCACCGGTCATTTTTAACGTGGGACTTTTTCTGGACAGACGTTATATGGGTGACGTTATAGGGCTTTTTTGTGTTAGTGAGTGAAACTAGTATATTCTCGGCCTAGGATGGGTGGACACATCTCGACCAAGCCCAATAACTGGTTGGATAAGAACCTCCAAGTGTAAAAGGGGCCAATGCCACTAGTTATCAGTGGGTCGAGTACGTTTCAACCATGTAAAGTTATAATAGAAATCATGTAGTTAAGACTTGCAATAATTAGCGTTTAAGGCATTACAGAAGTTACAATAAGATATTTACGAGTATTTATGAAGATGATCTAGACGTTACTAAAGGGAATGAAGGAAATGAGATATATAATATGGATTAGAAGGCGTGTAAAAGGTATCTAAAAATTATTCCACTATCATTTGATATTATCACATGCTCATTCCTTAGTTACTGACTTGAGCGTCAGAGTACTTGTAGGTACCCACCTCCTACATGTTCTAGTGGTGGAGGAGTTCAAAAAGCAGTAGAGAAGCTTATGGAAGGAGGAGATCAAGGTCTTCCAGGACTACTCGGTTCCATACAAGAACATTGGCGCCCACAGTGGGGCCGAGTTGTGTTAGGAAGAAATGGTGTCAACAAGAGCAATAATGGATCAAAATGTAGCACTAACGGAGATGCAGAAGGAAATGTTGAGGCAGTTAGATGAGATGAGACGGTAAAATGAGCAAGAAATCAACGCCTTAAGGAAAGAAAATCAAGGGATCCAGAGATAGTTGGAGGATTGAGGAGGATGGAGAAGGAACATCTATGAGGGAAGGATCCCAAGTGTAGACCAACACAAACACAAATCCAAAATGAAGAAATAAGAAAACCCAACTAAACAAAACACTAATCTCAAGGTTTCATTTTATTCTCTATAAGGAATCAATGCATACGAAAATTAGTTGCCCATGGAATTCGAATCAACAATCAAACCCGAATTGAAATGCATCATTAACAGGAAGAAAAGAAGACGAAAAATGCAAATTAAAAGTGAGAATGTGCAGAAAACGTTATTATCAGCTCTAATTTGTGGAAGAATCAAGAAAATGTGAAAACCCTAACAATGGGTGCCCTCCAAAACGTAAAATCAAATTTGGGAAGAAGAGTCGTCTCTAAAACCCTCAGAAAACCCTCAAAAACGTCTTCCCCTCTATTATATCACTCATATTTACAAAAATGTCACTTAGGACTTTAAAATTACAAAAGTGCCACTATGGGCTGAAAATGTTGGCCCAATGACGTGGATAGGCTCATTGACATGGCACAAATGTGACAATGACGTGGCAACTCTCTCTTCATCTTAAAATTAATGTCCAAGCTCCAAAATTTGCTCCACAAAATACCTAAAAATAATTAGAAACTAAAGATTAGACCAATTAATGCCAAATTACTCACAATTCGGAAAAATGGCCCAATGAAGCCCAATTGAGGAAAATGCACTAACAGAAGACAATTAAGCACTAAACAAGCATCAAGATGGGCACAAAAACGCAACAAAATAAGGGAAAATAATGAATCATCAATCACTAACCTGAATCTAGAGGTAGTAATGCATTATCTCATCATTGCGTTGAGACTTGGACCTTTCATGGACAACCTATGTTAAAAACCTATGGCTGACTTGGATGAACTATGAACTCGAGCCACGAAGTTCATATAGATGGAGGAAGAGAAGGAATTTTGTAGTACCACCCAGGTAGAAACTCATGACAAGAGATCACTAGAGAGGTACATAACATCTCGGCCAGGCAGCAGGTTTAGGAAGTCAAAACAGTAGAGGTAAAGTCACTATACTCTGTTGATATTAAATAGGGCAAGGATTCTTGAGGAGGCCCTTAACGCTGATCTCATATCCACTCCAAGGAAGATGTCATCGCCCCCTAATCTTGACACTACAGAGCATTGTAGATATCATCCCAATTATGGGCATACAACGGAGGATTGTCACACCCTGAAAGATAAAATTGAAGAATTGATATAGGGCACCTTTGTAAGTTCATCAAGCAAGGTGATAATGGATATTCGAGGAATAACATGCGTGAAAGAAGGGACGACTCCAAGTTTTAGAGAACATATAAATACAAGAAAATAGGGTGGAAAACCTTAAGAGGAAAGTAAGTGATAAAGAAGAAGAAGGAAAGCCTCGGGAAAAACCTCTAAGGGGGTTATCCACATTATCTCAGGAGAATTCAATGGGAGGAGGCGCTACCACTTCGCCCATAAAGAAATTTCTTCTCGTTGTACTAAGCGTGAATGTTATGTCTCTGTATCTAAGAAGACAAATGCCTCTAATCACGTTCCGGGAAGAAGAATTTCAAGCAATTGACCAGAAGCATGATGACCTTATGGTAATCTTTGTTGAAATTGAGGACTTTGTGGTGAAAAGGACCTTGGTAGACCAAGAAGGTTAAGATTATGGAGAAAGAGATACAAGCATACTCAGAGTTGATTGTGGGCTTTACCAAATTTGGCGGAGGAAAGGTAACAAGAATTGTGAAAATTTGATATCTCATTGTCAATGCACACACTTCCTATAATATGGTGCTATGAAGGACATCCTTAAATGCCTTGGGCGCAATTGTTTCCATTTACAACTTAGACATGAAGTTTCTGTTAGTTTGAAATGGTAATTTAAGCCAAGAAGGGGGGGTTGAATTACCTGTTCAAAACCTTTTTTGAAAGCATAAAACCCTTTTTGATTGAATCAAATAGACAATGAAATTCGAATACAAAAGTTGCAGACTAGTACACTTTCAATTGGTCGAAAAATAAAACAGTAGACTAAATTGTTTTTGAGCCTATGAAACAATCGATTAAAATTTTAAATCAATCGGCTAAAATCCTGGAAATTTATGCAGAATGTAGAATTTGCAGATTTAACTCAAATAACAAACTTTTATACACAAGAGCTTTTTCAATCAATATTTCTAACAGGTATGCAACATCAGATTACACAAAAATACAATAAAGCACAATAAAGAATGAATTACTTGGTTTTCTTGAATTTTTAAAGTGATTCAAAGTGAGTGAGATGAAGGACAGAGAATTGCATAGTTGTTTTTATACCGGTTCACTCAATCACAAAGCTATATCTAGTTTACCAGGACAACCTCAGCCTGGTTTTCACTATATTCAAAAGTTTTACAAATCACACACTAAGATTACACTTTTTAATAAAGAAACTCACAAGATTTTTTACTCACACAAAAATCTAGACTAACAGCTTGCAAGAATCACACTTACAGACCTAAAATCACATCAAGCAAACAAGCAGAGGCACAAGAACTACAAAACCTTATGGTGGCTCTCCCTAGCCAACCATACATGTGTTCTTCAAGCTAATGCCAAGCCAAAATGCCTCCAAGGTCTTCAATCTACATGTTGCAACTGTGTATTGCAGAGAGAGAGAGAGAGAGAGTTTTCGAGTGATGAATGACAAGTTTTCGTGCTCTAAAACTCAGAATTGTGCATCTACTATCGAAAATTCAACTTAATCAGTCAGCTGAATTTGCTGTACAATCTGTTGATTTCACTTGACTTAAGTGAAATCAGTCGATTGAAAAATAATTCAACTAAATACATACATTTATACTAGAAATTATATGTAACAAGTCTTTTAACCTGTTAAAACCCATTTTAACATATTAAAAAGGACACACTAAAACTAATAAGACATCTAATCTATGTCATATAGTCTACTAATGTAACGACCCAAATTAATACAGAATTATACCAATTTAAATCATTACATAAGTAATAATCAAACAACACATAAATGTAAATCTATATACTAAGTATTCACAGTCCTCCAAAATTATAAGTTGATTTTTCAAAAATAAGATATTTAATATCAATAAGGCACTACTGATACTAGGTATATACATATATACCTACATCCATTCCTATTCACCAACTCACAATCTTGTTATTGATCCGCAATTCTACCTATAAGACCCTCTACTCACACATATCAATATAAATATACAATCATCGTAGGTGGAAACCACATCTACAAAATCGCAAGGGTAAGCTAGTGAAATTATAATATACTATAAGAAAACAAATAAAAGTTATTCACATAATATTAACACAAATTATACTCAAATAATCTCACATAAAGATTATATACCGTAAACCATTTCGTAAACCATTCATAATTAACCTTATGTAATTATTGCACAAAATTCATGTACACTAAGCCATATCTACCTAATTGTATAGGTAACCTCAATATAATTGTTCATTTATGGTAATTGTACCATTCCTTCTTTACTAAAAAACTATAAAGATTAATTGAACTTTGCAGTGGCTAGTCAGGATAAATTAGTCTCATCATGGCCAACAAAGTAATCCAAGAACATCTCATCTTGAATAACGACTACTCATTTAAATCCCCAAGGTCATACCTCCAACTACAACATATCAAATTTTCTTTATTACACTTTGTAGTGGCTAATCAAGATAAATGAGTCTCATCATGACCAACAAAGTAACTCCATAGCATCTCATCTTGGGTACTAACTACTCATTTAAATCCCCAAGGTTATACCTCTAACTACAAAAGTCAAATCTTTATTTATCATAAGTTTTATTTTGATATTAAATCATGTAATTGTATGAATAAATATATAGGATCGGTGCATAACTAAAAATAAATATATAATAAATAAAGAGGACCAGTACGTGACTGGAGATAATATAAATGAATAAATAAAAGTAAATATAAATTGAATAAATAGGACCAGTACATAATTGAAGATGAATATAAATAAATCAATAAGAACGAGAACTAAATATAAATTAGAATGAGGTTAGGGACACCTCACTTAATGTAAATATAAAAGTAAAATAATTATGAACAGATAAAAATGATAATAAAGGTAAAGAGATAAAATGATAGACGTCTCTTCCCCTTACCTTGAAAATGATTGTTCTTAAAAATTAAAAAAAAAAAAAGATTCTACAAAATATTTTGTTTTGGACTCGATAAGAATAAATCTCGATCCTACGTATTTCCATTCAAAATAGAAAATCAGAGACTACATAGTTTTAATTAAAAATAAAGTTAGTTGAGTGAAAATAACTAGATATAAATATAAAGTAAATAAATAGAATTGGTATGTAAATGGAGATAAATAAAAATAAATAAATAAGATAAGTGTGCAACTAAATTTAGATATAAATAAAGTAAGAGGACTAGAGCGATAAATATAAATTGAATATAGGTGTGTGTGACTAGAAATAAATATATATCAGAATGAGATTAGGGACATCTCATTTAATATAAATATAAAAATAAAAATAGTAAAAAAATATATATAAATAAAAATAATTATGAATAGATGATAAATAATAGAAAGATAAATTGATATACATCTGTTTCCCTTACTTTGTAATTTATAGTCTTATTTTCAATCTTGTTTTCTCTTTTCTCACTCTATCTTTGCTTCTGTTTTACTTCTTCCTCTCTCCATTTTTCTTCATCTTGTTCTTCTTTCTTTCTTTTCCTTCTCTCTCTATTTTCACTTGTGTTTCTCTCTATTATTTCTTAACCTCTGTCCTCCATAACATTTTATCCAAAATATATATATATATATATATATATATATATATATATATATTTTTTTTTTTGAAGTTTTTCAAAAAAAAATTCGTTTTATTTTTTATTTTTATCTTTGATGATGCATTATATTAGCATCTTACCTTGTACATTTAAAGCCTTATCTCTTTCGTACATTAAGATAAGGTATATACTTATCTTCTTTTTATTTAACACAATGTAATTATAATATATATATATATATATATATATATATATATATATATATATATATATATATATATATATATATATATATATATATATATATCACTTATATATTGATAATACATGTATACTTTATAAATAAACGTGCACATAATTTTGTATAATTAGCTTTAATATTTATGATTGTTTTTAATTATATATTCATAATTTATTATAATAGATGCATTATATAATATTTATATATTCACACGTTATTTTGTTAACTTATTTATATTATTCTATTTAAATGTTTGTTATCATTAGGTACAATTAGTCGCAAGATACCCACTTTCATCTCAATGTGTCTAAATGGTATCCGTTTTTAACTTCGTGTCTACTTAGTACCCAAATTAGTTAATTTGTATCAATGTGGTCCCTTTTTATTGACTCTATTAAATAAGATAACATCTGACTGTGTGGACCTGGTAAGTGAGGAAAAATTTTATGACGTGGCACGAGAGTTGTGTGTGATGTGAAACAGTGCAGCATAAGACAAAAATCAAAATAAAAAAAATCACAAAATTGGGACATTTCTGTGTAGATGTTAGCGAAGAGGGGGGGAAGACGGTTTGCTGAATTTGAGGGAGTTCGCGCATTGTGGACAAAATTGAAGCTGCAATTGACATCAAATTGGCGTCTATTTCAAATTGCAGGTGTGCAAACCAGTAATTTTTGTTGTTGATTGCATGATTTTTTGTTGGGATCGTGGGGTTTAGGGTTTTTGTTTGAATGTTATGCATGGTTTAATTTAATGGTGTTATGCGGTGTTGTTATCATTTTTTTATGATTTGGTTAACAGTGGTGGTCCATAAAGTGTGATTGTGTTGAATATGTTGTCCCCCGTTACTTATGCTTTTGTCGATTTTGATGCTTTTGTCGGTGTTATAGTGGTATGAAATGTAATATGTGTTTTTTTTTGTTTGGGTAAATTGATATTACGTAAGGTAGTATAGATATATTATTGTTTGTTGGTATGGATGACTCCCATTTCAAAGTCGTTTTTCATCGTGGTGGGAGGTTTGAGAGGAATGGGTCACTGCAATATGTTGGACAGTATAGTATTTTGGCATGTGACCCAGATAGATGGAGCTATTTCGAGATTTTGGGTATTCTGAAGGAGATGGGTTATGCCAATATGAAGAAGATGTGGTATGCAGTTGGTGGAGGATCTGTTTTGGAGGGTAGATTAGAGTTGTTGTCTGATGACCGAGGGGCATGTCATATGGTCAATATTGTGACACTTAATGGTCAGGTGCACTTGTATGTGGTACACACAGTGGATGAAGTTGAGGTAGTGAATATGTTAGAGTATCATCATGATGTGGAAAAGGGTGATGTTCAGGGTGATGTGAGTGAAGGTGTACAAAGTCAAAATGATGAAGATGGAGGTGAGGTTGATGGGGGTGTACAAGTTGAAAATGAGGATGATGAAGGTTAGGTTAAAGCATAATTTCATGTAGGTCAACATGAAGGTGGGGAAGATATACAAAATGTGCATGAAGGTGATGTAGACAAGAATGATGTAAGTAGTTGTAGTGAATCCATATGGGATAATTTTATTAAAGAGGACCTACTTGATGTCAATATCCATAATTATGAAGATGAAGATGGCTCTTGGGACGGTTATGGTCATGGTTAAGTTGATTTTGGTGGAGTAAGTGGTCATAATACTCATGCAACTAATAGGGGTTTATTTGACACTAACTGGGCATTTGAATAGTGTTAACTACAGTGATTAATCTGGAGATGATACAGATAGTTATGGACACTTTGGGATATTTTTAATGCCCAAAAATATGGAAGCTTACAATTGGGAGGTGGGGACATACTTCACAGAAAAAGAGGAGTTTATAGAAGCGATAAGAACTTATGGTGTGCACAACGGGAGGAACTTAAAGATATTTAGAAATGACAAAAGAAGGATATGTGTGAAGTGTCTAAGGGCAAAAGGAACATGTAAGTGGTATGCTTACTGTGCATACAAGGCTACTCAAAGTACTTGGCAGCTAAGAAAAATTATAAATGAACATAGTTGCAGTAGGGAATTTAATATAAGGATGATAACATCTAAATGGTTAAGTTAGAGGTTAGAAAAGAACAAAAGAGATAATCCTGAAATTAAAATGACTAATATTCGAAATAAAGTTGGAAGAAAATGGAATGTTGGAATCTCGAGGTCAACTGCCTATAGAGCAAAAACAATGGCATACAAGAACGTTGAAGGGTCCTTTAGGGAACAATATAAAATTGTTTATGACTATGCCTAAGAACTTTTAAGGTCTAATCCTGAATCTACTGTCAAGGTCAGTGTAGATGATAATGAAGGACAAAAAATATTCAAAAGATTGTATGTATGTCTAAAGGCTTCTAAGAACAACTTTGTTAATTGTAGGCTTATTATTGGGTTAGACGAAGGTTTCCTAAAAGGAAAATATGGTGGGAAATTGTTATTAGATGTGGCAAGAGATGGTAATGATCAAATTCTTCCTTTGGCGTATTGTGTTGTTGAAGTTGAAAATAAAGAAACGTGGAGTTGGTTTTTGGAGCTCTTAGTGAATGACCTTGGTGGGGTTCAAGTGTGCAAGGGAATAACCTTCATGTCTGATCAACAAAAAGTAAGCTTTTCTGGAACCATTACTGTTAATGTATTAATTTATGTTTTCTGGAACCTTCCATAATTTATTTTTGAATTATACAGGGACTACTCCGAACATTACAAGAATTAATACCTAATGTGGAACAAAGGTTTTGTGTGAGGCACATATGTGAAAATTTCCGAAGAAATTTCCTAGGAAAAAACTTAAAAGACTCTTATGGAAGGCAGCAACAACCATTCACCCTCAAACATGGGAGGCAGTAGTGAGACCGAGAATGCCCTCTCGACGAGTAGTGCAAATATGGAGAGAATGGCCCAAGACATGGTGGATCTGAAACCTCAAATGAATGAGGCGCGGGTTGAACTCATTGAGAAAACTAGGAGATGCTATTTTGGCAAAGATAACAGGTACACCAATATGGGCAATACCTTTACCAAGATTGAAAAATTGGAGGAGGTATTACAAGAGAACATAGGTATGTTTGCCTGGAGTGTTGTGGACATGACAGACATCGATCCCAAATTAGTCTGTCATAAATTGTTTGTATATAAGGAGGCCAGACCTATAGCTCATAAAAGAAGGAAGATTGGACGCAAGAAGAAAAGGGCAACTCGAGTAGATGTGCACAAGTTGGTGAAAGTTGGATTCATAAAAGAGGCAACCTACACCACGTGTGGCCAATATTGTATTGGTCAAGAAGTCCAATGGTAAGTGGAGAATGTGCACGGATTACACAAACTTGAATAAAGCATGCCCTAAAGATACGTATCCATTACCAAGTATCAATAGGTTAGTGGATAGAGCAGTTAGACATGTAGTACTTAGTTTTCTTGATGCTTATTCTGGGTACACCCAGATTCCTATATATCAGTATGATAAGGAGAAAACAACATTTATTACGGAGGACGCAAACTACTATTACGAGGTCATGTCATTTGGATTAAAGAACGCAGGGGCCACATATCAAAGATTGATGGACAGAGTTTTCCATCATTTGACAACGTCCATTTTTACCTCTTTTTGTGTGTTTATTGTCACAAATAACTCTTTCCTAGATTTTATCTTGTTATATTATCAAGTTTAGTGTGTTTTGTATTATTTTGTGTTTTAGCTATTTTATGCTTGTTTTACCTCTAATCTCTCTTTTAAATGTGTAAATAAATGAATAGAAGCAATCCTAGTGGATGAAAACAAGCAAGAACCCAAGGGAGCATGGTTTGGAAAAAAAAAAGTTTGATTTGGAGCCAAGTATCCACATCGGGCACCAAGGAATCATGCCCAATGTTTGAAATACAAAATGTTGTCAAACTACACAAGGCTGAGCGGTGGAAAGTGAGGCTGAGCGCCAACAAGGTTGAGTGGTGACAAAGTAGGGCTGAACACCATTCAATTCATAAAACAAGTCGTCGGGCGATGGAGACGTGCCGTAAGGCAGTGACTCTCAAGAGTTGCCAGTTTCGCAGTTTTACTAATAGCGCTTGGTGGTGCTGAGATGGCACCAGGCAATGACGACACTAATAGGTCAAAAATTGGTATTTAAACATGTTTTCTCACTAAGGTTCAAGATCTTTTTTTTCCTCCCACGACTTCTCTTCATCTAGAGCGACTAAAAGAAGCCCTTGGAGGTTGATTGGGGTGTTGGGAAGCTCTCCCACTCCTCCTTGGGTCTTCAATATTCATCCATGGTGTTTTCCCTCTTTTGGGGTTGATGAGGGAGAGGATCTACGAATTGGAGGTGTTGATGCGAAGGGGAGGTGCATTTGGAGCATGGAGCAACTGCCAAGAACCTTGGGAGAAGGCTTGCATCTTCTCTTTGTTTCCATTTCTTCCCTATCTCTCTAATTTATAAAACCTAGGTTCTCTATCTTGGAGAGCTAAACCTATTTGTTGAGATTAGATGTAATGAACTAAATTCTTATGTATTTTGTGATGTTAATCTATATGCTTTTCCATTACTATGTTATTATTTGATTTTCATGCTTAATGCTTGCTTTGGTTTGGCCACCCATGCATGATTTGTGGTTCTTGAGGTGTTGGAAAATGTCTTTTGAACCTAGAACTAAAATTGAATACTAATGAAGCTTGTATCTAGAGATAGAACATGATTCATTAGTAATCTTAAGACTCTTGAAATTAATGCATGATTTCACTTGTTGAGGATTCAAGGAATTGGAACTTGATGGGTTATCATAGGCTCAAAGTCACTAGGAATATGATTTGAGTAATATTGTGAGTTGATTTTGACTTGAATATGGAATTGAGATGTTTCTGAATGCATGAGAATGAAGTTAATGAAATCTAGTCTTGACAATTGTAAATATTCTGTTAAAATTTTGTTGCACACCAAATGTTTAATAAAATACCAAAAGGATTTTTTTAGTGTTTTTACGAAATCTATTGTCTAATTGAGTCATGAATTGTGAGAGTTGTCATGTGTTGCACAAGTCCATATGGAGATAACGATATTTATTACTTGCTACGTGCGACCAGTGCACTTGCCATTTTCCACTAACACCATTTTCTTGGATAAAACATGGAGGTATATGTGGATGATATGATGGTGATGTCAAATTCGTTGAAGCAACATGTGGAGGACTTGAAAGAAGTGTTTTTGGCGATACACCAATATGACATAAGGCTGAATCCTGAAAAGTGAGTCTTTATGGTTGGAGGAAGGAAATTTTTAACATTTTATGCTTACACACAGGAGGGATAGAGGCCAATTTTGACAAGTGCAACACTTTGCTTGAAATTAGGAGTCCTATCAACGTCAAAGAGGTGGCAGGTTAACATCTTTGTCTTGGTTCATGCCAAAGATGACAAAAAAGAGGAAGCATATGATTAGGTTAATGAAAAAAACTAATAGGTTTGTGTGGGATGAGGCATGTGAAAATACTTTCAATGGAATAAAGCACTTTGTTTTGTCGCCCCCGATACAACACAAACCAGTCAAGGATCAACCCTTACTCATTTACCTGGTTGTATCTGATGGGGCCATTAGCACAACTTTGGTTTAAGATTTGGAAGGACAACAACACCCCATATACTTTATAAGCTGAGTACTACAAAATGTTGAGTCATGGTATCAAATAGTAGAAAAAGTAGCATTGGCCTTTGTAACAACAACGCGAAGGTTAAGGCTGTATTTTCAAAGCCACGAGATCATTCTGAGATCTGATTATCCTATTCATAAGATTTTACGGAGGCTAGATTTGGCAGGTAGGATGGTGGAATGGTCGATTGAATTTTTTGAGTATCATAAATGTTGTGAAATGAGAGGACTCATCAAAGCACAATGCCTTACCGAATTTGTCAAAAAGCTTGTTGAACCAATGGGTGACGACACTTGCCAATGCACCCTCTTCGTGGATGGATCCTCTAATTCTCAAGGAGGAGGAACTGGAATGGTGTTGCAAGATCCAAATGGTATACTATTAGAACAATCCCTACGGTTTGGTTTTAAAGCCTCCAATAATTAAGTTGAGTACGGGGCATTAATCATAGAACTAACGTTAGCAGCAGATATGAGGGTGAAACACATCTCACGTAGGTTAGATTCACAGTTTATGGTAGGGCACTTAGAAAGTACCTTTCAAGTGAAGGACTCTTTGTTGTTAAGTTACTACCATATGGTATGAGGGATATTGGAACGATTTAAGATAGCTAAGGTGGAACATGTACATAGAACGCCAAACAACAAGGTTGATCTCCTCTCGAAATTGGCCACCTCAAAACTTAAGGGTCATTATCACACCATTATATATGCAACGTTAGACCAACCCACTATGACGAATGCAGAGAGTAATGCTACAGAAATAGTTAGTCAAGATGATACTAATTGGATGACACCTATTATACTCAACGCTTAAAAAAACATAAATTAAAAAACTTTTATTAATTAATTTTTATTATTAATTTTTCAACAATTTATTTTTATCCTTTTTTATTTAACACTTATTTTTGAATATATATATTTATTTTTGAATATATATTTATAAATTTATTTTATTTTATTATTTTATTTTTTTTATTTTTTATTTTATCATTATTTTTTTAAAAAAACAATGTTATTCGCCTAGACGAAATTGGGTGTTGACACTTTCCTACCTTGGTCTTTTGTCCCTAAGGAGGGTTTTTGCCTAAGAGTTTTGATGAGACATCTAGTGAATAAAATAGTCATTGTGCACATATATATGTTGTATTTTCTTTCTAAAGCTAAGTTGAGTCAGGAAGCTTTATTTGCCTAGATGATCCCTCCCATACTCAAATGTTTTGGGGAAAGGAAGCTTCATCTCTCAAAGATGAACCCCCTTCCCCACTTGCGATTTTGGGAATTGAAGCTTCATACACCAAGGATGATCCCCCCACATCGGTATCTTTTGGGAAAGGAAGCTTTGTATTTTAGATGATCCCTCCCATACTCGTAGTTTTAAACAAGGCAAACATTTATAATGGCACATAAGAAGAATATCTAGCAAAATAACATCCATCATAAATTTGGCAAACATAAAGGGCAAAATAAGTCATCACAAAAAAAAGTGGTCGAGAAGTGCTTGGCCCATCTGGCTGAGATACTCTTAGACCATCACAAAACAACAATAGACGTCTGCCACAACAACATCCTAAACATCGCCTGGCATAGGGGGCTTCTCGGCTTTAGGGGAGAAATGTTCATCCTCTATTTATATAATCGACACCAAGGCTTTGTCCTGCATGTCTTTGTCAATATCAAAATGCATGTTCTCAACATCTATGTCAAAGAATAGGGAGGTTTGACATAACACCTTGTTGAAACCTTCCTCATGTTGCACAAGCACAAAATTTTCCAAGTTTTTCAAACGATCATTGATCGACACGTTCTCGGCTCGCCCTGCTGCCAACTCCTCCGCTAGACGTTTTATGGTTTTTGTAGCTTCGTCATGTTTCTTCTCATCTTCTTCACACTTGGCCTTCCAAGAATTTCGGTCAAACAACAACTGAGATCTCTCCTACTTAACGTTGCTAAGCATAGTAAATGCATCTTGCTTTTCATTATTAGTTGTAGCAAATTCCTTTTTCAATGACTCTATCCATGCGATAAACTTGGTGTTATTCGACATTTGTCGCCGCATGTTGTCCAATTGACGGTCTACTACCATAGCTCGAGATTGAAACTCGTTGAGTGCATCAAGTATTGCCTCTAGTGAGCAACCGAGATCATACTAGCTTCTTCAAGAGAAATGGTGACTTTTATGCCTTCGTTGATCCTCAACTTCACATATAAAAAATGTTGCTAACGTGTTTTGAACATTTGACAACCTTAGGCATGCCCTTTTCATCAAAGAAGCTCGAGGAGTACATGTTTTGCCTAACTTATCCTTGCACCTTCTTTTATTCTATTATGGAGGAGAAGGCATCAAATTTGGTGCTTCAGGTAGCAACATCCCAACACTAATAGGTCCACTTGGCCTGCACCAACAAGGGCCCGCGTCTTCTCCTCATTCTCCTCTTCCAACCTTTTCTTTCTTAATTGAGCAAACATTTCCTTTTAGACAGAATATGAGGAAGTCATGATATCTACAAAAGAAAACGGACAACAAGTCAGAGGACGCCACATATAACACATAACAAGATCAAGGGATACATACCAAATAGAGTATCTCAGGGATGAGACGACCAAACACCCCAACAATTTTCCTTGATGGAAGCTTCTTAAGTAATCGATCTAAATAAGAAAGCACATACCTATCTTTGGGAGTCATACATGTTCTCGGCCAAACCTGGTACTTAGTGGGATTTCGAGTCCAATATAGAGAAAATTTAGGTTTCTCGTTATCAAAGTAAAAGTGTTTAACTCCTGCTAGCATTATTGCCGCCTTGAAGAACCCAAACTTAAACTTTTTGAAGGATTGGGTATATGACATCAATAGACATTGGTGGGTTTGGCTTATCAACGACAACCAACTTATCACACTACCTCGCCGAGTACAGAAGTAATGCAGGAAGACTTGTGGAGTGGTTTTTAAATGGAATACTCGACAAATTAATCTAAAGGCTTACAAGGAAGCCCAACTATTAAGATGCAATTGGGTTGGGGCAACATTTAGTACTCTAAGAACTCTCACAATGAATTCATCAAAGGGAAAACATATGTACAACTCAGACACCAAAGTCGAGTACATGTAGAAAATATCATAGGGTAACCCTCTTGGTTGTAGCACACACGTTCTTGAGGAGTCATTATTTTTCCTTATCTCATTGCCCTTTTGTGCCATTTTTTATGCTTAATTTAGTGCTTAATTATCTTTTGTTAGTGCATTTTCCTCAATTGGGCTTCATTTGGCCATTATTCCGAATTTTGAGTAATTTGGCATTAATTGGTCTAATTTTTATCTCTAAATATTTTTAGGTACTTTGTAAAGCAAATTTTGGAGCTTGGATGTTAATCATAAGGCTAAGAGAGAGTTGTCACGTGATTTCCACATCATTTCCACGTTTGTGCAATGTCAATCAGCCTGTCCATGTCATTGGACCAACATTTTCAGTCCATGGTGGCATTTTTTTGTAATTCTTAGTGGTAGAATGGCAGTTTTGTAAATACTTTGATCTGTACTGATGTGACCACGATTTTAGGTCATTTTCTCTTGGGAAGCCACTCTCTTCTTCTTCCCCCCTTCTGTTTTCACGTTCTTAGGATAACACCCATTTAGGGTTTTTCGTTTTTGGTGATTTGAGACCATTGGAGCACTACCCAACTTAGGGTTTTTGTCCCATTAAATAAAAATTTGTGTTTGTTCACTTTTTCTCTACTCTTCTAATACAATTTCGTTTTTGTTTGAATTATTTTTCGAATTCCATGTCTAGCTAAGCTTTTGGTATTGATTACTTAAAGAAATTGAAATGAAACCATGAGGTTGTTGTTCGTTTTGAATTTCTATTCTGGTTTGCCCTTCTTCAAGTTGTGTTTTCATGGAAAAATACGAAATTGATGGATGCTTAATCTTAATTTTGTGTTTTTGCACCTAAAGCGACTTGTAATCATGCTTAATGAGTGTGGGTCATTCAAAGTATGCTTAATCTGTGGGTGTCAATTGCTTAAAGTATGCTTGGCCTAATGGCATATTGAACTCATGTTAATTATCACTTTATTGATTAATTTCGGGTTTCATGGGAGAAAATTGGATAGAACAATTAATTGTGTAATCTGTGATTGGTGAAATTTAAGTTGAATCAAGGAATCATTATCTTTTGAAATCTGCTTAATTAAGTTTCGCAATTAGGTTTTGTTAATTTTGTGTTTAAAACTAAATTTGCCAAACCAACCCCCTGTTGTGTTGAATTGCAATTCTTGAAGGCTTTGAATAAGAGGTTGGTCACTAAGAGACGATCTTGGTTGAACTACCGAGTATAATGCATTTTCATGTTTTATTTGGTTGGGTACAACCTTGATTAGTTCCCCAGGATGTACTCTTTCTATACTTACAATATCATATTTTATTGTGCTAGTTATCATCTCTACTTTTTGGGCTAACAAGGCTATAAAGGAAGCTTGTCTAACCATGGACATCTGAGATCTAACTCGCAAGTCTACCCAATCGATACCTCCTCATCACTATCACTTTGAACATTATCAATACTACTAGAAGAAGGTAAGCACAACACGACATCATCCCTACTACTACAATAATCCTTAGACTTACAAGAAGAAGCAAAAAACGAGGAGGATGACATACCTGATAGTGTACAACAACAACTCTCTAACGCTAACCCTCACAGGTCTAGGCTAAGTGGTGGGGAAACCTTTATTCCTCACCCCCTATTTATAGCAAGCAACCTAGCCCCTAAGGACGTTTCTACCAAGCATCCCCAACCGTTAGATTTAGCATATCCAATGAACGACATTGGGTGACTCTTCTTGCGACGCGCCTCCTTAAACAACGTGCTTCAAATATCTCTCTTCATGGAAACCAGCAAGTGTATACTACTCGGCCTAAGGAGGTTGGGTACTCTTCGACCTATTGAGGACGTGTACTTCTCGGCATGATGAGATTCTATACATATTGGCATAGGAAAGATGCATGTGTGATGGTCTTCATGCACTCCACACACGCATGTGGCTTCTCAATGTCATTAATGTATGGTCATTAGTGCATCAACACTAAGACATATGTGGCATCCCAATGCGTCATGATCATTAATGCATGGTCATTACTGTATGAACATTAAGACACATGTGGCTTCCCAACGCGTCATGGTCATTAATGCATCAACATTAAGATGCATGTGGCTTTCCAACACGTCAAGGTCCTTAATGCACCAACATTAACACACATGTGGTTTCCCAACACAAAGTCGTACGCAAGTATCCCCAGCCAATTAAGAAGGGCAATACTCCCTAATTCCAACACGACACGACACGACCTGCAAGGTTGGTGTAGTAAAGGTTCATGCTTTTAACTTAGTTGGGTTCAATCTTTCCTAATACATTTGGGCTCAAGGGGTCCTGATATAGCAAGACATGCCACATTCTGAATATATGATGGCTCATATGGTCCTGATACGACAAGGCATGCCACGTTCCTAACATATCTCAACCATAGGAGTACAAACGTTGCAAGGACCATCATGTTGTCGATACTTCTCGGCTCAGGGGAACCAATACAGCAAGGACAATCACTACCTAACTATAGCAACTTCAGTATTGTCAAGTTATTAGTGAACAAACTAGATAGGGTTAAGCTAACCCTTAATCGTCTATGAATGAATACGAAAATGATTTCAAATATTTGATTCTTATAAAAACATATCCTATTGAAATTAAAACTAGTAACTATGAAAAGATAGGGTTTTGATATGCAAAGAATAAATGACACACAAATTAAAGATTGTAAATACAATAATAGTAAATAGGTCAATTCCACTGTTCTTTTCAAAATAGGATTCGTCATTGGTTTTCTAAAGATTATTATTATTGATTTCTTGTCTAAGATTTCAAATTAATCAATGCAACTTCTCAATTAATTTGTTGGCGTCCTTACTTTTAACCAAAGCAATTTCTTAATCAAAAACAAGAACTTTATAGATTAGTCGTAGTAAATTTAACCAAAGTAATTTCTCAATTAAATGTTACCATGCCTAATCTTGTTTATTCTTTTACCTCTTATATATAGTAAAAAACTAATTAACCAAAGTAACTTAATTAATTCTTATATAAGTTTCCACCTTTAATCAAAGCAACTTCTCAATTACTATCAAAAACTCATGCAATCATATGAAAGTTTCTAAAATTAATCAAAGTAACATTCCAATTATAATTTAAAAACCCTTGGACTCATATTGTTATGTAGATTTAACACTATGCTAACTTGCTATAATGTAAAAATCATTAATTTTACTATATTAAGAACCAAAAGACATAGATGACAATAAATTTCAACAAGAATCAAAAGAAAAAATACATTAATTCATCTAACCCCAGAATCCAATTAAGAAATTACAATGGAATCAACCTTAAAAGCTTAGCCCTTCATTAATTAGATGTAATACATGATAAATGATGAATGAGATAAAAATAAAAAGGATGGGAAAACGAAAGATGTGGTGGATGGTAGCTACCAATACCGGAGAGTTCTAAGTTCCTTCTTTTACTCCATTGGGTTTCTCTATATAAGTCTTAATTGAACTTGAATCTTATAGTTTCTGTTGCTGAAATATTTTATATTTTGATATAATATCTCTCAAATAATTAACAAATTTTATTAGTTTCTAAAATATTTGAGAGATTTTCTTTATTGATAATGTGAGATATATCAAAGATAATTAATTAATTAATTATTCAGCAACTTAATTTATGTCCAATTTTCAATTCTACCCCTCTTGTTTGACCATTTAACTAGCTTTGACCATAATTTGCAATGTTTGACCAACCTTTAAATTCTTGACTAGATTTGAGCATTTGAGGGTCCATTGAGAGGCTGCCACGTGGCGTCTCTTTCTCTCTCCCAAATTAGGGTTTTGTTAGGGTTGGTGTTAGTGCAATTGAGGAACCCATGCTACTCCATGGGCTTGTTGGCGCGTGAAACAGCGTTGTTGTCGGCGGCGCGAGGTTCTACGTTTTGGATTCCAACGTAGCTGTGATGGTGTGTTGTCTACGTCATGGTTTTTTCTCTATAGGCGCATGGTGATGTCACAATTGCTGATAAGGTTCGTTGCGCGAAGGAAGACATTGATGAAGGCATGGTGGTGGTCTTGATTACTGTAGTAGGCACATTTGTTTGCGGTCTGGATTGTGAACTTTGACGACAATGAGCGTGAAAGATGTGGTTCACATTTCAAATCTAAAGGCTATCGTGAAGATTTCCATGGATGATGTGGTTTCGTGAATGAAAAACTGCTCATCGTCGACCTGTGGTGCAAATGCGTAACTTGGACTCGTGATAGTTGTCATCGTGGTTGTTGTGATTTACATCGTTGTTCTTAGATAAAGCGTGATCTTTTTTTATGTGTAGGTCCATAAGGTTTCTGGTGGATGAAATTGTGATGAGGTTGACATCAATAGTGGCTACTTGGTGACAACCAAACATGTTATTGATAACAAGCAAGTTGACAAGCCATGAAATGAATGGACAAAGAAGGAAATAAGGCGTGCTCAATATGATTGTACATCAAAGAACATTGTTGACAAAAAGAAGAAGATGAACATCTTCCTTCAATAAGGAGTTTTGATGATAATGATGACTTATGAAGAAGTATGGAAGATTTAATGATGATGCATGGAAAAATGTTGAAGATTTAAAAGAATGTTTCGATTCAAGAGATACATTAAAGACTTAGGAGTTTAGTTTTTTAGGTCTTGTAATTTGTGTATGTTATTTAAAATAGTTAAATTAGTATGTAAAGAGTTAAAAAGGCAAAACCCATGCAGTAAAGCACCAAGAGAATTTTATTTATTTGCAAAATTCACTAGAATAATCAATTATTCTTAGTGATAATCAATTATCTCAATTAAAACTGATTTTTGAGAAAAGCCTCTATGATAATTGATTATCACTATTGATAATCGATTATCACCTATTGATAATAGATTATCTTGGCTGATAATAGATTATCACAACGAGAAAAATGTTTTCAGAAAAGTTTCTGTGATAATCGATTATCACTTATGATAATCGATTATCTGTGGAAGTTGTGACTTAACTTTTCATATTCTTAACCTAATTTCTAAATAGGCTTCTATAAATAAGTTAGTCTTTCATTTGAAAAATACAGAAGTTAGAGAAGTCAATCCTCCTTTGTGTGATTTAAGGAAGGTGTTTCTTCATCTCTTATGTGATTCAAGAGAGGTGTTTATCCCTTGTGGATTTCAAGGGAGGTGTTTTCTAAACCCTAATCTTTCTTATCATTGATTGTAAGTTTGGTTTATTTTAGTGATTGAGTTAATCTCATTTTTAAGAGATTAACAACTAGAAGTAGGGTCTTTTGATCTGAACCAGTATAAATACTTTGTTCAATTTTCTCTTCCCTACACTCTTTATTTTATTGTGTTTATTAAAATAAAGAAAAGATTTTTAATTGAACTTCAATATTAAAAGGGAAAGTTTTAAAAGCACAAATTTTATTAAGAACCTAATTCACCCTCACTCTTGGTTTTTGTCAATTAACAAATTCTTCTGCTGCATGTTTTCAACAAACATTCTCACATCTTCATTGAACATGGATGAGTTCTTTAGAGTCTCTCAATGCAAAAGTGCAAAAGACATTCAAGGTGTGCTTGAAGTCACTAATGAGGGAACACATGATGTAAAAAGAGCAAGGAAACATGCTTTGATATAAGAATATGAGTTGTTTAAGATGCAACAAGGAAAATATATTGTTGAAGTACAAAAGAGATTCTTACACATTATTAACTACCTCATAGGTTAGGATAAATATTTTGATAAAGAAGAGCTAAACATCAAAGTACTAAAGTGTCTTGATAAAAGTTAGCAACCCAAGGTAACTACCATCTTAGAATCAAGGGATTTATCTACTATGACCACAACTACAGGAAAGATAAGGGGGGCACAAAATTGAAATGCTTAGATTAAATGTCAGACCCAAGTGAGAAAAAAGTGAAGAAACATAGCCTTGAAATCTAGTACCAAAAAGAGTGAAGGACTCACGTAAGAGGTGGCTGAATTAATTTACAATGAGAATTTGAATCTACTAGTTAAAATGTCTAGGAAGTATTTCAAGAAGAAAGGTAACAAGGTAATTAAATTTTAATTTTTAAGTTAATTATATATATATATATATATATATATATATATATATATATATATATATGTGTGTGTGTGTGTGTGTGTGTGTGTGTGTGTGTAGGTCGGTACCATCTCGGCCCAGCCAATGTGTAGGTCTGGCTGGCACTATCCCGGCCCAAACAGTAAGGAGGGGTTGGTCACATCCCAGCTCGAGGTAGTGGAAGGAAATCTTTGCACCCCAACAAAGCACAACAACCCAATAAAATACAACAACCCAACAAAGCACTATAGGAGATTGGCAAGACAAGAAGGTCGGGTATATCTCGGTCCATTTGGCCGTGTATATCTCAGACCAGGGATGCGATGGGTGAAGAAAGGGGACTGGTTCGCAGATGTGCAGACAAAATGCGCACAATCTCAGTCAAATAAGAAAAGAACTGGCGCACGCAATCTTAGTCAATAAGGAAAGAACTAACACGCATAATCTCAATAAGAAAGGAAAAAGTTGATCCTCGAATACAAACGGTCCGCAAATAATAATAACAGGTTTGTTGAGTGAATAATATAATTTGGGGTCTAATGACTACAAAGAGGTGTGTTTTTCTCACTTTCCTACATACACCTCACATCGAATCACTATTTGACTTGAGCGTCAGAGTGCCTACAAGTACCCCACCCTCAAAGTTCACACAGTGAGTAAACCTAGGAAAAGTCCAGAGAGGAGGAGAGAGAAGATCAATACAAGGTTCTTGAGATCGTCTGGTTCCATACTAAAACAGTTCCAATCAGGTACATTTTGGCGTCCACTGTGGGACCAAGCAATTTTCAAGAAGGATGGTGTCGACGATAGTAATAGTCGATCAAAGTGCAGTGATGGCTAAAATGCAATGAGAGATGAACAGTCTATTGGAGGAATTGAGACACAAGAATAAGGAAGTGGTGAATGCCCTGAGAGAAAAAAATCAGCGAATGAGAAGGCAAATTGAATAGAATTCCCAACAAAGGGAAGAATCTCGCAATGATGAAGAAGTAGAAGGCGGTACTGGGCGAGACGAATCCAGGGTGCAGACTAACACCAACCAAACAAACGCAAGACCAAGAACAGCCAGACACCATCCCTTCGTGGATGGGATCATGGAGGTAGAGCTTCTCGCACGTTGGAAAAGGTTGACTATGAGCCAATACGGTGGCACTACTGTCCCAGAGAAGCACGTGGACGTATTCACCACCCAAGTAGGGTTGTATACCTCTAATGATACACTTTTTTGCCGTATTTTCCCAACATCCCTGAAAGGGCCTACGCCTAACTGGTTTACGCGATTACCACCCGACTCTATTGATTGTTTCGATACGTTGGTCACTCATTTTGGCATTCAGTTCGCCACTAGTAAACCACATCATCTCACTTCGTTGGCATTAGTAAATATACGACAGGAGAATGGATAATCTCTATGGGAGTTCATGGAGCATTTCAGAAAGATATCGTTGAATATGACTAAACTAAATTCGGAGGTCGCTATGCACCACCTTATAACGGCACTAATGCTTAGTCCATTCATTGATAATTTTTGCAAGAAATTTGTAAGCAATATATACGAGCTTTGTACTAGGGCAACCAAATTCATGCATATGAAGGAATTAAAAAAGTTTCGCAATACGACCCAATCAGATGCTTAGAAGAAGAGACACCTTGATAGGGAAAGGGTACTAGCGTCGCGACTTGGCAGTAGGTTCAAGGACTCTAGAAAACCAAAGTACAATAGGAACACACCCCTCGTGTCTAATAAAACGTGAATTTTGGAGGAGGCCCTGAACACTAACCTATTAGTAACCCCTCGAAGGGCCTCGACTCCCCCAAATACGGATACCACTAAGCATTGTTAGTATCATCAAAATTATGGGCACACGACGGAGGATTATTTTACCCTGAAAGATAAAATCGAAGAGCTTATACATGTGAGACATTTGAAAAGATTTGTCAAACAAGAAGAAGGGGGATTTTCTTTTAGAGGAGATCAAGATGGGCGTTACAAGGAGCGACCGCGAAGGACGTTAGGGTACCGGGAGAGGCGAGAAGAAGGCACCAGAAGGAAGGTTGAATCCAAGAAAGATAATGAGCAGGATGTGAGGGAGAAGCCATTAAGAGGGGTGATTAACTATATATTATGAGACTTCGCAGGAGGCGGAGCCACTATGTCCGCAAAGAAGTAAGTCAGAGCAGTCCAAAGTGTCAATGTCGTACCTACATGTCCTCGGCAGCACATGCCACCCATCACATTCCGTAATGATGATTTCCAAGCCATTGACCCCCAACACGATGACCCAATGGTGACCTCAATGGAGATTGAAGACTTTTTAGTTAGGAAAACCTTGGTGGATCAGGGTAGTTTGGTGGATATCCTGTACTAGGGCACTTTCAAAAAGTTAAGAATTTCATAGGAAAAAATCCAGCAATACTCAGAGCCGATCATGGGCTTCTTAGGGGAGCAAGTGAATACGAAAGGCTATATTGATTTGTTCACCAATTTCGGAACAAGGAGAACAACGCGAACTGTAAAAATTTGATACTTTATTGTTGATGCTCATACCTCTTATAATATTTTGTTAGGAGACCTTTGTTGAACATGCTTGGTATTATGGTATCCACATATCACTTAGTTAGGAATTTTTTGTTGACTTTGGGAGACATAATCACTATGCATGTAAACCATCCAACTACGCGCAAATGCTACACAGACAGCCTGAGAGAAAGACCCAGGTCGCCTCCCCGGCGCACAATGAACAATGTCGAGAAGATTGCAAAAGGAGAGGAAGTAGATTTGGATCCTCGGGTAAGTAACGAGATAAGAGTAGAGTCAATCGAGAGCACGAAAAGATACCGTTTTAGTGATGAACATCGATACACTCATGTCAGTAAAACCCTCGTGGACACCCAGAGATGCATGAAGTATTGCAGAGGAATGTAGATTTGTTTGGTCAGGTATTGTAGACATGTCAAACATTGACCTAACAGTAGTTAGTCACAAAATGTATATTTCGAGAAGCTCGACCCGTCGCTTAGAAAAGAAGAAAGATGGAAGGAGAAAAGAGGAAGGCGACAAAGGTAGAAGTGTAGAAGCTGATCTTAGCAGGATTCATTAAGGAGGCCACCTATACCACTTGACAAGCGAACATAGTACTGATCAAAAAGTCAAATAGCAAATGACGGATGTGTATAAACTACACGGACCTTAACAAAGCATGCCCCAAAGATACGTGTCCTCTCCTTAGCATTGACAGGCTAGTGGATGGCACGACTGGCCATAAGGTACTCAATTTTCTGGATGCGTACTCTAGGTACAAACAAAACCCAATATATCTCCCTGACAAGGAGAAAACGACATTCATCATGGATGAGGCAAACTTTTATTACGAGGTCATGCTTTTTGGATTGAAAAATGTTGGGGCTACATACCAATGATTGATGGACAAGGTATTTTGTCATCTCATAGGAAGATGTATGGAGGTCTACGTCGATGACATGGTGGCCATGTCAAATTCACTCGAGTAGCATGTAAAAGACCTAGACGAGGTCTTGCAACCGTACAAAGGTACAATATGAGGCTAAATCCAGAAAAGTGTGTTTATGGGGTGGTAGGCGGGAAGTTCATGGGTTTCATGTTAACTATAAGGAATAAAGGTCAATCCTGACAAGTGCAAAGTAGTTGTTACCATGTAGAGTTCGACCAATGTCAAGATGATATAGAGATTGGTGGGAAGGCTGACCACAATACCACGTTTCATGCCCAAGTTAGCAGAAAGAATCTAGCCAATGCTTAAGCTCATGAAGAAAGTGTGCATATTCATATGGGGTGAAGTTTGCGAGCAGTCTTTTCAAGCGTTAAAGGAGTACTTTTCTTCTCCCCCAATGTTGTAGAAACCTAGCAAAGGTAAACCCCTTTTGGTGTATCTAGCCATTTCTGCAAATGTTATTAGTGCAGCCATTGTACAAGATCAAGAAGGGGACCAGCGACCTCTGTATTTTGTTAGTAAGGCCCTACATGATGTAGAGCTACGCTATCAAATAGTAGAGAAGGTGGTCCTAGCGTTGGTAATAACAACAAGGCAACTATGACCGTATTTTCTAGGATATGAGACAATAGTCAAGTTTGATTATCCCATACACAAAGTGATGAGGCGACCTAATATGGCGAGCCGGATGGTGGGGTGGTCGTAGAATATTTAAAGTATCATCTACGATGCAAAGCCCGAGGGCCGATCAAAGCACAATGTCTCGCGGATTTTGTTAATAAGCTAATTGGAGACCCTAACGTAAGCAAGGAGGGTTAGGTGTTATCGGTGGACGGCTCTTCCAATATGAAAAGCAGGGGTGCTGACATTGTGTTGCAAGGGCCGAATGACCTGCTACTCGAACAGGCCCTGCGTTTTAGGTTCAAACCCTCCAATAACCAAGTAGAGTATGAAGCGTTGATATAAGGATTGACCCTCGCAGCAGACATGGGTGCAGATACTATCAGGTGTAAAATTGATTCTTAACTACTGGTAGGACACCTGGACGAAACCATCCAAGTAAAAGATCCCCTCCTTTTGCGATATTATCACATAGTGCAGGGCATGCTGAGTAGATTCAAGATAGCAAGTATAAAGCATGTAAGCATATCTCACAATTCTAGAGCTAATCTACTCTCAAAATTCGCAACAACCAAAATGAAAGGTCAGCACCATACATTGATCCATGCTACACTCGACCATCCCACTATGACTGTAACATCCCAACTTTTGGATGTCTCGGAAATTTATAAAACATACACTTTTAGCAGAAACGATTATTGAAAAAACGTACTTAAGTAAAAACTTATAGGTTAATTTTTAAATAGAGTAGCTCAAAAAATCAATTGTCAAAATATTCTTTAAATAGTAATAACAAACTACAGAAATCACATCATCTTTAACCTTTGTTTAAAAGAACTTAATAAACAAATAAAATCTCAAGTTCACCTCATCCTCTCGTCAATCTACTCCATGTCAGAAGCATCTGCATTATCATCTGCTCCCATATAACACACGTTATACGATCATCGCACACATACAACAAACACACAAACAAACAAATAGGGGTAAGCTAACAATAAATAATGATATATAAACGAACTTTAGAAAAAAAAACATGTCAAATAATACTCAGCATCACATCCAAGTAACATATTTAAACATAGTAACCAACACCAAACTATGGTTTTCCAAAAAAATCATACTCTGATTATCTATACACACATTATTTCTTCTTCCAAAAATTAAAAGTTCAATACTATTACCTATTATTATATTCTACTTTAGTTTTAGATTTATAGAGACTTGTCCAAGAGAAAAAATTAATAACAATAAGTGAGCATATAAAATAACATGTGATAATCCATCTCTTTCATTAAAATAACATAAAAGCTATCATCCAAATTATAATATATATCATAGCATATGGCATAATATTTTAATAAATAATATATCTATGATTTCCTATTTCACATAGTTTATAAAATAAACGGATGCATGCATGTTTTTCTTTCTTTTTATTATATTAATATTTTAATATATATATATATATATATATATATATATATATATTTATATATATATATATATATATATATATAT
>Ga0209589_1003619_pt1 | contig 26974 bp, 13 predicted proteins | sample CowpeawhiteBW_FD_187525 | JGI IMG/M metagenome (GOLD analysis project Ga0209589, IMG submission 187525) | Root nodule microbial communities of legume samples collected from California USA - Cow pea white BW (SPAdes) (version 2) | ecosystem: Host-associated > Plants > Roots > Nodule | place: USA...
TTTACCACAGAGTAAGTTTTAAAAGTAATGGGGTGGGGTGTAATTTTGTTATGAATGGGGAAAAGCAAAGTTTATGGGAAACGGAATACAGATTCCGTTTCAAAAAAAATTGCAATTTTTTTTATGAAACGGATTACAGAATCCGTTTCACAATGTTATGAAACGGAATTTGTATTCCGTTTAAAAAAAATTGCAATTTTTTTTGTGAAACGGATTACAGAATCCGTTTCACAATGTTATGAAACGGAATCTGTATTCCGTTTCCCATACATTTTGACTTTTTTCGCGGCACAACTTTTGTAATCCGTTTGGTAAAAGTTTGAAACGCATGCCACAATCCGTTTCATAAAAGATTTCGTGATATAGTTTATGAAACGGAAAACAAATTCTGTTTCAAATCACAAACAGAAAAAAAAAAATATTAAAGTTCTCAGGGACCACGGACCACAGAAAATGAAACTGAGCAAAATTTTAAATGAAAGCAGAATAGGATGGAGAAGAAACGGGAGAAGAAGAAATAGTAATAGTAACGTTTTGGGGTGCAGGGACGTTGGCGATGCAGTATACCCACTTTCACCCACTCTCACTCGTATGTTAAAAAAGGATATAACGGTCAATTTTGGAGGTACATAAGAATTGTTGGAGGTGCAGGGAGAAGGCCCCATTTTAAAAAAAATTGCAAGTCATAGGCTAAGTCATGTGGACTCCATAACATAAGTCGTTTTCATGACAACTTCGATTTATACAAAAGTTCTTAGGATTTCCGACTTACTTTTTCAGATGTGTGGAATCCTCAGAAGTTTGCTTTTAAAGTAGTCTATGAGTCCACATGACAACCTCATGACCAATAATATTTTTTTAATTACCTATTTTAGTAATATATAGGCAAATTTACCCATGTAAAAATACGCTTTAAGTTTCATGCTTTTCATAAGTAACTCTTATATTTGATTGATTTGATGTGTAATTTGAAGCTCATTCCCTTCGTTTATTGTCTCCTTTTGATGAATACATAGGTTATGGTATCACTATGGATGTAGATACTAGACAGATGGCAATAATCATGGTTTTCTCAGTTACACCACTTGTCATAATGCAGATTCCCCATCTGTTCCACTTCTCTTCCGCAGCAACCAATGTGACCTTGATGATTGCTCTTATAGTAGCTGTCACTTTTCTTATCTCATACTTCATTTACCAGGTTTTTCATTCATCCAACAATTCCTATTTGTTTTTAGTAACCAAGTTGATCCTTAAAATAACATTGTACTGTGTTAACAATTTACACACAATTTGGAAGTGGAAGAAAGGGTGAGCAAACCACCATCAATTACACAGTAATTTGTAGACATTAAGGTTTCTCTGGTTTGATTTTTTTTTTTTTTCCAATGCCAAATCTTCAGGTCTTTAAACCTCAGATTGAGAAAACTAGACTGGAGTATATTAAGCATGATGACTTAATATTAAGAATTTTTCATCATGTTGAGAAACAAACTCTGCAGAAGATTCTGGCTGAGGATGGAACTCCGAATGTGGCTGCAATAAGTGGGTGAGTGAGACTTCATGAAACATTTCTCAACAGATTAAACAGTTACTTGCTTAGTTTTCTGAACAGTCACTGTGTACATTACAAATGGTACTTGCCAAGCAGGTTGTACCATGAAATTAGCCAGCATGGGGGCAAGGACTTGTTAGCTTCTGAAGTTAAAGAACTGTTCTTTGGGAACAAATTGACTGACACAAACATCAAAGAAGAACAGATAGCAGACTTGTTAAAAGTTTTTGACAGAAACGGTGACCAAATTATAACCAAGGAAGAGTTTGTCACTGGTTTAACAGAATACATTAACCAAACAAAGCATGCCTTGGATAGACAATACCTTCCAAAAGAATCTATGAACAAAATGTATCAGGTATAGAGTCTAATGCAAGATATTTAATAAACAAGTGTTATTCATACAACAGCATTTTCTGCTTTTATCTCTCTTATTTTATCTTAGTTGAGAAACTATACTTTTCTTTCTCTCTTAGCTGAGAACTTTATTATTCTTTCTGTTGTTTTCTGAACAGAGTTTTATCAAGCCATGGATTGAACATGTGAGAAAGGAACGTGAATTGAAGGGACATCTTATATCTGAAGTCTTAAAGCATGCTCAGAATGATATGGTTGGCAGGCTCCAAAATGATGATGGTACACCTGACAAAACTGCAATCAGAAGGTCCACACATATTGATCTTTCTTAAGAAAATTGTACTAATCATCTTTAATTAGAATTACACCAATCATTTACGAAGAAATTGTTTGATTAGATGTTCAGAGACTTGAGCAATGCGACAAGAATCAAATATCATAATCATAGATATTAGATGTTCAAATCGAAAGCTAATGAGATTTGGTTGTGTACTAAATGACACAACAAAATGGTATATGTTGTTTTGACTGATTTTGGTTGTTCTGTGGAAACAGGCTGTTTGAGGAAATTGATGTAAACAGGGATAACCACGTTTCAAGATCTGAACTGGAAAGAGTAGTGAAGGACATCCACTTTAACAAGTTTGTAGATGCTGAGGAGGCAGTTACAAAACTTGCTCAAGATCTTGATGTTAACCAAGATGATGAAATTAGTGAGACTGAGTTTGTAGAAGGTTTTGCAAAATGGATGATCTCAAATTCAAGCCAAGCTGCTAATTCAAAATCTTCATCTCAGGGAAATCATCAAGTATTCCATATTATGTTGCTAAAAATTTACCACTTTCAATTTTTGTTCTTTCTTTTAGGCCAAACACTTGATCAAGAACATATATTTACACATGATCTCTCTTTGTACTAGACTTGGGAAGATGTTGAAAAGGTAATGGAAGAGAATCAAACCCATGGGGCTTCTGCATGGTTGACAGCTATAGGATATGTGGTGTTGGGAGTTACTATGCTGGCTCTTCTTGCAGAACCCTTAATTGCAAGTGTTCAAAGTTTCTCTGAAGAAGCAGGAATTTCATCATTTTTCATCTCATTCATTTTAGTCCCCCTGGCCACAAATTTTAGAGAAGCAACCTCAGCAATCAAAGAAGCTAGCCATAAGAAGAGCAGCAATACTTCTCAGACAATATACGAGGTTAGTTTTCATCTTCTTGTGCTGGTTTAAACTTCTTCACCATGCTACTATGGTGCACAAATACAATACTATTAGATAGTGATGGAAAAAACGTCATGAAAAAAATCACCGTCTTTACTAAGGAGAAACACCCGGCTCATTGATCAATAGTCCGGCTCATTGATCAATAGGATAAAAACAATCAACACAAGAATATATGAAAACTTCAAAGCCAAGAAAAAACTACAACCGATGATGTCTAGCGACAACTAAAAAATAATATTATGTAAAATTTGTAGTAACACATAGAAAACTCTACCATGTCCTTTGATCCCTAGTTTATCCATGTTGTCTAAACTAAGAATTTAACCCAAACTTCACAACACTATACTTACTCTACTACAATTGTATAAGAAAAGTCAAATACAAGTTTAAATTTTTTTGACTAGGATGTTTAAACACGATAGACCATATAAGTTCATTTTATAACTATTATCACCCACTCTGTTACTTATCCTAAGCAGTTACGAATTTTCAAAAAATATTTTTAAGGTGTCTAAGATAAATGTACAAAAGTTTTGGAGGTACCAAATACATAAAATATACTAAAATTTAAAAGAAATATTTTTATTTATATATTAATTTACATGTATTGAAAAAAGTTGTCAAACCCTCCTAAAATCCTTCAAAGCTTCGCCACTAATCCTAGGTGATAATGTGAAATTTTTCAAAGATGTATTAATTTCATCAATTGGATAAGTACAAGAGTTTGCGACATTTATTCTCAAAATATATATAGGATGTTGTACATGATATATAAGTGATATGAAGATTTTGGGTGAATGCATGCAGATTTATGGAGCAGTGTTCATGAACAACATTCTTGGCTTTGTGGTGATCTCTGTTCTCATATACATTCGTGAGATCACTTGGCAATTCTCAGCTGATGTTCTTGTTGTGGCAATAGTTTGTGCAGTAATGGGCCTCGCTGCTACTTTTCGCCCCACTTTTCCTCTTTGGACATCCTTTGCTGCATACTTCATGTACCTAATAGCATTGCTTTTGGTCTTTCTTCTCAAAGATGTTCTCAATTATGTTTAGTCATTCTTTCCGAGAAAACATGTGGATGCAAATGGACAATGTTGAACGTTGTGTCGAGATAATGTTAATTTAGAATATATAAATAGGATCAATCTTTATCTTAATTGTCTCTTATTAGTATTAGGAGAATGAATTAAACTTAATCACACTTAATAATAATTTAAATTATTGAGAAGTTTGGTAGTTCCTTTTGTACCGTTTAAGATTTCGACATATATTAAGGAGTGCATTTCAAATTTTAATATTTATTAAAATATTATAGGAGCTTTTAACATACTCATTAATCAATCATTTAGCTATGGTAATTATATTAGTACTGTGTTTTGGGTAAAGAATTTTAAGATGATAATTTTAGAGAATTTGAAATGTCTGATAATAAGTTACGTTGCCTGGTTAAGAAATTTAAAAAGAAATTGAAATTATATGATTTTAAGTATTTGGATTGTTTAAAATTAGACAATTGCAAAATCTACTTAAAATATAAGGATTTGAATTCTTCATATTGTCACATTCATATTTTTTTTTTGTATATTTTTTTAAATTTGATTTTGATTGTAAACATGTCGGCTTGACTATAAACAAATTGGATGACTTTTTATTTATCAATGGCAACTAAAGTTCTTTTATTGATGTTACTTAATAGAAATTATTTTATGATCTAAATTGTTAAAATATTTTTTTTAAACGTTTGATATTAGTTAGAGTTTTCTCTGTCAATCTCAATGTTATGGAGACATTTTTTTTTGGGTGAGAATTATTTTTGTTCGTGATTATTCTCTTGTCGATATTTGTAGTGATTATTTTATCATAAAAAAATGATAATATTAATTTTTTTTCAATTAGTTTTTAGATTTTTCTTTAACGTTAAGTGAAATATTTGAGTTCAACAGTAATTAAAATTGTTTTTTTTTCTACTTATGTCAATGGAAAAACTTTTTAGCCAATATTAATAAAAAAAGTTAGCAAACACCCATCATCAACATAATATCGATTATCAAGATCAATTCAAAATAATCTATTAATATTAGTCGAGAAAAAGTTTTACGTTCAAAAATCTTGACCAACTTTAACTCAAAAATAACCTTAGCTAATATCGACCGTAAAAGATAATCAATTTTAATATTTTTGAATTTTTAAAAGTTATTAGATATTTAAATAATTTTTTGTATTTGGTGGTAAAACTATAAAAAATTCATATTTGCTAATGAAAATTTATTAATTTATCGATAAAACGAATTTTATTGATGAACATTGTCAACATTTTTTATAATTTTTATTAGGAATAAATATTTTCATTAGTACGGATTCGTCACTAAAATCTATCAATAATTGAATGTTTTAGTAATTTGTTGACAACTTTCATGGTAACTTTTAGGTTAAAATACTCCATTGGTTCATGTTTTTGTTGAAAAATCTTAAATAGGTCTTAAGATTAATGTTGGTCTCAATTAGGTCCATATTTTTGAAGATGTGTAACAATTAGGTCCATTCTGTTAGTATGGTGTTAATGGTGTTAAGGACATGCCACATGTCAACTTCTCATTTTTTTAATTTTTAATTTTTTTTAATCTTTAAAATTATTCATGCCACGTGTCACATCAATATTGTGCCACATGTCAAGTCAGTAAGGTGACACGTGTCAAGTCATTGTTTGAATCTCAATTTGGTTCATATATTTGTTATTTTAATTATATTTCAGTCCATTTTTTTTTTTTAATTTTCAATTTCATCCTTTCCAAATTAAGATCAAATTTAACTTTTATATAAATTTTATAATGATATTTTTATTAAACATTTTAATAATATTAAGTTTATTTTATATTTTGTTTTAAAATTTTAAAATATTTATTTTAACTTGTTTCAAAATTATTTTAAATAATTTATATACAAATGTTATAGTTGGTTTAAAAATAAAATTTTTATAAATTTAAATATAAAATTTTAAAACAATTTTGTAAAAAGTTAAAATAAATATATTTAAAAAATTTTAAAAAAATGGACTGAAATGTAATAAAAATAACAAATATATGGACCAAATTGAGATTCAAACAATAATTTGACATGTGTCGCCTTATTAACTTGACACATGGCACAATATTGACGTGACACGTGACATGAATAATTTTCAAAAAAAAAATTCAAAAAATTCAAAAAAAAAAAATCAAAAAAAAAATTCAAAAAATGTGGAGCTGACACGTGGCACATCCTTAATACCGTTAATGCCATACTAACCGAATGGACCTAATTGCTACACATTTTCAAAAATATGAACCTAATTGAGATTAAAAAAATATCTTAGAACCTATTTGAGATTTTTCAACAAAAACATGGACCAAAAAAGTATTTTAACCTAACTTTTATTATTAAAATAGGTGTCAAAGTTCCTTCCCTTTGTTTTAGGACTATTTCATGGTAAAATTCGTTGAAATTGTGCCTATAAGATCCATCATTAAATTCATCATTAATTGATTTTCTTAAAATTCCATTAATAAACCTATTAGTAAAATGGATGTTAAATTTCTTGTCAAATCTAATGAAATATGTCCTATTAAACTCCTTAAAGATAAGGAAAATGAGCAAGAGGAAGAGGAGTCAAAGTAAGAAGAAGAAGAGGAATATGAGGGAAAGAAAAAGAAGAGGATCACAATTATTATTGGGAATATATGGTTGTCGATTATTACTAACGAATAATTACCAATTGAAAGATGATCAATAGTAATTTCTAACGAGTTTCTTTCGGTTGTTAGTAAAATCTACCAACAAACATTTTACTGGTAAATCTTTTACCATCGTTTTTCTGTTTGAACTTTATTTTACCAAGAAATTTTTTTATTATCGTTAGATTTTGTCAATTAATAATTTTTTTTTCTTATAATATAATTGAAATAGTATATTTAAATAAAATAACTAAAATTCATTGAATTTAATTTTTTTAATCTAAACACAATTTTAAAAAATAATTTAAAATAAGATTAATTCAAAATTCAAATTATTTGAATATCTTATAAATTAGAAAAAACAATTATCCAAACAAAAGGTAAGATATTAATTTAAAGTAGTATTAAAAAGGTTACAATACCTTTTTTGTCCTAATTTTCGTCAAGTTTTGTCAAATCAGTTATAATTTTGTTTTTGTGCTCAAATAGGTTCTAATTTTCGTCAATTTTGTTCAATTTGATCTTTTTTGCTAGTACCGTTTAAATCATTAACGCTCATGAACAGTGCTTATCACGTGTCACTTCGTGGTTTTTTTGATTTTTTTTTTAATTTTTTAATTGTTTTTAATCGTTTTTAAATGTCCACGTGTCAACCCAGTCGTGTGTCATGTGTTAGAGTAAATGTTTTATATTCAATCTGGTCTCTATAGTCGTTATTTTTATTCAATTTAGTCCCAATTTTTTTAAACAAGAACCAATTTTGTCTCTCTCCCAATTGAGACCAAATTTAATTTTTATATTAAAATTCACATTTTTATTAAATATATTTAAATTCACATCATTATTACTTAAGCATAAAAATTAAATTTGGTCCTAATTTCGAAAGGGACAAAATTGAAATACACATAGATATACACTTTTTCTAAAATAATTTTACATGCTCTTAATAATTATATTTTTTTAGTGATAAAAGAAGAGGTAATTAATTTAAAAATAAATTAAATAAAAATATCATTGTTTCATTACATCAATTATTTTAAAAGATTAGTTATTGAACAACAATATAGCCTATTTGAACAGTTGGAATTACGTCAAGTTTGGATTAGTTTTCATAAAGATTTAAAAGGAAGGAAGAAAATGCATTCCTCCTAAAAGTCTAGAAAATATTCTAGAAAATAGTCCTAATAAAAATAATACGGCTTAGTCTTAAGGTCTTGAACCAGCTTCATAACTACTAGACTCATCTACACCTATTATTGCTCATGTACATAATATATGATCATTGTATGCGGAAAAAACCAAAAACAACATATCAACATAACACTAGGTGAGCTAATGCATTTATATGAAGAATAGTGGAAGAAAGAGTAAAACAAAGTAAAAAGGAAAGGGGAATCATTTAAAATGCCAAACATGTATTTAAAGAAAATAATTTAAAACAAACAATTTGTAACAGATCATAACATAAGTTTTTAGAATATATGTGTATAACTATATATAACTATCGACATAGTCCTTCAAAATACTAGTGTGTTGAATGGACTTGTGAAACTATACATTTGTCATAATTACTCTTAAATCCTCCAATGTTGTTCTAACACTTAGGACTAAATGTCTCAAACCAAGACATAACAGGGTTAACTCCACTAACTCTCTAAGTATGAGTCTTTTTCATATCATATCGCCTGCAATGTGGAGTCTCCTTCGACTCACACTACTTAGATAACACATTTTATGTGTGTGAGATAATAGTTGAGTTAGGTTGGTCTCACCCCCAAAAATCCCCTTCTATACACTTTAACACACTAAGCAGTAGTATTTTCCAATGAAAATAACTATTCAAACTCAACTATATCGTAAAAGTTCAAGTAATGTTCACAAACAATCTCATTTTAGCAACCAAGACAAATCATTCCTACACATTTCTCAATTCTCACATTTTTTGTATCCTTAATTCTCAACAATTTGCTCCTTTCACCAAACATATACCACTTTTAGAGGACTACATTCAAAAGTAACACATAAAAATCCACAACAGCATAACACAAATCAAATAATTTCTTTCATCACTTCAAAGCTCAGACCAAATAAACTATAATGTTCTTAAAACTTAAACTACATAAATCCTATCCATTTTCTTGTAATTTCTACAAAACTCAAACTTTAAGAACAAAAAACACAACAACCCACATTTGCACAACCATATATTAGTTCTCATCTTCACCATCTCTTTCAAATTTCTACATAGTAACATCCAATTATAGAAAATTTCATCACATTCACTCAACATTAACATATTTCCAATCCCATTGTTCCATCCATCCACATCCAAAACATACTCCAAAATACAAAATCCCCAAGTTTCTTATTTTTAACAACAAACACTCAATAGTTTTCAAAACTTGTCAAATATATTCATTTCAAATATCAAGAAATACTTTTAAATGATTAGCTCCCCTTACCTTAAAGGAAGAACCCATCAACGTTCTTCCTTGAGTTCTACCACCACACTACTCAAGCTTGACCTATATACACAACAAAACCCTAGTAACATTCAAATTTCAATTTCATGACCCTCATGAGGTGAGGGCTCACCTAGAACACTGAATAATCACATGCAACCCATGAATTTTTACATGCATAGAAAAATAGAGTGGTTACCAAAAATGGGTAGATCATACTCACCTAATGGTAGAATGATGGAAACAAATTAAAGGGCTCGTTGTAGGAATTTACTTCTATTGCCAAAAGATGATGAAGGGTTAAACTTTTAAAAGGATCATAGAAGAGGAAAGGAAGAACTCATGAAGGAGATAACAATATTTTCTTCCAAAGCGTTCTGTTTTTTTTTAGAAGTCAAAGTCCACAATTTTTAACTTTTCATTCTTAAAAAAAATTCTTTAATAACCCAAAACAAAAATCATTATAATTATTTATTTAGTTCTCGCATTCTTCCCTACCAAAAGAATTTTTGTCATTGAAAATAGATTTACTATATAAATAGGTAAGGATAGACCTTCCTCGTATCTTCCTCTAATTCTCATGTAGCATCTCTCGTTCTAGCATCTTACAAAAAAAATGGTCCTTTAATAACCCAAAATAGAAATCATTATAATTATTTATTGGGTTCTCACATTCTTCTCCATCAAAAGAATTTTCGTCCTTGAAAATAGACTTCCTACAGAAATAGGTAGGTAAGGATAAACCTTCCTCATATCTCCCTCTAATTCTCACATAGCATCTCCCATTCTAGAGGATCTCACAAAAGTTTCACCATACATATACTCCTGCCTCTAAACTACTTAATTTGTTGATCTTCAACTCTCACTTGTAAAGCCTCAACTGATAGATCTTCTCTAATTTGCATATTTGATGGTGCGTGGATTAAATAATAAAAGTATTTTCTGAGTTATTCATTAGTGATCAAACTTCACCTTCACACATTGAATTGTTGAATGGATCAAGTTTTAAAAGAGAACGTATTCAATCGTGTGATCGATTGGCAAGAGCACCAAGTTAGTTGTAGTACATCCAAATGGGGATTATCGTATCCACGAGGATTTAGCAAGTATATTAGTAATTTGCTTTTGGGATTTTTGTATGAACATATTGATAGTAGTATATATTATATAAATTGAATGGAGTGGATGTAATGGTTGGATTTCATTTTATCCTTTTCCATTACACCATTATTGATCTTGTCTATTTACTCATGCAAATCATTTAATGTCTTGTGAGTGTTCTTTAAATGTAAATCTATATCCAAGACTATATAACCAACAAGAGCTTTAAATCTATTCCTAACATCTAAAAGCAGAAGGAGAACTAGTTGGACCACAACTTGAAAACTAGTACCCACTCAATCCCAAACTAGTGAAATAAGATGAGTGATAAGTTCATTCAACAACAAACACAAACTAATTGACAAGCATATTGAATGAAAACATAGATAAATATCCAAGAAGTAGAAATACAAAGAATTAGAACTGATTACATCCAACCTCGACACGAGAAAGTTAAGCTACTCATAGAATATTGCAATGCAATCCTAGTAACATCTAGACATAAAATTTACAAAGAAAGCATCAATTTTATCTTTTATGTTATTTGTTGCAACAATTCAAGTCCTATAAGCATTGATTTTTCATCTTGGTACCATCATAAAGGAGTTCTACATTTTCTACCACACAAAGTTTCATAAGGGGTTATGTTTATGCTTGTGTGATAACTATTATTATAAGTAAATTTCATCAAAGGCAACATCCCATACCAACATCCAAATTGTCTAATACATAGGTTTTAAGCAAGTCTTTAAAAGACTGAATAGCTTTTTTTGATCGGCCATTAATACGAGGGTGATATGTCAAACTCATCCTCAATCTACTTACCAAGCCATCTTGCAAAGTTTGCCTAAACCTAGATGTAAGTAATTCTAGGATCCCACTTTGACACTATGTTGGTAGGAACTCTATGCAGTCTCACTATTTCTCTAATATATAGTTGTGCTAACATTGTCATTGACATTCTCAAATTAACAAGGAAAAAAATGAACACTCTTGGTTAGTCTATGAACGACCACCTAAATAGCATCATGATCATTCACTGATCATGGAAAATGGATGACAAAGTCCATGGTAATTATCCCATTTCCACTCAAAAATTTATAATTGTTGCAACGTACCCCTAGTTCTCTGATGTTTTATTTTTGCCTTTTGGCATGTTAGACAAGTTGTTAGAAATTTGCTAATACATCTCTCTTCATGATACATCTTAGTCATATCAAGATACGGGCTAAGACCACTTTTATGTCTCTTTTCAAGAATCAACTTCTTTAATTTCATTTCTACAAGTACACAAATTCTTCCTCTAAACCTTAAGATACCATCTAAATTTAGTTGTTCCATTGCATTTTTCACAATTGCTTATTCTTAAGCATATCTAAAAGATCAATGGTTATAGTCATTTGACCACAAGTCATATAACCTTTGTGTAACCCTACCTCTAACTTCAAATCTATTACTTTTTCTATCTCCCTCACCATAGAAGTTATATATATATATATATATATATATATATATATATATATATATATATATATATATATATATATTCTACTCAAAGCGTTAGCTACCACATTTGCCTTAACCGGATGATAATCGATTGAAAACTGTAATCCTTTAAGAACTCAATCCATCTCCTTTGCCTCATATTAAATTCCTTATTTAATTCCCTTTGATCAAATAAATACTTAAGACTTTGATAATCACTAAATACTATAAATTTAGCTCCATACAAATAATGTCTCAAAATTTTTAAAGGAAAAAGCAACTACAACCAACTCCAAGTTATGGGTAGGGTAGTTCTCTTCATGAGTTCTCAATTGTCTTGAAGTGTACACTATTACTCTCCTATCTTGCATCAACACGCATCCCATGTAACATCCCGTCCAAATGTTACTTAGTACAATTGAAATTCAATTATAATCTTTCATACACATATGATACTATCCTATTAACATAATAGGAAAACGTTTAAAAATTTCCATTCACAATACCTACCAATTTTATCTAAATAAAAATCCATGCAAAAATATTTATAAATTAACCTCGATGGTTAATATTATAAAACTTAAAATGTACAAAATTTCAAAAAACCTCAACTTAAAACAATTTCTAAAATCTTTTACAAAATCTATATCCAAATAAAATCCCAAAGTTTTTCCCCTAGTGCATCTCTCATCCTCTAAGTGTCACCAACAACACCTGTATCACTCACTACTCCTGTATAACACATGATCATTGCACAAACACAAACAAGAGAAAGGGTGAGCTAACATCAAACAATTAATCACAATTAATTTACATCACCTCACCTAATAAATATCATAGTGCATAACACGTCAACCCATAACAAATGCTTACACCAAGAAGGATATAGATTCAATCATGAATCTAAACACACACATGCATACACCATCATGAATATGTCAAGCCAATTACAAAGTATACCAACCAACGTCAATAGAAAATGAATAGTATCTCTCACACATAAGACTACATAGGATGTCACGTCTCATTACTCTCGTACTGAGATCCAACAAACTATACAACTTCGAATTACTTGTATCTTGAGCCCCAACAAAACATATCACTTCCTATTATTCATCACGTGAGCCCTAACCAAGTGTACCTTTCCATTACTCATATCAACATATCAAGAGCCTTGACGAAGCGTACCACTTCCTATTACTCATCTCGTGAGTCTCAACCAAGTGTACCTTCCCATTATTCTCTATTGAGAGCCTCGACCAAGTCTGCATCCAAACAATTGTATAGAGTTACATTGTGTTACTTTCCTAACCACATATGATGCACCTCCTCGTGCTTAGACATATGAAGCAATGCGAAACTAATTTCTTCAACTAAAGGTTAATTAACGATCCCAACGATCAAAATAAAAGAACTATATATTAAAAATTTATTGTTAAAATTTCAACTTGAACCAACTATGTGAAAAAAATAAAAATTATAATTTTATTAAGACGACTAAATAAATACACTAATCGGTTTTTTTTTTTTTTCTTTATCTAGATGCTATCTCTTCACTTAGGTTAAGTAAAATAAAAATAATTTAATTGATTTAAATTTTTTAGACACATTGGTAGAAATCAAAGTCACCGTTTGCTTGTCATAATAAAAAGTTTCTAATTATTAATTATTGTAAAAATCTTTCATACTCTAATTTATTGTAATTAGAATCTTTATTATAATAAGTTTCATGTAAAAAGTTAAATCTGACAAACAGAGTGATATTTGAATAAATATGACGATGGTTTCACACTTTCATTTATTTTTTCTCATACTTAAATTATAGTTTCATAAATTATTATATTATTATAATATTTTATTTATATTTTACTTTGAGAATATATACGTTATGGATATATTTGCCTATTTCTTTATAATAATAAAATTATTATTATAATTATAATTATAAAAATAGATATAAATAATTTCTATAATTTTATTGTATTTTTTTATTATTTTATTAAGCAAGAGATAGCTACTTTTTTAGAAAAATTAGTTATTTAAAGCATAAAATTAATAGAATAATTTTTTAATTTAAAAATAATTACTTAAAGATAAAAGTATATATATATATATATATATATATATATATATATATATATATATATATATATATATATATATATACTTAAAAACTAATTCTTTTTATAATAGAGATCAGGAAAATTAATAAGTAAAAAAGTGAACGTGAAAGAACATTTTTTGCTTTGAATTATTAAACCTGAAAGGATTATTCAACATCAGACCTTTTGAAGATAGTGATCGTATCATATTTTTCGTAATTTTGAATTGAAAAATTAAAAGAAACAAATAAATGGATATGAATGGTAATAACTTAAAAAGAATATTCTATTTCAGCCTGTCCTAGTTCTAAAGACCAGACATCATCAAACATATTTTCATATATTAGGAGTAGAAACTTGAATTTGGAACAATTCCTTTGTCCAATTTCTAGGTTCTATATATTAACTTTTTTTTCTCCCAAATTCCTTTTCATTGAAAATCTTCATTTGAAAATATGTTTATAAAAGTCCACATGCGTATAGAAATTTCCCATCTTTTTGGTACTTGTTACTAAACAAATTAGTCAAGTAATTAATATGTTTGTTTTTCTTGAGGAGCTTAAAGTCAATCCAATGAGGGAATTGGGTTGTTTATAAATATTAGTAAATTACAACTATTCTGTCTTGGGATAAATAATTACATATAGGTTTAATTAATATTTTAACAACTGATAAATATGAATATTTTTAATTGAATTTTTATTATAAATTTTTAATTACATATAGGTTCAATAGTTCTTATTTTATTTTGTTGCCAATTGGAGTGATGTATGATTATTTATTTTGCACTGTCATAGTTTATATATTTTCCTTTAAAAGATAAAAACATAACTTAATTTTAAGTCTATCATATACTTTAATATTTTTAATTGAATTCAAAAATTTTATTTTTTTAGCTGAGATATCGCCATTAATTAAGAGAATGAGACCATTTAACTGTACAATATATATATATATATATATATATATATATATATATATATATATATATATATATATATATATATATATATATATAGAATACTACAAACTTGGACAATAATAAAAATAAAAGTTTTAGAATCCTAACTATTTTTTTTTATCAAATCATATCTCCATATGGAAAATAAAAAGCTACTTAATTAAATTTTAAGTCATTCATAAGTTTAATTATTTTCATTTAAGTGTCTAAAATATTTATAGTTTTCAATTAATTCTTTGTTATGAATTAGGATGACATGACCATTTGGTTTTTGCAACCTCAAATAAAGTACCAGAAATTTGAGAAAAAAAAAAGTTTTCAAACTCTAATATCTTTATAAAAGATGATATTGTTTTATTTTATAAGTTAGATACTAAAACAAAAATAAAATAAAATCAATCCTTTATGTTTACACAAAACAATGTCATTTTGTAAACAAAATTAGAGTTTTATAATTTCACTTTTTTTTTTATTACCAAGTTCATGGTGCTCTGCTTTAAATTGAAAAATCAAATATTTATATCACCCTAATTGAAACAAATTTTAATAAAAATTTAATTTTAAATACTTAAATTTTTTTAGAGACTTAATAATTAATTAAATCATTTGTTTTATTTTACAAGTAAAAACACATAAACAATAACAATCTAAAATAACAGACAAGTCACTTTAGTTGACAAAATCAAATAGAAAATTAATTAGCAAAAATAATTTTTTCGGATAGAATTATTTTTTAATAAATACCTTAATGATTTAAAAAGAAACAAATTGATTAAGATTCCGTCAATTGTTTTACAAGTTCATTTTGGTTTACAAAAGAGTTTTTTTTTTTTTTTTCAAATGCAATTCGATTTAATTTTCTAATTCAGATTGGTTTGTTTTTCTTCTTCGAAGAATTGAACTTTTATTTTAATGACTTTTGTTTTTTTTTTTCATTTCTAGTCAAATTAGTTTCAAACATATAAACATACTAATTTAACTAATTTAAGAAGAAACCTTAATACATGTTTATGAAAAATAAATACATAAAAGAACAAACTCAATAGTTATAAAATTTATATTTTAAAATACAAGACATTGAATCAAAGAAACAATTAATTAGTCTTATTCATAGAAAAAAAAACAATTTTAAAGCAGTGTTAGAATTTCCGATTTAACGCATTCATAAATTAAACAAACTTATTCTAAGGCATCTAAATATGGCTTAGGGTATGTTTGTTTTAACATTTGAAATCCCAAAATTAAATTAAAGAATTATTGAAAGTTAATCCATTTATTTCATAAGTTTGTTTTACGTTTCATTGAATGTCAAAATATTCAAAACGGTCTATGTATTCAAATCAACACGGTGAATGTTTTTCCGTTAAATAATATTATTTAATCTGTTCAATGTTTGTTTGGATTTAAGTTGAAAAAGTGAAGTTTGGTTCAACTTAATTCTTATCTTGTAATGTTATAATTTCTTAACCATTTTAATTATAACTTTTAAATCATTTTAAGATTAAAAAGAGAATAAAGTATGAAAAAGTTGAAGGAAAGTTGCATTTTAAGAAGAGTGGTCATCTTAAGAATCACACTAATAATATTTTATTAGTTCATAATGGAAATTCTTATCTGATTATATGTATATATATAATTCTAAAGGACTACAATCGGGTATAAATTAAAAGCAAAAATATTCAAATTTGTTTTATTAACATACAATTTTTACTATAACAACTTATATGAAGAAGTCAATGATAGTTACTCGAGACAAAATTAAATTATTTATAAAATTTCAATGAAGATTCAACAGTCCTTTTTTTAATATACATATATGAATACATCCATCGTAAAAGAATAAAAAAATTGTACGAAAATAAAGTATATATGTATTTATATATTTGTGTTAACCAACACAGAAGTTAACTTCCCTAAGTGTGTTTTATTTGAAGTGGTCATATAGGAATTGAGGCGACTTTCGTACCAATTCAAATTTCTTGGCAATAGTGGTATGTTTGAAGGTACATAAAATAAATAATAAAATATACTTATATTGGTGGATTGACGTGAATATCTTAGAAGGTTAATTATTCTGGTAAGTCGGCATGCAGAAAGTTAAGTTCCAACATGAAATGAGGAATTTCAAGACACCTCATAAAATAAAAACTAATTCAAATATTTCTAGAGAACGCTCTTAGTTAGGTACTTAATTTTTTAGTGATATTTTATTTTATTCTATCAGTTTTAAGATAGTTTATGTAAAATTTCATTTAATATCATAACAACTATTAAACAAAATGCACGAGAAATTTAATATATAATTATTCTATTACAGTCATATGAAAAATATATACTAAAGAAAGTTAGATACATATCCCAAACTAAAGGAAACATGAAAGATGACAAAAGATATCACAAATTTTGCAAAAGGATATATTTACAAAAGGCTCTAAATAGAAAGCTAAATAGTCGAATCTTCATTACCCTTGATCGGATAAACTCCTATTTTCTTATTTGCTCTCACTAATTAAGGCGGTCATTGCAAAAGAAGGAAACAAACACAAAACAGAACAACACAACAAAAAGGTAAGCTAATATGCAAATGAGTTTCCCTATAATAGAATTAACATTAACATAACACACAAAGCATTCAAAGTTAAGAATATCACAATTAAAGACTGAACAAGACTCAATTATCCAGACACATGCATTGGTATCAGACTTTGGAAAATTTTGCACTTGTGGTAATCTCTACTGCTCTATAAAGCCACTACCAATGGACTTCACCTTACCACACACGAGGTTAGCCCATTCTCATCTTATGCAAAGGTAAAACTCCTAGACCAGTACCTCCTGCTACTCTCACCACATAACATATCCTCCTCTACATGAATGTGGATGATTATTAGAGTATCATGATAACCTCCAATATTGAAACCTATATCAATGCATACACTTAAAGAAACTTAAACCTAATTCACCTTGGATTAGTGCACACCATTCTTATACAAATCACATAATAGATAATTCTCTTAATAACTTCTACTATTACATTGAACACACATAATTACTTAACATAGAATTGAATGAATCACTTTACTGTAGTTCTACTCACGAAAGCATCCACTCGCTCACCGAGCAGTGCCTGAAGGCCTACTTGTCCAGTGACTAGAAGTCTCGCCCATAGATACTAGCACTGAAACAATTTTCGCAATAACTCACCCATTGTTATTTGAAAATTGTTTTAGAGTCGTCACCCAACAAAAATACCACTGAACCTCACAAGGATTTAATTGCCAAAATTCGCCAAGAAGAGTTTAGTCACAACCAACAATAACAAAGTCAGTGAGATATTTAACTTTGGAGTCTATGAACTAGAACATTTTTGCCCAACGGCCATAAAGTTAGTGGGCTCTTTGACCTTGATGTCTCCTAGTGATGTAGTCCTCTGTCCAATGAGTCTGCACAATTGTAGAAAATGAAATTATGCAATTATGCATATTCAACCATACAAATTCATACCAATGCTACGTACAAATTCCAAAACCTACTAATTTCGTAATAGATAACACTCATTAGCTCAATTCATCGTATTTGCAATACCAGTCATATAACACTTCAATTTCCATCACACAATCTAATTTGCATAAAAAATACTAACCTAATTTCATAGCTCAACTTATCAATTAATCAATTTCAATCATACCAATACAATTTCACTATTAAAATCAATCAGTTGCATAATTCAAAACATAGAGTCACTAAAATTAGCATCCCTTATCTATGAAACGACTAAAATAGTTCAGAGATCTCAAAACACCTTCAAACATACAAGAAGCTCTATCTACCCCTAGGAACATCACAAACACAATCAAGCACACCATTAGGACCACTAATCAGCAAAGAATCATATAGAAGATTCGAATGCCACATGCAAGCCATAAAAACTCACATGCAAGGGGAAAAACAAATAGAACAATAAAAAGGTAGAAAATCTAATTACTCAAATTGAAAGACTACTTGGCCCAAATTGAAGAGCTTGCCGCGAGGATCACTCTAGTGGTCTTTAATCTTCAAACAGAGGAGTAGGGAGTGAGCAAGCCTAGAGAGAAGTGAGAAAGCTCTAGAAAAATGGTTTCTAAAGATTTTGTGTTTTTAAATATTGAAATCAATTTATGAACTTTTCTATTATACTCAAACATGTTAATATTAAAATAATTGAGTATTAATTTTTTTAAAACACCATTAATTCTAAAATACGATTTTCTAGGTCTTTAAATTTTCTCTAACAACAAAAATTTTCAACCTAAAAAATTTGACTTACTGGAGAACAAATGTGGGTATGACTCTCTTATATCCTACTTTAAATCCCAAGTAGAGTCATTTTTCCTCCTATCATAGACAACTTTGACTAGACTGATGATTTTTCCTCTAAGTTTCTTTGTTTGACAATCCTCTATACCAACATGTTGCACCTCCACTAAAAGATTTTCTCTAATATGAACATCCTCCACTTCTATCATATGAGAAGGATCGGGCATACTTCCTCAACTAAGAAACATGAAACATCGAGTGAAGGTTTGCCAATTGAGGAGTCAAGACAATCTCATAAGCCTAAGGTCCAATCCTCTTCCAAAAATCTAGTATGGGCCAATGAACTTAGGAGAAACCTTTCTTGAATGAATATTCATTGCCACAATAGTGGTTGAAGTTTCCCTCAAGAAGACATGATGCCCAGCTAGAAACTCCAAGGTCTTCTTCTCTGGTCAACATAGGACTCTTACCTACTTTGGAGGCCTTCATCCTCTCATGTATATTATTCACCTTTTATGTGATCTGCTGCAACAACTTAGGCCCTACCAACATTGTCTCCTTATCTCGGTACCAACACAAAGGAGTTCTACATCGCCTGCCATATAGAGCCTTATAAGTTGTCATACTAATGCTTACCTAATAGCTATTGTTACAACTAAACTCCCCCAAATCATCCAAATCATCTAGAACACATGTTCTCAGTAGGTCTTATAATGACTGGATCATCCTCTTTAATTGCCCATCTTTTAGTCATGCTTGGATGCATGCTAAAATAACTCTTGTACCCTTCTTCCAAGATCAACAACCTCTTCAACCATGCATCGTCTATCACACAAACTCTATCTCTAAACCTTAACACACCATTTGATCCCATCACAAACTCCTTAGCGTTTTTTGTTCCAAGTAACTCCCTTGTCTTCTGTAGGCTAGGATCTTCCAACTGTTTCTCTCTGATCAAACAAAAAAGAAATCACTAGATATAGTCAGATGACTACACCTAATGAAATATACTTCAAACTCCACCTGTAACATCATGATTCTGAATTTTTTCACCAACTCAAGCTCCATGATCATCGTATGAGACATATGCACAACCTTCCTTCTTAAAGCATCTGCAACAAAATTTGCCTTCCATTGTGGTATAGCGGCTCAAAATCATAATTCTTCTTAAACTTTATCCATCATGTTTGTCTCATATGGTCGTTGAATAGTTGAAATGTGCACCATTGAGATAGTGTTTCCATATCTTCAAGAAAAACACTACCATTATCAACTCGAAGTCATGAGTGGGATAATTCTTCTCATGAACCTTAAATTTCCTCGAAGAATATGCCACACATTTTTTTCTCTAGCATGAGCACACTACCTAACCCCTAATGAGAAGCATCATAATAAACCTCTTACCTATGTCGAGAATTACAAGCACTAGATCACTTATCAACCTTCCTCTTGAGTTCTTGAAAACTTTTCTCACACCGATCAGTTCAAGCAAAAGGCTGACGTTTGCAAGTCAATTGAGATAAAGGTGCTACTATTGTAGAGAATCCTTTTATGAATTCCTAGTGGCTAGCTAAATCCACAAAAATCCTTATCCTTGTCACAAAATTAGGATGCTCTCATTACAACATTGCTTCCACTTTAGCTGGATCTACTATTATGCCATGAACTGACATCACATGTCACAAGAACTACACCTCTTTCATCAAAAACTCACACTTTGGCAGTTTGGCTACAACTTATTCTCTCTCAAAATCCCAAGTATTGTACTTAAGTGTTCAACATGCTTGTCATGAGTTTTGGTGTAGATAAGAATGTCGTATATGAAAACTACGATAAATTAATCAAAGAAAGGCTTAAAGATTATGTTCATATAGTCCGTGAACAAGGTAGAAGCATTAGTCACACAAAAGGCATTACCATCATCTTGATGTCACCCCTAAAACCATTCTCAAATTTTTGACACTGCCACTCTTCATTCAAAGGTAAGAAGTGGAAACACCCTATATGTCTGAACCTCTCCATATACTCAACTACAAACATACTCCCTTGCACAAGCTCAAAAATTTCCTCTTTCTTTGCATATCTCACACTGTTCGGGAAGTACTCAACAAAGAATTGTTTCTCGAACACATCCCAAGTCACAACTTCTCCTCTTTCTTCCATCATGAGCCTCAAATTAGTCCACCAATGCTCAATTTCTCCAATCAACATATAAACTGCATAGGCCAACCTATTTTAATTCAGACACCTTTAGGCATAAAAGATCTTCTCCATGTCCTTAATCCACTCATAAGCTTCACTAAGACTGGTTTTCCCATTGAAGCTAGTTGATTAATGCCTCAGGAAGTCTTCCAAACTTCATTCATTCACAAGAGTGTGGAGCTTAGGAATAGCCATATGTTGCACAATTTTCTTCCAACTAACGCAAGGTAGTGAGGTGCAACTGTTGAGCCAACTACAAAGACAGCCTAACAACTTCCATGTGCTATAAGGCCACCCAATGTTGCTACATCATGGCATCACTCTATTGTTGAAGAGCCGTTGCCATGGACTCTATGGCTATTGCCATGTTTGGCATATCTGAGGTTGGAAGCGGAAGGAGAGCTAGCCTAGGTGCCATTATTCTGCTCACATAAAGAAAAACAATTAGTCCAACTTAAAGAAAATGACACAACTAACTATAGTAACACATAAAACGCACTATATAAACCATACACGCCTATACATACAAATCGCCTAAGGAAACAACTACTCTGATATAAAAAACGTGACATCCCATTTAATAGCATAATAACTACTAAACAAAACATTATATATATGATAATATCAAGCAAGGTAAACCCAACATATAGCTACTCTATTATAGTCATCCCACAAAAGATATAGTGAAAGTTCGATACATATCCTAAACTAAAGGATACTATGAACATCGCAAAATTTTGCAAAAGGATCTATTTACATAAGGCTCTAAACAAAAAGATATTGCATCTTCCTCACCCTAGACTGGATCCAATCTTGTTTCCTCATCCACTCACACTAATTAAGGTGATCATTGCAAAAGAAGAAAACAAACACAAAACATAACAACACAGTAAAAAGGTAAGCTAATATGCAAAAAAGTTTCCATATAATAGAACTAACATTAACATAACACACAAAGCATTAATAGAGTTACACATATCACAATTAAAGACTAAAAAAGACTCAATTATCTAGACATATGCATTGATATCGGACTTTGGCAAGTTTTGCACTTGTGGTGGTCATTGTTCTTTGACAATGGGTTTCACCCTACTACACACAAGGTTAGTTCATTCTCATCTTACCAAAGGTCCTTTGAATTACAATGAATCCTCCTTAAGTTCTTCTTGTATTGGATCTAGAGACCTATGACAAGGTTAAGGACCAAAAGTTTGAAGAACAGATCTCTTAAAAGCTCATGATGCCCCATGAAACTTGGAATGAAAAAGACATGAAGATCATGACTTAGAGCACACTTATACAATAACTTTCAGCATTTTAAAATATTCGTTATTTGTTCTTTTAATTTTTAACAAATTGTAAACTTCACTAGGTGAGCTCATCAACGAGTTTGTGCTCACTGGGCAAAGAGTTTGTCTTTGTAGACTACCTTTTCGAGTTATTTTTGCGCCGAATGTATTTAAGCTTTCTTTTGGGTTTTTAGAGTTACCTAAACACTTGTGATCTATATATACATGCATCAATAGCAAATGTAAAGACTTTTGATAATCATTATATAAATTTTGAATTCATTAAGAGGTGATTCACTTGGTTCTTGTCATAGAACATTGGTTCTTACCAAAGATTGAGATCTTTGTGGCAAATCTTCATTGACTCATCATTTTGCTAGATTGTGGCATCTTCATCTTTGTCTTATTTCTACGTTTTTCTCTTATTTTTTTCATTTATGTTACGGGAGGAACTAAATTTAGAAATTTGATCCTAGTTTTTATTGAATAGGATCATATCAAATGCTTTCTTGGATTTCTCCCATTGTAACACAATTCCACTTTTTAGGGGTCAACTGTAATATCATGGGTTGATGTCACAACCTCTAGTAGCTTTACTTACCTCATCCAAAACTCTAATTAAAAAAAGTGGCATAAACTTTCTTTCTCAAAATACTCAACATTGTTGTAAGGTGGTCCCTCATGTTATTAAATCATTTCAACTAGTTTAAAATCCACCAACTAAGACATACAAGACATATACAAATGTGTCTTGTTTCTTCATCATTTTATACTGCTCAGCTTTCTTATTTTTATGCAATATGGAACTTAGACTCACACTTGGATTTCTAACAATCTTTAGCCCATTCCACATTAGTACACTCCCCCTCAAGCAAAAACATTCTCAATCACAAGTACCCCTTTCGTACTATCATTCATCTTAATGGGAAACACTTACCTGAACCCTTCGTCATAAAGATTTTCGATACAGGAACCAAATTTTACTTGTATATATGAGCCGATCACTAAGACTAACCATCACCTCTTATACCACTGATGGGTCTTTAGAGAGAGGGTTGATTGGGGAGACGACACAACACCAATGAAAAATTTGAACATCATATAAGGATGTAGACCCATAAACACATTGTCTTAAAGTTTTGAGTTTAAAGTGATATTAATCATTTATGTACGTTGGACTCAGGTCTCACTATTATTGTGTCTCTTCAATGAATTCTCCCTTGAATTCTCCCTAGACCCATCATTTCATAGTCAATACAAAACTCAAATTCACATTTAAAATCCCGGCATATCCTTCTCTCTTCTATAACCGAATATCATCAAGGATTAATATTTGTTTAATGATTAAAAAAAATACATATTTATACAGCTCGTAAAAACTTTAATTTGAATAATCACTAACATCAAGATGTCATTTTTTTAATCATTCCTTAGTTTTTTAAAAGGTTTTGAGTGACTATTGACATCAACAACTATTACTATATAATTAGACAAGTATCTTAAAGGTGAAGGTAAGTTGTCACTCTTTCCCACTAAACTTCTTTCAGTCTAGAAGAATGGAATTTGACTCAATGAATTGACTTGACAAGTTTTTTGTGGCTACATATAAAGGAATATATGGCTGAATTATGCATAACAAGAGTGATGTTGTTTGGTATTATGGGTAGCTTGCATGTGCTTGTTCCTCTTCTTTGTTTGATGAGCACTGCATTAGGAAAAACAACTGTTGATGATGGCATGCATGTGGAGATGAAGGGTACCATAGGAGTTATTGCAGACAACAACTCTCGTAATGGTAAAGAGGAGATAGTAGCTGTTAAGATGGCAATGGAAGATTTCTATCATTATAGCAATCAAAGTTTTGGTTTACAGATAAGGGACTCACATGCTGATCCTCTTCAGGCTGCTCTAGCAGGTCTTTCTTATTTCCCACTACTCTTTCATTCTTTCATATTCTATTCAACTTCATAAAAAACTATTATAAACCCCTCTATCATAATAAATTATTAGCTTAATTGTACATTATGAATGATTGAACTGAAATGCAAAAATGTTATTAATAATTCAAAATCATAGACAATTAAATTTGAAAGATTATAAGAATGAGTTTTAAGTTAATTTGTGTTTAAAGAACGGACAAATAAAAAAATTTCATAAATAGATAAAAGTTTTTCGTACTTTGAATAGATAGATAAAAGTTGAAATGTAAATTAAAAGAAGCATCTTATTAGGCCGTCAAAGAAGAATGGAATAAATAAGAAATATCCTCGTTGTCGAGAATAATATTTTCATTGTGTCATGCAAAATTAAACTAAGAAGACAAATTTTTTGAAAATGAATAAGTTAAAAAAATAAATTGTATAAATCATCGGCTCATTTTTTATTATATAACCAATTTCAAAATTTTATATATTTGGAAATTTTACTCCCTAAACTTTCACAATCCAAAAATATTCCGGTTTTTTTAGTAACAGCTAGTTAAGGATTAATAAAATCTTCACTTTAAAAGTAAAAGGTTAGGTATATTCTTTATAAAAATAATATCACATAGAGTTGAGATTCAAATTTAATATATAAAAATCAATAAAGTATATATTTGTATGTACAATTAAGACTTGTTGTCGTTATATATATATATAGCCGGCCTGGGCACACTGTAGTCGGTCTTCCTCTAAAAGCCAAAATGGTTTTTAATGGCTGACAAAATTTCCAAACCAGTCTTTATACATCAGTCCTATGCAGACATTTACACAATTTGGTTTAGAATAATTAGTTGTATATTATCATCATTTAAATATTGATAAAAGCAGAATAAGAGTTTGAGTATCAGATTAAAACAATTTCTGCATCTTTTCATGTGTAAGCAGAAGCTTAATTTTCATCAGAACTGTTATGAAATTTTTTCACTTCTTTCCTCCCTTTCTCTTCTCCGATAAAGTGATCTTTGATTTATCCAACCTTTTTGTTTTCCATGAAACACTCATGTTTTGGCTTCAAACCGAAAATTGGTGTCAGAAATGAGATTGTAGTAGGATTTTCTAGTATTGCGTCATCTGGTTGATTTTGTTTTTCATAAATATTTATAGAAAATTAAGAGATGAAAGGTATATAATATAGTTGTATTCTATACATAAACTGATTTACTTTATGGGAGAAATTGTTTTAATTTAGCTTCTCTAAAAGTTAGCTTAATTCATTTAGCTTCTCTAAAAAACATTCACTTCTTCAAAAATTAGTTCTAATTCATTTCATGTTATATTTTCATTCTTGTTTTAAAGTGTTTATGAGAAAGTTTATTGAAACAATTATCAAGATCTTTCTAAGCTGTGTCCAACAATTCCCGCCCTTTCTTATGCAGCTAGAGATCTGATTGATACACAGAAAGTGGAAGCAATAATAGGACCTGAAACATGGAAAGAGACAACCTTAGTGGCTGATATTTGTAGCCAAAACATGACCCCTGTTCTATCTCTAGCTGATGCAACTCCAAACTGGTCAACTTTGAAGTGGCCCTACCTTGTGCAAATCTCACCTAATCAATTTAAGCAGATGAAAGCAGTAGCAGCTATTTTACATTCCTTTGAATGGTACAACGTTAACATAATATACGATGATACCGATTCTTCATCCACAAGAATGTTCTCTCATCTCTATAGAGATCTTAATGTAGCAGGTGTTCATATAAGCCATGTTTTGGCCATCCCTCCGTTAAGCTCATCTGCACTGTCTCAAGAACTAGAGAATCTTAGGGATGGTCATTGCAGAGTTTTTGTTGTTAATTTGTCACTTCCTTTGGCCATAAACCTGTTTAAAACTGCAAAGGAATTGGGAATGATGGAGAAAGGTTATGTGTGGATCGTTACTGATCCTCTTACAAGTCTTGTCCATTCCTTGAACTCTTCCATTATATCCTCAATGCAAGGGATAGTTGGAATAAAGAGCTACTTCCCAGAAATAGGGCTTCAATATGAGGACTTCTACCCTAAATTTAGAAAAAGGTTTAGCTCAGAGAATCCTCATGAGCTTAACAATGAGCCTGGGATATTTGCAGCACGTGCTTATGATGCTGCATGGACTCTTGCTCTATCCATGATCCAAACAAACAACAAAAAGGATCAAACGTTACTGGATAAGATTCTGCTTAATAATTTTACTGGCTTAAGTGGAAAAATTCATTTCAGTGACCAAAAGTTAGATCCTTCAGATACTTTTCAGATCATCAATGT
>Ga0209589_1003620_pt1 | contig 26970 bp, 14 predicted proteins | sample CowpeawhiteBW_FD_187525 | JGI IMG/M metagenome (GOLD analysis project Ga0209589, IMG submission 187525) | Root nodule microbial communities of legume samples collected from California USA - Cow pea white BW (SPAdes) (version 2) | ecosystem: Host-associated > Plants > Roots > Nodule | place: USA...
AGGCAGGTAGCCGGCCGAAACCGACTACTTGCCTAGAAAGTTAACCAATATCAATACCCTATCTTCAATAGACCTCTAAGACCTGTTTTAGGACCAGGCCCACTCATGGCCCAAGCTGGGGCCCAAGCTGGGGCCCAAGCTGGGGCCCAAGACAAAACCCAGCCCATACAATAGTCAAACGTCATTAATGCTCTATAAATACACGTGGACCCCAGTAATTAAAGGTACGCATTCATTAATTGTTGATTAACTCCCTGAGAACTTTGACTTACTTGAGCTTCGGAGATTCTTCTGCAGGTAACCCCTCTTGGGTTCAAGCCGACATGTATCAAATGGGAAGAGGCCAACTGAAGAGATAGCGGACTACATGGTAAGGTGACACTTGTGCCTAACTTATCTTATTTGTTCTTCTGCAGGAACAGATAATGGTAAAAATTAACATTATCTCTAGAACTAGTGAGTTTCGCAAAAAGGTTGGGAAAATGGACGAATCGGACAATCCTAGTTTGAGATGTATCAAAGGATTGCTTGGTACTAGTTAAACTCGTGATTTCAAGTTAAGAAAATATGTGGTTCTAAGGACAAAGGAAAGAGATAACTACAAGTTAGAGGATTAGAAATGAAGATGGAGTGCTAGAATGAGTTTAGGGGTCGCAACAGTTGGAATTTAGAAGTAGGAGTAGCATTGTTATGGGCTTTGTTATCCAATGGCCCAAATTAATAAAGGAAGCATGGTGTATGTGGATAGATATGAATAAAGCTGACCAAGGGTGTTGATGTTTGGCAGTAGGCCAGGTATCACATGTGTTTAAGTCGATTTAATGGTGCTCCAAGGAAGGAATAAGGTGGTGTGAAGTGACAACTAACAAACTTTAGTTCAAGATCTAAGTTTATATGAGACTTTTGTAAAAACCTACAAGAGATAATGGAGAGCAAATGGAAAGTGAGTTAGTATATCAGATACAAATTGGTTGGTCGAACATAAAGGATCCTTCAAGCTTTAGGTTTGAAGTTGAGAAGTTACTTTAAGAGTAGTGGCTTGACCAAACTACATTATTTAACACCATATCACCTAGCATAGAGGCAATAATTCCAATTACTTATCGTATGGAGGTCGATCAGTCTTGTCAAGGTCATTTAGAACCGGAGGACACGTGACTCTACATGAGAGCTAGAGGAAGATATGAGAAAGTCATATTTGCATCTGCTTTTTGGTAAGTCTTAATTTTCGAGGTCTAAAATTTTTGTTGTTGGGGAGATTGTAAGACCCTTTTTTATTTTGTTCCCACTCAGCCATTTCCTCTTTTTCCCTCTCTCACTAAAACAATGCTCTCTCTCTTCTCCAACAGAGGCTTTGCTAGGGTTTGAGCAAGTTTCCCCTCCGATCTAGCTGAGCTCATTTTTCCTCCAACTTTATGGGTTTGTTACTGAAGTTGTGGTGCTCATATTTTCGGTCGCTGTTTCATTTGGCTAGCGTGTGTCCAGGTAAGGGAAGCTAGGGTTTTTTTATGTTTTCTTAGTATCTTCTTGTTTTCAGTTCAGTTTAAGCGAGATCAGTTTAGCTTAAGCGAGATTAGTTTAGCTTAAGCAAGATCAGTTTAGCTTAAGCGACATCAGTTTACCTTAAGCGAGATTAATTTAGCTTAAGTGAGATCAGTTTAGCTTAAGCGAGAACTTTTAGCTAAAGCGAGACATGTCTAGCTTAAGCGAGAATTTATAGGTTAAGCGAAAATTGCTGCAAACTTTAACTTGTGGATTGATTCAATTACTCTTAAAGGCATGAATTTGTAATTGTGTATGTTTCATATGATATGGACTTACTTGGTATGAAATGAAATAAGAATGGGTTGGTTGGTTGGTGGTGCATTGGCATGAGATGATAATGCTTGAGATGGCATGTGGAATGTTGTGCATAAAAGAGTTTAATAGGAAACTCTTGGTGATGGTGTGATCAGTGTATACCTTGATATAGGAGATGTCTAGAGTAAGGAAGGTATCTTGAACTCTACTAGCACAGGCACATACTTTCGTTAGAATTTTATATCAAGAGTATAATCCAGATATTTAAGTGAGAAGGTATTGCATTTGTTTGCTATCACATGGTTTAGGTGCTTACTGCTTTGTATGTTTATAACCTGATTTAACATTTACTTGCGCAATAATATGATTAAAAATCTTTTGCTCTAGCTTACCGTTTTTTGTTTGGTGTTTGTTTCTCTATTTGGCTTTTTCTTTTTGCGATGATCACCAAATCTTTAGTGTGGGCACATGTCGAAATTCCTAGTTATGACTTTCTTTTTAGCAACTTTTGAGACGTTGATGCCTATGAAGTTTCTTGCTCTGTGAGTGATCCTTTTGCCATTTGTTTTTCTCAATTCTTGTTCAAGGCATTTTGTGGTGCCTTTGGATATTCCTTTCACTATACTTTTTGTTGGTGCTATTAGTTATACAATAAACATGTGACATTTTATTTATTAGATTTATTTTACTAAATTGGAACGTTACAAATTACAATTTTAAGACTAATTTAAAATTAATTAATAATTAAAAATCAAGTTAAGTTTCAAACTTATTTGATAATTAAAAATTTTATATTAATTTTTAAAATTATTTATTGATTTACTTGATAATTAAAATTTTCAATAAACAAATAATCATTAAGAAAATTAAAACTTTCATAAAAAATATCCTTTTATCTAAAGAAATTACGTAATCATGATTTTTCATTAAAAATGAAAATATATGGGAATAAAGTCAATCATTCTCGAGTCCAAATAAATAATTTCATCAATCACTATAAAAATAATTGTTTTTAGTTGGGTTTATATTTGACATTTCCAGGGGTTTTAACCCCCACTAATGCGTCTACCCGGGGTTTGCATTTTCCTTGGAAGAAACGGCGTGGCTAATAGATTACCGGGGGTTTTTAACAACCATTGAAAAAGCACAACTTCTTGGGATTTTCAAAACCCTTGGCATTTTTAAAACCCCGCTACTGCTTGGGTTTTTAAAACCCTACTATTGCTCGGGGTTTACAAAACATCTGCTACTGCCTATAGGTTAAAAACCCCTAGTCTTATTTGTTTGTTTCGTATTTTTTAATAATATATAAATCGTGAAATAAAAGAAAATTATTATTAAAGACAAAAAAAATAGATTTTTTATATTTATAATTTGTGCATATAATGTTTATAAAAGAAAAAAAAAACTCTAAAATTTTTATATCAAATAATGTAAATGACAAAGCGTAAAATTTAAAATTAACAAGTCATTACAATGTTTTTTGTTTTAAATCAGAAAAATAGACATAATGTTTTTTGTTTCTTCATTACGAAGAATTCCTTGACCAAATTCTTTGTAGCTCAACAAGATTCATAACTTGTTCTGCAAACATCTATGAGAAGAGAGATTGTTTAAGGATAATTTTGTGTAATAATTACTTCAACGAAGAATAATCATGAGTTGTATTTGTAACAGCAAAATTCATCTTAGAATGAACATGGTGCATAATATTTATTTAAAAATACTCTTAGTTGTACCTATTATTCACATCACATCAACATAGTTCAGTTATCCCATAGTAAAAGGTCAAAAAAGAAGGTACCTGCAAAGAAACCTTGTTAATTTCAAATAGCTTCAAGTTCAAAAGTTAGTGGAGAAACTATGCATAAAAAGATTAAAAGTGATTAATATTGACAACCAATAGTATTTGGAATAAACAATGAGAGGTATAAATACAAAAGGTTAATATAACTAGAGAAAGCACAATTATGGAATAGTACAATGCATGCTATGTCATATTGGCTCGAAAAACAACAATAACGCCTAAAGTTTACCTTTAGATTCATTAAAATTACAATTGTCTAAATAATAAATCAATAACCAAATTATATCATATGTACATCATTAAGTTCAACTAATTTTGACCTTTAACCTTACACCCTTACAATATATATCTATGCATAACCCGGAGAAAACAAATATCATAAAGATTCCTATGATTGTTTTCTTTATTAGGTATTTGAATTTGGAAGATGTTTTAATTTCAAAAAAAGACACATATTTCACTAATATCATAGGAATATTTCACGTAGTTAAATTCCAAAAGTGTGTTTGGTGGATTAGATATTACAAGTTGCAAAATAACAAGTTCAATAGCACTAATGATAAAATGAGTAAAAAAAGTATAAAGTAAACTTGTTACATGTATGACAATTTATACTAATTACTTTCTTTACCTAGTGCAATTTATACTAATTAGTTGTTCGATTTCTGCTCCAAAATTTTTAGCTCAATGTTTTCAATTACTGTAGAGATTCCCTAGCACCCATTTACAACTAAAATCCTCTTAATCTATATCCATTAACTAGTAATTTATTTACGTATATATAAATATTTTAAGGTTATACATCGACTCATATATAATAGCATTACTTATCATCATTCATTGCAAAATATCACATGTTGCTGATATATATCATTATTGAAAATCCCCACACTAAAATTCACCACACTTTTTGTTTTATTTTGTAGACAATAATTATTTTCAATTACCTATTATTAGTTTAAATACATACATAGACCTTTCTGGTGTGGTGGAAGCTAACATGAAAGTTAAAACTCAAAAGGGACGAAAAAATTATACACGTTATACACACTGTGATGACGTTGAGATCCCTGAGCAATATTCTCCAAATGTAGAAAGTGGTTTCATGTAGCATTTATCATTTATGTATGCAAAAGGATAATGAACAACAATTACTTCTCAAGTCAAGATAATCAATTATTATCAAACTTGGAGTGGCATGTAGCATTTATCATTTATGTATGTGCATTCCCTACAGTTTGGACAGAGAGAAACATACTAGTTGAAATAGATAATATGCGGGCAACAACCTACAGGGTAGTCTTCTTCACTCAACCTATTGCACTCAACCAATGAAATAAATTAAGATATTCAAAATTTGAGCTACACTCTGTCACTGTTTCTGCATTTACCTAATCAGTTATCTTAACATTCATAATTTATATGGCCAATATATATTTAATATATATTTAGTAGAATCCATGAAGCATGGCAATAGTTTCTCACACAAGGATTGCCATTATAAATAATTATTTATTACACCATTCAACCAAGGCACATATTAACACTACAACAAGGGAAAATAAGAAGAATATTAAATAAAAAATAGTAAAGTTCTAATGAGAACATTAACAAAAGAATCTATTGCCTATGAAAAGCAAAAAATTTGAACGTTAAATCCAGGAGTGTAAATTAAAAACGAAATCCATAAGCAAATTATAAACTAAATCCAGAAGCAAAAAACAGAACTCATCTACTAGATAGCAATTCCAGTTCAAAGTACTTAAAATCTGAAAATAATTATTCAATAAACTCACCTTACGAGACCGTCTTCACAAAATCACCAATCAATCTTTAGCTTGAACAACCTTTACTAGTGTTCATAGAGGCTTTACATTTACAACTAATCAATCGACGGTTTTAGGAGAATGCTTTACCAAAAGTGTGATAATCTAACATTATAGCTCACCACTAACACTAGTAACGGAGAATAAAGAGGAGATGGTAGCTGGAAGCGCAAGTTTTTTCTTGGTGAGAGAGGTAAAATGAAATTGAATGAGACGAAAATTAAAGCATGATATTAAATCGAAAGAGTAGTGACACGAAATTGAAAGCAAGGAGACAAAATCGAAAGTAGGAGAACGATGTTTATTACCTTGAGCTTCAAACACACACACAATCGAAAGATGGATGACAAAACTGAAATCTTACGTTGAGCAAACACCGAGAGGTATGAGCCACATTTGCTTCATCTCCCTCCTAGACACTGAAATATGAAATCGGAGAGAAGAAATCAGATATGAAACCGTAGAGAAGATAATAGGCACGCGATGATGGAATGAGAGCGAACAAGAGCAAAGCCCTGAATATTAGGGTTTCTTCAAACACCTCTGTTATGTTTATAACTTAGTAGAGGTTATTATAACCCTAATTAACAAACCCCTACTTAAGGGATTGTTATTTAAATTACATTTGCTTTTCACAAGTTAATTGTATTAGAACAAATCTTAGGGTGTTGCTACCTTTTTTAAATTATTATGAACTCATTCTTGAAATATTACAAAATAATATAAATTGCTTTTTTTTCAAGCTAATAATAGTTTGTGTAACATCCATTTAATAACACAATAAAAGGGTAAGTTAATTTGCAAAAGAGATTTCATAACAAAACTTAAGCTAAAATCACAAGTTTCATTCATAAAGAAAAACATAAGTAAAGACCATACAAGACTCAATTATCTGAATACATGCATTGATGTCAAGTTTTGGCAACTTATACACTTGTAGTGGCCTTTACTACTATGTAGAACCATTACCAATGAGTTTCACCCTACCACACATAGGGTTAAAACCTATTTGTCTTAGCTTAAGGTAAAACTCCTAGACTAGGACCTCTTACTACTCTCACCACATACCTCATCCTCCTCTACATGAGTCTAGATGGTTATTAGAGTGTTAATATAACCTCCAATATTAAATCCTTATATAAATGCATACATTAAAGAATACTTGTCTAATCCACCTTGGATTTGAGCACATCATCTTTGAACAATTTCATATACTCAGATTAAATACAGTACAACATTTGACTATCCTCAAAACCATCACATAAATACACAATCTCATGAAATTGGAAAAGAAATATAGTGAAACTTTGCTCGTCTTGCCCAACTAAAGTCTTTATTCACCCAAAGTGTAGTACATGAAGGCTCACAAGCTCAACTTTACCACTAGAACAAATTTCACAATAAATTGTGCATTGAGCCCAACATGTGCCCAATGAGAGCACCATTTAAGCTCCTAGGAATTTATGTTCTAAAATTCGCCCAACGATAACTCACTTGCTCAACTGCTAAAAATCTCTAGAATTTGATTTCATTTTCGCCAAGCGGAGTACTTTTACTCGCCTAACAAGTTTAGTCGCCTCACACTACTTTCAGTAGTTTCTCCAACGACCAAATCTCGCCCAATGACTACAAGCCTCTGGAAAATGAATTATGCAAACTAGCTCAACAAGCATACCTTTCGCCTAACGTGTCTACATAATTCTAGAAACTAAAATCTGCAATTCAAGACAATTTGATAGCATAAAAAACTGAATTCAAACTTTCATACAAATATCAAGCATGTGAAATACAAATTCAAGCCCAATCACAATAGCAAACATAATTCATCATACCACAATTATCATAGAACATTAAACCACTATAAGTCATAAATGTACTTGCATGATAATCACTCTACACTTTACTTTGCAATTCAATACAATTACAACTTCACATTTTTGCATAAATTCTATCATCCAATACACTAGAAATTAACTACAAATTTCAACTCAAACAAGTTCTAATTAGATTTTCTTACTTGTGAAACAACCCAACCACTCTAAGATTGTCCAAACCACCTTCAGACCCACAAGATTTCTAATTATACCTAGGAACAACACAAAAGTGATCAGACCATACCAAGAGGATCATTGATCAAGAGAGAATTATATATAAATGACTCTAAAGATACATGTAGACAAAATAGACCGACATGCAAGATGAGAACAAATTGAACCTAGAAAAGAAGTAGAAAACCAATTTACTCAGGTGGATAAACTGGTCTGTTAGATTTGAAGAATTCGTCGCATGACTCCAAAGGTCTCAAATCTTTAAACATAAGAATAGAGAATGAGATAACCTAGAGAAAAGTGAGATATCTATAACAAAGTGATTTCTAAAGAGATGATATATTTTTAAATAATGAAATTTGTTTATGAACATTTTTGTTATACTAAAACATTTTAATATTAAAATAATCAAGTTTCAATACTTTAAAAAAAGGCTTAAATACCTTTTTCGTCCTCATTTTCGTAGTGTTTATTGCGGATGATCCTCATTTTCACCGAATGTTTAAAATGGTCCTCATTTTCGCAATTCGTATTTAATTTGGTCATTTTCTGTGATGTCGTTTAAATCAGTAACGTAGCATTGTACAAGTGGCTAATTAACATTAACTTTTCAATTTGGGGGAAATTTTGTAATTAGGTACTTCGAATTGTGCAATTAGGGCTTGAGCTTGATTGTAGGCGCGCTCTTCATCGTTGGAGGCGATTTCTTCATCTTCGACTTTCTTGAGCTCGGATTTGCAGAGGAAGCAGCTAATACTTGCGATTTGTTCGATTCATTTCAATTTTTCATTTAATCATCATCAACGAGGTAAGTGGTTTGGTCGTGGGTTTAGGGTTTTCTGGGTTGTGTTTGCGCATGGGTTAGGGTTTTCATAATTCTATTTTGGGGTTTATTTGTGGTTGGATTGTTGTGATGTTCTACATGTTTTATAAATTACTTGCATGATTTTGTGTAGTTTGTGTCTCTAGGTGGGGTTTGGTGGGGTATGATTTTAGTTGGTTTGTTTGTCGGTTATCGGTGCTGGTTATGGTCCCCATTACTTTATTTGTAATTGATTGTAGCAATGGTCCCCCACTGCATTAAAGTAAGCTTAATAATACATATTTTTTGTCTGTTGAATTTACTTTAGGGCAATGAGTGATGATAGGTTTGATGTTGTTGTCCACCACGGTGGTATTTTCGTACAAAATCATGGGTTGCATTATATGAATGGGGAAAAATCTCATGCGATTCGGATAGGTGGAGTTACTTTGAAGTTGTAAATGCAATTAAGGAGATTGGGTATGTTAACATTAAGGAGATGTGGTATGCTATCGAAAGAATGTTTCACCTATTGTTAGATGACAATGGTGCTATAAATATGGTTGTTAATCTTGTTAGGCGTTATGGTGAGGTACATTTGTTCGTGGTTCATGGTGTGGATGAAGCATAGATAGTAAATGGTGTTGATGAAGAAGAGGTAGGTAATAATGTGGATGCAGATATAATTTTATACCTTTGTGATGCACCAACTCTAGCTGAAGAGGTTGGGGAAATGGATCCTAAGGTTGGAGAAGTTGAAGTTCAAGGTGCAGATGAGGTTTATGAAGTGTAGGCTGAGGTTTGTGAAAAGCAGGTTCATGGTGAGGTTGGGGAAATGGAGGCTGATGGTTGTGAGGAGGACTGGGTTGGAGAAATGGATGGTCAGGTGGAAGGAATTTTTGTTTACTGTTTGTAAATATTAATAATCTAATCATTGCATAGGGATTAGTGCCTGCCATTCAGGACCTATTACCCACTGTTGAGCACAGGTTTTGCATGAGACATTTGTATGCAAATTTCAGAAAAAGATTCTCTGGCAAAAAATTAAAGATACTCATGTGGAAGGCTGCTAGGAGCACACACCCAGTAGCTTGGGAAAGAGTCATGTTAACAATTAAAGAGCTCAATATTATGCTTACAGATACCTTATTATTATACCTCCAATGTATCTCTATCTCTATAATATTTTTGTACAAATACCTAATTCATATGCATATCAATACTGACGCTATTATTGATGCAAGTTCTCGTCCAAATCTAGATTTAGTGGTCGAGCCATATGCGACACAATTGTCAACAATATGAGTGAAGCATTTAATAGTGTCATAGTGGATGCTAGAGGCAAACCCATAATCACCATGCTTAAGGAAATCAGAGTTTATTTAATGGAAAGGTGGGTCACCAAGAGAAAAAAGGAGTTAACCAAATATTGGATCCCAAGGTTAGGTTTTCGTCTTTTTTTAACACAATCAACTTATTCGTGTAATGATATTTGTACTGATTAACACATATTTGCAACTAGTTAGGAGAAAAGCTATTTGAAGTGAGGCACATATCCATGGTTGGAGAAAAGTATACAATCAATGTGGATGCTCAACATTACAGCTACAGGAAATAGCTTTTGACTGTTATCCCTTGCTGCCATGCTATTGCAGCAATGAATTTCATCAATGTCAATGCTGAGGACTTCATACCAATCTGGTTCAGGAGATCCACCTACGAAGAAATATATCAATACATCATTTTTCCAGTCAATGGTGAAGTCTTATGGGAAAGAACTCCCTACTCTGACGTCCATCCACCAAATAAGAGGATCTTACCAAGAAGACCCAAGAAAAAAGGAAGGTTGGAAGAATGGGAGTTGAGAAAGGAGAACACACAAAACAACAAAGGAGGTCACAGAAAAGATTGTAGCATATGCCGTCAGATTGCCCATAACAGGAACAATTGCCTAGATAAGCCTATGGATGAGCAAACTGCACCACCTGTTGAGACTACACCAAATGCCCAAACTGAACCATATGTTGACCATGCTAACCTTGCTGAGGGAACTGCAACACCTGCTGAGACTGCACCAGATACCCAAACTGAACCACATGCTGACCATGCTAACCCTGTTAAGAATGCACCAACTGCTGAAACTCCAACAACTCATCCACCAAGGAATGAAGTGGAGAGTCAAGCAGCACCACTACCCGCACCAAACAAACCATCTCAGCAGTTTAGGATGAAATTGCAGATTATGAGGAGGCCATGATTGCAACATCAAACGTCCTAATTATTTTTTGGATTTTCTTATGTAGAATTTCTTAACCTTATTATTGATGTACTACATTTTTGGAGGAGGCCATGTAGGCAATTATATGTATTTTGACCTTCCTTAACATTTGTTCAATTTCACTTTTGCTGAACATTGATGAACTGCATTTTGAAGAGGATGACTTAATGTTATGAATTTCACTTCTTCTAAACTTAGATCAATTTAATTTTTTTCAGGCTTAGATCAATATCACTTACTTCAATGCTCAGATTAAGATGTCATTTTTAACAGGTTGGGACTAATATCAACATAACCAAACTAATTCATTTCTTTATTTAACAATAGTACAAAACAGATTGCACTTTAAAAGATTACACAAAACAACAGTACGAAAAATACAAGAACACAAGTGAACCTATTACTAATTGCAGCCTCTTCTCAGCAACCTTCAATGACTTCTCCAAATCATTAATCTGCCTCCTTTGTATCATGATGATGACATCCCTTTCATCAACATCTTCTTCACACCACCATTTGAAAAAGTTGCAGCCCACATTATTAGAACCACCACCATGTAAATCAACAAACCAAAAATTAAAACCAATTTATTATTAACACAAAAATAAAAACAAATTGTACACTTAATCTCACCTATAATTGGGACAACACCAAAATTTTCTACCAATATTCTTTGGAGTTCTTGCCATCCTCAAAGCTGCCATCTCTTCGCAGCTACAAATAGGGGTTAATCTATTTCTCGTTGAACCATCAACATTGCACGAAGTGCTACAACACTGTTGCCTCCAACAATTACAACCAGAGGTAAAGGAAGAAGATTGGGACCGTGACATACCTATATAATAGGATTGCAGCAACACCAATTGGGAATGGAGGAAGAAGATTATTAAAACTCACCAACTGTCCAAACATTCCTTACCAAAACCCATGCTCACCTATTTATCTCCGAATATCTAATTACCACACTTGTATAGTACACGTAACACACCCAATGCAAATGCAATGTAATACAAATAGTGTCACTTGCACAGTGTTCTGTTACTCAATTAAACGACGTCACAAAAAATGACCAAATTAAACACGAATTGCAAAAATGATGACCATTTTAAATATTCGGTAAAAATGAGGACTATCTGCAACAAACACTATGAAAATAAGGACGAAAAATGTATTTAAGCCTAAAAAAATACTATCAAATTCCACAATACCATTTTCTAGGTCTCATTGTTGGAGTTAGCTACTTAAATTCATCTTTATTACTTTTTTTATCATTTAAAAAAACTGATATAAATAACTTTTAAATTAATAGGAACTGAATTAATAACTATAAATATTTATTATCAATTTGAAAATACAAAATCCTAAAATTTGATTCTCATATTAACTATAGTTTAATTTAATATATAAATTTGTTTATATATTATTCTATACAGATTAAAATCTCAGTCTCTAAAAAATTTCCCTGTTTTTGCGGTGGTGTATTTTTATTTTGGCACTTATCCGAGTTTGATACAGAGGCCAGGAAATCCTAAAATTATTTTTATTTACTTATTGTAAAGAAAAAAGTCACCATACAGTTTTATCTGCACTTATATATATATATATATATATATATATATATATATATATATATATATATATATATATATATATTTTACAAATATAATTAATTTTATTAATTTATAAAGCAACTATCGGACTCTTGTAATATAACTACAATATAATAAAATTTAGAGCTTTTTTTTATAAAATATATAATTAATTTTAGTATAAATTTAATAACATTATTTTATGTTAATAATTATTATAATAATAGTTCACTTCTTAAAACACTTTAAAAGAACATTTATTTATTTATTATTTATCCATTTTATATGTAAAATCTGAAAGATAACGAGGACACGTACCTCGAATTTTGGCGGTTGAGAAGCGTCTCCTTCATTTCTTACTTTCTTTTCTGTTTGTGTTGCTGAGAAACGAAGAAAGAGCGAAGCACTTAAGCAAGCAAAAGTGCGTTTCCGTTGTGTATTAGCGATGCCAGGTGGAGCCACCGTCTGCTCTGGTCACCGTTTTCTCTGCCTTGTTCCGCATTCAAGTCGTCCACGGCTGAGCAACCCGACTCGCTTACGGCCGGTTCCGGTTCAGCTCCGATCCATATTTGTGTCGAATGCCCATACCAAGCTATTCGGCTCCAAACTGAGTCTCATTCCCAGAGCTGTTGATTCTTCTACGGCACAATCTTCCGTTGTTTCGGACGATGGCTTCTCCGTTTCTAAGGTTGGTCTTTTCGTTCCTCGCTCGAACCGTTTTTCTTTCTCTTATCTTAATCAGTGAACCGAACCGCAGTAGACCGGTCTAGGTTTATGATGAGTTTGGAACAGCTTGTCTATTTACTGTTTATCTCTGCTAATTTTTGTGATACATGCCTATGCTCGCCAAATTGGATTAGTTTTGTTCATACGTGTAAATAAATGAATAAAGGAATCTTTTTATAAGCCTAATTATGCAATTTACATTTTCAAAAGTGTTATTTAAGATATCTTTTACTTGTTGAGTTATAAATTCACGGATAAACTAATTTCAGTTTTTTTTTTTTCGTGAAAAAATAACTTATTCATATTTAAGATATTTAAGCAACTAGATCTTGTTTATTTATTGTTCATTATATAAATAACTTGTTCAATTCTGTAAATGTTTTAAAGAGCTTATAAATAGAGGTAATGACATATTCATAGATAATTTATTCCTCTTCAGGACAAATTGACAAAATAACTTAAACTTGTAACAAAACAATTTAACCTTATTTCTCTTCACTTATAGAAATAACTTCTGCGTAAGTGCTTAGTTCAATGATAAGTACTTATTTAAGAAGCACTTAATCAAATACACTGTACACCCAAACAATGCCAAGTTTAAGATCTTTTATCCTGTGACAAAGAGTAATTACAAAAATGTTTAGTTATTTTTACTTCCTTTCCTATTTTCAAAGATTTATATGAATTAGAAAACATGTATGGAAAAGTAAGGAACAAAGTATAAATAATGTGTCATAGTTGTACGTATTTGTTAAAAACAAGAAAGAACAACAAAAAGGGATTTAATCAATTTCCCATTATGGATAAGGATTATGCGGTCATCTAGTTACTCTATAAGTTACTATTTGCTTTACCTAACAATCTTCTCTTTTTGTCAGTTTAACGATACCAGATGCATAATAAATGAACTATACTACATCTTGAGTGGAACCAATACAATTAGTAGTACATAGTTCACGAGACATGTGCAGGTCTCGGTATTTTGTGCTTTACTTTTTACATGAGTATTTTTTTGAAGCATTAACAGTAGTGTTTGGTTAGAGAATCAGAAAAAGAAGTATTGAATTATTGGTGATGTATACTATTCTGTGAATGGATTTATACAAATTCCAAGTGTGATCTCCTCCTATCTGTCTAATGACAAATTATATATGGCAGTGAATTGGTGGTTTGTCTGTAATATTTTCTTACTCTTTGAGGGACCTATTGTTTATTGTTGCTTGTTCTGGTTCATGTCACTCACCTCAGTTTTCTCATTCACTGCTATATATGATTATTCTTACCAGCAGCATAAAATTTTATAACTAGTCGGGGAGGGTTGTTTATTCTCAGGATATTGTTTAATTGTTGCAGGTTTCTTTTGGTGTGGTTGGTCTAGGCGTTGGACTTTCACTCTTGTCGTGAGTATTATTTTCTTTTTTCACCTTCTTCATTGATTTCATAAAATACATTAAGTGTTTTTGTTTATTGTGCTGGCCTTTTTGTTACACGCAGCTATGGTTTTGGGGCATATTTTAATCTTTTCCCTGGATCTGAATGGTCAGCTATAATGTTAACATATGGCTTTCCTCTTGCAATTATTGGAATGGCGCTCAAGGTGAAGAAAGTTTACCAATGTGAATAAATTTGGAAGATGAATGTTCATCGTAATAAAGTTGTGCAAAAAGAGTCATGTTAGGAGTTCCATTTCCTAACTTTCTTGTCATTGCTTCATAGTTTTTTTTGCATATTTGTGTTAGAGCATGCTCCTGTGATTCACATACTCTTCATATTCTTTATACTTTATCATTGGCCATCTCTCTTTTGCAGTATGCAGAACTCAAGCCAGTCCCGTGCATCACATATTCAGACGCTCAAAGCTTGCAGGAAAAATGTGCAACTCCAATTCTTAAACAGGTGACATCATCCTACATTCATACTAACTGCCCAACGTGGTGTCAAATCCAGAATGCCTAGCACCTTTCTTTTAAACTAGTTATCTAAGAGCAATCAAGATTAGGCAATCAAAGTTAGCACACTATGTCTTGTCCAGGTTCTAGTAATTTATATCAAGGATTAAAATTGTCAATTTTTATGGTATTTTTCTTTGATCCATTTTCTAATTGCTTGGGTGCAATAGTCATTTTTTATGTAAAATTATAGGCTCTACAATTTAATTGGTTGACATGCACAAGTGAAGTGATTTATAACCATTAAACTGGCATAAGTAAAGTGTGGATTAATTTGATGTTGCAAGATTTTAACCAAATTGTCCTATGGTTTTGGCCACTTCTAAACTTGTGTGAATTAAATAACTCCTTCAAGAGTTGTAATTTTGTGAAGTTAGGCAAACAACGTTCTGCTATGGTAATGTGACAATCCTTCATATTGACTCCAATGTGGTGTTTCATGAGAGAGCCAAACTCAATTCTCATTTTGTTAGGAAGAGATTGTTGTTCAATAAACTTTGTACTGAATTTGTTAGCTCCATTGACTAGCTTGCAAACATTCTAACCACGTCTTTAAGAGGACTTAGAATTCAATTTTATGTTCCAGTTTGCGGGGGACTTTTAAATGGTTGTTATTATTTGTACAACTGTATTAAAGTTGCTTCGTGGCTGTATTTAGCTTGAGCGTTAAGGGTCGTAGGTTATGGCCTCTTTCCTTTTATTGCTCTTGTTCTCAACTTTTCTATACACACATATATAAATGGAATACATCAGCTGAGGCAATACTCACCGATTTTTGCCATTCTTTAATTGAAGTGTTTTAAATACAAGACGTAACATGTGACAATCTTGTACTTTAACAGGTGAAGAGTGATGTCACCAGGTTTCGCTATGGAGATGAGCAACATTTGGACGAGGCATTGAAACGGATATTCCAGTACGGCCAAGTACGTTATTTGAATTAATAGAATTATCTTTTTGCTACGTACCTCTTCTGTATATTTTCTATTCCTCTATTTTCTTATTTTGAGGGGTTAAATGAAACATAATAGTCACATTTTTTCCTCTTCTCTACTTGTGTTTGAAATGAGAACCCACTTCCAAGCCTAATGTGGAAAAACCCAAGTCCCTCATTATTAGGAGAAAAGAAAATGTGAATTGAATGCCTGAGTTTTTACAAGTGATGAGGTTTGTTTACATCAACAATATATATACTATATAAGCTCATCTAACCGATGAAAACATATATTATGCAGAATAACGAGTTAGTTCATTCTGACGTCTTTCAGGAGACATATTTCCTATAATGCATGATTTTGATTACCCAAGATAATCACCAATGCTCGCCGTCAATCTGTCTGATAGATATCTGTCACGCCCAGATTGAATCTAATACTCTCATAGGTGTGCCTTGGAAAAGCTGTAGTTAAGATTTTGTAGTATGGCTGCGTGATGTATGTGATCAATCTTTATGATGCTATAATTAATCTTTTCCAATATGAAGTGTCGAAATTTTCCACATGCTTTGTTCTATCATGGTGGATTGGGTATTTTGCAATGCTAGTGGCAGCCAGTCTCATAGTGTAATATGTGGGAATCTTGCAAACATGATTCACACCATATTTTTCATCACAGCGACAACATTCTCCTTTTTTGAAGCTCTGTGTCAACCTTTTAAAGTTGTCTCTGTTGTGGCCATCACAGTTACCTCATTATTGCCCTTGCTTGCACCAAATTGAGAAAAATAATTTGTTTCTGCCAATAAATTGGGTGGTGCTGAATTACTTGCTGCCATTGATCTTGGAGGTGCGGTTATCCGTTCCTTTGTTCCTCTTTGAATAAGAAAATTCCTACTCCCTCCTGGGTCTCTCTAATCCCTTTTGTATCCTCTATTGCTGCATAATCCTCTTGTCTGACTAAGTTTGTGAATTCTGGTTTGGAAACTGGGGGCAAATCCCAGACTGCTGGAGAATTGCAGAATGTCCATTCTGCTTACAAATTAAATGGAAAAAAATTATATTAAATGGTCTCAACTCATTAAGACCATACTAGAAGGAAAACGTAAGGTCAGTCACTTGAATAATAATGCACTGGCTCTCATTTCCATCCACAAAACGATCTGTATGCCACCCTTTGCACTCTGATTCTTTCAAAAACACGTGAAACACCTCATTCATTTTCTCATAGGCCTGCAGCGGGGTACTGTTACTGAGCTCATGAGAGGACTTGTAAAATTGTACAGCATATGCAGCAACTAGCCACCCTCTCAATGCATCTTCACCAATAGCATCTTGCTCCAATACCATATCAATGCACCTATTATCACCATTTAAAAGAAACTGCTCCCGAGAGAATATTTGTTTTAATTCAAGAAGCTTTGATGGCTTAATTACATTGTGCAGAGCCCTACCCACTCCTTACGTTTCCAGCATCTTCTATTAGTTGCCGATGAAATAGCAACTCTTCTAACCTAAATTACTGATAGTTTATAGGAAAGTGTTATCTGGATGTTGTATCAACTGTAGAACCCACTTTATGTATTTATACCAATTTACAGAATCAAATACTTCTTGTGTATAAGCTGGAATCAATGATCCTAATTGGCTAATGTGTAACAAATCTCTAACAGCTAAAGACTAATTACATTCTATCATAAAGTAATCTATAATGACATCAAATTAGAATTTTTATTTTGCTTTTAGTAATGTCCAAGAAGAATGTTTCTTAATTTGAATTTGCAGAATGCTTTTATATATTATGTTTTATGAAATTTTATAATATTTAGACATGTATCTCACACATATCTGTTCTTATATATTTTACATACTGCATCTGATACATGTATCAAATTCATGTATCAAATAAGCCTTTATTGCATGTGGGACTTGATCTTTCTTCTTCTGCAGCCTGTAATATGTTCTTCAGTTTCAAGACATAATTTTATCTGCTTTTTGTTCCAGGGAGGAGGAATACCAAGGAGAAGTGCTCCTGTTCTACAATTGATTCGAGAAGAAGTATGCTTGTCAATTTACATTTATTCACCAATCAGTACTATTATTTAAGTCTCGTTATTTACATTTTTGTTCATATTACATACAACATCCTTTGCAAATACAGGAAAAGTAAATAATAGCATATATCTCGTTTTACTTTGAAAGACTTTTGTAGAACGTGTTAACTTATAGTACTAGTTCAGGTCTCTTACTCTACACATTCACTGCTGTCCATACCTCTATATTTAAAGAACTGCTTTAAATACAGCATGTTTCCTATTTTTATCAATCTATTACCATTTATCTAATTTAAAGTTTCATTCATGTTCTTTTGTCTGCCTTTGCTTCATTTGTTCTATCATTCTGTTTGTATATCATGGAGTCTTTTTTGAATCTTAAGCCGTTAACCTCCATCCTCGTCCCCCTACCCACATGGCCACCTCAGCACTCTAAGTACCCTTTCATAAGATTCATTTTGATTAAACTCAAGCACCCTTACCATGAAATTCAACTAAATTTCTTGTGTCTCAGTATTTCTGTTTGTTCGGAGTATAAAAGCTACGTGTACTTCTTTCATTAGTTCACTTTGAAATTTATTAATTTAAAGCCAAAATAGGATTTTTTAATTCTTTTCATTTCTACACATTTGGTGCTTGTACTAACTTTTCTATTAGCAACTCCATCTTTTATAGAACGTATATATTATTTTAAATGTTCAAGAACTTTCTATGAACAAGTACTGCCGATAGACAAGCTCTAGTCTCCAGCAGCTATTCTTTGTTCCAAGGTTGGGTCCCGTCAATATTGTTTTTTCATTTAAGTAGAATGGCCTATCTAAGCCACTTTGGTTGCTCAAGCTTTCGTCGTTTGTAAAAAACCTTCTGGTCTAATATCCTATAAATATTAGGTGATTCCATAAGTCATTTTAGTTGCTCAAGCTTTAGGTATTATTATTAAGCAACAAGCGTACTATTTATAGGATAGTTTTTTTCATTAGACTATTTTCACTCCCTTATTAATTCTGTCTCGTGATGTGGTTATATCTTAGGTCACAAAAGATGGTAAATACTGTCTGGTTTTGGTTTTTGAGGCCAAGGCTCTGCAGTTGTCAGATTTTGAACAAAGACAGGTATTCCGCTCTGTTTCCTGGAGTTATATTTTAATGATATAAATAGTGTATTAATTTTTTCGCATGTTCGTGATTCGTGAAGATGATGGGACTCTTTGAATCTTGGAGAGAGCATAGTTCTAGAAACTAGATAACTAGTGTGGTCTTTTCCTTGTAATTTATTTGGCAGGGAGGTCGAAGATTTTGAGAAAACTCAGAGAAGAGAAAATAAAAATAGAAGAATCAAAGAACAGAAATTCCAGAACCTACATCTCATTGCCCCAAATTAATTTGACCTGTAGGATTTAGAATTATATTTGTGATCTTCTTGAGAGCAGGTGCCTGTATTCTCTTAAAATTTATATATTTTAATACTATTAACAATGGAACTTATAATATTTTTCATATATTGATATTATTTGTTGCGTAATATTAGATATATACTATGTAAGCACCGTCGAGCTGGTAATTTTTAGCGGGGTAGTAGTAAGATAAACCGATCCCAACCTGAGATATCCAAAACGGACCAGTGGGAAATATTGGGTAAACCAGAAGATTTGGCTAGAGACAGATATAGTGATGGCTAGTTAAACATTCTATAACACGAAGAATAGTTATGAACCCTATAGTCATTTTTGCATGGGGTGATGAAGAAAGGGATCCAATTGATAAAATATTAAAAAAGAAACCTCAACTCTTTGGGGTTTATGCTGCACATTATTAACTCCAAAGTTGCATGGAAGTTAAAGCAATTCTCAAGAGATAAAATGTACTTTTCATTACAGGTTATCCCTATTCCAGTCATAACCATACCATATTATAGACCGACAGAAAGCTGTAATTTAACTTTGGCGTACTACTGCTGTTGGAATTTAATTAATCCATTTCATATTCTCTGCAATTCTTAAATCCTCTAGGGTTTTGAACTTTTGATATCAAAAGATTTTGTTTGCTAACTATTTCTCAATCTTCAATTGTTTAGGCCAAATTTGCTTCCTTCTTTGGGCCAGGAATTACAGCTGAAATTGGTGAGTGAAAATTCAAACTTTGCTTGTGTGCTAAATTGCTGGTAATTAAAATTAGTCTCCAAATGAGACTATAGTGTGCTAGTATTTAAAATTGCCAAACTGCTTGTCTGTTAATCTTCATTTGGTTGCTACAGTGGATCCATTTTAATTTCTAGTCTCTAAATGAGAAAATTGTAAATGTTAGTCCCTATACATACTTTGATCCAAGTCATTGACATTGTTATTAATGTGGATGAAAACGTTGGTCTTTACATTGCTATAAAACATTTTTGGAGTGTAAAACTGCAACAAAAATTCTGACTGTATAAACCTTCTACAGATAGTTTTCTATGTTTTTTATACCTTTTCAGAAAATTTTGTAAATGTGTTAGTAGCAGAAGCAACATTTAACCGTAGTAACAATAGGGACCAATACTTCTATTCATGTGTAGGTGCCAAAACTTTCAGTTTCTTGTATAAAGACCAAAACTAAATTAATTTTTTAATCTATTAAATTGCAAAGTGAGTGACAATGTGTAGAAAGAGGGAATGCATTCTGACATAATAAGTGGGTGCAGGTAAGGGAGAAAAAGACTTATATGAGGTTCGACTTATCTCCGATACAGACCCCAACGCTTTACCTTCATGAAGCTCTGGACCATTTGGTCCTCTTCCTTGTCACATGGTTTAGTCAATTACAGGACTTTGGTCCTGTACAATATGTAAAAATGTTATGTTCAAGAGTACTGAGATATTATTGTATCAAGTGTAAATTTTGACGTTTAAATAAAATAAAAATAGCAATTTGAAAGTGCCTAGTAAGTGAATATCACATTATTAATGCTGCATTACATCTGATAAAAACTTGGAAACTAGTTTGAAAATTGTTTGAAACATGGCACGTCAAATTACAAAGAAAATGTAAAATGTATTACACTTGCAATTTGATCAAAAAGTTAACTTAGGTTGTTCGATTTTGGCAATTTGGTAATGGCATTTTCTCCTCACAATCAGTAATTTTTTTCTCTCGCCCTATTATACCGATGTATTTATGTAATAACTAAAATAAACTATTAGTTAGAGAGGATGGGTTGAATAGAGTTTAAATATAACTTCTGAAATTTATGCAATTATGTCTATTAGATGTCGATAGAGCATTGTGTAATGTTTTATAAAGGAGTTTACAGATCATTTCAAAAAAGTGTTTTATGGTGGTTAAAAACACAAATACTCATGAAATGGAAAGAGAAAACGAATATTTTGTGTTTACCTTAACTTGAGTTATGTAACTTATAAATATTTTTACTTTCACGTGTGATTTACAATATATACTAAGGTCTTCCGGTTGAATTAAGTGTTTATCATTATTTTAAAAACGAAAATAGGTAATCAAGAAAAATCTTTTTATTTAAGAGTATAAAAGTCTAAGTGTTATTTTTCAATTACTTTAACATTATTACGAGACAAAAATTATGTCACTACAACAATCTTTACTAATTATATCTTTAAATCGATCTCTTTAATTGTAATTTGATTTACCTAATTTTTGTCACGCAATAATTAATAGTCTATAATAATATTCTTTTTAACAATTACTTTATTTAAAATCGAATTCGTGACATCGACTCTGATAGTAATTATTTAAAATTTAGTGATGTGGTCAACTTTTGATGTGAAGGAACTGTCCAAAAGTTTCAGGGAAAAAGAGAAACCATGGGAAGGCACATCTACACACACCCACACTAGTGAAATTAAATGTTTTAAGTGTCTTGGTAGAGGTCATGTTGCATCTCAACGCCCCACCAAAAACACCACGATCTTAAGTGGTGTTGACCACTATAGTAGCCTAGATGAGCAAGAAAGTGAGAGTGAGACTTCTAGTGAGAAGTTTAATGAAGAGTCTAAGGAAATTGTCTTTCCTTGTGAAAGAGACCTTCTAATTATTAGAAGACTGCTTAGCAACCAACCCATTTCAAAAGAGTCAACACAAAGAGAGAACATATTTCATACAAGATGTAAAATTGTAGAAAACATTTGTTCTCTCATTGTTGATAGTGGTTCATGTTGCAATTGTTGTAGTACAAGGTTGGTTGATAAGTTGGCTTTGACTATCATTCCCCATCCAAAATCTTATAAACTACATTGGCTTAATGAAAGTGGGGATTTACCAGTCCAACATCAAGTAAAGGTCAAGCTATCCATAGGGAAATATGAAGATAGTGTGTTATGTGATGTAGTACCTATGGAAGCTTGTCATGTTTTATTGAGAAGACCATGACAATTTGACAAGAAAACCATGCATAATGGTCTTACCAATGAAATCACCTTTGTAAGACCCGTGAAAATTAAATAACTAAATAATTAATTAATTAATAAATGCGGGTAGTGGGAGCCTTTAAGGCATTAATATTGATTGATGTGACATGGAGAAGTACTAGCTCAATTGGTTGGGAGTACTTTGATATTGAGAGAGGACTTGGTTCAAGTCCTATGTGTGCCAAATTGTGTGTTATTTAATTATTATTATTTTGACAATATGCTTGATCATGTTGATTGATAATATAATCATAGAATTATATTAGTCATCACGAAACATGAATTGGTTAAATGGTTGTGTATTGAATTGAACATCAAGGGCCGCCAGATATAGTGAAAAAAATATCCTGTTTGACCAACGTTGACTGCCCCTAACCAGAGTTGACTGGTTGACCAGTGCTAACTCTTTAACTGTCCAACGAGAGGTTGTCACGTGGTTTGGTGGTGGTTCCGTGAGTGGCCGTGGCAGCTGCAGGTTCCGCGAGTGTCGCTACAACAGTGGTTCCGATAATATGTTGAACGAAGATGATGGTGGCGAAGACAACACAGCGGAGCTTTGAGTTGGTCACTGTAAATCTCGCGAGCAGACCTGGTGCAACAATGGTGGGTCCGAACGTGTGCGAGAATGGTGTAGGCCTGATGATGCCGGCGTGATGCGAAGACGGAGGGGCTGTGTTTTTCGGTGGTGGAGCGACGGTGGTGGTTTCGGGATGAAGGAGAGGAAGAGGCGCGAGTGCAGGTGTGACGGTGGGGTTTCGCGTGATGGACGGCGGCTCACGCGCGAAGATGGAGAAGTGTTGGTGCAGGTGTTGCCGAAGATGCTGGACTGTTCCGGCGTGCTCGAATGGTGCGACCATGGGGATTCAGGCAGCGGGACGAGTGGAGAAGAAGGAGGCGCGACAGAGGCGCGATGAAGAAGACGCGGTGGCTGGTTCACGGTGGCGCGGGAGGTTCAGGTTCGAGTGTGGTGCGTGATGGTGGCCGCGGGACGCGCGGAGAAGACGAAGACGTCGCGGTCCACTGGTGCAGCAGCGATGACAGGGTTTCCGACGAGGGCGCGACAGGCGACGGCTTTCCGGCGTGGCCAGTGGTGGTCGGACGTGGTCGTGGCGGCTGCGGAGTGGGTTGGTGCGAAAGAGAGAGAAGATGGAGATTAGGATTAGGGTTTTGGTTGTGTGAAGGAGAGAGAAAGAGAGTAATGAGGTGGCATGTTTTGATTGGTGATTTGAGTTAGTGGAGGATTGATGATGTGGTAAACTGTGAGTGGCTATTTTTATTAATTAAATGATTGCCACATGGCGAAATATGATGGATTAGATCTTAAGTGACATTAGGGGTGCAGCTTAGTAAAAAGGAGGGGTGCAGAGCAGAAATTTAAAGTTAAATTACAAAAGGGGGTGTAAACCTGAAAACAGGGGATGCAGATAGCTCCAGAACTATTTTTTTTAGAAATAGATATTCCAATTGAAAAAAGGGGTGTAAACATGAGAATTGGGGGTGCATTTAGTACCTAAACTATTTCTCTCTAAAATTCCTATTTTTGGGACTTAATTTATGAATTAAAATATTCATTATTTACACTCTTAATGACCTAAATTAGATTATTGTTGCAATAGTAAACTCAATAATATCCAATAATATAGTATGCAACTAAATACAATTTTTAAGCGCGAAAATAATATTAAATTCCCAAAATTTAAGTATTGAATGTGAGCGAATATTAAATTCCCAAAATTTAAGTATTGAATGTGAGCGAAGGTTCGACTCATCATACCTTCCAAGCGGTTTGGAAGCAGGTAGCGCTTGGCGGTACGTGTCCCCCGCCAGTCGATTTTATTGAAGCAGTATCGGTGTGATTGTTGTGATATATAAACTATGCAATATTTATATATATGTGTGTAATATGTTAGCTCACCCTATCTGCTTGTGTTTGGCGATGATCGTGTACGCGGTACACGGGAGCAGATGTTATTGCAGGTGGATCTGGTGAGGCCTAGAGACGGAGCGGGGCTAGTTTTGGGAGAAGTTTTTATCAGAACTTTTATGAAGTTTTTTATGTTTTCGAATAAATTGTAATTATGAATATTCTAGACTTTTGGATAATTACAATCCTATTTATACTTATGAATTTTGGTTTATTAAGAAAGTAATAAAAGTTTTTAATTTTCCCGCGTTTTGGGAATATTAGTTATAATAAATGAAGTTTGATTATTTACTTCTTTATTTTTATTTTTTTTATTTAAATCCGTAATATTCGGTCGGAATGTTACAACCTTCACTCACAAGGATAGAAAGTTTGTCTTGTATCCTCTATCACCATCTCAAGTGGTAGAAGATGTGAGATCCAGGAAATTCATAAAAATTAATAATTAATAAAGTATAAGAAATGAGGGGTTGAGACTACCTTAAGAGAGTTCTTTGATAAATCCTAAACAAGAAACAATGTTAACCTAAGTGGTTTAGAGCACTTGATTATGTTGAGGGGACTTGGGTTCAAGTCCTGAGTATGTCATTAGTAGATTTATTTAATTCTGTTTTATTTTGCAATTATATCGTGAACGTGAAAACATGATTTAGGTTCATACGAATGTGTGAATTAACAGGAATCATATGATAGTTTGTTGGTTTGCATGTGTTTGATGGGTAGGAAGGATATGGGTTTGAATCTTGGCTAGAATGAATATTACCCTTATGTTTTACTATTTTGCAAGGTGGTTAAATGATCTAGAAACTGTAGAAATTCTCTGGAAATCAAAAAGGTAGCAGTTTAGGTGTAGTAATGGCTATTAAACTTTAAATTTAAATTAATTTCGTTTTTATAATTTTTTTTTTATTTATTTTGGGCTGAATTGGTGAGAGGGGGAGGAGTGAGTGAGAAAACAAAGAGTCATATTGTGTGGCTAGGGAGTTCTGAGAAATTGCAATCCAGAGAGGGAATTAGAGGGAATTAGAGTGGAGGCAAGGATGGGAGCTTTGGGAAACAAGAAAGAATTCATTTGGAATTGTTGAAGCTAAAACACCAGGTAAGGGGAGGCTGAACTTTTGTGTTTTATTTTATTTGCTTCCGAGTGATCATTGTATGTGTTTGTACAATATATTGTTATTTTGCTGTCTGCGTGAGGTTTTGATTGAGAAAGAAATAATGCAGAATTCATTTTGGTAATAAGCCTAGCATAATACACGTGCAGCCTTGTGAGGGGTGTGTATTGGTATTATCTATGATAAAGTTGGGAAGTTGATTACAATTTTTTTCGACGCCATTCGTTGGGGTAGTGTTAACATCTTTCAGTAATTTAAAAAGCAAATCAAACATTAGTATTCTTCCTTTCTCCCAATGGTGGCGTGACGAAAAGAAATAGAGTAGTGTTGATAGCTTTCTAAAGTCAGTTTAGACTTGAAAATAATTGTGTAGTGTTATACAAGAGATGAAATTGTTATACTACTTTCTGGTGAGATTATTATACATCTTTCAAAATATAATATAGCTTGAAATGTTGTATTGAAATCGATGCCTGTAAATTACGTTAAATAAATGTAAGCTAGAACAAATCTGTAATTGGAGTATTTAGGGTTGTTAAAAGAATAAATTTAGAGGAAGGAAATAAAGGATTTGGTTAGAAGATGTTTTCTTTCAAAAATAAAAAAAATGGATTACAGTGTTGAGGGATAGGAACTCAAATTGATAAACTTTTGGAAACATTCGGATACGTGATCCCATTTAACCAAATATAAAATGTTCATATTAATTGATAAGTGAACTAATTTAAAAGGATTGAATTATAGGTGTTCAGTTTATTTAGGATAAAATGGGAAGGGTTTTAATTAGGAAATTAAAGTGTAAAAGTGCATAAAGAGTTGAGAAATTGGTATGAGTGCAGTGGGATATTTTCAAGTCAAAAGTTTTGATTTATGGGTAGTGGATTCTTTTCCAAAGTGCAGTAAATGTCTTTTTATATATTATTTTATAATTGTATAATGTTGATAAAATATTATATGAATATAAAAGTTAAAAGGTTTACTTTATTATTTTAGTGGTTACGGTTATGAATTTGATTGTTACATGCATTTTACGTTGACATGGTATTTAAATACTTTAGATGTTTTATTTATCAAGTTTAGGTAGTAAGATGTAGGTATCTTAAATATCCTAAATATAAAAGTTTGGAGTTTTTGGTTTGACAACTAATGGGTGCATCAGTAACTCCTTTACCAAATGACAAGGAAAGGAGTTATGGTTTTTTTTACGTAAACAAAGAAGAAAAAAAAAGGAATTGCTGTATAACCTTTAATTCTATTTCTATTAGCAATATTACATTGATGATATATTAGATAATAATTTGTATGGACTTTGAGTAAAATTTTGGTAGTTTACGTATTCTTGGACTGTTATATTAAAGACAATATAATATAAAATTTTGAATTAATATATTATTTTATGATAATATAATAAAATAAGGTGATTTAGGTATTGTGGGCTAGGCGGTTGGCAGCCCAATTTTGGCCTGGCGGCGCTTAGGCAACGTCAGGCGATAGAGCATAGGCATGGGTCCATTGCAGATGGATTTGCATGGATGGGTTTGATAGCTTGGTCAGGGATATGCTGGATTAGTTACGAGCGGGGAGGTTCGTAACGGAGATTTGAGATGCGTGATTGATGCGGGCGGGGAGGTCCGTATCTGTTGTACTCTTGTGTGGGGATACGAGCGGGGAGGTTCGTATGTTCCGTGCTCACACTTGAGGCT
>Ga0209589_1003623_pt1 | contig 26967 bp, 21 predicted proteins | sample CowpeawhiteBW_FD_187525 | JGI IMG/M metagenome (GOLD analysis project Ga0209589, IMG submission 187525) | Root nodule microbial communities of legume samples collected from California USA - Cow pea white BW (SPAdes) (version 2) | ecosystem: Host-associated > Plants > Roots > Nodule | place: USA...
CACACATGCATTTGACACAAAAGAGTGTGTCGCTCCAGAATCATATAGCACACAACATCTCATCCCATAAATCACACAATAACCCATAACAAGGTTACCTGAACCTGTAGCCTCTGCTCCGGTCATGGCATATACTCTGCCTGTCGCCTGAGGCCGGTTGCCTCTATCTCTCCGCTGGTGCTGGTGAGGAGTCTGAACTGGAGGGCGTGCTGCTGCCCTAGCAAGGGTGGGACAATCCTTCCCAAAGTGACCCTCCTTACCACAGTTGTTGCATCTGCGGTAGCCCTCCACACGCGGACAAGCGTACCTCGGGTGGGGTCCTCCACATGTATAACACTGCACTCGACCCTGCTGAGGAGGAAGACCCCTAGACCCCTGAGACTGATGGTGGGGCCTATCGTACGGTCTCCTCCGCTCCTCATGCCTGGGCTTGGACCCAGATGGTCCACCGATCCTCTGAGGCGGCTGCGGCTGCTGTGGGCGCTGGCCTTCCACCTCGCGCTTCATCTTCTCCATCACCCTGGCCTTCTCTACCAGAGCGGCAAAGTCCTAGATGGACAAGGGAGCTACCATCAAACGGATGTCACCGCGGAGCCCATTCTCGAACTTCCTGCATCGCCACTCCTCATCGAGTGGTAGGGTGTAGAAACGACTGAGGTGTTTGAACCTCTCAGCATACTCCGTCACTGTCTTCCCTCCCTAGGTCAACTGGAGGAATTCCACCTCCTTGGCGTACCGGATACTATCGGGAAAGTACTCGAAGAGGAATCTCTCCCTGAAAGCCTCCCACGTCACTGGCTCATCCCTCTCCTCCAGGATGGATCGGGTGCTGCTCCACCAATGCTCCGCCTCCCCCGTGAGCATGTACACAGAGAACGCCAACCTGTTCTCTGCAGGGCATATCTTCGCATCATAGATGCGCTCCAGGTCCTTCAGCCATTGGTCTGCGGCGTCAGGATTAGTCTTCCCGTCAAACTTCGTCGGGTGGTGTTTCAGAAAATTCTCTAGGCTCCACTCCCTGACTACAGGTCGTGGTTCCGGACCAAACACAGGGGCAGCCGCCCTGTTCTCCTCCAACTGGCGGAGGGCCTCCATGTGCTGCCGATGGGCATCCTCAGCAGCTACCTTCGCAGCCTCCATCTGCTGCATCACAGCCTGCTGCTGCTCAAGCGACGCCGCCTGTCGCTGCATGGACGCCTCATGTTGCTGCATCATCGCAGCACTCTGTTGTGCCAAAGCTGCTACCATCGCCTCTATGGCTCTGGCGATATCTGGTGCGTCCCCCTGGGATGATTGAGAAGCTCGGTGAGGAGGTGCCATAGTCCACTGGCACATAGAAAATCACTTGGTTAGGCTTAATAAAGGCATGAATTTTAACTAAACACTCAGAGACACACAGAGAAAGCTAAGCGGACAACCCAAGTCCATAGATCTAAGGAATGACCGCTCTGATACCATAAATGTAACGCCCCATTTAATTTAATACATAAAATTAAAGGAAAGGTCACACAGAGATAATCAACAATGCAGTCCTGGGGTTCATAACGTCACCCCTACAAAACCAGGCACACCACGATGCCAACAAAAGCATGATAACAGTTTAACTAAGAGTTTATAATCCACAGACAACGAGTACAGGGGCCATAGCCCTAAAGAAGCCATGAAGAAGAGAAGTGTAAGATCCAGCCCAGACGGCTAAGCGGGGAATCACCATTCTCTTGTTGACCACGAGAACTTCGCCCATCTGCTCCCATCAACCAAGTCGATGATCATCGCAGGAAAGAACAGCCACATACATCACAACCATGCAACAAAACGAGCAAGCTAGAGCCAACAACATATTAATCATGCAGTCAAATATATTTTCATCATCCCATATCCATATAATCAACCAAACATGTTATGACTCTCATTCAATACACTACGACTCGACTCGACTCATCCGGATACGTATAACTCAGTCGGATTCAGCGGATGCTTGCACTTGTGGTGGATATCCCTGCTCGACTCTGAGCTGCTCATCTCCGAGCTATGTGTTACAAGTGTTACGATAAATCAAATCTCCCTCACCACAAGGTTAGCCCTAAATGAATTACAGGCCTCCTGCTACTCTCACCACAGGAGTCAGTCTGCTCTAAGTGAGACTAACTGGCCCCTTAGAGTGTCAGGATGCAGTCCTTACCTTGAATCCTTACCTAGTTATACAGATGGGGCACCACCATGGGCACCCACTAACAGGGGCCATGGAATTACGTCCCGACCACTGAAGCGCGACCCCAGAGGTCCCACCTAGAGACCCCAAGGAAATTTATGCGCTGACACGGACCAACAATCATAGCTCAGACATAAATGAATGTAAAATCATATTTACATTTCCATCCCAACCCCTGAGATTTCTTTCTCATACGCATCATATTTCGAATCCATATCTCTGATCATCACCACCCCATGAATCTAGGGCCTCATCTCATATTAATCACGTGTTCCTTTAGTTCCAGACCACTCATTCATTTCACATGCCAATATCAAACCCCACCCATCATACGCAATTCATGAATCATGCCAAACACACCTCATGCTCCATCATATACATGTCATTCATCATACAATCATACTTAGCCAAAACAGATCATTCAGGAACAACAGACATTCAAATACAGTACGATCTCGCCCAGTTTCTCGCTCAGGCTGAGGGGTCTCGCTCAGGCGAGACGTGCTCGCTCAGGCGAGCCTCCCCCTCGCCTAGGCGAGAGCACAAAAGTAAGGGCATGAGCAACGCGGGATCTCGCTTAAGCGAGATCCCTCTCGCCTAGGCGAGTTGCCTGCTCGCTCAAAAGTTGAGCGAGTCGCCTGGGCGACCTTTCGTGCAAAAACCTAGGCGAGCTCCCTGTTTCATCTCGCCTAGGCGAGATGGACTCGCTTGGGCGAGATTAACAGGTCTCGCCACTGTTCTTCACTGCAACAGCCATGAAAATTGAACCAAACCAGCATACAAAGCATTCTCATACACCAAATCGAAGGATTAAATCATACAAGCAGAAATGAACGCCATTACAGACCAAAACTACTGGAAAACAAGAGCTCTAACTTCCCGTACCTGGGATTCAAGCTAGCAAAACGCTCCGACCCGCACAACGAAGGTAGAACTGCCCCTAGGGCGGTTAGCAGCTGAAGTGAATAGGAACTGAGTTTGAGCTCGAAGGAAGGGGACCTTAGGGCAAACCCTAGCAGAGCTTTTCGTGAGAGCAAGGGGAAAAGGGTTGACGACTGCTGCGTTTCTGTGAGAGTGAAAGTGAGGGTTAGGGCATCCAGAAAGGGGTTTTATCAATTGGGCCAACCCTAGGCCCAAACATAAGAGGGCAGCCCTTAACTTTAGGGCAGAAAGTTAAAAGATTTTAAATGGGCCTTACAAGGTGTGTGTGGGAGTGGTGATGGAAAAGAATTAGAGAAGTATAGAGAATTTTTTGTTGCCCTCCTTGTATTACAAAGTGCGTATTTATACTCACACCTTGCAATATCAAAGCAATCTCAGTCTTAATTGTAATGAACAATATAAGGAAGGAGTTGGTCATGATAGCAACATATTATGGGAATCAAATCGCAGCAAATCAGAACCCAAAATCAATCAAGATCAATAATATTGATTCTAACCGTCAACAAATGAGATAACAAAATCAATTCCAATTAGTAATATTGATTCTTACCATTTGAAGAGATATTGATTCTAATCATTACAATCATATCACTAATTTATCTTTCAAAAACAAAGGGTATAAAATATTTGAATTGTTGGGCTCATGAAAAGGAGTGTGATAATTAATAACAAATTGGGCTCTTCCTTTTTTTCTTTTTTTATTCAACTCTTTTTTTTTTCTTTTTGCTAAAAGTTTGAAAATCTTTGAAGAAAAATTATTTCACCTTTTTTATTTACCATTAACATTATTTATTTATTTATTTTGAAAATAAATTTATTCAGCCAGAAGAAATTGGGTGTTGATAGTATGTATTAGGTTTGATACGTTTCATCTTTCATACTTGAATGCCATGAACATGAAGGAGCATGATATAGTTGTGTATTTACTGTGTTTGCCTCATGATTCAAATGTGTCGCATGGCTTGTTGTTTCATTTTAGCACAACCAAAAACCACCCTCATCCCTAACTGAATCCTCACAATGAACATCATCATCAACCTTTATGTCCCATTTTCTTTAACCTCCACCATTCCTTCTTAATACTCGGAGCCAATATCGCATGTGTTGGTTGGTCACCATCTTTACCCTTGAAGTATACAACAAAGATCAATATCATTCTCCTACTCACCTCTATTACTACCTATGTCCTCCACCTACATCCAGAAAATAAAACAGATGCGCACGCCCACTGTTTCCAACCTTCACAATCACATGGAACCTCCATTGGCATCATCATCTCTACTTCCCATCATTCACCAAGTCTTCCTTCTTCCATTACTCAAGTAACTCGTCCATCATCAACACACAAAAAACCCACTCTCCTTTCTATTCTCGTTCAAATGTGTCATGTAATCTCTATATAAAACAAAAAATAGAAATAACAAAGATATAGACCAAAACCCACTTTACCTACCACCGATTTTGGACAAGGTTTTTAAACTTTCATTATCCACACCATTAACCCTTCATCAACACCATTATCATACATAAAACAAAAAGTCAACACAAAAGAGAAATAGGGTAATGAGGAGAGATAATCGTCGGCGACATTTGGGTTTCAAAACGAGTAGAGCAACAATGACTCTGATAGAGGTCTTGGTCGCGGTGGTCTGAGCGGTGGATTGCGTAAGCGGAGATAGACGTCATTGATGACGGTGTGGCAGGTGGCGCTATAGTGATTCGTCGATGATGGATGAGTGACCGATTTGGGGTCTCTAAAGAAGAAAAAAATAAGGAAGAAGAAGATTGGTCGAGACTCTAATCGCGGACTTGCGTTGGAGGATTGGTGATGACACACCCCTAGCCAAGGGTCCTATCACAAGGAGCTTGGACAAATAAATTCAAAAAGAGTTAGCAGCCTCTCAACAAGGTGAAGCTAATGTCCCCTTCTCTTGGCCATCATAAAGAAATTTTAGACCTTGTATTAAGGGTCTTGTAGTGTAGGATTTCTTTTGAAGGCCTTGTATTAAGGGCCAAGTAATGCAGGGTTTTAAAAACAATATTGCTTAAGTAGGGAGCATCATATTCGCCTACTTAAGCAACTCTTTGATGTTTAATTGTGTTAATCAAGTTAGCTTTATGAAGGGTGTCCCACAAATGCCACATGGAAAGCCTTTAATAGAGAGTTCTCTTACAAAAGTGGTGATCATGTGTCATTGTCCTATTGAAAAGGTTTTTCATAAAGTAGCTTTCCACATGACACTCCATGATTGGTTCAGTTTTGTGAGAGTGAGGAGTGCCACATGTGAAGTTCCCTTCACTAAGATAACATTTTTAGGGTTTTGGTGTATGTTAGCACTATAGGGTTTTGGACTATTGTAGAGACACCTTACTTTATAAATAGAGGTGTCTCCCCCATGTATTTTTCACTTTGAGATTCTTAATGTTATGCTACCAAATTTAATTTTTTGCCATAAACTTGTCTCTTAGTGACTTGTTAGAACATCCCATAACCTCTCTTAGAGCACCACAAACAACCTCCATCCCACCATTAAAACACCAAAACCAAGAGTTATTTCCGCTCATACATCAAACTTCCATGAGTTCATCATCATCATCACCATAGCACCATTTCTTGCTTTGGCCCAACCTAGTTTGAGGAGGAGGCTATCAACTAGATGTTGTTCGAATGACGTCTCTATATGAAGGAAAAAAGACAATGGCGAGACCCTAAGGCTAGTTTTGATACGCACACGTAAATGGAGTGGAATGGGGAAACCTTGAAAGTTTTTTCAGTGCTTTGACGAGAATGAAGGTAGAAATTGGTGTCACCGACGACCACGGTTGGGCGAGAAATGGGTAGCCATGAGTGGAATGGGTGATGCTACCATGGTCTTCGCACAATGGAGATGAAATTGAAAAACCTAATTTTTTTTTTCTTATTTTAAAAAGAGAGAAAGTTGGACAAGTATTTACTTCGTGCACCCTCTATTTTACTCGTGTAACCTTTGTGCTCAATTTCTGTAAGACCCAAGAAATTTAATTAATTAATTAATAAATGAGGGTTGTGGGAGCCTTTATGGTATTTAATTTTAACTTTTATGATGTGGAAAAGTACTAGCTGAAGTGGTTGAGAGTACTTGGTTGTGTTGAGAGGACTTGGATTCGAGTCCTATGTATGCCAAATTGTGTTATATTTTAATTGTGTATTAGTTTGATAATATGATTGATCATGAGGAGTGATAATATAATCCTAGATTTATAGGAATTATCACGAAACATGAATTGGTTGATTGGTTGTGCATTGACTTGACATTTGCATAGTTATGTGTTTGAACCTTGGTAGACATGAATTAAGCTTCTTTTTGCTAAAATCATTTTTGGCATGAATGTGAAAGGCCAGAAACCCTAGCTAAGGGGCAACAAAGAGGGTTGGAAAAGAATCAATAATGTTCTTTAATAGCAATTATGACTACCATTAAAGTGATTTTCGTTTTCTTGCCATTAACCACAATTAAGGCTTAGTTAATTAGCCAATTGAGGAAGAAAAATAAGCTTTTGAGACTGCCAAGAGTTAGTGTTGTAAGGAAAGTGTGTTCTGGGTTAATTAGAGAAGCTAGCAAGGACTGAGAGCAAAGTTGGAAAGCAAACAAGGGCTAGAATTATTGTGGTGCACAAGGACTTATGAAATTCCAAGACTTAAGCAAGGAATTCAGGTTAGGGGAGTTGGACCTCGTTAATTTTATGTTTTGGATTAACTCCATGATGTATAACATCATTATGTATGATTCTTCTCTACCATCGCTTGAATTTCATGTTTCTGGAAATTTTCTAGAAATCGCCTGGCGGCCCTTCAAAGCTGTCAGGCGACTCATGCCAGTATGAGTGCAGTTCTGGATTCCTGCGAGGGACCGCCTGGCGGCATGAACTAGCCGCCAGGCGACACAACCTTTCTCATCATGTTTTTGTGGGTTTTGGTATGATCTGCTTGGCGGTGAAGAACACCTGTCAGGCGACGCGAACGAGTTTTGGCTCGACTTGGGTTTTCTACGTATTCTGGGTTATTTTGGTAGGGAAAAATGCATTCGTGCATAATGATGAGTTGAGGAAAAAGAATAACCAAAGATTTACGTTGTAAATTGACTTAATGGGATGAATTCGAGATTCAATGTGTATTAGGGTTTTGTTAAGTTGGGGGAGTAATGTTGGGTAGCCTGATTTGTACTGCAAATGATTAAAATTCTTCTGTATTATTAATTGGTAGTTATCTAACTAAGTAATGGAACGTGTTAAGTAAGGATTGTGAGGAAAATTGATAGGTTAGTATGAATGGTTGGAGACGAGAACTCGCACAGGTGCAGAATCAGTTCTGGAATTTCCAGAAAATGATGCACCGCCTGGCAGCTCACAGCTTGCCGCTAGGCGATAACTAGTGGCAACAACTTTGATGTCTAGTTTGGGGAGGCTCGAGTTGAGGAGTCCCTAAGGGGTTCAAGCGGAATTGGACATGGGGAAAATAAGGTAAAATGAACTGGTAGTACTTGTATGCCTTAAGGTTTGGGGAGAAATAACAATCTTACTGATACAACTTGAAGATAAGTATGAGTTAGTGTGAATTATCAATAGGGGTAGGCTATGTTGTGTACTTTCAGAAACTTAATTGTTCGTTGTTGTGAGTTAGGATGGTGATTTGAATTGTTGAGATACATTTAGGTCATTAAAAAGGGGAATTGGAGATATGGCTACTGTTTGGCATAAAACTTGGGGTTGAGGGTTATCACTAATGAATTGGAACCTGTTTTTAGAGATTAGTGGTGTGAAATTGGGTGGTGGCCAAATTCAAGAATGGTTGATGTCTAAATTGTGAAGATATATATGTAGGCACATATATGTTATCCTAGATAAAGGTTTATGCATAATGGATGATTGAGTCCTGTGGTGATGCCTACAAAGGGACATTGAATAATTCTGGATGTGTGTTGTTGAGACCGAGAGGTGCTGGAACCTTGTTGGGGTGTGAAAAACTAGTACTATATGAGTTACTAGTGTAGCGCTTATTGGTGAGGTCTGAACCACCAGGCGATAGCTAATATTGTAGTGGCACAGGGAGCGCGTGGCGCCTAGCAGGTATGATGCTTCTGCCTAGCGGCCTGCAATTCATTTTTGCCTAGTGGCTCTGGAGCAGCGCCAAGTAATAATGCAGCGACAGGATTTTTGTATGCTTTGGATGTGCGTGGTCTACAAAGCTTTAGGTGATACCTTAAAGATCGACTTGCTAGAGTATTCCTTAAATTGTGGCTCGGAACGGTATCCCTTGAGTTGTGGCTCAGAATAGAGGGTAAACAAGTGGCATTCCTTGAGTTATGGCTCAGAATGGCATCCCTTGAGTTGTTGCTCGAGATGGCGGAGAAACACGAGCATTCCTTGAGTTATGGCTCAGATTGGCAAGTGTTGCCGGTGTGAGTATGCGTGTTATGGCTCGTACGAAAGGTCTCCACTCGATTAAGCAATCACAAGTTGTGGCTAGTGATGTATTAATCTTGTGTCGAGAGTACAAACTTTGGTTCGTATTGGGAACTCCACCTGGTGTTACGGAGTGCGGTCCGTAGCAGTTTTCCCGCACGTGTTCTACAAGTTGTGGCTTGTAGGTGTGGCAGCAAGAGCATCTTGAGGTATTCATCTAAAGATGTAGAACATCGATAACGAGGTGGTGGCCATATGGTATGGAATTAAAGGATGGAGTTCCTTTTATGTGTGTATGCATATATTTGGATATTAAATATATATATATATGTATGTTTATATGTTAGCTCACCCTATTTACTTGTGTTTAGCGATGATCATGTAATACTTTACACAGGAGTAGATGATGTTGCAAGTTGTTCTAGTGATGCTTAGAGTCGAAGCGGAGCTAGCTTGGGGAGTCATTTTACAGAATTTTACTTCTTTATGAATTTTAAAGACTTTATAAACATTGATGTTCTCAAACTCGAAATTTGTATTTGATGTTTATACTTTTGGTGGATTTTGAATAATGCACCCCTATAATTGTTAACCCCACACCCCATGTGTTTTGTTTTTCTCTTTTTGGCTTGTGTTTTATTCACTGCACACCACTCGTTGCACCCCTGTTTTACTGTCCACACCCTCATGTTATTATTTGTTTGTGTTGACTATTTTACTTCTTACACTCCACTTGTTTGTTTATACATATTCTCTACTTATTTTTGTTGGTTTTTTTTTTGTTTTATTAACTTCGTGCACCTCAACATGTAATAATCTTGCACCTGATATTATTATTTGTTTGTTTCTGGGCTTGTTTGTTGTGTTTACTTGTTGCACTTCCATGTTCCCTACACATTGCCTGTTAATTCCTTACTACACCATGCTTTTTATTATTGTAACTATGTTGGTTTTATTTTTTCTATTTGGCCTATTTTAACTTTTTGACCTTTATTTAAGGTTTTAAATAAATGTTTTAAACTCTTTATATCCATCATTTGTTTTTTAACACCTCAATATCTCACATGCTCCCCATTTTTCTAAATAATGGCATATCTTGGACAAAAAATTTAGGAGTGCCAACTTATATTTTTATATATAAACTATTTTTTTAGTTAAAATAATTATTTCATATATTCAAACAATTTTCATACTTTGATTCACATTTTTCATTTTATAATTTTTCTAAATTCATTGAATTTTTATGTAACATGGATATTCTAATTTCTATTCCAAAGTTTATTCAACTAAATCATTATGTTCAGCGAATTCATAATGCAGGCCAAGATACATCCATTAAATTTTACAAATTTTACCATATACAGCGGAAACACAAAAGCCCTAAATTCTATAATTTAGAATTTGGGGAAAATATAATCAGAGTTCATGCTAATTTCATAAAAAAAATCCCTAAAATTATAATTAAGGTTCATACTAATTTGGGGAAAAACTTAATTTGAGAGAAGCATTATATTGAAATGGGAGAATAATAAATCTAACCTACATAAATCATAATAGGATATTGTGAGAATATGTTCTTCAATCTCTTTGATCTCTTATCTCTCTTTCCCAATCTATCTTTTTGTTTTTTCTTTTACTCTCACACTCTCTCAATGGCTAGTTGTGAAGAAATCCAGAAAGAGAATCCTAATTCCAGTATTAACCAATGTCCATCAAGTTTATTTTTATTTTATTTTTAAGGTTTAATTAGTCAGATTGTACTCACTTTTGTTCAGATGTGTCAGTTTGGTACCCGCTTTTAAAAAGTTGTCAATTGAGTCCTAACTTTTGAAAAAATGTCTTAATTAGGTCCTTTTAAGAAAAAAGTTATTAACGTCGTGTTAACTGTATTGATATTTAAAGACTTACAAAATTAAATATTTATATTTATATTAAAATTTAGAGGTAAAAGTCATGAATAAAGTTAACAGGGTTAATAAGTTTTTTACTGAAATGAACCAAATTGAGACACTTTTTTCAAAAATTGATACTCGATTGACATATTTCTAAAAGCGATTACCAAACTGACACATATGAACAAAAGTGGACCATCTAACTAATTAAACTTATTTTTAAATAATAAATAATATATATATATATATATATATATATAAAACTTAATACAATAAAAAAATAAAATAAAAATAAAAAATACTTCCTTATGACATAACTGACTCTCGAGCTTAAAATCTGGTTTTTGGAGACCACATTTTTTATTTTATGCCAAAATTGTATTTTATTGTAAAATACTTCGTATGTGGGACCTTAGGTCTAAAAGAGGTGTCTTGAAAAGGAGACAATCCTAAGCCTTCATATGTGGCACCTTTGACCTTTTAGAAGAAAAGGTTCAACTTGCTCTCTAAGGTTTCCAAAAGAAACTCCCTTCTAGCATGTGTGGTCCCAAGTGCAAACCTCTCCCTTACTCCAAGTAGTGTTATCCTCCTCCAAGTTGGGTCTAGCTTATTCCTACAAAACAAACAACCAAAGATTCAACATGTCAACTTAAGCCAAGTCAACATAAATCAACTTTAGGAAAGTAAACATAAAACTAAATCCAAAAAAGGTGAAGAAACTCCCCTTCTAAACATGTTTATTCTACCTAAGTATGTGCCATGTGCCTCCATCCTTGGTAGGGATTAAGGGGTCATCATTCTCCCCTTCTTGGAAAAAATTTGACCTCAAATTCATGAAGCTCCTATTGATGAAGTTTAACTTCATTTGATGAAGTCATTTTTCCTTCCTTCTATGAGGTTTTTCGCAATTTTTACTAAGGATATAACCCCCAGCTTTGGAAAAGACATCCTTCCTCTCTTGATTATGCTTTAGTTATTCCCTTTTGACTTGGGAAGAGGATGAAGAATGGTAGTGTACATCTTGCTTTGGGATGCTCTTTTTGTAGACAAGTAACACCTTTGTGGAAACTCGCCCATTTTTCTTTTTCTTCATTTTCTCTTTTCGTTTTCATTACATTTCTATCCTTTTTTACCTCTTGAGGTGATAAATATATTAAAGTGATCTTTTTCCCATGTGTGTAAAAAACATATTGGTTGGTATGGCCATCATGTAAAGTGTGTATACCAAATTGACATGACCTACCTAGTAAGATATGTGTGGAATCCATTGGAACAACATCACATAGGACCTTATCTTTGTAGCCTCCTATGGAGAAGTTAATTAGGACTTGTTTATTGACATTTATTTCTCCCTCCTTACTTATCCAAGCTTGTAGGGCTTAGCATGACGAATGGTTTCTGAGCTAAGTTTTTCCACCAATCTTATGCTAGCCATATTTGCACTACTTCCTCCACTAATAATTAGATAACAAACCATTTTGCTAATAAGGTATCTTAGTTGAAAAATGTTTTCTCTTTGAGTGGACTCAAGTTCCTTTTGAACTTGTCTTATTATGTGCCTCACTACCATATGGTCTCTCTCACAAGTTTTAGTTTCACTAGAGGAAGAAGATTCTTGGGGGAGATGAATGTTCACTCTCTACATAATTACTCTTCTTTAAGGTGATGGTTCTCTTGGTTGGACAATTCAAAGCAATGTGCCAATACCCTAAACACTTAAAACATTTAATGGAACTTGACCTTTAAGAAGTGTAATGGTAAGTGTGATCACTTTGTGACTTATTTTTAGTTGGTGGTTCTTGGTGAGACTTAGAAAAACGTTGATCACACATTCTTGCAACTCTGACCTTCACCTACTATTTAGTCCATAGCTTTCTCCACAAAACTCCAAATGCGTTGATTCTTTTTTTTTTTTTTGGAAAGTAGACTCAAAGGGCTTTGATTTAAATATAAGCACATATTTTTTGGACCTATGAGCTAGATGTTGTTTAAATTTGAAAATCATATGTATTTGCTGTCAGCACTATTTTGTGTGTAAGGGAGGTTGATTTGGACCATTCCAAGATAGCCACAACAGAACAAGGTTAGGAAAAAAACAAACACAAACATAACAACCTAAGTTATAATTACCAAATGATAAAGACCCATTTTAGTGTTTAGCATTATATGGTGTTATGGTGTTTAAGAAAGCTTTATGAAGATTCCTACTCGACATTAAGGTAATAATGTTATCTAGACATAAAATTTTGTTTCCTTGAAACACCATAGGTCAAGATACCAACCCACAACTTCTTCAAATCATCAATTAAGGGCTCCAAGTAAACATCAATAGAGGCCTTTGTATTGGATGGTCCTGGTATAAGACAACTCAAAAACATATAAGGTTTTGACATGCACATTTCAGGAGGAAGATTGTATGGAGTAACAATCACTGGCCAACAAGAATATGGTGAAGATGAAGCCTGAATGTAAAGGTTAAATCCATCTGAACATAGACCCAATCGCACATTACGTGGATCAGACGCAGAGGTAGGATGTTTACGATCAAAGTGCTTCCATGCTTCACCATTAGATGGGTGGCGTAGCATTCCTTGACTTTGGTTGTCATGATGTCAAGTCATATGTGGCGTGGTTTCCATAGAAGCAAACATTCTTTGTAATCTTGGGATTATAGGCAAATAGAACATTGACTTAACTATAATTAGTTTTTTCGCCTTGATCCCTGATGAATTGGGTGATATCTTGGTTTGTGACAAAATTTACATTCAAGCAATGTTGCATCTTTTTATCCACTATCATTGTCATAAAATACAACCACTCACACAATAATCAATCTTCTTAGCCTCCAAACCCAACTTCGATACTAACCTCTTAGCGCCATAATAACTCTTTGGCAAGGTCATACTTGGTGGTGTGAGATCTAACAAAAATTTGGTAAAAGCATCTAAGCATTGGTTGGGAATATTCCAATTAGACTTATAAGATAGAGGTCTAACACATACTAACAGTTTAGAGTCTTTCGCCCCTTCAAATAAAGGTTGATTTTCCTCCGCCAAAAAATTATAAAACCTTTATGTGGATTCATTAGGACACTTTTCTAAGTTAGTGTCGTTGGCTTGTTGGGTTGATTGAAATTAACACAAAGCGTTATTGACCATCTCTTCCATGTCACACAATTGCTCCATTTCTACAATATGTACACCATCTCTAGGGACATAATTATCACCTTCATGTAAATATATAACTAGCATATCTTCACCGTGTAATGTCCAAATCCAATAATTTGGTATGAACCCTTTTTTTATAAAGGTGCACTTGACAACCTCATATGTCAAAATCCTTGTACAGTCACACTTAATGTAAGGGCATCTAATCCCACCTTCAAGTTCAAAATATCTAGATTGTGTTACTACTTGGACAAACTCTTCAACGCCTAAGACAAAAGACTTTTTCAACCCCCTTCTACCACTATAACAACGATCATACATCCAAGCACGATCGAAAGGAAGTTCGCCCATGTTCTATAAAACAATAAAGGCCTTAAATTAGATTATTAAAGGGAGAATTGGAATTAAGTGGAGCAATGTGGGGATATATCTCACTTATTGTGTAAGATATCCAAATAGAAAACAAACATCATTGTCCTAATTGGAATGCAAGTCCCATGACTATGCAAACCAAAAGTAGTAATTGGAATTACCTAGTTATAGGAATTCCAATGTAATTACCTAATGATAGTAAAATGGATCCTAGATGGATCCAAAATCATATTCAAAGCATAAACATATTCATACCATAAACATATTCAAACCATAAAACAAATTAAAAGCATAAACAGATAAAAAAAACCAGCAATCAAAGAGTCAAATAAGTCACTCACCTTTACTTTGAAGCTTCAACGAAGAACACTCACCACAAATCAACAACCCTACTCACAAACACCTACATTGGCACAAATCATAACCAATAAAACCAAAAAATTAGTTTCACCAATTAAAACCAAACAATTAGTTCCAAAAATTAAAACCAAACAATTATCTCCAACAATTAAAACCAAAGAAATTCAGCAAGGGTTCAGATTTCAACCACTCTAGAAGTCACTTTTGATGGAGAGTTGACCCAAAGGTTGACTTTTTAAATAAAAAGCTCCAAATCAAGGTTTCATCATCCTAGCATCTTGGTTTAGTGATTTGAAACATGTTTGGGCCATCAATTATCTCATTCCAAGTATTTTACAAGTTTTGAGTGTGATATGCTCATTTTAGGTTTTCTAGACTACCTAGAATTAGGATTTTTGTTGTACACTAGTTCTTTTGGAAACATCATTATTTTAGTAATTGATTAGCATCATATTAACCATGTCTAGATGGTAGAATAATGCATTTGCACACTGCTACACGTTTTGACCCTTGATTAGAGTAGATTTTGTATTTTAGCCAACTTTAGCTTGTGTTTTAGGATGTAGCACGTCACATTTTGAGTTTTTAGTACATTTTAAATTTTGAGTAATTTCTTAGCTTTATGTTACCATTTTAAACTTGGTCATACAGTTTCTTTATACTTACTTTTGCTTTTTAGTTCAATTTAGATTTTTTTGGGTTTCTAGAGAAGTAGTTTAGAGAATATCTTGGTTCTAGGGAGTGGAATTTTGTTTAAAGTTTCAGTTTTGGGGAGTAAGTAGATTTTTAGAGTGTAGGTGTCTCTTACAACTTGTCTAAGTAGTTTTGTTATACCTTTTAGTTGCTTATTATAGACTTGCATGAGGATAGTTGTCTTAATTCTAGTTTAGACTACCAATTTTATTTAACTTGGCTCCAATTTTATTTAAGTCCCTTGATTTGCCTTAATTTAGACTTTAATTGTGTTTTTTAATGAAGCTTAGATGATTTTTAAAGAGAGGTGAAGCTAGGAGAAAGGGGTCCAGAGTTACAAAGAAGATATCAAGCCAAAAGCAATTTGTCATTATCATTAATCCTATGTGGCAGCTAGCTTTCAATCCTAGGTTTCTTTCTTTACCCATTTTATATCACCTTTAACATGTTTCAATTCATAGTTTTAGAATATAAAGCTTAAATCATCAAAACCCCAAAAAGTAGTTAATTTTGTTAAATTTCCCAGCACTTGTTCATTCTTTGAGTTTCAATATGAATTATTTCTATTTTTCTTGATTGTGATAGTAATTTGATGATTCAAACATGTTTGTTCAGGGTTTACATTGATGTGGTCTCAAGTTGTAACAATTTTTAGTCACTGTACAAAATTTGACCCATTAAGTGTGGTTTTGTTGTCACATTAATAGTTAATTTTGTTGTCAATTATGGTTTAATTAGTGGTTTTACATTTTCTACATATTTGATTTTGTTTCTGCAATGTATCCATACCCTTAGGCATATCAATAAGTTAGTTTAATGATTAGCATTGAATCAGAACCTTAAAATTGCATGATTATATGTCTTTGCTGTCAATGAGTAGTTCAACTACATCAAACTACAGCATATGTGAGTTCAGCTTGCTTGATTTTGTAATTATTAGTAAAAGCCACAAATGTTTTCTCAAACCAAACAAGCTCATGGCTCCCATCATTCTTTGTGTAATATGAAGTGGTGCATTGCAAGTAAACCAGGGGTTTACATTCAACAAGTACTTGGAGGGTTGATGAAGGAAAAAGAAAGAAGAAATCAGGGCTGAACAATAAATTCTGCAGCAGTTTTGGTAAAAACTAGTATGGTTGACTTTTGGGTTGACTTTTTGGAATTTAGCTTTTATACTTGATTCAACATTGGGAATATATGTGGGAAGTCCAATTACATTAGTTGGAAGCAAGAGAACTCTGGAAGAGGGATATAGGGTGGAGTCTTGGACCAATTTCATGCTACCCTTTCTACCTAAGTTTAGCATAGTAAGGTAGATTTTAGCAAATTGTTGCTAGGATTTGGGAGGCTTTTAGATATGCATTTGGTAAATTGTTAAGTAGCTTTGACGCATAAGAAGTTGCCTGAATCATGTCAGCTGGATCAGAGTGCATTGCAGCCTATTTAGAATGTGTTTTAACTTAGTTTTGGTTAACTTGGAGAGAATTTTAAGTAAGTTTTACTTAGCAGTTCAGTTAGCTAACTAGTGGTATTGTATAATTATATAAATAAAATATGAACTAAGTGAAAAACACAATTTTTATAGATCCTAAAACAGTTCCAATTTTAGTTTCTTTCTCACGGGGTTTCTCTCTCCCTTCTTAGACTTGACGCTGGAGAACATAAGTGACTTAGGTTCATACTCTTCAATTCTTGGAAGAGAATAAGGGAGATGCGTGACTACCTCACTGCACCATGACTATGAATGGGAGAGAATTAACACATAATCCAGTCAATGCAATAAAAAATAATCTTACCAAATACCATCATTCTATCCAAATGCATATAACAATTCAGACAATTTCAATTTGGACTAAGCATCAATCAACAATAATCAAACCAAAAACAAAACCAATCCAAATGCATATAACAATTCAGACAATTTCAATTTGGACTAAGCATCAATGAGCGCTAATCAAACCAAAAACAGAACCAATCAGCAATCAAATCAAAAACAGAACCAATCTGAATTTAAAATATAGAGAGAAAGGGATAAATGGTCACACCTTACAATGGCTCTAATATCTCGCAAACACACCACAAGATTAGTGCTCTTGGACCAATGGATGTGGGAAGACCGAACACAATCCCTTACAAATCAAAGAACTATGTGAGAACAAGTAACAACGATCAAAATTGCAAGAACCGGAATGAATTAAACTCACCAAAACGACGGTGAGGGTCGAAGAACGCGGCAATCCAGATCCACAATGGCAGCAGAGAGGCGACGGTAGCAGAGAGGTGACGACAACGGCAATCCAGACCCATGATCAGCAGCGCAGGATTTTGATTCGCGTTTTGGGGGAAGAAAGTGAATTTGGGGGAAGGGGAAAGTGAAATGTGATTTCATATGAGCGCGAACTTTATCGAAGGATATCATCCGTTGGTAAGTACGCCACTATCGTCGGTGCATAAGTGACCTATTTCACATGAACATTACCGACGAATTAATTTGTCGTTAACTAAGAAGACAACTTCATACAGACATTACTGACGGATTAATCCACCAGTAATGACAACCATGGATATCCGTCGGTAAAGGTCACTTACCGACGGATATATATCTATCGGTATATATCCGTCGATAAATACAATATTTCTAGTAATGTATAAGTGTGGAAAAGGGCCTCCTTCCAAAAATACAAAGCTAAGGATAAAGGTGCAATAACACAAAACTAAGCTTCTAGAAACTAAGTCTAAAGGAGGTATCTCGAAAAGGAGACAACCTTAGCTTGGTCTCCAAGCCTTCATATGTGGTACCCATGACCTTCTAGAAGTAAAGGTCAAACTTGCTCTCCAAAATCTCGAAAAGAGACTCTTAACATATGTGGTCCCAAGTGCAAACCTCTTCCTTACTTTAAGTAGTGTTATCCTCCTCTAAGTTGGTTCTATCTTATTCCTACAAAACAAACAACCAAAGAGTCAACATGTCAACTAAGGTCAACATGTCAACCAAAGTCAAGTTAACATAAGTCAACTTTAGGATAGTCCACATAAAACTAAATCAAAAGAAGGTGAAGAAACCCTCCTTCTAAACATGTTTATTCTCACTAAGCATATGACATGTGCCTCCATCGTTGGTAAGGGTTAGGGACTCATCACTCAGCAAGATTAATAGTAGTAAAAATATGAAAAACTAGGTATAGAATTAATTCCCTTGTGTAGAAAATACACATAGGGTAATATATTTATTGATGAGATGCCTCTAACCAAGGGACCTATAACAAGAGTCATGGCTAAGAGAATACAAGAGGAATGTGCCTCAAATGTGCATGCAAGGCCCAAGATGAACTTTACATGGGCCAAGGAAGGTGTGAAGACCTAGCCTAGAACTTTTTACTTGTAAATACTATATTAGGACTTCATTTTGGGCTTTGTATTTTGGACTTAGTAGAATAGGGTTTTCTTTGGGCCATGTATTGTACCTCTAGTAGAAATTGGGCTTTAGAAAGTAATTTGGACCAAAAAGGGAATTGGGCCTTGAAATGGGCTTGATTTGGAGAGCATAAGCTAGAGAGGTCTAGAAGCTTCATGCTTGCGCTCCAAGGCTCTCAAATGAGCATCCCTAACCATGGCAAGTGTGACTTGCTTAGATGGTAAGTCACACCTCCCACATGCTCCATTTTGGCTCCAAAATTCAACTTTCTAGACTCTTTTCTCCCTCCACTTTTTGGAGCCTCCTTGGTCTCCTTTTAGCATACAAATGGAAGGCTTAGGACACGTATTTTTCAGCTTGAATTTTAGTAGAGGATTGTTGCCCAAATGTGTGCATATCTTCTCTCCCTTGAGCTCACTTTGGAATAGCCTCCTTACTAGTCTACTCTAGCTTCCATCCTTGAGAATTGGCCTCACCTTTCTTAAGAAACCTTCACCTACACCAAACCACACAACTTCAAGCCTTTTTCCTTCATGTTTTCGCGTTCAACCTCATTCACGGAGCTCTCCATCTTCATGCAAGCTTCCATGGAGCCTAGAAGAAGCCATCATTTATAATGATGAATAATAAAGGAAAATACGGGCTAAGTCCAAATACACACAATATTGTAATTAACATAAGATATTGTAATCAAGTTGGTGCATATAAATTATATGTACCAAGCTTGTTACAAATATAATTAATTTTAGGTCCACATAAAGTCTTAGTAAAAATATTTGTGAGCTAATCACTTAAGTTAACAAATCGAGTCTTGATGTCTCCAGATACAATCTTTTCTTGAATAAAATGACAAAATCTCAATGTGTTTGGTCTTTTCATGAACGATAAGATTATAGCTAGTATGAAAAACATCTTGATTGTCACATATAAGTGTCATTTTAGTGACATCTCCAAATTGCAACTCTTTGGGTAATTGTTTAAGCCAAAAAAGTTCACAAGTGGTTGATGTCATATATCTATATTCTTCTTATGCACTAGATCTTGCCATAAAAATTTGTTTCTTGCTCTTTCAAGAAAAGAAGTTACCTTTAATGGAAACATAATACCCAAAAGTATATCTTCTATCAAAAGGAGATTCTGCCCAATCAACATCTGAACAACAAATAACTTTAGTATGGTTATCGTGACCACATCACAAACCTTTTCCAATTGATCCTTTAATGTACTTTAATATATGAATGATTACGTTCCAATTATCTGTATATAGGGAATTGAAAATTTAACTTACCATAATGACTGCAAAGGAAATGTTAAGATCAATAATATGATAGTTCAATTTTCCAACTAATCTTCTATATTTCTCAGGATCTAAGAAAGGCTCCCCTTGATTAGGTAGGAGTTTGGTATTGGAATCCATTGGTGTGTCAACAAATTTTGTGTTCATTAACCTAGTTTTCTCCAAAATATTCAATGTATACTTCCTTTGAAATATAACAATATCATTATTGGATTGCGCTACCTCAATGCCAAAGAAATATTTAAGTTTGCCAAGATCTTTATTTGAAAGTGATGACAAATGTGTTGTTTCATCTGGGAGATGCCATGGTGATCAATGTTTGTAAGAACAATATCATCAACATATATTATTAAATAGATGCCATGGTGATCATCTGCCTCACTACAAGTCATACCAAACTTTTGAAGTACACTGCTAAATTTTCCAAACCAAGCCCTAGGAGACAATTTTAGACCATATAAAGATTTGCGAAGATAACATACAAATCTAGAAGACTCTATCTGAGCAACCAAACTTGGAGATTACTCTATATAAACTTCTTCATGCGAATCTCCATTAAAAAATAGCATTTTTGACATCTAGTTGGTAAAGAGGCCATTGTTGAAGACCATCCATGACTATAAATAAGCAAACAAAATCCATCCTTGCCATTGGAGAAAACGTATCACCATAGTCTAAACCAAAAATTTGTTTGTAACATTTGGCTACAAGACGAGTTTATAACTCCCTATGACACTCCTAACTCTTCCCTAGGTTCAAGAACTAGTAAGAACATATTGCTTCAAATATTCCAACTAAGAGAAACATGGTCTTGAACACCAAGGGAGAGGTAGAGAATGAGCAGTCTTCCGGTTCATCCCCCAAAAGTACTTCTTCAGACACTTCTTCCTCTTTTTCAAGTCAGGATGAACTAAAGCTTAATGAAGGATGCTTGTTGGTGGTTAGGCGCATCTTGGGCCAAGTCCCAAAAGAAGTTGACTCTCAAAGAGAAAATATTTTTCACTCAAGATGCCTAATCAACAACAAGTTTTGCTCCCTCATAATTGATAATGGAAGTTGTGTCAATGTTCCTAGCACAAGGGTTGTGGACAAGCTTGGCTTGAAAACCATCCCTTATGCTAAGCCTTATAAGCTTTCTTGGCTTAGTGAGGAAGGAGAAATAAAAGTTGAAAAGCAAGTCCTCATCAACTTTTCCATTAGAAGTTATAAGGATGAGGTTTTGATACTTTATCTTAGTGAATCTTCCCCCTTCTTCCAAAAGTTTCAGTCTACATGTCCTTAAGACTTGTCTTTAATCTTACATGAGTTCCAAGATGTTTTCCACTTGTAACCCTTTCTAACTTTTCCAAGACATTTGAAATTGAGTGTGTTGCATCAAATGTAGATATTGGGGTTGTGCTTCTCCAAGAGGGACACCCCATAGCCTATTTTAGTGGGAAGCTTAAGCGTAGTCACATCAACTACTCCACTTATGACAAAGAGCTTTATGCTCTTATGAGAACTTTCCAAACTTGGCAACATTTTTTCCTAAGATTTTGTGATCCATAGTGATCATGAATTCCTAAAGTTTTTGAAAAGCCAAGAAAGTTGAACAAGAGACATGCAAGGTAGGTAGAGTTTCTTGAACAATTCCCCTATGTGATTAAGCACAAATAAGGGAAGGCCAACATAGTGTCGAATGCACTTTCAAGAAGGCATTCCTTTTTTTCCATGCTTGAAACCAAGTTTCTTAACTTTGATCACATTAAGAATTATATGCTAAAGATTATGACTTCTCCATTTTTAGTGAATCCGACCTAGGGTCCAACAAAGAATTTTATTTCCTCAATCAATACCTTCTCAAAAGTAAGATGCTTTGTATACCCCAAGGTTCTTTAAGAGCATCATTCATAAGAGAGGCACATGAGGGAGGTTTCATGGGACATTTTAGGGCCAACAAGACTTTGGAAGTCTTGAAAGAACACTTCTATTAGCCTCACATGAGAAAACATGTAGATAAGCATTGCAAAAATTGCATAGCATGCTTGAAAGCAAAGTCGAGAGTCCAACCTCATTGTCTTTACACTTCTTTGCCCATCCTTTCCATGCCCTGGGTTGACATTTCAATGGATTTTGTTTCCGGGCTTCCAAGGACAAAAAATGGTTGGGATTCCATCTTTGTGGTAATGGATATATTTCAAAAACTGGCTCATTTTATACCATGCCACAAAGTTGATGATGGAACTTATATTGCAAATCTCTTTTTTAAGGAAGTTGTGTCATCCTTAGAACTATTGTGAGTGATAGCGACACTAAGTTCTTAAGCCATTTTTAGAAGACATTGTGGGAGAGGCTTGGAACCAAACTTCTATTTTCTACAACTTGTCACCCTAAAGTGATGGCCAAACCAAGGTGGTTAATAGAACTTTGAGCCAAATGTTGAGATGCATGATAGTCCAAAATATTAGAGAATGAGAGGAACTTTTTCCTCACATTGAGTTTGCATACAATAGGGTGGTGCACTCCACTACTTCCCACTCTCCTTTTGAGGTTGTTTATGGGTTCAGTCCCTTAACCCTCCTAGATCTTCTTCCCCTCCTCACTCATGAGGCATGAACTTCCCAAGATGGGAAAACAAAAGCTAAGATGATCCAAGACTTGCAAGCGCAAGTCAAGGAAACCATTGAGAAAAAGGTGAGGAAACATCAAGAGGTTGGTAACAAAGGGAGAAAGGAAGTCATCTTCAAGGACAGAGATTGTGTTTGGCTTCATTTGAAAAAGGAAAGGTTTCCTATTCAAAGGAAGTCCAAGCTTCTCCCAAGAGGGGATGACCCTTTCCAAATCATTAGGAAGATCAACAATATTACCTATGAGTTAGTTTTACCATGTTGTTATAACATGAGTAACTCATTTAGTGTATGTGATCCTTCTCCTTTTGAAGTAGGGTATAAGAAGGGGATGATGATGAAGGCTTGACCACACAAAATGCAATGGAAGCTCTCCCAAGAAGGATCACAAGGAGCATGTCTAGATAGGAGACTTCTAGTCTTTCGCCTATATCCTTATTTTGCATTTCATTATGTTGATTTTCCTAAGTTGATTTAGTTGACTCAAGCTTATTTGACTTGTTGATATTTGACTAGGTTTGACCTGTTGACTAGAGTTGACTTGACTTAAGCCAACATGTTAATCTATGTTTATGTGTTTTGTAGGTTTAATTAGGTTAAAAAGGCTTGAATAGGTGTAAAGTGGAGATGACATGGAGCTTATGTGGAAGAGAGAGTAAAGTATAAAGTAAAAGGAATAAAACAAATGTACCTTTGAAACTTTTGTCTCCTTTTCACCTTTGGTAATTTTTAGCCTTTTGTAGAGACGTTCATTGTCTTGCCCTAGAATCACCTTAGTGTTTCCCACCACCCTTTAGTTTGTGCCATTCTTAGAAGATGCTTATAGAAAGTAGGGTTTGGTAATTTCTTAGATAACCTTTTGTACTTTTGTTTATTTCATAAAGGCCCCTAGAATTAATATAGAGGTGTTCATAAGCTTGTGAAAGGGTTGATCATTTTGAGTTTATACACTATATGTTTCAACAAAAATTGTGAGGCCTTTCTCCAAGGGGTGAAAGCTCTCATTTTCCTTACCTTGCTTAGCAAGTGGCGACTCCATCACTCATATCTAGGAAAGAGTTGGTCATTTGGTCCTCACCTAAGAGTGGTGTGCTTCCTCTTCACTATTTCCATCTTCTATTGCTTCCATTTTGTTATTATTTTCCTTTATTTCAATTTGACTTTGATATTACCTTATCATTTTATTTTGTTTCTTAATTCAAACCATCACTCTCCTTCTCTAGAATCTTTAGAAGTGAACCTTCACATATAGATATCTTATTATCTTAATGTTCAGTGGTGACCTTCTCTAGGTTTTCTTAAGAACTCAAACACCATATTTCATAAAAGCTATAATGAACCTACATCAAAAGAGAATATAATGGGATAAGGGATGGAATGAGGCACGCCACTTGGTCTATTAGGCCATCCAAATAATTTGTGGTTGCCACCACTTCAGTCAAGGTTACAAATAAGACTAGGAGTAGAACACTCTCACAAGAACAAAGCTCACAAATGCACACAACGATGTCTTTAAATTAACATTAATTAACCTTTTACATATGGTGGGGAGGCCTTCTTAAATAGACAACGAGAAGGGCCTCCTAGCAATTACACAAAGATGGGAAGGACAACATAGAAAAAAGAGAAGGGCAATCTAACTAATACAAAAAGAATCTATAGAAAAAAACATTTAGATTTTGATGGATGACTTCTCTTTTTCTGAATCATCATTTGATTAATGTCTAGAGAATCACAACACAATTATAACATGTTGTGTAAACACCAATTTGGTTCTTAATTGGAAAAAAATGTCACTTCATGGTGAAAGAAGCAATTTTGCTTGGACATAAGATCTCTAAAAAAGGCATTGAGGTTGATCCAACAAAAATGGACTTCATGCAAAACTTAGCATCAAAAGTTTCTTGGGACGTGTTGGATTCTACAAATGCTTCATACAATGAGATAGTTGTGAGGAAATTCAACGCTAATATTTATCCATTGAAGATTTATGATAAGGATAAAATTTCTTAGGTGAGAGGAAGATGAATCAACTATGATAGCAATGCTATGAAGGAGTACCTACAAATTTCTAGAATATATATATATATATATATATATATATATATATATATATATATATATATATATATATATATATAATTGATGAGGATATAGAGGGAAAAATTTCAAGCCATGATGAAGAATGTCACGCCTAAGCAGATAGTTGCACAACTATATGTAGCTAATAATTTAGGTCACATTCCTCTTCTCAAATGTGACACCAAACTCACATGTCTCATGGATAACTATGGACACGACCTAATTAATCTGTTACATCATGAAGATGCTATATGATGGATGTGGGTGACATTATTATAGAGGAGATTCATAAGATAATCATCTCCCATCCTATAACGAAAGGCACAACTAAGCTTCTACGGTTTTCAAGTTTGATCACTAGCTTATGTAAGATGTAAGGAGTCTCATCCCTCAACATACACTCAAAAAGCTGAGGCTCACCTTCAGTAAGTCCTACATACAAGCTAATTGCACAAAATACCTTAATGGTGTGTTTGAATGTGGTAGTTTAAGAGAGTAATTCATTTATTTGGAGAATTTGAAATTCTTTCAAGAAAAAATATATATTTGGATAAGGAAATTAAAAGGAAATTGAAATTGAGGAATTTTAAGAAGTTATTTCAAATAACTAAAATAGTAGAATTTGAAATTCACTAAAAAAAAAGAAAATTGAAACTCGTAAGTTAAGAAATTGCTCATTGGTTAGGGCAAAAAAAGTTCACATGTCCAAAATGTCGAGTCATGTTAGGCAGAAAGTCGAGACGAGTCAGTTCGAGTTAAAGGTCTAGCCAGGCCGAAGGTCGAGTCGGGTCGGCCAAATTTGAAGGTCGAGCCAGGCTGAACCAGGCCGAAGGTCGGGCCTGGTCAAAGGCCGAACGGGCTAGGCCAAACATTGAGCCAGGTCAAAAGTCGAGTTGAGTTAGCTAAAGAAGAAAGTCGAGCCAAGTCGGCCCGGGACAAAGGTCAATTCGATTTAGCTTGAACCGAAAATCAAGCCGATTCGACCTAGACCGTAGGTCAAGCCGGGCTGGCCAAGGCCCCAAGTCGAGTTGGGCTGGTCTAAGCCGAAGGTCGAGCCATTTCAGGTCGAAAATCAAGCCAGACCAAGTAGGGCAAAAGGTCGAGCCAAGCCAAAAGGCGAACCGAGTTAGACTATGCTAAAGGTCGGGACTAGGCGACCTTAGCCAAAAGTTGAGACGAGACGACTTAAGTCGAAGGTCGAGTCAAGTTGGTCTGGATAAAAGGTCGAGTCAGGTCGGTCTAGGTCGAAGGTTGACCCGGGATGAAGGTAAACACGAGTCAGCTCGGGACGAAAGTCGAGAAGGGTCGGTCCGAGCCGAAGGTCTATTTGAGTTGGCCTAGACATAAAGATTAAAGTAATCTACTCTAGTTGAAGGTTGAGTCGTGTCCACTCGAGCCGAATCGTTTGAGGACAAATCGATTCAAATTATGTCGATGTTGAATTGATCTGAATCAACCTAGGTTGAACCAACTAAAGTCGAATCTCTCGGGTCGACTTGAACCAAAGGTCAAGACGAGTAATACCAAATTTAGAGCTGTCAAAATGAGTTGAAACCCACGAGCCAACCCGACTCACCACGGGTTCGGGTCGGGTTAGGTTGAAATTTTTTTACAAATTTTAATACGGGTTAATTTTTGACCCGACTCATCTAAAACTCGGCTCATCCAGGTTGAACCCGTGGTGAGCCGGGTTGGCTCACCAACCCGCAGATAAAAGGGTACACAAGAGTTTTTTTTAGCCAACACATAAATAATTTGTATTTTTTTATTTTGGTTTGTATTTGGATTGTATTAAAGTTTATTTAGATTTTAATTAGAATTATAATTTAGTTTTGATTCAAAAAATAAATAAAAAAAATAATTTTTTTTTAATTAAGTGAACCCGTGAATCAACCCGTTTAACCCACCAACCCGTGGTGGACCGGACCGGGTTCAAATTTTTTTAGCTCGCTAAGAAGTGAGCCGGGTTGGATTGGTTCACTATATCATCAACCCGTGATGGGTTGAGCTGGGTCGAGTCGGATTACCCGTTTTAATAGCTCTAACCGAATTAAAGATCAAACTAAATTAAGTCAAACCCAAAAATGAAATTGAAATATAAAATATTTCAATTACATAATTCAAACTAATTATTCAAAAATAACGAGAATTCAATTATAAGTAATTTAAATATCAAATATTTCAATTTCTTAAAATTATCAACATCCTTATCCAAATATAAGGTAAAGTTAATTCCCATACACTTTATAATCATTTAAAATTTATAATGTCATATAACAATATTAAATTATATATATATATATATAAATAAAAGGCGTTCTTTTATTCTGATAAAAGACATATTAATTTGTTAATTATTTTAGAAGATCTATTTTATTTAAAATATTATATTTCAAAAAATTATTAAAAAGATATTTAAAATATACTTTAACATTTAAATATGTGATAATATATATATATATATATATATATATATATATATATATA
>Ga0209589_1003626_pt1 | contig 26961 bp, 14 predicted proteins | sample CowpeawhiteBW_FD_187525 | JGI IMG/M metagenome (GOLD analysis project Ga0209589, IMG submission 187525) | Root nodule microbial communities of legume samples collected from California USA - Cow pea white BW (SPAdes) (version 2) | ecosystem: Host-associated > Plants > Roots > Nodule | place: USA...
ATCGATGGATCCTTCAAATCCTCTCACAAACCTGCCTGCAAATCATATCAACCGAACACTGCAAATCACCGCTGATCCATCTCTCCATTTACGTTGCAACAGAAAATACATGGAAGCGAACACAGCCTTAATGTTTGCTTAATGTTTGCATAGTGTCATAATCTCCCTTATAGGACTTGCCCTTTTTCTTACCCATATTAGTTTGATACATAATATAGTACTAGTTTCTTACTATTCACAATCCAATAGCTTATAGTTTCTGCAAAGTTTTTTTTTAGTTTTTTTTGTTTTTTTTCATGACTGGAACAACAACTTGAATTAATTGCAATTAAAATCACTTATTGTGATATAGCATGTCAGTGATTGTATTTTAGGGCCCAAATATGTCCTATATTGAAAATATGCTGTTCTTCCAGCATTTTCCTTTTCTCTTCCTGTACCCCCACTTTCTGCACCATCAAAAAATGTGATATTCCCAAGTTTTACCCCTGTTATATTTATACTAAAAAGGGATTTGTTTTTTCATCTCTTCTTTACTATGCACTTCTTCCTCCCCTGAAACTTTTTAATTCTTCAACCGTCCTTCAAAATCCCTCCGTTGAAACCTTTGAAGGAGATGAGGTCTATTTTTATTTATTTATTTATTTATTTATTAATTAATGTAATTCAAAAAGTAATTTGAGATTTAAAAATATTTTTTAAATTGTACAATTCAAAATATATTTTAAAATATTTTTTTTTTGTTGTATAATATAAAATACATTTTTCTTTATATATTTAGCAGTATGTTTTTGAATAAAATATATTTTAATGAATGAGCATTATGGATTTCATAGATTTGAGAATGAGACAAAAATATAATAAGAAAAAAAGAAATTTTACTTTAAATGAATCATCATAGTATTCGAAAGAAGAAGTATTACAAACACTATAATTTGTTCAAAATTGCAAAATGCATTTTCAGAGTACTTTTTAAATTTAATATTTTTCACATATTAGGGACGAATTTGATGGTTTGTTTACGTTTTGTATATAAAATTGTGGGTTTAAATAAAAATTGCAAGTTAGTATAAGGTGCCTTTCTTTTCACAAGTCTCCGGATAAGTCAATTTGATTGGAATAGAATCATTGCAGAAAAAAAATTCAGGATTGATTTATTCCACAACTACCAAACCTGTGTTCATATTATAAAACCAATTACATTTCATTTGGTACCAATTTTATTGTGGATGCTAATCTATAGTGTATTTTTATGTATCAGATAAATTTAGTTATATTCCTTATGTAAATTAAATAAAATATATTCCTTATGTAAATTAAATAAAATATTGAGATTAAAAAAAAATGAATCTACAAATGTCGCGTGCATTATTGGAATCCATAGTAATTATAGTAACAACATATTTAAAAACAAGAAAAGAAGTTATCTTTCAAGCTTTTGTAGCAAAGTTGAAGAACATTTGTTTCCATTAATAACTAATACTTCTATTTGGGATCTAAGTCAAGATCACCCTAACTGTATTGAGGGAATTGTCATACAAAAAAAGAAGATATACTACAATTAATAGAAAAACAAAAATAAAGATCAAGAAGAAGAAGAAGGAAAAAAACAAAAACAAAAACGCACAAAAAAGTAAAATAATTTAATTAAAATATTTAAAAACTTCAATCCATGTTTACAGAAAATTATTATGAAAACAAGTTTTTCTATGCCAGAGTTAAAATAAATTTTCCAAAATTAAGGTTCAATTGTTTCTTTTTAACACTTTAATGAGATATGGAAATAAAGTCTTCAACTAAGGAAGAATGTGAACAAAAATTTCATAAATGACAAGTTGAAGGATATAAATGTTTTAAAAATATAGAAGAAAGTCTTTCATGTAAGAATGACATAGGCTTTGCTTCCTTATTATAGTCTATTTTAGGATACAATACGCAAAAGAGTCACGTCAAATATAATTTTTTTTATTAAATTATTTTTTTAGTCTCTCTGTTTATCAAGTAATATTAATTTGATCTTCAAATTTTTCGTTATCTCAATTTAGTCCTCATTTTCTTAAAAATGATTTTTTGGTCCTTGCCGTCAATTTTGACCAGACGGTGTTAAAGTCAACGCCACATGTCAATTTTTGTTCTTTTTAAAATTTTTAATTTAAAAAAAAATTTTATTTTATTTTTTGATTTTTTTAATTTTTTACACGTGTCACTTCGCAGTTGTGCCACATGTCAAAATGTCTCAATTTGGTCCCTATATTTGTTTTTAGTTTTAATTCAGTTCCAATTTTTGTAAAAATGAAACAATAGTCTTTTCTTAAATTGACACTCAATTTAATTTTTTTATAAATCTTACGATGATATCACCATTAATAAAAACATTAATTTTAGTAAGAATATCACCATAAGATTTATAAAAAAGTAAATTGAGTGTCAATTTAAGGAGGGACAATATTACTCCATTTTTTACAAAAATTGGGATTAAATTGAAACTAAAAACAAATATAGAGATCAAATTGAGTCATTTTGACACGTGGCATAACTGTAAAATGGCACGTATAAAAAATTTAAAAAATTAAAAATTTAAAAAAAAATTTAAAAATTAAAAAAAATTGACACGTGCATTGATTTTAACACCGTCCTGGTCAAACTAACGGTAAAGACTAAATTAAATCATTTTTAAGAAAATGAGAACCAAATTGAGACAACGCAAAATTTGATGACGAAATTGATATTACTTGACAAATAAAGGGACCAAGAGTAATTTAACATTTTTCTTTCTTTCTTTGATTGTTATAAATCGCTCTTGAAATTTATCAACGTGAGTACATTATCAAGATTTTTTTCGAATTAGACTTTCAGAGTACACTTTATATTTTGTTTTGAAAGATTAAATTTTCATCATTTTTTTTTAATTTTGTAGGTTATTTGTTGTTGAAATTTTGTTTCTTAGAAACAAATTCTAAACATTTTTTTCTACTTTTATAGATTTGTATATTTATTTATAATAAATTATTTTATTAAATATTTATAATATTTAATAAACTCATGTAAATATATTCTTAACTTATTTAATATTATTGTTTATTTATATTCCACATACAATCATATAATAATATGTTTCACTTACAATCATATTATTTAATATGTTTCACTTACAATCATATAATAATATGTTTAATATAACTTATTAAACACAAGAAAATTATTACAAATTATTTTAACTAAATAAATACACATTTATCAAAATCAATTTTAATAAAAGAAAAACAACCGTAATTACAATACATTTAAATTATCTTATTTATTATAATCACTCTTCAAATTTTTTATTCACATGTAATTTATAAATTTTAAATTAAATATATTTTTTAAATTTATATTCACGTGTTTTATAAAAACATATAATTTTTTAATAAAATAATTTATTGTAAGTACATATAAAAATTCTATAAGACTAAAAAAAAATGTTACTACGAATTCATTCCTAAAAAACATAATTTCAATAGCAAACAATTTAAAAAATTAGAAAAAGCATGATAAGAATTTAGTCTTTCACAAAAGAAAATTGTACTTTGAACAATAAAAAGTAATTTAAGAAAAAAGTTATAATGGTCTACTCAAATCAATAAAATTTAAAAGTGGTTTATAAAATAAAAAAAATGGTAAAATACACCTAAATGAGAATTCAAGTCTTATCATACTTGAATGATCATATTCAAGACCTCGTAAAAAAAAAACAATATAAGTTTTATAAAATACTTTTGACATTAAGACTTCAAAACAAGTAATACAGAACTTTCAAAAGAAAAGAAAATTTAAACTCACAAGGTTTATTTTACAGAATAATAAAGCAATACAAAGGTTTAGCGTGCCCACATCAAACACTTATCAGCTTGTGAATTCTAGAAAATTGTAAAGCTTTAGTGTATTGTTCAACTTTAATTTGAATCTTTTAGACTTAAATAGTCAGATTATTAACTTTTTTCTATTGGGTTATAGTTTAGGATTTCTTTTTAATTTAGTCTTAAATTTCGTAAATTTCGTTTATTTAGGTCCTTTTCTTAACTCAGTTAAAATAGTTAATAAAACAAGTGTCCAACATGGACTGTTATTGTGACGTGGTGCATTGTTGAATGATGTGACTGTTATTTTACTGTAATGTCATTTTTAATTTTAATTAGATATATTTAAGGTTAGAAATTGATCGAAATTGGGTTTAGAGTTTCATTAAGAATTGGGGATCTAGTTCAATTCAAGATTTGAGGACATTGTGCATTCGCTTTCATCGAACATTGCTATTGTGCATCAAAATTGTTGGGCTTTGTGAAGATCTTTTCATGGATTGTGTGCATCTTCTGCGCAAACCAATAGTCGTGGATTGTATCCAAGGGAATGTTGAAATGGAGAGCAATAGTTGTGATCAGCCCACCAATTGCTATGTTTCCTGAGGAGGCTTTCCAAACCTTAGTGAGTTGACGAGCCAACCATGCACCTAAGTCTAGGTGAAAATCATTAACCATACTCCACATAAATAACAACTCAGATTTCCTTACAGCAACAGTGCTATCACCCCGAGCAAACAGTGTATGAGCTAATAATCGATGAGCATAACGAAAACAAGGGTGATGAATATGGGATTCCTAGGAATCTGATGAAACAAATTGACTAGCAGTAGATAAACGGTACCAAAAGGCATGTTCATTAAATACGAGGATACCTCCTCTCACCACCGCTAGGAAACCCAAAAGTAGCATTCAACTCAACCAACTCAAGAGTATGATTAGTGTTATGCAATCGGAACTTAATCAACCTCTCTATGCAATTCTTTCCCTACAAAATATCTATGCTCACAGAACTAAGAAATTCAAGAGTAATTTTCTCATAAGTAGGGTTTTTCAAGTTGATAAAAGTGAGCCAACCAATTTTTCTCAGCATTGCAGTCATTTTGTCTAACATCCCTAATGTATTCAAAGTATTTTTCATCAATATATCGAGTAGGGATAATCACCCGCTTGATAAGAGAAGCATACCTAATTTTCTGTTCTTCATTTTGGAAGACAATACCATGGTCATTGTCCGTAGAGGAAGAAGAATGCCTCTGTTTTCTTGTGCCGGTAGACCTCCCTCACCGCTTGAGAATACGCGAAAGTCGCACGACTTGGTGCAAGAGAGGATCGAGATTTTGGAGAAGCTCGAGATTCTGGAGATACTCGAGGTTCTAGAGAGGCTTAAGATTCTGGAGTGGGTCGAGGTTCCATTGAGAGTCGAGGTTGTGAAGATTGAGATGAGCTCACGATGACTGACGCAAAGGCTTTAGCGAAGCGAGGCAGCTTCCTGTCAAAAGGATGTGGCTAGAACGGTGACTTGTTGGAGACGAAGATGGTGGCCGATGGACGGGACGAAGACGGAGACAGTGGCCGGTGGACGGGACGAAGTCGGAGACGTGAGAGAGCAGAGTGAAAATGTGAGCAGAGCAGGGGAAGACGATTTGGACGAGAAAAGTGGGGGCCCTTAGGGTTTTGGTGGGTAAAAAATAATTCCCCTTCTCGCGTTGCTATAATCCCCTTCTTCATTTCCTGTTTTTTTTTTCTTTCGTTTTTTTAACAGAATAGTACTCATTCAGTACCTGGTTTGTGGTGATGTTAATGCACCATTTGCCACATTTTTTTCAAAAAATCACTGACATACACCTTCAATCTTTGACCATTCACTATAATTTTTTTTTTGAATTGAGGTATGAAATTTCAACTGCACTAAAGGGAAATACTTGTCTCACAACAAACGGGCTAGACCACCTGGACTTTAACTTACTAGGAAACAATTTTTCACAACATGCACAAAACATAAGAGGCTTCCGAACCCTTACTAGATGATCACAAAACATGTGAACCAGGGAACCACAACCAGCGAATCTTTGAACTAGCGAACCCCCGAATCAGCAAACTCCAAACTAGCCAACCATCGAACCATCGAACCAGCAACCACCGACCACGAACCACTATCCACAAAGGGCAGATCGAAGGAGTTATGCGCGAGATTGAAATTGCAATAGAAAAGTAATGAGTTCACTTATTGCCTAGGGCGCAATGACTGTGTGTGCAAGATTGAAATTGTAGAGGGAAATGATTGTGGAAAGGAGGTAGTGACCACCCTTGTTGGCAGCAGAGGCCATGCATTGGGGGAATCTGTTCGAGTGTGATCTTGAGGTTATGGCAGCAGAGGCTATGCATTGGCTTATTATCCTCAAAGGGAATGTTGAAATGGAGAGCAATAGTCGTGATCAGCCCATCAATTGCTATGTTTCCTGAGGAGGCTTTCCCAACCTTTGTGAGTTGATGAGCCAACCATGTACCTGAGTCTAAGTGAAAATCATTTACCATACTCCACATAAATAACAACTCATATTTCCTTACAGCAACAGTGTTATCACCCTGAGCAAACAGTGTGTGAGCTAACAAGCGATGAGCATAACGAAAATAGGGATGATGAATATGAGATTTCTTGGAATTTGGTGAAACAAATTAACTAACAGTAAATAAACGGCACCAAAAGGTATATCCATTAAAAGTACGAGGATACCTCCTCTCACCACCACTAAGAAACCCAAAAATAACAATCAACTCAACCAACTCAAGAGTATAAATAGTGTTATGCAATTGGAACTTAATCAACCACTCTTCGCAATTCCTTCCCTACAAAATATCTACGCTCACAGAACTAAGAAATTCAAGAGTAATTCTCTCATAAGTAGTAATTTTTGCACAACGGGTAAAGAAGCTTCAACTTCATGGTCAGTTGGTGGACTAATGTCATTCTTAAATACCTGTTAATTATGAATTCAATATGACTTTCTAATTTAAATATAAAAATCATTAAAAAGTATAAATATAAATGTAATATAAAATATTAACCTTCACAATGTTGCCAATGGTGATGTTCAGGTAAGGAGACACCCATAGCTTGTGACCGAAACAAGAAACCCGATGAATCATATTTAAGATTATAGATTTATATTTCATAACAATTATGAAAACCCAAATTCAGTGCAAACACATGAAGCAATCATAATATATTTTTCAAAATCATGGATGCTCCAACAGCAATATGGGAACCAAACTCAGGATCCTCCGATTCTTTGTTTAGCATAAGTGCTTGTGCATTTCCTGCAGGATCGAGAATGAATTATGTGTGGGAATTGCATCTCTGGATGAATGACATCATGTCGGACTCATCAATGTTAAGGCCCTCTCAAGCATCCATATCTTTAACCTACATATTTGTTGTAGCCGGAAAAAATTTCATTATATTGAAAAAAATGTAAGAGAAAGTGAACAAAGTAATCGAAAAATAATTTCAATAACGTCGTAGTCACCAAAAAACAGAACTGGGGATGACCACAATGCACAACGTTAGTAGCGGAACAGAGAGGAAAGTTGTTGTTGTTGAGGTAATGGTTTTAAGCTTTGTCTTTAATTTATAATTCAAAAATGATGGATAATTGTACCAAAGGGCCTTTGGATAGCTTATTCAATGCGTTTCAACTTAACCATGTAATTAATGCCATGTTACATTGGACAGCCAGCCTACTTTTTCAACGTCATCTCTTTCTTCACCAACCTAATTTGATTCATTTAATGCATTTGAAGGTTGGCAAAACCCATAGTCCATGGCCATTGTTTCTTTTTTCTCCGCGCACAAAGCATTGATGGTTACTATTTAGGAATCGACCTTTGGTTGGTGGGGCATTGATCAAGTAAGTTCGCTCTTAAATGCTTTCATTCATTATCCATTCTACTTAACTACCACATTAATGGTTTCCTCCGACATTTTTTTGCTCGTAGTTGAACTTTTAGGGTTCCTTTACTTTACCATAAATTTTTGAAAGTACTTTGTCTTGGCTTCTTCTCGTGATTCACAGTAGATGATTAATTGCACATTCATTTTCTTAACAAAACAGTTCACGTCCTTTGCTATATAAATGTTTAATACACATACATAAGGGTTACAAGCAATTCTGATAAAGAAAAAGCAAATGTGAAAAGGTATAATGCGCTTTGTAAGCGTTTCTATGAGATTGCGGAGGTGGCATGTAAGTCAGACAACGGAACACAATGTTTGTTTAAGAAATTGGACTCCATTGCATATGATCATGGATTGTCATATTTTGATAATCCGGATAAGGGGGTTGATTTGGAGAGTGAAAATGATTTTCCTATACAAATCGTGTCATCCAACAAATGTGTCCGCAGTCCTATTTCTGTTAAAAGAATGGAAAGACCCCGATCGACGAGATTGAAATCCATTGTGGAGAAGGTAGGTAAAAGGAGAAAGTCTACGGGTGCAAAGAATAAAGACTTTGGGGCTGAAATGGTATGTGTAATTAATGAAATCCAATTACTCAATTTTAATTGAAGTCATTTTTTTATAATATGATCACATTTTTTTTATTGTTTGGTTATCCTTTATAGGAATGGACTTTGGATACAGATTTAATGGCATGTAGTAACCAATCAGAAGTCCTTACGCATACTCATCCGACATAGGTAATTCAGAGTTAACAACATCATCTCCTACTAACCATTTAACTTTTTCGTTAATTACATCATTTGGGGTGCAATAATTGAACTTAAATTTCTTTTGGCAGGTTGAAGAAGTCCAATGTAGTGGATTTGTTTCCCTGCTGACTTCAATTCAAAATAGCACACATCAAACACAAATTGTGTCACAGGGAACCAATTATTAGGTTTATTCAAATACATTATGCATGGCCTTCTTGTTTTAGGTATTAATGGATAATTATGTATCCAGATTCATCCAACAGTGATAACTTTTTTTTTTGCAGGAATGAAGTTGGTTTGGTATTTTGTTTTGACGACACGGCCACTTGCAAATGAAATGACATCAACAAACACAATTACATCAACCATGTGTTTGTAAATGACATCTCTGAATTGTCCACAAATATATTTTTTTGGTAATCAATATTCACCACATGTGGCCATGGGTTGTTCCTTCTTTTGGATTTAACATGATTGTAATTTTGGTAGTCTCAGGGGAATGGTGGATGGGACAACCTGATCATGTAATTAAGGATATCTTTAATTTGTGCTTTGTAGATTCACAATCTGATAATGTAAAAATTATTACCACAAAATACCATCACAGCAAAATGAAATTCAATAAATGCCACTTACAGAAGTGTATGCGGGGAAGTTTTTGTCACCAAATTTGGTTTCACCATCCCACAACTCAATATATCTCAACACCATCATTCCACAATCATATCTAGAAATATGTCAACATATATTAAGTCAGATTATCATTTCACTATACTTATATTCCATCAAATGTAAGACAAAAATTGGTACTTACAAATTTGGTTGTAGGGGAAGATCTTGGGTAAGGACTTCAAATTTAGGTTTATCAACATCAGAACGATTTAAAAGGAAACCAAATAAAATCTCCATGTTACAGGCCTTAAAAAATCCCAACACAAAATATCAACATACATTTGACAAAGCAATAATGTCATTTCATTAGGCAAAATAACAAGTTTATAATATTACATCAACTAAGGTCATTACCATGTTGCAAAGTTTTCCTCAAGGATGAAATCCCCAACACTCCACTGTGGTTAATATCTGGTGATTTATGTCAACCACCACTTGCCTGAAAAGTGGAAATTTACAGTTAACTATATAACCGTTGAAATAAAATAATAAAATTTATATTTGCAACAGTAACGAACCTCCCATTTTGTGAGACAAGAATGCGATATAATTGAGTTAAGTCAACATCCAAAGAACATTTTGGTGGTTCGACATAGGAAATAATTTCCATTCCATGAGGATTGTATTCAGGAGTACCTTGCTCATGCTGCTCAAAATGACGTGATTGTGGTTCCTCAACATCACAGCCATCACCTTTATCAAGGGAAGAGGGTTCAGGTTGATGAAATAAAGATGGGTGCTCACAATCACGTGATTGTGGCTCCTCAACATCAAAGGCATCACCTTTATCAAAGGAAGAGGGTTCAGGTTGATGGGAGGAAGATGGGTGCTCAAAATGACGTGATTGGGGCTCCTCAACATCAAAACCATCACCTTTATCAAAGCAAGAAGGTTCAGGTTCATGAAAGGAAGATAGGTCAGGTTCCTAACCTCCACGAGCGTACTCTTCTTCCATATTGCTCAGCTGATCTTTTAATTGTCAAACAACCTTATAATTTCTTTTCAACTTCCTTTTGCACCATTGCTTAAATTGAGTAAAAGACATGTCATCTATTCCTTTTTTTGGGATGCCATGTTCACCGATATTTTTGGTTAAATAATTATAATAATTTTGTTTCAGTTATAATACATAAATTTCATATATATAATTAAATATGCATTCTGATACATGTATGGTTAGTTAATAAGTAAATAAAATAATAATAATATAATATAACTGTAGAATATAAGTATATGATAAATATACGTTAATGACTGGATAATATCATTAGTTACAACAATGACGTATTGAAATGATAAAAGAAGATAAAATATCTTCTAACTATAATCTATAACTAACCTAATAAGAACTACACCATTAAAATACTTAGTTTAATTGAAACTAAGTAATCATTACACCACCACTATAAATAGCAAAGAGATGTTGGAAGGCAAAAGTGGAAAAGATACGGTAGAAGTTGCAGTGAACAAAAAGAGAAGAAAGGAAAATAACAGAGAGTGAGAGCGTAGTAGCAAACAAATCCACATATCACCTTAGTGCATTTTTTCACAATAATTAAGGTAAGGGAAGGAGACATCTATCATTTTATCTTTTTACTTTAATTATTTTTATATGTTCATAATTATTTTTATCTCTATATTTACCTTAAGTGAGGTGTCCCTAACCTCGTTCTAATTTATATTTAGTTCTCATTCCTATTTATTTATTTATATTCATCTCTAGTTGAGCACTAATCCTATTTATATTTACTCTCATTTACTTATTTATATTTATCTCCAGTTACGTACTGGTCCTTTTTATTTATTTATAAATATATATTTTTTTATTATGCATGGATCATGTTTATTTAATTATATAATTAAATGGTTTAATATTGAAATAAAATTTATGATAAATGAAGATTTGATTATTGTAGTTGGAGGTATGACCTTGGGGATTTAAACGAGTTAGTATTACTCAAGATGAGATGTTCTTGAGTTACTTTGTTGGCCATGAGCTCATTTATCCTGACTAGTCTCTACAAAATTAATCAAAATCTTTATAAAAGTATAATAAAGATCCAGTTTTATGGAATTGGGAGAATTTTCATTTCATTTTATTTTATTATGATATGTTGTATTTTTTTATGTGATATTTGTCTCACTTCCCTATTTTATGATTGTGTGTGAAAAACAAAATTTTATAACACTATCATAGATGACTGCTCCGAACATGCCTGATCCCTTCTTCGCCGACATTGTGGCCGTTTTTCCGGGAAATGCATGGCAACCCAATGTAGTGAATAATTCTGTAACATTTCAGGGAACGGGAAACTCTACCATTACTTTTCTCTCTGCTCCGAATGCGCCGATTGTCATCGAAGGACAAATCGGAGTTACCTTTTATTTACCCCCAACAGTCCAAGTGAACCCTATCCATAACTTTTTTTCCTCCACCTGTTCGAAAGCCAGTATATGAGGAAAAAATTGTAAATAAATAATATTTTTCCCCTTCTAGTGTAGGAAATTAAGATGTACTAAACAATGTAGATATAAGATGCATACAATACTGTAAATGTGTATATATATATATATATGTATATATGTATATATATACATATATACATATATACATATATATATATATATATATAATATATATAATATATATATATATATATGTGTGTGTGTGTGTGCGAATATTTTAAGTATAATTAGATATCATTGTATAATTTTGCCTTTAAATTTTATAAGTATATTGTAGAAAATAATAATAATTAAATGAATAGAATTTTTTTTTTATCGTCACAAGGACCACGTACTAGCAATGGCAGCAGGAGCCGCCAAAGAGGTAATCGGCCTATGCCGACCACCCTGGTATGCTTAATGAAATCAAAACACTCCTAAAATTCAGTAAGTCCGTAGTAATCAGACTAAGGGCCTGGGCTAAGGCCCAGGCCCACCTATGGCCCAAGCCAGGGCTCGACCCATGGAATGGTCATACAAAATTAATAATCTATAAATATACATGGACCCCACGAATTAAAGGTATGCATTCATTACTCCATTAATCACTTGATTTGACTTTTGAGAGCTTTGGCTGACTTAAGCTTCGGAGTCCCTTCTACAGGTAACCCCCGGGTCCAAGCCGATAGGGGAAGAAGCCAACCGAGGAGATAGCGGATATGGGTAAGGTGATACTTGTGCCTAATTGATCTTATTTGTTCTCTGCAGGAACAAACACTTCCTGAAGTGAAGTGTGTGTATTTAATGCTCTTAAAAGACTTATTTGTAGTGTGTCACACAATCTTTCAGAATACAAAATCTTTTAGAATACAATATGAACTTTTCAAATTTTTTGAGAATCTTAGACCTAACAGGATAACTCTTAAAAATAGTAAATAACTAAACTCAGGACAATCAAATAAAGAAAGAAGAATAGGAGGATGAAATAACAAGAGAGAGAAAAGAGGAAGCGTGAGTTGTTGTGTGTTTAGGAGGTGAGCATGGCACCTATTTGAAGGAGAAGTAGGAAAAATGAAAAAACTTTCTCCTTAAGGTGAAATTAGCTTATGCAAGTTAAAAAGAAGATTTTGGAGAAACTAATACAAGAGATCTTCTACAAATTAGCTTCTGCATATGCTAATTTTAGCTTATGGAGAAACTTATTTTTCTTATTTTCTTTTCCTACGAAGTCTTCAAGACAAAATTTGTTAGGTGAATCACTAATTTATTGGGTTCACACTTATTTAATTAAAAAAAATAAAATATGTATTTTTCTTTATGAGCTCTTGGCCCGTTATACAATTTAAATATGCAACCCTTGCGTTAGTTTTGTTAAGAGAGAGGATAGAGTGAAAGACAGAGGTTGTAAGTGTCTCTGATGGGCAAAAAAAGAAGACATCAGAGAGAGTGAATACAAAGAAAAGAACAACCAATTCATCTTATGCAAGTTTGTGCAGAGGAGCTACCTTGGAGAAAATGTTTTATTCCTCATCTTATATATATTGGAGTTGATTCTGTTGTTTATTTAAGGCTTAAATACACATTTGGCCCCTATTTTTGTCAAAATTATTCAATTTGGTTCCTATTTTCGTTGTTTGTTCAATTTGGTCCTCGTTTTGGTAAAATCGCATTCAATTGAGTCTTTTTGGCAAACGGAGTTAAAATTGTTAGCGGCACAGTACACGGTGTCACTGTTTGGCCTACGTGTCAGTTTTTGGGCTGTGACGTTGGCACAATGAACTTTTATGGTCGTTGGAAGTTTAAAAGTTAGGAAAATTGATTTGGGGAAGAAATTAGGGTTTGAGAGGTTTGAAGCAAAACTGTGGCTAATCTAGTTGGGGAAGAATCCAGTTGGTGATTCGAATTTGGCGTTTGAGAGGTATGTCTCGTCACTATTCTTCTTCCTCCTCTTGTTGTAACAGTTGGGGGCAACCAAGTTGTGGTGGGTCTCATATTCGTGGTTCCAAGGGTATGGGTTTAATCCCCATTTGCAAATGTGGAGAAGTTGCAGTGCTTCGAGTGGCAAGAACTTTGAAGAATAATGGTAGACAATTTTGGGGTTGTTCTAAGTTCAAGAGTGCTGCTTCCAATGATAATGTGTGGTGTAACTACTTTAAGTGGTGTGATGAAGAATTTTGTGATGAAAGAGATGGTATTATAGCCTAACAAAGGATGAAGATTTCTGAACTGGAGATTTCTGTGAGGGCTATGAAGAAAACGAATCAATTTTTCTTAGGATTAGTTATTGTTGTTGTTGTAATCTTTGTAGTCATGGTGCCAGTAATGTTAAAAATTCAATGTGTGTAAGTGAGAATGATGTTTTGTGGGTGTTGAAGTTATGAATGTAAAAAACCAGGGTTGTAAGTTATGAATGTTGTGTGTTGGTGATGAAGCACGGTTGAGTAATGTGTATTTTGTTCTGCATGAATGAATCTTTATGTTGGTTTACGTTGTTTAATTCCATCCAAACTCTTGTTTAAAAAAGTCCATTCAAGTCCATATTTTCGTTTAAAATGTGCAATTTGGTCCCTATTTTAAGTTTAAATCTTCAATTTGGTCCCTATTTTATGTTTAAAATGTTTAATTTGGTCCTTGTTTTAAGTTTAAACTGTTGAATAGAGTCCCTGTTTTATAACACAACCTGCCAATCAGAAGTGCAAAATATACCAAAATATAATTGAATCCATATTGAACATACAAAATCTGCCAATCACAAGTCCAAATGCGAATCACAACTCCACTGTTGGAGACCAATATTCATTCAAGTGCATTCAAAATCTGTTAAAGTCATGCAACTTAGATGTTAAAGAAAAGTGTGCTGGACAAAAAAAGTTAACAAACAGAGTACCAATTACTACAAAATTACTACAAAATAGGCCTAAATGTCCAACCGCAATGTCGAAGCCTAACTAATGTTGTCTCCAATCGCAAAAACCCTAATTTTCCCCTTTCTGACCAACCCTAGTTTTCGCGATCTCTCGAATGCTCTCCACCCTCTCTAATGATAAATTTCAATTCTTCACTCAATTGATTGCTCTCCACAGTTATCACTTCTCGCTGCAGTAAAACCACATTTGATTGCCTAAGTTCATTATGCTCGAAGTTTTAATTGTTTTTCACTTTACCATTTTTAACTTTTTAATTTATTTAACTTTTTTCCCCAATTTTTATTTAACGATACACTGTGCCAACATGTGCCATCACGTATTCAAAAAACTGACACGTTTGCCTAAACAGTTACACCGTGTCACTGTGCCGTTAAAAATTTTAACTCTGTCTACCAAAAGGACTCAATTGAATGCGATTTTACCAAAATAAGGACCAAATTGAACAAACAACCAAAAAAAGGGACCAAATTGAATAATTTTGACAAAAATAAGAATCAAATGTGTATTTAAACCTTTATTTAAAGTACCCATTGGGGTTTGTTATCCACCTTTTTGGTGGAGAGAATAATGATCTGTTGATTCTTGGAATCTCCAAAAAAACTTGTAGTGTACACATTAATTATTAATGGAAAATTTTACTAAACTAGCTCCTCGTGGATTTTTTCTCCATGTTGAGGTTTTCCCAAGTTAAAAGTTGTGGTGTATGTTGGTTCCTCTCTTATCTGTTTTATGTATTTTATTATTTTACATATTTATTTAAATATAGGTAAGATTTGAAATGAGTTTTGCTTCTCAACAAAATTATTCAAATAGGGCTTTAGTCTTAGTGTTGGCTGATAAAAAGAATTCATATGTAGTGTTCACATATTGGGACAACTGCAAAAATTATATGATTTTGGTAATCAATTATATGTATTATTGATTATAAAATCAGAATGTTCTATGTTTCGATAAGTTTGTTGAGAAGTGATCGTAAGATAACCCAAGTTCGTTTGGAATTAAAAAAAAAAATTGACATATAAAAAAGAGTGTATGATGCTGGAAAAATGGAACTGTTGAAAAATGATCCTAAGTTTCAGATTTTCAAGTTAAAAGAACAACTTATTTCTCCATATTTTATTTCAAATTTAAGTTATTTTCCTAAATACAGCTTATTTCACAGACAATTCATTTTTCTTTCCATATAGCCATGCATGACCTTTTCATGGAAAATCAACTAATATTTAGAACACTCTGATTTCTCTATGATAGAAGCCTAACATTTTATTAGAAAGGGTAAGGGATTTTCTCGATGCATGTAAACCCCAATGCTTGTGGTTTCCGAGTTGAAGACAAATCAACTCAAATGGATTTCACCGGTGCTTTTAGGTATATAATTAATATTAGCTTTTACTTGGCTTTTGAAAATTATTTTAGCCACCGAAAGTAAATGTAGCAAATTCACAAATTTCTAAAAATAAATATATCTTACTTGACCAACTCAAACTTTTAGTGCTTCTATTTGCTTCTCTTAGTATAGCTAGATTATGGTGGGTGATATCACTAATCACTGTCTCTAATTATTTCATAGGTATCTTATATTGTGCAGAGGAGGCTAAACTTTAGGCTACTGAAATGAGAATAATTTTTGTTGTTTTGTTTTCCTTGATTTAGGACGTGACAAAATTAAGCAATAGTGTGTCAATTAAGGGGACAAATTCTGAACATGAGGAGGATTATATATGATAGTTGAAGAATGTAATATTCCTCAAACTCTATTTAACAATTAATAACTTACAAAGAGAGAAAAGATATATCAAAGAGAAAACATATATCAAATAAGGAGATAAAAAAACAGTCAATTACCTTGTTATTAGTGTGCAATCTGAGAAGAGGTAAAACATGTTTTATTTATTTAATTGAATATAAAATTTAGTTTATGAACTTAAATTGTTATAATTATAATTGATTTCATTTATTCTAACTAGCAGAATACGACATAATGATAAATTGGTATGTTAACATTAATGGATCTCAATGTTATTCAAGTGAATACTAATTAATTTCTTTCGATTTATTACATAATTTTTTAAAACAATTATTGAACCAACAATAATTATCTTATATGATTAGCAATACTAACAAAATTATTTGTTGAAAACAAACAATTAACAGTAGAATATATCAAGATTTATATCGGAAATCTTTCCTTGAATTTATATGTACAACTCGTTTACTATAAAGATATGTCTTTGTAACCATCACACAAATATTACAAGTTTAAGCATAAAAAAGGGGAAAAAACTTTTATGGGAAGAGCAATTCTGAAAACACGAGCGGAAACTAGAGACAATAAAAAAGAGAGAAAAGAGATTAAAAAGATGTTTTATAAAAAGATGATAATAAATAATGAATAGGATATTAAAAATTGATATTATTTATTTATTAAGTTTAATTAAGTAATATATTTGTGATCAGTAACTATCATTGTAATATATTAATATTAAAAATTATTTGCATGTGCAATATTTACGTTCACACGAATTTTGACTTCAATTGTTTTTTTCTTTTTTTTTTTATCTTAAATGTGTTCTGATTTTTATTTGGTCTACTCCAAAAAATTAATTTTCTTTTCTAATTTTTTTATTTAAATTTTTGTAAAACATTTTTTCGTTCTCTTAAGTTCTTTCTGAAATATTTATCAATTTTTGCTTAATATATATAAAAAATTATTTTTATTTATGAAATTTTTGAATCACATATATAGAACATGTTTCCACTTAGATGTTGACATGCAAAAGTCAATAAAGCAAATCTAACACCAAGGTGAACTACAAAATAAAAAACAAAAGTAGAAATATAAGATTAAAGAAAATTTATTAAGTATTAAAAGAAAAGTCTGAATATACTTTGAGAAAAAAGAAAACAAATTAAATCTAAAATCTTTTAGTTACTCCAATATTTTGAAATTTTTACTTACGATGATAATTTGATTGATAAATTTGAGTACACTAAAATAGTTTAAAAAATAAAAAATTATCATAACAATGTTTGTAACATTTATTTTACTAGAATTTTTTTATTATTTTTTTTTATTATTTTTTATTATTATTATTTATTTATTATTATTATTATTTGAACAAAAATTAGCTATACAGCAAAAGTCTTACAATATGATTACCTCTTGTGTTGTGGGCCATCACTTGAAAGCTTTCACTCCTATTATGACAAAAAGAGTGTTTGATAAATTACTCAAGAACTTGAAATATACATGTCGCCAAAAACGTATTATTACGATTGAGCCAAACACTCCCCAAAAGCTTATAAAAAATCCAATTGTCATACTTAAATAAAAGTCACGATTGAAAATCAAATTGTTATCTTCATGAAGTTTAACAAGTGGTTTTTGTCTTGGCTCTCTATCAATACACAATTTCTTTAATGGTAGTCCACAAAGATCAAAATTATCTTCATATTTTGATGCATCAAAACTTTGTAATTGTGTGTTAGTTGGAATCTTTCCAGAAAAATAATTATGTGACAAATCTAACATAGTGAGTCGATCAATTTGAACAAGACTTGAAAGAATTAAATCAACAAGTTGATTTTTTGACAAATCAAGAAATTCAAGTGATGTTAACTTTTCAATATTAAAAGGAATTTCCCCCGTCAAATGATTTCTTGATAAATTTAGTGAAATCAAATCAAATAAATCCTCCATTTCTTTTGAAATTTCTCCTTAAGAATTGATTGCTTGAGAGATCAATGCTTTTTAAAAGTGACAATCCATCATTTGTGAACATTTGCTTTAAACCTTTCCACATCAAAAATGCATTCAAATTGTATGAAGTGGTACCTATGGAATAACTTGTGTTAACAAAGTACCAATGACCTTGATCTCTCAAAGAAGCTTTCTGAGCCATTGAAGAGAAGTTTTTTATGCATTTAGGAATTTGTCCAGATAGATTGTTTAGTGAGAGATCCAATATATGAATACTTTTTAGATAACAAATTTGCAATGGTAAACATCCATAGAAGTAATTGTTTCCCATGCTTAAAACTTGCAATTGTAGCCATTTGCTCCCAATCCAATCTGGAATAGAACCTGATAATCTATTTTCTGCTATATCTAACATCACTAACTTTGTGCAGTTTCTCAAGGAGGAAGAGATCTCACCTGTTAATTTATTGTTTCTCCACAACAATACTTGAAGTTCAAGGAGTGATCCCATTAAAGTAGGAATTTTTCCTGAAAATTTTTGTTTTGACTCATATTTAAAAAAGCCAATGATCTGAAATGGGTCCAACAATCTAAAATTTGTCCAAATAACATATTATTTGAAAGGTCTAATTGGTATAAAGTTTCAGCTACACCACCAGAACATAAAAACCAAAGAGAATTTGTGAATTTATTGTTAGATAGATTAAGATACATCGAGTCTCATAAAAATGGTGGAAGAGGACCTTCAAATTGATTTGATGCAAGACTAACAACATGTTCTTTTGAGGGAGTTGCACTGTTTCAGTGAACTTGGGAGCGCGGAATTGTTTTTCAAACGTGTTTGATTTCAGTGACTTGAAGCAATATGGGAGTGCAGATTTGAGGGATGGATGTATTATTTCATCCACGATAGAAAGGAGAGATAAGCGAGTATAATGAGAGTCTTTGCGTGCGTGGGGGGGAGGGGGGGGGGGGGGGGGGGGGGGGGGAAGAAGATGAGGTGGTTTAGGGTGTGGTGGTGGTCGTGAGAGGTGTTGCGGTGGTGCCGTGAGAGGTGTTGCAGGGCTGTGTTTGGGGATGGCACTAGTGTTGTGTGTTAAAGTTGGGATGACACCGGTGTTGTGTTGTGTTGTGTGAGATAAAGGGGATGACACCAGTTACATAACCGGTGCCTTGTTTTCAAAGGAGCGACACCAGTTACCACATCGGTGTCATGGTTTTATTTTTTTTTTTCATTTAGTTGCGTGTTGCGTGTTTTTCATTCAATTTTTTTTCAGTTTTCAAAAAAATTAATTTATTTCTTATGACTAAAAATTACTGATTTAGAAATTATTTCAAGAACATCAATTCAAAAATTCATCTCTTTTACACAAGGGTATTATGGTAACTTCATAAATATATCTATTTTAACATTTAATTTTATCTATCACATCAATCAAATCTTTCACTAACTTCCAAATCCACTCACTTTATCCTCTAAATTCACTAAAAAAAATACAAATATTCATTCACCCAAATCTACACAAATCCATTTTCACACTATCTCCATATCCATCGACACAAAAGAACACACCCTAAGGAAATAATAATGATTCATTAGTGACAAATTTGGAATAATACCTTGTAAATTGTTGCATGACATATTGATTTAAATCCATTCTTGCAATGCTAATTTAGTCCAAAACCATTTTGGAACAATATATGATATTCCACTATTTGAAATGTCAAGGTTGTTAAATAGGTTTTGTGTTTGTAACCATTTGGGAAACAATGGACCTAGCTTGCAAGAGCTCAATTCAATATTTTCCAGTTGAAAAGTCGGAGCCCAATTTTGACTAAATTCTAAAGTGAGTTACCTGATAACAATATCTTTAACATTGACATATTATGAAAATGAGAGTCATCTATCACACCTTTCAAAGAATTTGACATCAAATATAGCTCTTCAAGCTCAGTTGGAAATTGAAGATATTTAGAAATTGTCCCATTTAACTTGTTACCGTAAAGGTATAATCCTTTTAATGATGGGAACATTGAAAGGGTATTGGGCAAAGTGCCACTAATTTGATTTATGCTCAGATCTAAATGTTGTAATGAGTATCTAGAACAAATAGACAAATGATTAAATATGACTCTCAGATCTTCACTTAACTTGTTGTCGGACATATCCAATGACTTCAACGTACATACGCTCCCAATTGATTTTGGTACACCACCTTCTATAGAGTTAGATCCAATTGATAATTGCTCCAACTGAGATGACAATATGATGCCTTCAGGTATCTTTCCACTCCATAAGCAACCTGCACTTTATTATCATCACACATAGTGAATAAGCGAATATTAGAATAGAGTGAAAGGGGTGATGAATTTACAAGAAACCTGCAACACGACATAGACCACAAACATCATGAGTTTGAAACGAACTGGATTCTTGATTGACATTGTGGCTGTTATGATGATAGAGACAGAGTGGATATTAGAAAGAGAATGATAGGTGTGGTGAATTTAGCAGTTCCAAAACCCACCTCTATTTATACACAAAACTCGATACCTATTCTTCTCACTCTGCTGCACTGCTTTCCCTTACTTTATTCTCAGTCCTCGGTCTTCTTGTTTTCCTTACTTTATCATACATAATATTTTATTCAACTTACATAAAGTGATATAACTCAGTTTATATGATGAATAAAATAAGATAGAAAATACACAGCATCCACAATGAAATTGCCATCAAATGAAATGTTGTTGCTTTTAGAGTATGAACACGAATTTGGTAGTTGTGGAATAGATCTATTATCGGACCATTTTTAGGGCAATAATTATTTTCCAATATCAATTTACTGACTTCGAAGACTTGTGAATTCCGAATGTTATATGAAAACATAAACTATCAAATTCGTCCTTACTGATAATTAAAGAATTGGAAGCTAATATTTGAAGGATAAAAAATTAAGAAAATGTTCTGAAAAAGCAATTCAAATTGCAAGTGTCTTGAACAAATTGTACTATTTGCAATATCTTAATTTGTGACTACCAAGATGAAAGAATACAAATTATTAAAATTTTACATGAATAATAAAAAAAAAAATTGATAAAATTGATTAATTTGGAACCAAAGTGAATGGGATCAAGAAAAGTGGATTTTTTTGTCTACCCCTATTTGTTGGAACTAATTTAATCTTTAAAAAATGTTTAGCAAGTTTGAAAATATTTTTATAATATTTTAAAGAAGGTGTTTGTTTATAATATATTCTAGGAAATGTAAAGTTTGAATTAGAATTTACAAACGTAACATATGAAGTGTTAATCGATTACCAGGGAGTATTAATTAAATTTGTGGGTAACTAATTTTTATGGAAAAACTAAACTTTAATGAGACTTTTCTCTTTTTATCATATTTTTCATTCACGTTATTGGAACTTTGAACAATATTACTATCTTTTAAACGAGAAGATAAAGGATTAAATATGTTTTTATTAATTTAAATATGAATAAAAATTGAAATTAATCTTTTTTTAAGTTTAACTCAATTTAATTTTTTTATTTTAAAAATATTTAGATTTAATATTTTTAACTGAATTATTTAACATTTTAAATATATTTTATAATAATATTTGAATTGTTTATTTTACTAAGAATTAAAGAAAAAAATATATATTTAATCTAAAAATATAATTAGCCATGTGTACTGTATTTAGGGTTGACAAACTAAATTACGTATTCTTTTCACTCTGCTGCACTGCTTTCCTTACTTTATTCTCAGTCATCGTCGTCGTGTTTCGCTTTTCCATTTTTTTGTAATTTTTTGTCCGTAATTACTGCATCAAAAGCAAGCGTTTTGGTCCTTTTTTTGTGCTTATTAATCATAAAGTTGTCAAAAAGTAAATAAAAGACAACAAATATAAAGAAAAAACCGAACGCGTAATTTATTTTTTAGTCTTGAATTCTTTCATTTATATAGGTAAAAAATAAAATAATAGATTATTTGTTAAAAGCGATTAACAACACAAATTAAATTTTTTCACTTAGCTTGAAGCATGATTAATCATGACAAAGTGTTACGGCGGAGACGAATTTTATTATCTCATGCCCATCCTTAAATAAAAACCATCTCCATCTTCATCTTCATATCTAATGGGTATAAGATATTTGTCTCATTATCATCTTCATTGAATAACGGGTATACCTCTTACCCATACTCATACCTGTTTTATTATTATTTTAGTATCAATTAATTATTTTTTATAGAAAACTAAAATCTACATAAAAAAAAACATAATATTATCAAATATTCAATATCAAAAACACATATTCTCTTATCTTTAGTGTCAAATATTTTAAAAGAAATTATAATTATATACATTTTAAATTAGAGTACCAAATAATTATATAAAATATTTCACAATTAATATAAATAAAATTTCACAACCAAAACATCTATATGAATTTCAATTTATGTTGGATGGTGTAAAAAGGATTTATGACAATAATATTAAACTATTATATTATATTAAATGAAAGATCTGTTGGTAAAGTTACACTTATGAAAAAGAATTAGGAAATAAAAATAATTATATAAAAATCATCAAAAATAACATTTTACAAAATCAAAATAAGTAATAAATAAAAATATTAAAGAAGATGAAATGATTTGATACATAATTGAATAAAATTGTACGAAGAAAAAAAATATATGATTAATATATGATAAAATTAAAAATACCTTAAACATATGAGAAAGAGTTGAAACATTGAGATAAAGTTGTTTTAGAAAATTAAGTTTTTCAAAATATTGGGGTTATGGATTGTAAATGTTCATTGTGCTTGGATGTTTTCATGAAAGGTTTTTTTTTTTTTTTTTTTTTTTGTAGATTTTGTGGTTCTATTTCATTTTTATGGTTTATGCATACATTTGTTGTTTTTAGGTTTTAAGTTATATGTCTAAGTTTGAATTGTTATTTCATGGTTATGGTGTTGGAAATAGTTGTTGTTTGTTTGCGTGATATTCACATACCATCGTCTTCTTTTGTTACTTCTTTTTATTTATGGCTTTGACAATTTCTTCGGTTTTTTACTCTTGAAACATGTTTCCAATTTCATAATTGAAACGAGGCTACAAAAGTGTACACAAGTCGGATATGCCGCAAAGGTGAAACTTTTTTTTTTCTTTTCTTTTTATGCTTTGAATGATTTTTCTATTTTCCTTTTCTGATTATTGAATGTACATTTTTGGATATATTTCAGTGTTATTTTTTTTTTTGTAAAATGACAAAAAAATGGGAAATATTGTTGTTAAGTTAGTACATGATAAATGAATTTTATTTTTTTATTTTCTTTCATTTATGTTTGTATGTTTTTTTTTCGATTATTTATGATCAAAATAAGAGGTTAAATTTATGTCAAAGCTTTAGGAATAGGAAATATTTAAATGTCTTTATACTCATTATTTTAAAATGTTTTTAGATTCTTTAAGATTTCAATTGTTTTATCAGAACATGTTGTTTTATTAGGACAAATTGGTATCATCTAAAATGTATTCACGCATCCTCTCATTATTAAGGATTTTCATGAATCTCCAGTTAGGGGCCATAGTGGATACTTTAGAACTTTTATGCACGTGGTGTTTTAACAAGGCATGAGAAAGGACATTAAAAACTTTGTTGTGCAATGTGAGATATGTCAAAGGAATAAGGCAGAAACTTTGGCTCCAATAATGTTACTTCAGCCACTACCAATTCCTACTCAAGTCTGGTCGGATATCTCCCTGGACTTCATTGGGGTTACCTAAGGCCCAGGGGAAAAACATTATTTTCGTATTTGAATAATTAATGTTTCTTGTCTACCTGAGTCTTAGTCTGTTTCTTGTCTTCCATATTTGAATGTCTGAGAGTAATTAATTTTTTGGTTCTCTTTATCTTTGTTGTTGAAGCATCTTCAGAGTTTTGGCCTTCAACCTCTATTTTCTTCTTTTCCTAAAATATGATGCAACTCATGTTTAGCTAGATATCTTTATCTTAAATTGGGTAGGTAGAGATTTGAATCTTGAAATAGAAGTTGTTTAATAACTACAGTTTGATGTTCTCAACATATCGAAGACCAACCAGGCCCTGCTCAACGCTACAAAGGTGTAGATATCCCATTTGCAAATCACAATGGCAACGATAATTGAATTATTGGACGTTCTTTTCATCTTCTGAAAACCATTTTGATGAAAGATGGACAATGCGACCTTGATGATGTAACTTAGACTAGATGAATAGGAAAAAGAGTGAAAAGAAGAATTCAGAATTAATTAATGAAATTCAAACTGTAACTTTGGATCCAAATCAACAGTAGTGCCAGATAAGAATTGGACAATAAAAAAGGTAAAAGATTGAACAATTAATAAGACCGACGGAATTGGTAATGAAATGTTGATTAGCAAGACGTATAAAAATAATAATAATAAATGGAGTTGCGGACAAATTGACTTATATTAATACTAGTGTACACACATGCGCGTCGTATGTGTGTATGTATTTTTAAATATACGTGATATTATATTAGTAGATGATGATAATGTAATGTTATTAAATTAATATATAAAATAAAATTATATTTATTAAAAATAAAGTGAAATATATCAAAAAAGATTAGAGAATAACAGTTGATAAATAGAAAAAAAAAAAAGAGTAGCAGAGATAGACGACTTTATAAAAAAATTTGTAAAAGTAACAGTCAATTTTAAAAAATTTAATAAATAATTATATTTTAAAGGGTAAAATTGGTATTTTGAAATGTGGACACAAAAGATGGAATTATTTTTATATATTGTTATTAGAGATGGCAAATAAACCCGTCCTCGTAGGTGTTGCCCGAACTTGTTCCTGTTTTGACGGGAACCCTGCATTGACTGGGTATGGGTATGAGTATGGGTATGGGAAATCCCCGACTTTTTCAGTTGGGTATGGGTATGGGTATGGGGAATCCTCGACTTTTTCAGTCGGGTATAGGGATGTACATATCTCGGCCATAATACTCGTCCCCGTCATATCAACGTCCTCGTTTAAATTATTAAAATATTCACAATTAATTTAGTAACCCTATATATATATATGTATATATATATATTTCTTTTTTTTCTATTTTTTATTTCTTTTAATTATTTTGTTTGTCATGAAACTCATTCGCATCTCCAATATATTTTTCATCTTATTATAACCTTTATGTAATTATGTTAAAATGATGTATGTTAATTAAAATTTTTTTATGCCTCCCATTTGAATATTTATATTTTTTTTAATATTTTTATTTATTATATATTTTCCTTTCACATGAGAATGTTTATACCCTCAATTTAAGGTAATATAAAAAATTCTTTACTTATTATTATTAATTTTTGTTTAATTTGAAGAACTCTTTTGTTTTGTTAAAATAATTTTCGTTATTTTTCAACCATTGAGTATATATGTTGATATTTGAAAAGTTTTCTTAGTTCTCTAAGGTATTTTTCATCTTATCATACCTTAATTATACATTTGATTTTCTTTGTGCGATTTCTTTCAATAGTCTCTAAAATTATTTCTAAAACACACATTTGTTAGTTTTCTAATATTTTTATTTATTGTTTATTTTTATCATGTAGAATAATATTTCGATATATTCTATCAAATTATTTTTTATTTTCTAACTCATTATTAATCATACTGTAATTTTTTCATTTTAATTGTATATATAACTTTTATTTACTACAATATAAAAAATTTAATGTAATTGCTATGATTTTTTTTATGTTAGGTGTCTGATCAAGGAAGTGTTCCTAATGAAGAAATAAATGATTTAGATCAAGATCAAGATTAATAGTTGAAGAATGTTATATTAGACTTTTACTATTTTACTTTTATGAAGAAACAAATATATTGTAATATTCCACTAATTTGAACATCTAAATTTTATTGTTTACCTTAAACAGACAAACTTTCTTGTTTTTAAAAATGTTATATCTAGTTATAAACAAATATCAAAATTTTAGAATTTTTGCTTTTTATTTGATATGTTTCAAGAATTATGTGGATTAAAAAAGTGCACCAAATAAAATTAAAGGAATTTAAAACAACAAGCAAAAGTCATCTACAAATAATGAATTGAATTGTAGGGGTGAAGAAACCCTACCAGGAATTTTAAAATGTTGAAATTAAAAACAAACAGAGGTTTGAAAAACTTCCGGAAAGCACTAGGGGTTCCAGAAGCGCTGGTAAGTAGCGGAGGTTCAGAACTGCGGGTAAGTAGGCGAAGGTTTCAGAATCGTCGGTAAGTAGCAGGGGTTCCAGAACCGTCGGTAAGTAGCGGGGGTTCCAGAACCGTCGGTAAATAGCGGGGGTTCAAAATCGCCGATAAATGCTACTTTACCAGAGGTTTCCCAAACCACAGGTAATTAGTTAACGATGCTGGTTTTTCTAGGGGAAAACCAAACCCGGGTAACACCTTTAGCGGGGGTTAAAACCGCTTGGAATGTCAAAAATAACCCCTGTTAAAAATTATTTCTCTTGTAGTGTATTGAAGTTCAAAAGATACAAAATCTATGTCAAAATTTTATTATTATGTTTATTATTTGTTCTTTGTGTCATTTTGATCAAGTGATGTATTATAACTTTTATTAGTGTATAAAAAAGAGATTTAT
>Ga0209589_1003628_pt1 | contig 26942 bp, 14 predicted proteins | sample CowpeawhiteBW_FD_187525 | JGI IMG/M metagenome (GOLD analysis project Ga0209589, IMG submission 187525) | Root nodule microbial communities of legume samples collected from California USA - Cow pea white BW (SPAdes) (version 2) | ecosystem: Host-associated > Plants > Roots > Nodule | place: USA...
AAAATTTTTTTTTATTTTGTAGTAAAAAAAAAAAAAAACCTCTTTGTTTGCCTTTTGTTTTATTTGTATCCATATAAACTTCTTTGAGGAGGAGACATACATTATAATTTATTCATATCTAAAACTGTTGAAGTTTGTCATGGGTGTGTTCAGCTAAGGCTATTCATAGATAAAAACTTTACTGCCAGATTATGTTTTTCGTAAATTACATGTAATAATTTGTTTCCAACGACCTATGAACAATAAATGAAAGATAGGCTGAAATAGCTACCTTGTGTAGTACACTGTACACATGCATATGTCTAGCAATAAATAATCCTGTAGTTTAATTCTTCATAAACATCACCTTTCCTTTTTGTAGTTTTCACTTTTTAAGGATCTTTAACATAGGAAGAAATCGAACAAAGTGAAGATAATTTCAATCACTTAGTTGACACCGAAAGTTTCACTGTTGCCAAAAAATGATAATACTTATATTAATTACCTTATGTTCAAGCTATTATAGTAATTAACCTTTGTACAAAAAAAGCACAACTTACTTATTCTTGAATATGAGTACAATTTTTTTTTTCTGCACTATCTACTTTCTTTACCAAAATTGCCAAGTATTTAATTGTGAATCGGTGGTTTTCTGGAGGCTGGAGTGTAATCCGCTGCGAACACATCACCACCAACGTTAACATCCTCGTCTTTGGGCTTAAACACCTCAGCATGCGATTCCTTACTATGCTGAACTGTGCTGGCATCCCCACTAGTTATATTGGTTTTTTCTTTCAACGTTCGAGCTGCATACACAAAAAAATGAAAACAAAACATTAATAAAAAAAAAAACTTGAAAGAAATTAACAGGATATATACTGAAACATGGGAATATTAATGTTCTGACAGTCTGTGACAAAAGAAGTACCTATTATTTGGTTGGAGAAGAGGCAGAGGATGACGAAAGCCAGTAATAGAATGCGGTTGTTGTGTGAAACAGCCATGTTAAGGAAAAGTATTAGACTTGTGGTGTGGTCTATTATTTCTTAATTGACTCTTTATCTGAATGTGCTCTACCTATGCTTGTTCCACTCTTATTTATAGACGCAAGAATGACACATGCCACTGAGATGATTAGGTACGTATCCATAGACAACAATGGTAATTTGTACATGAGGCTAATGGTCTACGAGGCTGTCACATCGACACTGTCTGGCTTGAAATAGATGGCTATATGTGCTTTGTTGGGGAAAGCATTCAAACGAGAAAAACAGAAATCAACCATCTACATGTGAAGCTCGAACTGTGTATACTGTATACGTGTATTTCATGCCCTTCTTCTCATTCCTATACATCTATATATTAATATTGTTCCCCAACTGTTCCATGCATATTGGTTAGTGATAGTTTTTGTCCCTAAATCTGGAACAAAAGTTAGGGGTTTTATCTTTTCAACCGGTGTTCTGTCACATGCGAGAAACTCCCATATAGGACTCTTGTCTCTGTCTACTGATTCAATTAAGTATAAGCAAACTAATTATTAATGTGCATGCAGAGTTTATAAGTAGTAGCTATATGCTGATGTTGTAGTGTAATGGTATCAGTATGAGTCTAGAGCAATAATAGATGCTGAAATTTACATGTGAACTAGTTCTTGGAAATTTGAAGTTACGTTGAAGAAGTGATAACCAGTTGAAAATATGAGATACATCTAGGCCAGAAGAAAATGACATTGATGATTCAAGTTGGTACAGTTTAGGAGAAAAATATGTGAAAAAATTGGAATTGGGCCATTGGATCTGTGTGGCAGAATGTGCAGACAAGATAACATCTTGAAGCCTGCAACATTGAGGCGGGGCCCTATGTCAGGCCTGCAACCTGTTTACCCTGCCAATCTCAGGCATTGTACCTCACCTTGTCAATCTCTTAATTCACAATGTGAAAAGATTTAGTGAGGCATTAGAGGTAAACAATTTCTCCCTCTTTTATTGATTAATAATTGAATGATTTGGTGAAATATGTGTCCTTTGTCAATCAATCTCAATCTCTATAGGAAGGGGCCCTTGCGGAAATTGTAATTAGTTAATTAATTAATTAATTGTAAGTAATGATTCAAATGATTAATATGACACTCACACATAGTTGGAAGCGGGGTATGTATTTTCCTGCTAATAATTCCTGGCCATGATAAAGTAATGAGAAGTAGTTAATTAACTAATAAAGTTTGCAAGTTCATGCATTATTCGGGGGCTGGTGTGAATGATTGAGTTTCTAGGGTGATGAAGGTTTGATTTAGTTATTAATTGCTTAGTGAGTCACAGATAATGGAGGTTTTGTTTGTTGTGGGTGTTTTCTTGCGCTGGATTTGATTAATTAATGATGGAAGATACAAAGCATTAATGAATGGAGGGAGAAAAGGCGACATTGGTGAGACTAAGATCAGTGTCAGATAAGACATTGGACAATGTTTTTCTTCTTTGGAAGAGTAAGACAATGGACAGTGTTCGTATATATCACATGGGACGACTCCAGCGATTATCTACTTGGTAGGCCTCCCTTGTCGCTTGCAAATTGCACATGGACCCAACATCATTTACAGCCTCTGTCATCATCCACACAATACACAATACACAACAACAACAACAACAATAACCCACACCAAGTAGCCACGCTATTGCGATGTGCAAGTTTCACCATACACTTTTCCTTCCTTTGCCTCAACTATTACTGAAAAATACCAACCCACAACTTCACTTTTCGTTATTCAATTTCAAACTAGTGCCATTATTACTATACATTTAGCTGCCGTCAACTCAATATCATCACGTCGCTGCCTTCTACTTTCTTCTCCCTTCTATCAATTTTGGGATAGTGCCTTCAACACATCATCTTATACACAACACTTTCTCAATACTATGAACTATCTTCATATCAAATCTAAATCTAAAGTATCTACTTAGAACGAGTGTCATAAAAAAAGTTGCTTTGTTTTAAAATTGAAAGTTATATTCCTCTTATTTATGATTTATGACTGAGATTGTGATTAGGGCAATTCTATATATCCTCTTCTATTCTACAAGTTATAAAACATTAATTGATACTTCGGAAGCTTATACATTATTGGCTTTCTATGGATCATGTAGTCTAACATACAGACATTTCTCTATGTTCTAAATATACCTTAATTATGAGGTATTCATGTATAAATATTGATGCTTTTTGTTTTTTGTTTTAATGTTCCTCGGTGATGAATCTGGTTGAAAAGCATTTTTTTTATGTATTTATTGGAGATTAGTTGATGCTGGTGCAATTTATTCGAAGACCAGTCCATCTTATTGCGGTTAGCTTTGATAATTTTTTCTATTTTGATGATACGACTTATCCACAATGTGGAAGATTTCAAAAACTTATATATCGTAAATAATTATGTTTGGTTTGTTGGAAATTTGTTTAAAAAATCTGTGCATAACAATATAAAAAACACTACAACATTTTGTAGTTTAGACCACACTAAATTAGACAACAGCTAAATAAATGTGGTCTATGTGGTTGGGCTCAGGTCTCATTGGTGTTGTATCCCCTAATGAATCCCCTCTGTAAGTGGTATCAGAGCCGATGGTTAAAATCGGCTCAGACGAGTGCAATATGGTCATAGTATCGAAAGTCTTCCTACCTAGGTTTCCAGGTAACGCGTGTCCCGTTAAGAAGAACGGCAGTACAGAAAAGCGCAGAAAAAGAGTACTCGTGGTTGAAAATGCTTCCGCTTGAGGGAGAGTGTACCAATGTGGTTGAAGGGACTCACCCTTGAGGGGAGATGGTTAGGAATCCAAGTGTGAGTCTAAGTCCCACATTGGCTAGAAATGAGAAAGTAGAACACTATATAAAAATAAAGACCCATAAACCTGTTGCCTTAAGGTTTTGGATTGAGAGTGGTGTTAATGCCTTATGTGGTTGGGCTCAGGTCTCATTGGTGTTGTATCTCCCCAATGAACCCCTATGTAAACCTAACAGTCTAAACAATATAATAAACAACATTTTTATAAATATTGTATAAATTTTATGAAAGCCCATGATTATATATTTGTTAAGCCCATGATTATATATTTGTTGCTTTAAACTATGTGGGCAAAACTAATAAAAATGTGGTCTAAAAATATAGATGAGGTCTAAAATCAACCTGAAAAACTGTTGTTTATTGTGAGGATTTTAAGCAACGATTTTAAATGTATTGTCGTACTAAAAACCGTTGTCTATTACCTATAGTTACACTCACTTATACCACGTCTAAAAAACTGTGGTCTAATCTTTAAACCACGATTTTTATAATTTAGATCACAATTTTATATTGTTGTCTAAAATGATTTTTATTGTAGTGAAATTTTCTTGATATTCAGCCTCGTAAATCTAATTTTCAATATTCAAGTTTTATGGCAGTTTTCTATGGGTAATTGAATCAAAATAAATACAAATGATTCTGTAAGGGATTGTCTTGAATTTGCAACCTGTGAAGGTACTTTCAAATGTAGTATAGGAGAATTTCAAAGTTGATGGGTGTGATTTTGGTGATAGAGTATGCTTGAAGTGTTAATTTCATAAAGTTTTAGATCGAATGTGATTCTACTTTCGCATGTTTACTTTCCCTTCTACTTTGGTTGTGCCTTGGATGCAAGGAAATGCTTACATTTCTATAGAAATATGCAATTTTGATTTTCTCATATTTTTTAGTAAGGTAATCATAGTAGATAAATTGGTTGCTTTGGATTTAATACATAGAGAAGATTATACTTGGTATCCTATTTTGTATTGATTATAAGTTTATATTATTTTTCCATCGAGTAAACTCATTTTTTTGAGTATGATGATTTATGAAGGTTATAAACAGTCTTTATCCATTAGGTGTACAAATCCAAAATTTTTATTATAAAGTAATATGAATAAACATGATCATTTATAATCCTTAAAAAAAGAATAAGATGATTGTTAATACTTTTAAAATAGGAAAGTTTAACAAGAAAACAAATTTGAATTTTTATTTTTGAAGGGCTCATGAAATAAATGCTTCAAATACAAAAAAAAAAAAAAAATTTAGGGTGACATAACTTTCTTCATCTTCATGAATAAAAATTGAATTAAACCAAGTTTCAAAAGTTTCTCCTTGTGTTAGACTTATTTTTCAAAGAGATAAAGATAATCAACTTCGAATGTTCTTCCTTCCTAAAGTGAATTATGAAATTTTATATCTAAAGAAATTAAAAAATAGTCATATAACTCAGATCTTATATTAATTACGTATATATAACATATTACATAATTAATTTGGAACATGATTATTGTGAAAAATCAGAATTACGCATAGAAGCTTTCTAGGAATATAAAAAATCAGAATTTTTATAAGGTAATATGCCTCGATTCTGTTTTAACCGAGGGAGATGAATCTCTATGCCTCGGTTTCAAATTAACCGAGGAAGTAGCTCTTCGTTGGGTTAAAAACCCTAAATCATTTTATTGTTGCATAACGTCTTCTTCATTTCGTTAGCAGCATCTCCATTGCAGCGTGCCAACCACTCCTTTTCGCCTTCCACCATCGTTGCACTGTCGAAGAGGCTATTCTAGCGTTGCCTCCATTGCCTTCGTTCAATCCCGCTCCTTTGTTATGGTTTATTTTTACGTTTTGGGTCATTTTTGGTTTTGTTTTTTGCATTTTTGTATGTTCTCGGGTTTTCAATCTTGAATTGTAGATTATGATGATATATGTTAGAAATTGGGTTTGTATTTTGATGGAGGTTGAGTTTGTAAATTGTTTTTGGCTTGTAGAGATGAGATTGTTGATGATGGAAAATAGTTTGGTTTTAAAAATAGGATTTATGATGATGAACTTTGCTTGCTTTTCCAAATTACATAAATTACTTTGGACTCTAGGAGTTAGTATGCATTGATTTCATCAGAGTTTATTTTAAACTTTTGTTAGTGTTCACTTACTATTGCCCCACATTGTCAGACTGTGGGTACGGTTGATTCTACTCCATTGTTGCTCACGTTTCATGCTCCTAGGTTCTTAATTTACTATGAGCCTATAATTGTTTAGTATATTGTTTTTTTTATATTAGATAAATTCATTTAATTATATGCTAAAATAAATCTATGTTGTTGTATGTTTATTTATTTATATTTCTAAGTAAATTGATTTATTTTGTTTGATCTGAGATCGTCATTGCATGGAGTTAACCTTAGTTTCTCGTTTGAGATTGTATGCGAAAATTATTTACTTGTCTCCAAGTTTTATTTTGTAAAGAATATGTATTTTTTTAAAGGAGACAATACTAATAATTTAAATGTATTCAATCTTGAATTGTCCGGTTGGACACTTTAAGAAGATTAATCACTTTTTAGTAGTTCATTAGAGCATATATATATATATATATATATATATATATATATATATATATATATATATATATATATATATATTTATATATATATATATATATATATATATATATATATATATATATATATATATATATATATATTAATATACATATCTTAATATTCATGAATATTTGTCATCTATGTTTTGGTATTGATCTTTAGGTGCATATTTGATTGTGTTTGATAATGACACACTTTTATATATGGTGAAACTTCTGAAACATAGGCAGTATGTATCTTTTTGAAAATTCTTCATATACAAGGAATATGTGTAAGTTTAAAAAAGCACTTTGTATTACCTATTGTTGATTATATAATGATGAAATTAGCAATATAACACTTATTAATTCAGGTCGTTACAGTCAGACTTTCTAAACTTCAAATGTTGAAAATATGGAGTAAAAAAATAACTTTGAGTAATTTTGGTTCATTAAAGGAAAAAAGTATAAGTAATTTCATTTTTTTTCTCTAGCTTAACAAATTTATCGTTTCTCTTGCTCTCCTTAATTTCAAATATGATCCTAAAGCTCCGTGGATCATCAATTGTTGTAATTCATGACCACACAAGTCTTAATGTCTTAGCGACAAGTCTAAACTTTAATAATAAAATCCCTACTATCTTAACAATTTTTATTATAAGTTCGCATTAATGATCAAAATTCTAACGTTACGATAAAGATTTTAAGTTGGGGTATGTTGTAAGTGTCTCCATAGCATAAAAAAGCATATTAATTTAGACACTTATCAAAGGCTTAAATTGTTTTTATCAAGGAAACAAACCCTTCTTTACTTACATTAATTAATATCCTCCTTTGATGAAGGAAAAATGTGAAAACTAAGGAAATCACACTATTTTGTAAGAGAAAAGAGAGAGAAATCATGCACTAAGCTAAGCCACTATTAAGGAGCTCACCCACGATAATTGAGAATTCAGAACAATCACAAGGATTCTTTGGCTGAGCCTAACAAGTGTCGTTGAACTACACATGAGCTTGAAATCAATAATGAGGTGCATTACATGGAACTAACAGTGAAGTGAAACCTCAAACATCAAAATAACAGAAGGGGTTCATGCGGCTAAGCACAAAAGTAGCAAAAATTAGAAAAGAAGTCCATGTGGCTAAACCTAGAAACTTGGTTAAGCAACACCCACATCAAAATATAAAACAAGACCCTTTTCTCTGGCTAGATCATCATATCTGTAGAGAATATGCCTCCTCTTTTGTAAATTCTTTAGAAATATTGTTTAGGGATAGAGAAAGTGGAGATTAAGTGGACTCATGTGTATTAATGGGGTTAATCTCCATCATGTGTGGCTAAAACTCAAAGTGCAAGGTTGGATGTATTTGAAATTAACCTTTTTTTTGCATATGATTAATCTTCTCATGTATCTATTTCTATTATGGTTCATTAGACTGTGAATTGTGTTAATTATCTTTAATTATTCTAACTAGTTCAAATTGAGTTGGGAAGCTGGTTTGAATGTTGGGCAGAAAAATCTTGAGCAATAAAGTAGAAATTTATTCTACCAAGAGAAGAGAAATCACCTTGGGTCTAAATTTTTCTAGGTTCTAAATTGCAGGAATGCATCTAGATCTACCTATATAGAGTACTTCGAGAGCAATAATCCATGATAGATCTTAGATGAAAGAAGGAAAATCAAAACAAAATTTGGGAAAGGGAAAAAACATTTAACCTTGTCACTTGATTTTATCATACTTCTTACTAGTATTTCTTATTTGAAGCTTAACAACAATCAACAGAAGCATCATTGTAGTATAAATAGTAGTAAACTTTGACAAATCTCTATGGATACGATACTTGAATTTTACTACAAAACACCAGTGCGCTTGTTGAAATTGACTTTTAAAGAAAAGACATCAGGTCATGAATTCCAACAAAATGATCCACGAAGGTTTATAATCATATTTGAAATTAAGGAGAGCAAGAAAAATGAATTTTTTTTTAAGCTAGAGATTAGAATGAAGTAACTTCCTTTAATGAACCAAAATTACTCAAAGTTAATCTTTTACTCCATATTTTCAACATTTCAAGTTTAGAATAACGACCTTAATTAGTAAGTGTTATATTGCTATTTTCATCATTATATAATTAGTGAAAGGTAATACAAAGTGCTTTTTTAAACTTATACACATATTCCTTGTATATGAAATTTTTTTAAAAAGAAACGCACCGTCTATGTTTCAGAACATATATAAAAGTGTGTAATTACATACACACTCTATTATATTTTTTTAGAGATCATAAAATAAAACTCGATTGCTCCTCATTATCTTTTACTCACGTGTAATACACAGTCGCAAGTGTAAAGACCACAAAACATAACAAAAATAAAGCTTAAGTTAGTGACAATTGAACAAAATTACATAAACCATCAACTCACTCAAACAAGATTCATCTTATCACGCTCTCTGCATCCCTATCATAAAATTTGATTCAAACAAAAATTAACCTTACAAACAAGATTCATCATCAATTTTACTTGATCGTTAGCAACAAGAATCAAATGTCTATCATAGCATAGCCAATATTTTTAAGGTTAATTAATAAATTCTTCATCATAATTAAAGTCGTACACTCACATATTCTTAGTAGTTAAATGCATGAAATGGCTGCATCTACACCTACTTAATTAAAGAGTGACATATATCGTACGTTTTGTGATGGCTTAAAGATTTAATATATATATATATATATATATATATATATATATATATATATATATATATATATATATATATTCACTCTATTATTTCCGCATAGTATTTTTTTTCTTATATATATTTATTGACTTACGTTTACTTTATCTTAATTTAATCAAGGGAATTTAATATTATATATTCTTTTTCCTTCTTATCAACAAACATGCCACAGGAACAGTTGTCTGGAATGATTCAATAATAATAAGTGATGGAATAATGAAATAAACTGATATGTTTGGAATCATGCTCCATAATTTACTATTTGTTTCTCAGTTTTCGCCAATTAATATTTTTTACCGTTCGTTTTTTTCCCCATGTATTAATTCATCTCCATAAAATCGTCAACTTATTAATTTGTATTCTTATTAATAATAATTAAGCATACAAATTAAAAAGTTTGGGGTGGTTTCTTTCTTCTGAGCGTTCTCGCTTCGTTGGCTCCAGTTTATAACATGATTACATTCTAAATGAAGTAAATGATTGATACTCATGAAATCATGAGAATCTTATAACTATGCAAATTTGGTATTGAAATATACTATTACATTTGTTGACATATCTTTGTCTTCATATGTACTATATACTTTTGGTTATAAATATAATGCACATAATTTAATAATAATGGCTGTGATGACTGATCCACTCATTTGTGTCTGCATATACTGTTTCATTTACCTTCATGCATTTCTACAGCTTCTACATTAAGTTCTAATTAATATGGGTTTGACTTCAATCATTCCCAGATTTTAGTTACCCACCAACATTTCGATTGATGTTTCAAGTTGATTAAATCTCCATCGTTGCTACTCTTTCAAATTGTTTACAACATGATCATATATCTTTATTTTTTCATCTGCTCCAATCCAGTTAATTACCTGAGATGTATTCCAATGCGATTCTTGGGGAAGAAAATAATAAAGGTTTGAGAATCGAAAAGACAAGAATGATTATATTATGCATCTGTGTTCTTTATGATTGGCACCTCTGCAAATTCTATCAACTCTATGCCCCCCTTAGCTGAAGACCTATTTACATAGTTCTAACTTCTAAGTTCATGAAGTTACTAGTTCTTGATCAAAACAACTAGGTAGAACTTGCTAGTTTCATCAAAGTTCAGAATCCCAGAAAAAGCATTAATTGTATGCTCTTCCTAACAAAACTGAAAATAAAAGAAGCTAAGAACTAATTATGAATTGGAGGGTTCTTTTTTGCAGGAGTGTAGTCCATTGTTGTCAAGTCACCAGTGTCTTGTTCCTGTTCCCCTCCTTGGTTTACCTTAACTTGATTTTCATGGCTCTTTTCTGCAGAAACTGGAGCTAATTCATCCTTAGTCTCTCTTAAACTTCTGGCTGTAACCAAAAATCAAAGAACAACCAAATTATACACTCAGATTATACACATAGTAATTGTATTGGTTACTGGTTAGAAGAGTAAAACATGTTTTTACTCCAATTGATACTAATTAATGCAGTTCTAATTTTCCTTTTTTTCTTAAACATAGTTCTGGCTACCCAGTTAATGATAGTCGAAATGTTACCATTAAATGGGACAACATCATTAAAATTAACAAGTTTTAAAAAAAATTCAAAACAACACGAAGTTAAATTTAGAACCAGAAAAATGTAATTTGTAAAGACGCATATGAAAGTAAAGGTACCTGTAGCATTAATGGAAAGAAAACAAAGGAAGAGAAGAGCAAGGAGAAAGAAGCGTTTGGTGGGTAACATAGCCATGGTAGTTGAATATATGTATGGTATTGGAGAGAAACCTTGAACTTGGTTGAAAATGTTCTGGTTGGCCTCTTTTTATAGGCAAAAATAGAAGTTGTTTCCAATAGGATGTGAAGACATGTGATGCACTGCACTCTTGAGGACAAGAAAAACAATGGCTACAATTTTGGTTCAAATCATTGTCTCCTGCTCTGTCCTGCCTGAAAATGACACCCTTTTGCTTGGAAAAGAGGATCCAAGCTAAGACCATGAATGGCTTCGTTAACTTCTTATTATTTAGTTGGCACCATGAATCTATGAACACTTCGCACTTTGCCATTCGTTAATCAACAAAGATCTGCAACCTAAAAGAATGTAAATAATTCTAAAGTTAAGGACCAGTTTGATAAATATACGATTTTTTTTTCTTATAAGAAGAGAGACTCCATTCGTATATACAAGTACAAGGGACTTATTAAATATGTACTTATAACAACGAAAAGATAATCAACTTGGGTTAGGTTTAGAGAAAAAGGGTTTAGTTCTTGTAATGGGCAGTGGTTTGAGTCAAGTTATGACTTGTCTCTAAATTTTGCTTATAACAGGTATTTACTTATTTTTATTTTAATCCATTCACTATTAAAAATTTTCATATTATATATAAAAATTTTATTGTAGATTTGTTAAAAAAATTTGTAAGAAAATATTTTTTTTACTATTTATTTTTTTAATTTTAATTAGCAGGTAATTCTTTTGTGAATAATTATTTTCTAAAACATTATAAAATTCGTAAGTATTTGCTACAAAATTTGTTGCGAAAAGTATTTTATACAAAATATTTTAACAAAATTTAATAACAAGTTCCTGCAATTTTTTTCTCATAACAAAATTTATAAACATTTAAAAAAAAATTAAAAACAAAATTGACAGAAAATATGACTTTTTTAATAATATACTAAAATCACTGATTTTTTATTTTGATTTACGATATTATTAAATCTTTTACAGGCGTGATCTAATTGAATTCATAATGAATTTTCACTTTCTATTAATATGGTTGGAATTTCGAAAGTACTCACACTTAGACGGGAATGATTTTTCGAAACAGAATTATACATGTATGATATTATATAAATGGAAAATGATATTTTAACTCACTCTTTTTGACCTACTTTTAACTCATTGTTTCAATTACTATTGGGTTATCTTTTTTAATTCTTTTTAGTGATGTGATGTGATGATCTAATGGTAATTAAAATAATGAATTAAAAGTGAGTCAAAAAAAGTGAGTTAAAATATCATTGTCCTGTATAAATTAAATGATAGTTTCTTACAATTCTTAAAAGTGAATAGTTTTGACATAAATTAAATTATAAAAAAATAGTTTAAAAATACTGACAAAAGAGTTAATAGGTTGGAATCTTTAGTAGAAAAATAAAAATATTAATATTTACTGCAAAAAATAAAATATAACTAGTTGGGTGTGAGATAAGACGCATTGAGATAGAAGTATTCTGTTTTTCTTTAAGTTTTTTTTTCCTAAAGTTTCATTGGAGTTATTTTTCAGATTGCAACTTTTTTTTACTATTAAAATTTCATCATTTTAAATATAATTCAACCTTAAAAATTAATTAGGATGATATTTGCACTTGCTCATATATATATATATATATATATATATATATATATATATATATATATATATATATATTATAATTCAATTTTATTTTAAGTTAATGTATAATTTCTAATACACTCTTTTATATCGATAAATTAAATATTTTAAGTGTAACACTAAATATTTATTGATAATAATCTAATACAAAATGTATACTAAATTTTGTTAAGAAAAACTTTGGTGTGAAAGTACGAAGTCATATTTTAAGCCTATAACTCGGTATATAAAAAATCAACAGGTTATAAAATGAGATATTTATTTATATATTATACTTTAATTTGATTTTAAGTTGATGTAAGATATAATGAGTGATATATGATAGTGGAGATGTTTATTTATTAGGATAGATGAGAGCGGAGCATTAGATTAGATTGGATCTTTCACATCTGGAGACTATTTACATCATATACATAACTAAAATTTTAATTCTTGCCATAAGTTTTGTCTATATGTAATATGTACATGTTCCAAACGACAATGTCTGAGATAAAGAAAAACATCAAAGCTATCACCTTTTTCTTTCATATGTTTCAAGAACATAAAATTGGTGAATTTTAATTTTCCCTACATATATATATGTCAGCGTGACGCAATTTGTGAAATTTCTTCATCTGGTATATGTCTATAAATAAATAAATAAAGAGACGTTATAGCTATGTTATTTTAGTACTACTGTGTAAAATTAGGTAGGAAGTATCTGAAAAAAGATTTGGATTAATTATTTGAGCATCATCTACTTTTGAATTCTAATCTTAAAAATTGTTAGTTTTGATATTTTGAGTATGAGAAATTTTGGCAGATATTTTATGTGGCCACCATTTCCAGGTGAAGAATCTTGGTTGAGTGCAAAAGGTGCAGCGTAAGAAATTCAGAATCTGCATTCATCATCGTACTAAGCACACGGCGGTTGGAGTACCACATGCATGGAGTGGTTGATATAGATCCATGCATATATAGAGAGAGAGAGAGAGAGAGAGAGAGAGAGAAATTATAAGGATAGAAAAAGAGGAAGAGCTTCATTCAGTGAAGGCACTCTCTTATCATTTCCATTAATCATGCATAGTTCTTGACTAAACAAGAAAGGAAACAACATAACGAACCACAAAAGATAACCGACATTGATGGGGGCTATTCCTTCCTTTTCACACAAAAATCACGTGCCAGGACTCATTGTGGGGCTGCATTGTCCCTTAATTGCTTCTCAATTAAACATCAATTTATATTATTCATGACAACTATCAGAGACAAAACACTGATGGAAAACAAGGATTACCATTTAATAAATTAATAAACCAAGAGATATACCCTTTACCTAAGCAATTACCCATAAACTAATGTTCACAATATCCTGTTAATTAATATTCTAAACAATTCAATTACTTTTTACTGTAATTAAATTCTTTATTAACAACTGTAATTAAATTATTATTATGATACTGATGTGGAATAGGTTGATAAAGGGAACAGATTTGACAAACAATAACAGTAGATCTTCTTACTATTTAGGTTGCTAGCTATAGTTTTGATCGTAATAGAAACAATACCTAACCCAATAAGATATTATTTTAAGAACATATTTGAAACGTATGACAAAAAGAGGATATGTTTGATAATGCTTTCCCATGCATGATCACTTGGTGGAACTTCTCGCAAAAGATCACTTGATAATGTTTTTACTCCAAATTTTTTAAAGAGTTGTTTTTAGTTTTAAAATGCTTTTTATATTTTGCCTTCTGTATTTCTCTTCTATTAACATGTTGTTCTCTTTGAATTTGATGGAGTGATATATAAGTCACTAACGCTACAAAATTGTTTAGGACTAAAAAGCGAAAATTAAGAGAAAGAGTACGTAATAGATAAATCCAATTGTATTGACATGTCACATGATTGTTGTAGATATTAGTATAATTCTACCAAAATGGTAACAATATACAATACCATATATAGTACCCAATTCTCTTTTTTATTTCAAAAACAAAAATGAATTTCAAGTATTTTTTTTCCTTCTTTCTTCTACTCCTCTCTCGTATAATCAGATATATTATTAAAAACCAGTTTATATGTTTGAATCATTTAGCTACCAATTCACAAGTTGGGAAGGAGTGTTTCCTATTCTAATGTGATCTAAAAAATATGACTCATTTCAAATAGGGATGCTTGATAAATAGATATAGGTTAGTGAACTAACGAATTGGCTCGTAAAAAGATAGAAAGAGAAAAAGTTTAAAATTTGTATTTTATGAAATTAAGTTGACAAATTTAGTTGAAATATCTAAAACACATTAAAAATCTCACTTAAAGTTAGGTTGAATTGGTAATGGAGAAATTAATATTATAAAATAAACTAGCAACAAAAACGAATATTACTCCGGTGTCTAAACGATTAATATTATTTTTATATCATTTTTTCAAAATTATTTTAAATAGGTTTGTTCATATCCAATTTATTTTGTCCTCTATAAAGAAAAATAATCACCTTCCCAAATATTTGTGTGATTTCATATAAGAATGCTTAAGGATAGAAAACAAAAGAATTTTTTTTTTTTAAATAAGTAGTAAAACAAAAAAGTTTTATCAATCTAAACTAATTAAGATCTTAGTTTACTATTTAAACCCTTAAGATTCATCAAGTAACGATAAGTTTGAATAAATTTATGAAATTATTGATTCAAATCCCAATAATGATTTGCATCAAGAAAAAAATTTAAAATTAAAAAATGTGATTTTAATTCTTATTCTTTTATATAAAGTTGATTTTAGGAAATATATGTAAAATTGATTTTATTAACTTGGAAATAAATTGTCATTCAGCATTAAACTTAAATATTAAAAATATTAATGAATGTTTTTAAAAGTTAAAAGAGTAATTTACTAGACGTCGAGTAAACAAATTTTCAAACAAAGATTGAAAAAAAAAACACATTTTGTATTTGCCAGCGTGTTGGCTTTGGAATATATAGTTTACAGTAAGTGGTTTAGAAAATATAATATAAAGTAAATGGAGAATGAAATATTGTTTAATAAATAGGTTTAAAATAATCTGTTATTCATATTTTATAACTATTATTTTTCTAAATTTTGTAATTCAGCGCCTATTTTTCTCATTATTAAATTACACTTTGTGATATAATGAAAAATAGATCAATAAATCAATCATAATCTTGAGTTCGATAAGTTCCTAATTTCCCTACAATTAGTGGTATTTTTATTCTTTTTTTAAGTATTTGAAGTTTTATACTTCATCTTTATGAATTAACTACAAAATAAAAAAATTTCTGGATATTTGAAAAAGTGGAGGTGAATATTTAATATAGGTTGAAGTATAGAACTTTCTCTATTTAGAAGTCTATTTAAAGAGAAATTAATAATTTATATTTGTACAATTAATTTGTTTAAGATGCATCGAAAGTGTTACGAATTTTATTTCTATGGATTTAAAATACATGGAATTTAATATGATTAAGCTAATTTTAACTATTGATTGAATTAATCTTATTTAGCTCGAGTTATTCTATAGTTAAACTTGAGTAGAAAAATATTTGATTGCAATTACCAAATCATGTGAGATCATTTTTCATTTTATATTTTATTTGAGCATTAAGCTAACTGCTTAAATAATATTCTATTAATTGATGTGACATAACATTCAAACAATAATATTTATCACATAAGTTATGGTTTGAAGTTTAAATACTAGAGATATTAAAATAACTCTCTTATAAAACTCTTATCAAAGTATTATTGAACACTCGATCAATGAAAAGTCGAGGTCTTGAAGTGAATTTTTGAAAGTTTGTGACTTGATGAAATAAGCCATGCTGCCATACCTATGATATGATACTTAAAGTGACGTGGGTTAATGTTGATTCTTCCTCCACTTGAAGTTAAACACTTAAATGTTTGTTTGGTTGCTCAAGCAAGAAAGAGATCAAACTAATTTTCTCTCCTTTAAATATATTATCACTCAAGCGACACAACTTCGTAAATGACATGAAGTATTGCTAGTGATGGGTTCAAACTTTGAGCAATGAACCTTCTCCTATCTAATTTACATGTTTTTAAGTGCAAAAAGTGTTCTATGTATTTGATCGTGTGTGCCAGTGTGTGAAATTATTGAATTAAGATATATGAGGAGCACATATACATGTATTATGATGTTTTTGGATTGAGAAAAGATTGATACTTAGATGATATTGTGGCTAAAATATGGTTGTAGTATTAAGTACAAATACTCATTAAGCAAATAATACAATAACATAACTCACAAATTAAATTATCAAATTGTGTGAAGTTAAAAGAATTTCTTGCATCAAACTTTATAAAGTAAGTACGGGAAATGCCTTGACATTGAAAGTTAAGGTTGACTTTATAAAGTAGGTTAAGCATGTTTTAGTCTCTGAACTTTTATGAAATATTAAAATTCGTCCTTATTTAAAATCTTGATACATGTTGATTCCTAAATTTAAAAAATGAATGAATATAGTCTTTTTAACCTAATTACATTAGATTTTTTTTTACGTGCCAAACAGATTTCCCAGTACATATTGAAGTGGGAATGTGTTAAACATTGTAAACAACTCAAATACTACCATAAAAGACATTTGACACGTCAAAAACATTTAACGTAATTAGGCTAAAAGGACTGTATGCATCCACTTTTAAAGTTTAAGGACCAAAATGTATTAAAGTTTTGGACATGGACGAATTCTAATTTCGCGTCAAAGTTCACAAACTAAAAACATACTTAACCTAATTACCAATATTACTTCTAATTTGCCATATATTAATAACTAGTAAGGCATATTTTTTTAATCAACAAAGTCAAACTCTTCCTATATACAAAAAACTATCAAACATGCATAACTATAACCTAAAGAGTTGAGCTCTTCCATTTAAGATAACAACATATTTTACTGTATGAAGCAACAAGTTGGCAGACATCAAACGCCATTTAAACATAGTTTCTATTTGAAACATTCATACAACTTATATATGGTACAAACAAGCTTTTTATTTTGTATCTAATGTGTGTACATGTCCCTTCCTTCCATCCTATACTGGAGTTGCTTGTATTTTTTTTCTTATGCCAAACAATTACTTACTATGTCCTTGCACGAAAAAAGATTGCAAACATGTGTATTCTTGTAACCCTCTATGTCTATTTTCTCTTTATATTGTGCCCCTCTTCTTGTCCATTATTCTTCGATCTCTCTCTTTAAACTCTTGAAAGTTAATTGTTATATATACTTGTAAACCTCCAACAACATTACATTATTATGCAAAATCAACGATAACTCATTTAAAGGGATTCATAACTTACCCTGCTTCATTATCCCAATACAATGCTTTGTAAAAGTCTCTTTTCCAAATAGAATACATTAAATTTAAACTGCTAATAAAAAAAAACATTAAATTTAAACCACCTTATCTCCTCAATTATGTTTATCTCTAAATTCATGCCAGACTTATCCCTTTGAAGATTCTAAACATGTTATAGGATTTAAGCATTGATTCAAGTACGAGAAATTTTCTTTTGGTTCTTTACCTGTAATCTATGCCCATGCATGTAACCGAATATCTCTTAAGTATCCACTCTATCACTCTTAAAAATTATATTGTTCATTTTTTCCATATTATCCTAACTATAACAACCTTTATACATGTCCAAACTTGGTTCCCCTCATTGTTTAGCATCAAAAGGCTAAATTGAACAATGCGATGTGTTCACCACAAAAAAAAAATCATATTATCAACGAGAGAAATTCGTTCGTAAAATAGAATTTACCAACGAATTTTACTGACAACAAAAATCTATTGATAAAATAGAATATACCGATGGATTTTACTAAAAAATTTTAAAATTTTAATTATCGACAAATATTTCTGTTGGTAAAAGGTGTTGGTAAAAACCAATGCAAAAATTTGTTGGTAATGAATAATTTTCATTTCTAACGGAAATAACCATCGATATTCGTCGATAGAATGGTTCTAGCTTTAACTTTGACCATGTGGTGGTAAATTCCGACAGTAGATTAATCGGTATTATTTTTTTTTTGTAAATGTTCATTGGTAAATCTGTTGATAATTTTGAATTTTTGAAAATCTATCGGTAAATTCATCAGTAATTGAATTTTTCAAAATTCATAAATTCGTCGGTAATTGTACTTTTTAAAATTTGTCGATAAATTTATTAGTAAAATATGTGTTAATCTTTCCACCAAATATGATGAAATATGTGTTATAAATTAAATGGATAAAGGTTATATGCATAAGAGAAGAAGAATAGGAGAAGAAGGAAGTAGTAGCAGTAACCGTGGTGGCAACGAAGGCAAAATCAATGACGACAACGAAGTAAGAGGAATAGGAGAAGGAGCCAAAGGTGGGAGATGCAGCCATGAGAGTGGCAATCATTACAATAGACAACGACAAAGGAGGAGGAAGAGAAAGAGAAAGAAGAAGAAAAAAAAGGAAAAAGAAGAATAGAAGGAAGAATTGGAGGAAGACCAAATCACTATATTTACCAGTAGATTCTACCAATGAAAGAAGATATGAAATAATTACCGAAAAATATTTATTGATGAATAATTACCAATGGATTTACCAACAAATTTTTAACCATCATAAATTACTGTTAGATTTTTAACCGTTAGAAATTACCGACAATTTTTTTACCGTTATCCGTAAATTGTAGTATATCCACTTTCACTGCCTTATGTCCTACCTTTACTTCTCTCGTTTTCCTATGTACTTATCTTATCCCTCCAACTAAATCCTCTATCACTACTAAGTATAAGAAAGGAGTTATGACCATCCAACAACAAAAACCATGGCTAAAAAGATAAAAGAAGATGAAGCCTCATGGAGTAAGACTCTATATTTGAAGAGTAAAATACAAAAAAAAATAATCCTTCCTTTTAGTCTTATACAAATGTATAGAATAATTTTTAGACTTTGTATTTTGGCCATTTAGCGAGAAAGTTTCTAGATAAATCAATTGTGTAGTATTATAATCAATTAATATAGAACTTGTTCAGTAGAGTAGATGTTTTGGCTTTGAAGATAGATTTCTTTAGTGACCATGTCATAATGATCAAAATGGGATTTCATTTGGGCTAGCTTGGACGTTAAGGAACCCTAGAATGTTTACTTCTTTGTTTAGGAGAGCTTTAGCTTGCATTTTGGACATGTTGCCAACATGAACCTACCAACTGGTCAGTCACATTTGAATCATGTCTAGTTTAGAGCCTTTTTCAGTTTTGGATTTTCAAATTTCTCCCTCTCTTTTGTTGAGTATTTAGTTAGCTCCTAAACATATAAATAGAGGGCTTATCCTTGTAAAGTAACTTGGAATTGATATAAAGAAACTATGCCAAAATTATAGTTCTCTCTTGTTTTCTAAGTTCACTAGGATAGTCTCTTTGCTAGACTTATTTCTTAGACATTTTCCTTAAGAGTTGGTCGAACCTCTCCTAAGAAACCACTCCAACCCACTCACCAAACACATATAAACGTCAATTCAATTTGCTTCCACTTCCAACATACTAATTCATCACTATTTCAGCATGGAGAACCTTCAGTTTGCCTAGAGCTAGTTTCCATCAAGCTAGGGGATCGCCTTGTCTTAAATCTTTGATTGTTTGAAATAATATTTTAGACTATCATTGACAAGGACAAAAATAGTTGATGATTCAAGACATTCATTAATCTAATAGGGTCATTTTGACAAAATCCCAACCTTGGCATATATTATAAAACATGTTATCTTACTGAATTGTATACTTTTTTCAAAGACAAATTTTACAATAACACAACTTCCATTTTTTTTTCTAGACTTCTTAGATTACTTTATTAGCTACTAAAACATTGTCCATCAAAACCTTACCCTTGATGAAAGCCAATTACTTTTGATAAATCACTTTATGCTTTTCATTATAATGGACAAAATCTTTGATATTATCTTATATATAGAACTAATTACTAGGACATAATTAATATAAATCTTTTGGAAGACATCAAATTGTAACAAATCACTCTATTGTTATAAGAGATGCAATGAAAATTCTTACAATCTTAAACTGTGAATGAGATGTAATTGTCTCATAAGTTTTATATCCATGTGTATTGATATAAATAACATGTGTGTGATTTAAATTATATAGGAAGAAAGATACAATTGATTGAAGTTATTTTACCTTTTGCATTTGATATTGCATTTATGATCATACTTGGTTTAAGAACATATAATATTGTACGTAAGGATAAGAGTTACACGACCATTATGAGTATTGTAGTTTACTCTAGTATTTTGAGACTGTATGTGCCTATCGAAACTTGATATTGATAATTTACAAAAGAACATTATAATAATTGTATAAAGAAATATATATATATATATATATATATATATATATATATATATATTTTTAATTACACGCCACTGCATATTCATTGATAGACTCTTATCTTTTAGAGCTGCAATAATTTTACAAATCATTCCAGTATTAATAAATAAATTCTCTCAAACTACTTACCCATCCATATTTAGAGACCCTAAATAAATTCGTTTTTTTTTAGTATTATTCAGTTTTTTTTTTATGAAAAATTTATGTATTGACTGAATATAAATATGGGTATTAAAAATTCTCAATTTTTTTTAAATGGGTATAGAGATGTACATATCCCTACTATAATAATTATTAAAATATTCACAATAAATTAAGTAACCTTATATGTATACATTTTATTTTTTATTTCTTCTAATTATTTGATTTGTCATGAAACTTATTCGCATTATTAATATATTTTTTATCTTATCATAACCTTTATTTAATTATGTTAAAATGATATATGTCAATTAAAAAAAAATTATGTCTTACATTTGAATATTTCTATTATTTTTTAATTTTTTAATTTATTGTATATTTTCCTTCACATGACAATGTTTAATACTCTCAATTTAAGTGTTTAATAACATAAACCTTTCATTTACTAGGTAATATAAAGAAAAAAATTTACTTATTATTATTCATTTTTGTTTCATTTGAAGAACTATTTTATTTTGCTAAAACAATTTTTTTTATTTCTCAACCATTGAGTATATATGTTGATATTTGAAAAGTTTTCTTAGATTTCTAAGGTATTTTTCATTTTATCATACCCTTAATTATATATTTGTTTTTCTTTGTGCGATTTCTTTCAATAGTCTTTCAAATTATTTTTAAGATACACATTTGTTAATTTTTTTATTTATTGTATATTTTCCTTCACATGACAATGTTTAATACTCTCAATTTAAGTATTTAATAACATAAACCTTTCATTTACTAGGTAATATAAAAAAAATTACTTATTATTATTCATTTTTGTTTCATTTGAAGAACTATTTTATTTTGTTAAAACAATTTTTGTTATTTCTCAACCATTGAGTATATATGTTGATATTTGAAAAGTTTTCTTAGATCTCTAAGGTATTTTTCATCTTATCATACCCTTAATTATACATTTATTTTTCTTTGTATGATTTCTTTCAATAGTCTTTCAAATTATTTATAAGACACGCATTTGTTAATTTTTTAATATTTTTATTTGTTGTTTATTTTTATCATGTAGAATACTATTTCGATATATTTTATCTAATTATTTTTTATTTTCTAACTCATTATTAATCATACTGTAATTTTTTCACTATAATTGTATAAATAACTTTTATTTACTACAATATAAAAATTTAATGTAATTGTCATGAATATTTTTTTATCACCATCCAACATATATTGGAGTTCAAAAGATACAATATCCATGTCAAAAATTTATTATAATGTTTATTATTTGTTATTTGTGTCATTTTGATTAAGTGATATATTATAAATTTTATTAGTGTATAAAAAAGATTCATTAGAATTTAAAAATTGAAGTAAACAAAAATTTGAAATATATTTTAATTTGAAAATTTATTTTCGTTTTATATTTTTTAAAAAAATATTTTTAAATTTTATCAACTAGCTTTCATTAATGTTTGAAAATTTAATAAATGTTTTGGTTCTCATAAAATTTTATTTGATATTCTAATATAAAATGTAAACAATTGTAATTTATTTCAAAGTATTTGACATCGAAGGAACAACTATCCTCTTAGTATTGAATATTTGATAATGTTATGTTTTCTTTACCGTAACTTTTATTAGTTTATAAAAATTAATTAAAATTAATATTGAAGTAGTAAGAAAACATGTAAAAGGTACAGGGTACGAAATTATACATGTTACCTGGTAGGATAGGGATGAGACAAAAATTTGATATCCATTAGATTTTGGAATGGGAATGAAGATGAATTTTTTTTACGGAGATAAAAATGACAACGGGGCAAAGTTTTGTTGTTCTATACCTATCTCCGTAGAAAAAATTCTTTCATCATAATTTTGCCGCGTTGTCATCCTATTTATATTACATTAGTGTTTGTTAAATGATATCATTTTAAAAGTCAAAAATATTTAATAATCCAAATTTAATTATTTGTTGAAAAGTTAAAACATAGTTTATTTATTTCAAATATATACTTTTTTTTTCTCTCGTAAGCCATTTGAAACATGTGAAAGAGACCAGAATTTCAATTTCAACACGATTATGTACCTACCTTAGAATTTCACAGTACACGTTTTTCTGTCTTTCTTTCTTCTTGCAGTGTAACATGTGATCAAATCATTGACTAAAATGTGATAAAAATAAAGATTTAATTGAACGCAAAATAAAAATAAAAATAAAATTGAACAAACATAATAAAAATAAAAGCGAAATATATATTTAAACGATTCATGGTAATAAAGAACAAATATATATTTAAACAACTCATGGTTAGATTTTTGGAACCCATCTACACCTGCTGCCCAATTCTCCTCCCACTCACACAACTTCTCTTCTCTCATTATCTTTTTCTATCCTTTCATTCTTTTATTAAATCCTGTTTTATTTACCATTTAATATTCTTTTAATTTTCTTATTAACTATTTTGTTATGTGCAAAAAGTATCTTTGGTACGATTCTTACAGTTTTTAGATATTGAGGTCTGAGTGAATTTACTCATAATGAGATGTGATATTTTATACGTTTTAGTTAATTCTTTTTGTATCTTTGAATATTAATAAATGAATTTAGTTTTCAAACTTTAATACAAAAAATTAGTTCATCTTTTAAATTTTGATACAATTTAATTTTAAAATTTTAAAAATAAATAAATACAAACTTCTGGATCAAAAATTTCAGGTTAATCCTTAAACAAGTTCATATTAATACATAAAATAAAATTATGTCATTAGATTAAAAAAACTATACCATTCATTCATTTTTAAAGTTAAAACTAAAATATATAAAATCCTCAAAATATCTTTAATCCGATATTATAGAATCCTCAAAATTTATATTTCTTTTAATTGATTTCAAGTACCAGGAGATTTTTTTTAATTGATTTCAAGTACTATGAGTATATATTCTCATAATTTTTCTTTAAGATATTTTTATAGTTTTATTAGATCCCTGTGTTAACAAACCCTATAATCAATAAGTTTTATAAATAAACAGGATCTAAAAAAATAAACAATTTTGATTATGGAACGAGTTAATTGCTCATGAAGATTCCATTTGTAAATACCAAAATGTGAGTCAGAAATTTTAATCACATGAAACCATAAGAATTATATGATGATGCTTAGTAGAACTATATCCCATCTATTTAATTATATTAATAGTACGCATTTTCAATCGGACTAAGCGAAGAAACTTAATATATATACTAACAAACACAGCGTTATCGCACCTATCTTTGCATTTTCTTACTTTTTCACATAAAATTAAGATAAATAAAAAATATATAATTAGATGTAAAATTTAAAAATAAAATATATACAAAAAAATATAACAATTAAAGACAAAAAATATTTTAAAATAATAATTAATTTTAAAAATAATAATCAAAAGCAATACAAAAATATCAAAATATTGAAAAAAATATTCTCATTATATATATACTAGCGTAACACAGGCGCTATCGTGTCTGTGTATGTATTTTTTAAATATGCGTGATATTATATTAGTATGTGATAATATTATAATGTTATTAAGTTAATATATATATTAAAATTATATTTATTAAAAATAAAGTGAAATATATCAAAAAACAGATAAAAGAATAACCATTGATAAAGAAATAAGAGAGACATCTGATTCTATACAAAATTGGTAAAAGTAACAGTCAATTTTTAAAAATTTAATAAATTATTATATTTAAAGGATAAAATCGATATTTTGAAAAGTGAACACAAAAAGGAGAATCCATTTTTATATATTGTTATAGATATATTAGAACTTTGTTTGTTGGACGAATCCCTGAAAAATCATGTACAAACAACGGTTTATCTTGTATTTAAATTTCATTATCTTTATTTTATTTATTTTAATTTGGATCCTGCACAAAAGTGCTCTTAAGAATTAGTTAAAAGTAATTAATAAATATTAAATTTTATAAAATTTCATAACTAATTATAGTATTAAATTAATTTTAATTTTAATAATTATTAATATAATTTTATTTTATTTAGAGAATAAAAATATTCATAAATATTATATAATTGTCATTTATGATTTATTTAATACATAAAAAAATTAAAAAAAATTAAATAATAAAATAATTTTAAATAATTGTACCTTTAAACTTATTAAATAATCAAATTTAATGTCTTTCCGCTATTAATATTGTTCTATGAAATTTTATAGTTAACTTTTTTATTCATCACTCAGTTCAAAATTTTATTTTATTTTTAATTACGTAATAAAATCATAATATTTTGAATTTAATAAAAAAAAAACGTTGTAGAATTATTTTCAGAAACACAACATTGTCAGTAAGATAATCATAATAACCTCCAATGGTAAAATAAATTAAAATAATAAGAAAATGTTGAATAATAAAAACTTTTATATAGCGTTCTAAATTTAATTTAAATTTTATTATGCTACACTTTTTAAAACCATAAAAGAATGTTATAATATTCATATTTTTAATGTAATTTTATTTAAATATGTTATAATTATGTTAATATTATTTTATTATTTTATAATTTTTTTTATACATCAAATAAATTATTAACTGTAGGGAAAAATATGTTTCTAATCCTGAAGTTTGATTTAAATTTGGAAATGGTACGAAATTTTGTCATGATTTGGTTCATGCACCTTCAAAATCATTGTTTTTGTCTCTATTTTTGGACGACGTTAAAAATAATAAATGGTGTGTTACGTGTTATTTAATTTTTTTAATAAAATAAAAAACTAACATCGGTTAGGCCAACACTTTTCACGAATATTAAAAAAAAAATTGTTTTTGGTTCCTGAAGTTAGAAATTAATTTGAAAATGATACTCGGTAAAAATTGGATCACTTTTTGGTCCTGCACATTAAATAAGAATTATATAATAATAATACTATTACTAGTAATAATAATAATATCATATAATAATAATTATTATTATTAACTATTAATAGTATTATGTTATGAATTAATGATTGTCCATTGATTTGATACAGTTACTCATATGATTTCATATGATTGATACTCATATGATTCATTACTCTTTATGTAAATGTAAATATTTGTATTAACTTGGTTGATTTGTTTCCTTTATGGATTACATGTTGTATCTATAAATAGGACTCTTCCTATCAATAAGAATATACAGATGAGTTGCTCCCTATTCTCTCATTCTATAGTCTCTCTTGTTTCTTCTCTTCTCTATTATCTGTCGTCATTCTCTATGTTATTCGCTTTATTTCATAACACGTTATCAGCACGATGCTTCAACCAATTGAGGACTAGTGGAAGCTTTTTATCTATAACGACAGTGTTATGCGTGTCTCAATTCAGGCTCTTTCTAATCCTTTCTCAAATTATAATTTTAATTTTACCTTATATTCTTCCTCTTGTGATAAGAATTATTTAATTTTATCAATTTTCATCTTCGTCTTATTATTTTTATTTTTATTTTGACGGTGATTATTATTATTAATATAATTATTTTATGTGCTAGTTCTAAACACATGAAATGTTGTAAAATTTGGATTTGTGACCCTTGATATTACAAGGAAGAATTCCTTATATTGGATTTTAAATGTTGAAATATATTTAGATGCAATGGATATTGGGATACAATTAAATATAGAAATAAAGCATCTAAGCAACATGACAAAAATATTGTGAAAAGAGATTTCACAAATATTGTGAATTTATTTCATACCTATGTATGGCTGGTTGGACAAAGCAATAAAGCTTTTGATGAAAAATCATGAGATCCGCCTAATCTGCTCCATTCCCAGAAGTGAATGCAGCAATCAATATTATGAATTTATTTCATGCCTTTGTATGGCTGAACAAAGCAA
>Ga0209589_1003638_pt1 | contig 26909 bp, 11 predicted proteins | sample CowpeawhiteBW_FD_187525 | JGI IMG/M metagenome (GOLD analysis project Ga0209589, IMG submission 187525) | Root nodule microbial communities of legume samples collected from California USA - Cow pea white BW (SPAdes) (version 2) | ecosystem: Host-associated > Plants > Roots > Nodule | place: USA...
ATTCATCCCCATCCCCATCCCCATACCCAATTGAAAAAATCGGGGATTCCCCATACCCATACCCATACCCAGTCAATGCGGGGATTCCCCGTCAAAACGAGAACGGGTTCGGGCAATACCCACGGGGACGGGTTTATTTGCCATCTCTATCCATGGATACACACGGTTATCAACGGGTATTTACAAAAAAAATTAAAAATTAAAAATATATTTTAATCGTAAATTCAAATAAAATACAATACATAACATTCATAAATTTTAAACAAAGTTCAAATAACTCATTTAAATAGTGTTGAATGACAGTTTACAAATAAATGAATTTTTTAATACTAATTGATAAAAAAGTAACTCATTCAAAATCAATATATTAATATTTTAATCATGTTTTTTGTTAATTTAAATTAGAGTATATTGGGTACGGGTATCCATGGGTATGAATACTATGATACTCATACTCGTCCCGTGAACAAGTGGATATTAAAAATACACGTACCCGTTATCTGCGAGTATCCATTTAAAATATTCATTTCCTATTCGTTATAAATTTTATCCACAGATACCCGCAGATACATGTTTTTTTGACATCCCTAGTCCTTACATAATTTTCCTCTAATTCTACAATCTCATTATCAAAAACCATGTCACGTGTTTTTGTTCAAAGTTTTCGAATTATAGACTTGGCAAAGAGTATCTGCAAAATACCACAAATCCAAGTTTTAAATTTGAAATATAAAAAAAAAAGGCTTGGTCCCCTAATTTGTTGGTTTGGTTCATTTGGGTCTCCTTATTATTTTTTGATTCAATTTGGTCATCCTCTAATTCTTAAAAAAGGTTCAATTTGGTCCCTGCCGTTAAGTTGACGTTAACACTGTCTCCGTATATTCCACGTGTCATTGTGTGGAATTTTGTAATTTTTAAAATTTCTTTAAATTTTTTTTTAAAAAAAATAAATTGCCACGTGTCACTTTATGGTTATGACACGTATCAATTTGAGATTGTTTTATTTAAAAAAAAAAATTATTGCCACGTGACAAGTCATGATTTACCACGTGTCAAGCTAACATTAGTTGTTTTCAATTTAGTCCTCAATTAAGCCTAAAAAAATTATCCAAAATGTAAAATATTGTAATAAATTTTAAATCCTTCCCTTATCCGATAAGACAAAACCTACTATCTTAGTGATGCAAGAAGATTAAGGTAACAAAAAAATGTTGGAACTTATTAAAAGTTGGCTTAAAGCTTAAGGCTTATAAGGAAAGTTTCATCCCACTTATATATTATATGTTAGAAGTGAACTTAAAATCTAACTCAATCTCACAACAATTAATTTGTAAGGTGAAATTTGCACTCACTTATATATTATGAAATTGTCACTTATATATTATGAAATTGTCTTATCTTTTGTCGATATGGAACTTTCAACTGAGATTTAAAAAATAATTTAATAATTTGTATTTTTAGCTAAAACTCAAGAAGAATCTATAAAGTTGAGTTTCATGCAAAAGTAATTGAAGATTACCAACCAATGTTCGAATGGGTTTTTTTTTTTTTTTTTGATGAAAATTTACTCTTTACACGAGATTTGATGTATTTAAAAAAAAATTCAAGTTGTACTAGTCTTCTAATCTTTTTTTCTAGTAGGAATATAAATTCAAGGTTCGTTTTCATATTTTATGAACCAAGGAAAAATTAATCAATAAAAATATTTTTTGCATGCACATATAAAAGCTGACTTATATTTTATTTTATCTTTTGTGTGGGATACCCTAATATTATCAATAAAGATGACAAAATGAGTTTAACTCATGAACCAACTCAACATGGTTAGCGTTATAACGGATTGAAAAAAAATCAAAAAAATCAATTATTTTTAATGTGAGTTGGTTTGAGTTTGACTCACTTACCGTTAAAGAAGTTCTAGTTGGGTTGAAGGTGAATTAACCCATAACCCACCAACAACACCGTTTATAAATATTTTTACCATTTTATATTAATTATTTTTTCTACTTTTAATTATATAGGTTTACAATTTGATCTTTTTAAGTACTAGAATATTGTTTAGAAATATTTAAATAATTTAGATATTTGATTTATTAGTTTGACAAGTTATATATGTTCATAGTTTAATTTTTAACTATTATCTTTATAATAACTAGTGTAACACATGCTTTCTTGCACACATTTTTAAAATATATCAATTAAATTTTAAAAGTAGTAATTAAAAGAGTATATTGAAAAAACAAAAGATGTTTATAGTTATAGATAAAATTAATTTTAATTTTTAAAATAAAATGTATTATAATTAATATTGTGTAAATAATATTATGAGTGATTATTTAAATTTGAAAAAGTAATTAGTAAAATGATAAAATAGTAAATAATTATTTTATAATGAGTAATTATTTGAATTAAAAAAAAATAGTTACTAAAATGATAATACTCAAAAATAATTTTTTTATTACAAATAATTATTTAAATTTAAAAAGTAGTAATTTAAGATGGTAAAATTGGAAAAACAAAAATAGGAAACCAAAAAGATATATATAAATATTTGGAGAACAAGGTAAAATCTTTGATTTCACTACTATAAAAACTACGAATAGAGTCAATTGAATATAGTCAATCAACTTTTATTGTACTACAATCAAGATATAAAATAAATTGAAAAAATAAAACATTAGTAAGTGAGTCAACCCACTAACCCGTGATGGGTCAAATCTCGTTACAAAATTTCAGGTTCACTAAAAAGCAAGTTGAGATTGTACTGACCCCTTTTAATTCAATCAGTGTGAGTTGGATTGACTCAAATTGACACCTATAGGAGTTGCTTAGAGTGAAATTTGGTGAATACAAAGCGTGGTTGATTAGATGACAACAAAGGTGATGTTAATTTAAATGTAATGGTTATTTTTCGAATTGTGGTGGTTAAATTGATGAAGCTTATGGATATATTCAATGTATTTTTTACATATTAAAATTAAGGCTTAAATGGTACTTTGGTTACTATTTTCGTCAAATTTGTTTAATGTGGTTCTCTTTTTCCTTTGTGTGTTCAATAATGTCTAAATTTTCGTCAATTTTATTAAATTTAGTCCTATTTGGTAACACTATTTAAATCGTTGATGGGATGTGAATATTGTATGCCACGTTTCCGCTCATGGTTTTTTATACTTTATTTTTTCTTAATTTAAACAAAAAATTGTACACATGTCAAGTAGTATCGTATCACATGTGAAGTCAGTATCATTGCCACATGTAAAATAAGTGTCACAGCCACATGTCAAGTCAATATTAATGTCATATGTTAGTGTCAGTGTCACGTGTCAATGCCTTATATTCGATTCAGTCCCAATTTTCGTTAATTATTTTTAATTCAATTCAAATTTTTTTTCAAAATGGAGCAATTTTGGCCTTTTCCGAATTGAGACCAAATTTAATTTTTATATAAATGTTATACAGAGTTTTTATTAAAATACACATTTTTATTAAATATTTCTTTCATTGTTTTTAAACAAACTCTAATTATATTATTAAAGTATAATTATTAAATTTATGTTTGATTTTTGTTACATGTAAAAAATAGGGTTACAGTTGGTTTAAAAATAATAAAGAATTTTCATTCTAATTTTAAACTAACTCTAATCCTAATTTTTTTAACCAAGTCTAACCCTAATTTTAAACTAACTCTACCCATACTTTTCGCATGTAGAAAATTCAAACATAAATCTAATAGTTATATTATAATAATATAGTTAGAGTTTGTTAAAGATAATGAAATAAATACTTAATAAAAAAGTGAATTTTAACAAAAATTTAGTATAACATTTACATAAAAATTAAATTTGGTCCCAATTTGAAAAAGATGACAAAATTGCTCCATTTTGAAAAAAATTTGGAAGTGAGTTGAACAAAATTAACAAAATTAGAATGAAATTGAATATAAGATACTAACACGTGACACTAAAATTGATAAGTGACACTGACACTAACATGTGACACTGGCATTGACATTGATAATGTCACGTGACAGTGACACTTTCATTATCATGGTCACGGTCTCGCAACACGATACTTTTATATGTAGACATTTTCTAAATTAACAAAAAAAACTCACACATAACTTACATTGTTCAAATCCTTTAATAATTTAAACACCGTTATAAAAAAATAATCAAATTGAATAGAATTAACAAAATTGGGGACTTGGTTAAACACATAAAAAAAATTACATTAAAAACAAATTTGACGAAAATAAAAACTAAAGTAATATTTAAGCCTAAAATTTAGGTTTTGTTCTTTTGAGATGAATGATTAGAGGGAAAGGGAGAAGAAGAGATGGTAAGGATTAGAGGGTGAAGTTGGTGTTATTTCTTTTAAGTGATTTTAGAGTGGATTAGAGAGTGAAGTGTGTGAAAGTTTGTAACTGAATTGACTAATGTGATATATTAAAAAAAAATTAATAGAAAAAAAGTTAGATTATCAAAATGTCCCTATTGTTATATGTAATATAAAATTATATATAAATAATTTTAAATTATTTTATAAATTTTATTGAATGATTGAAAATAGAAAACAAATATTTATAAAAAATGAATAATACAATATATTTTGTATAAAAAAAAATTAATATATAAGGTGAAAAATAATTAATTTACATGAAAACTTTTTTTCTTTTTAATAGTAATTTTAGAAGTAATAATTTTTTATTATAACCATAATCAATTATTATTACCGTTAACATATAATTAAGAAAGTGAACTAAAATCACCACGTGTATTGATTTTAACTGCTAAATCACATATAACAAAAATTAAATAATGAAGGGTAATTTTGTAAATCCAGTTGTGTCATCCTCTAATCTCACTCTAGATGGTGAGATTTAATTTTTAGTCCATCCTTCTAATCATCTCCTCACATCACCTTATATCACCTTCAAAAACATACACTACTCACCTCCTAATAATTTCTTTCCATTCCTTGTGAATAGTAGATTCACTCAAAAGAACATAGCCTTAAAGATAATGATATTTTGATCAATTTTTTTGATGCACTTTTAACATGTCATTCCAATCATTCTTCATTTTTCACATCACACCACTCAATAAAATCAATCAAAATAAATAATTGAATGATGATTGAAGTAATGGATTATTAGGTCAAAAAATGATCAAAATATCATTATTCAAAATTTAATATAGAAATAAATGTTCAAAATATATTTTTTTGTCGAAGAAAATTTTATAAAATCAATTAATTGATGGGTATTAAACGAGTGTTTATTGAATACACTATTCAAATCTATATAAATAAATTTACACGGACTAATCTTATAGGGTCACATTACAAAGTTGTTTTCCTTAAAAATAAAATAAAATCTAAAGTCAAACGTGAAGACAAGAATTAGGTTTGTGATTACAATGAGCCCTGTATTTTGCTGGTGAAATTGAAGAATCAAACGGAAAAAGAAATCAAAAACAGTTCATTGAACCTGTTTGTTTATCATCACTGAGGATATCATTACATTACGCCTGTATTTTTATCATCAAGATTCTCACGAGCTGATTCACCAAGGACCCCTCCGAATTTCAGGTACCTTATTTGAAATTAATTCAATTCACCCTTTTTGTTTTCAATCTTTTTCCGCACCGTCAATAGCTGAATGTTGTGATCCCCGTGATAGGTTCGGCGATATCGTGTTGCGCTAGGGTTTTCAATCCTCAAAACTTGCTTGATTGAATAGTAACCATCAATGAAGGGGGAAGTACAGCTTCAGCCTCCACCGGTCATGCAAAACCCTAGTGATTCGGACCCTTTGCTCCCTAATCAGGAGGAGGAGGAGTCACCGGGAAGCTCCGGTGAGATCAAGGATGACGAAGAAGACGTTGAGGCAGGATTACTCCCCTGTTGTCGAATTTGCCTCGAAAGCGATTCTGACCCAGGTGAAAATTCCTCCAAAAGCTTTCAAATTTATGCCGAATTTTGTCATTTTCGGTTGGAATTGTTAAATTGTGAAATATGAGCATTTGGGCATTTCCCTGTAAATAAAATAGAGTCTTCACAAGTAAGTGGCTTAGGAGAGTGCAGTTAGAGTCCTCAGAATATGAACCAGTGTATCGTCGTCATTATCAAAATTTGTGACATTGTGATCAAATACGATATTTGTGGTTTTCAGTTTTTTCCTTTCCACTGTGAATTGTATTTGTAGAATTGTAGTGTCTGAAATTGTTCCTTGTTGTAACTTTTGTTCTTTCTGAACAAGCTATGATTTTGTTTTTACTGTACAATCGAAAACTAATGTCATGTAATTTCACCTTCCATTTAATTTTGCTTACTGTCAAACTAGAAGTTTGTGTTTTGACATTTCTTGTTCTACACGCCTTGACAGTGGAGGCTGAAATTAGAAAATTTAGCTGTTCGAGTTCTGTATGATGATACTTGGAATTATTTTCACTTTAATGCTTGAAATCATTTTCTTTTTAATTTATTTTGGTTAATGAAAGGGGATTCGATAAAATAAACTTGGCTAAGGAATTCTGAAATATATTGACATTTTATTTAAAATGTTTGCTGTTGAATTCATGCACGAACTTGTGTCCCATTCCCAAATGCTTTATGCAGTGCTTAAATTTAATAAACAACAGCAAAAAGAACTTTCTGTGCTGCACTTTCTCATTTTCTGTCAATGTTGTTAAATGGCTGTGCCATTGCCACCTTGACAGAATGATGTGGTGATTGTTTGCCATCTGCCATTGATAATAATTTCAGCACTGAATAATGTGATTAGAATTTAGAAGAAGACCAATGATCTTATTTGTCAAGCAAAAATTTGGAAGATAAAATGATGATAGGGCTATCTATTATTGAGACGTGGGCATTTCCTGTACCTTGACTCCAAACCTGGGCAACTCATCAGATTAGTGCTACATGATGTTAGCAAACAACAATATGGATGTTATTGTTTGGGTGGTGGTATTCTTCGCAAAGCTAATTGTGGGTTTGATTTTGTAGAGGATGAATTGATATCTCCATGCATGTGCAAAGGTACTCAACAGTTTGTTCACCGCTCGTGTCTTGATCATTGGCGCTCTGTAAAGGTGTATAATTTGATGCTTGTCTTCATGTATTTTTAACTGCTAGTATTAACTTGTTGAGAGATCATATAATAATCTGGTGAACTTTTATTTTTGTTGCCTTTTAGGAAGGATTTGCCTTCTCTCACTGCACCACTTGCAAAGCCCAATTTCATCTTAGAGTTGAATTGTTTGAGGACAACTCTTGGCGAAAAATAAAGTTCAGACTTTTTGTGGCAAGGGATGTTTTCCTTGTTTTTCTGGCTGTACAGACTGTGAGCATTCTTAGCTCTTCCTTATCCTTCATATTCATGATTATGTTTTCCTTGTTTTTATTAAGCTATCTCAAGTCAGATGTTCTTTGTTTAGAATATCTCATTTTCAAGTCACTCCTACATATGTTGCCATGATGAAATTTTGTTAGTTATATCTTGTAAACACTCGTTTTTTTTAGAAAGAAGATTGTGCCTACACCGTAGGATCGTTAAACTGGACTTTCGTAAATGTTTATTTGCATTGGCGTAGCAACAATAGATATGTAACGGATACTAGTGGAAAGACAGGCTTTTGGTCTACATTTTTTAATTTTTGAATTGGTATAGTTTATGGAGAGAAAAGTAACTGAAGTGGGAGGTTGGAATATAACAGTGAGGTGGTTTCTCTGGTATCAATTGAAAGTGCAAAGAAGTCAAAAAAATGTGGAATCCAAAATAGGATATCACATATTATTATTGTTTTGTATAATTATGGTAATGAGCAAGGTGACATACTCGAGAGTGTACTTAACCTTGTGAAACTTTCATATACTTGACTTGTAGATTTAACTCATAAATTCGTAAGATTTTACCTAATATAAAAAAATATTGATGATGTATAAGATAATACTCATAATACAACAATAGTTCAATATTTCCACTTCATAAGAAAGAAAAGTAGCAAATCCCAACAATAAAGTATGATAGTACAATAGTGCTAAATACGATTAAACTACATAGATGATTATATCGTATATAAATTCATGAAAGCATAAGTTCTTAATGTGAAAATAATTCAAACAAGGAGTTATTTTCTTCAAAAATTGAGTTTTAATGAAACATTGTCATTATGGCTTAAAAGCCAAGCAAAAAACATTTGATTTTAAACTCTTTGTCTCACTTCTTGACTTGAGAGTTTAGTTAAAAAAGGGTTTGATAATGGATTAGTTAATTTTCTCTATCTCAGATCTTAATCTCCTAAAAGTTGAAATGTTAATTTGAGATTTTGACAACCTTGGATGACACCAATTTATATGAGATGACGGTATTTTAGTTTCAAGAGTCTTTTAATTGCTAGGATTTTTTTTTGTAGAGATGAATTTTTGTAGTTCGTATCTATTGTAGTCAAATGCTCAAGCTAACTTGTATACTGTAACGAGTTAAAAAAAACATGTTAATTCACTATCAAACTTTTTTTGAGTAAAATCTTGTAAATCCGCATACACTCCCAAGTTAAGAACAGTGTTGTCATATGGTGGTTCCTGTGGTGCCGTCAAGGAATGGAATGGCGGTTTTGCTAGTCTCTGCCATTTGCTATTCTGAAGGATATGACATCTTTGCCATTTCCATTGTGGTACCAGCTACAGGCATGGCAACTATGGCACATTATCTGCATTTTCGTTTTATTTTTGTTTATTAAAGACATGATTTTGGGCTTGGTCCATTCTAAAATAACCCCAAGCTTTGACATGGGTGAGAACGAGCCCTCTTTTAAAATAGCCTTCTCCGTCGTTGAGTCTCCTTTGAGTTGTCTATGACAATAACTTACTTTGGTGACTTGAACTGCAGCGGACCCTAAGCTCTGATGACCTAAACCTTGAAACTAAGTATTTTTTTTTTCTATTTTTTTCATGTTTCCTCGATTTGTTTTATTTTCTTTTCCTTCTCATTTATTCCTCTCTTCTTTGCTCATCTTCTCGTCTTTTCACATGTTTGTCTTCATCTAGATGTCTGTTTTATAGTTTTCTTTTCTTTTTTCAAAATTTCAGAACCAGTTATTTGCTTGTTGCTCTTATGCTTGCTTGTAAAACATTGTTCCCAATTATTCTCCATTTATAGGATAATGTCAAGTACCAGAAACCCAAGCAATGCATCCTAAAGTTACTAAATGAAATCTCAAGTGTTTTTATGAGTTATGTTTAGAACTTTATGTGATGACAATCATGAGAATTTTGTAAATGTTATAAAATTAGTTTGTCATTATGATTTTCTTAACATATTCGTCATTTATATTTAGTGTGTGTGTGTACATTTTTCTGCCATGACTTTCTTTCTGCCACAGCCCCCGTGCATTCATGATATTTATATGCTGGATATTTGGCTCACCACCATAAAATACATTGACCCAACAATGACAGTGTTTTATGCTTGTGATGCATTGTTCTTGAAGACAATGTAAATGTAGCATTGTTACTATGGGGCCATGTCATTCCAAGAAGTTAACTTTTTCTAAATCTTTTCACTTAAGGAACTTGTGTTTTTATGAATTTGTGTATGATTTGGTCAATATTTAGTTTGATCTTGTTTAGTACTAATGTACTATCTTACTTTATTATTGTGGTTACTACTTTCCCATATAATGGGGTTGAAATGTTGAGTTATTGCTGTGTTAAAGTATCATGTTATAATATGCATACGTGTCATTACTAGATTTGTCGATATTATCTTTTTATATAGGTAAACTCTTTTCAAGTTTGGAAGTCAAGTCTACGGAAGCTTAACGAGTTTATTATGTAAACTCTCTAGTTTAACAATCTTGTCATAGCTGATAAACGAACTAGCTGTCACGGTCAATGTCCATATTTTTACATTTTTTTCCCAATCTTGTGTCAATATTGATAATTAAGGTCTTGTAAATTAACGTTTTTTATACTTTTAGTTTTTGTTTTGAAAATTGGTTGATGTACCTTTATTTGTATGGAACATATTGTCATATAATGCTTACTTGCAAGTTTTGTCTTAAGCTGTGTTCTATTTATTTGATAGGTGATTGCAGCTATTGGTGGCTTTGCGTACATCATGGACAAAGATGGTTCGTTCAGGAACTCATTTGATGATGGCTGGGATAGGATACTGTCAAAGCATCCAATTCCATTTTATTATTGTATTGGTAAGCTTTTTTGGTCATCCAAGTTATTTGTTGTTAACCAATGGCCAAAATTCCTCTGTCTGTCTTATTTATGCTGTCAGCTTTTGTGAAATTAAGTAATCATATTTCTCCATATCGTCATGTAATCCGCTTTGATATTTGCCTCATCCTTAATGTTTAATGTTAATCTCAAAAGAGTTGCTAAGAGATTATTGTTCATACTGTATTTGAGTGGAATTTGGATCCATTCATTCATGTTACACTGTAGTCATGTCGGAGAGACAAAGACACATAACCAGACTAGTTAAGTTTGATTCGAATTAAACTACATATCAAATAACACGGGAGGATCCAAGCCTATTAAAGTCATTAATAGAAATAGTATACTCCATCCCTGTTTAATGGCTTTATGGAGGGGAAAAAGAGGAACACCATGATAGAAAGTTAGTTTTAACGTGTATAACATTGTATCTGGGCTATTTTGTTTGCATGTTCCTTAAAGGGTTCAAATTGTAATATCTATACAAATTTCATTAATGGACCTATTTTCACATTTAGTTAATTAATCCGTCGGTAGTAATAATTGTTTGGAAGCTCTAGCTTTTGCTTCCTGTTTCTCTCTCTCTGATGGTTTATATTTGTATGTCAGGTGTGCTGGCCTTTTTTGTACTGATTGGGTTTTTTGGTCTCATACTGCATTGCTCCTCCCTCAACACCAATGACCCCAGAATGGCTGGTTGTCAGAACTGTTGTTATGGATGGGGAATCCTGGATTGCTTTCCCGCTTCAATGGAGGCATGCTTTGCTCTTGTGGTTGTTTTCGTTGTCATCTTTGCAATTCTTGGTATAGCGTATGGTTTTCTTGCTGCCACCATGGCCATTCAAAGAATTTGGCAGAGGCACTACCATATCCTCACCAAGAGGGAACTTACAAAGGTAGTATACTGATATATTGAATGTCCATGAATCAGCTGCCGGAAATGATTTTTCATATTTACTACATTTGGTACTTTCTGTCTTACATTTATTGTTGTAAATATTTACAGGAATACATAGTAGAGGATCTTCGTGGCTGTTATTTCCCACCAAAGTTGGACCCAGAACATGAAGGCCGCTTGAAAATGCTCAAGCTTTTGTGATTACAAAGCACTTATCTGTAAAAATGCTTTTGAATGATTACGGTATCAAGTTGTTGCTTTATTTGACTTTTACAGTCATCGCTCTCTTCTCTTTTAAGCAAAGAATCTGGATCTTGCCAGATTCTGTATACTTCAAATCTGACTGAAAAATGATAAAAATGATTAGTGGACCTCTCCAAATACCTTATTAGTTTATATCGCTGTCTATATTTCTTTGTATCACATCACATATGCCCTCCTTTTCAATAAAAAAAGCTTCTTGGTATCCACAGATAATTTTTGTTGTTATATAAGGTTTGGAGGGCCACGGCAATTTTACATGCTTACCCAGAATAAGTCTAGTGTGTTGTTGTGATGAATCACTTTATCCGTTTTTATGTTGAGGTGGGGGAGAATGATGGCTAGTGGCTGCAAGAGTGCTCTGATAAGTGATGTACATCTCTAACCAATTCATAACAGTGCACTGGATATAGCTCATGTACAAGAGTGCACTCAGTTTTTAATCCAATTGATGACAGTGCCGTATGTTTTTGTAGTCTCGTGTTTTTGTCTACACAATTTAGAAAACAAGGTGGGGGAACACTACTTTGCGTGCCCCCCTTACATCTTCCCTCTTCACAGTAATCGTAACTTCCAAAAAAGTAAAGCTTTGTGTAAAGTAACAGAAGGGGAAAATATTTTATTCCACATAAGAAAAATTGATAAGAGGGCTAAAAGATTTACATTTGAGATCAAAATATAAGACCGGGAAAAAATTACAGTGATAGTAAAGACGTTTCTTATACGCATACGCATACTCTACACATGCATGCCATCCTAAAGTGGTGCTGGAGTTGGACACTTGGATTCTACAACTCACCAGCACCGAGAAAGACCAGATGATCACCATCTCTAATAACCTCTAAATCTTCAATTTGACCTCCATCTTTGCAAACAACCTTGGCAGGATAGAAACCAAATTTTTTGGCTCCAATCTCAAGCAGCTCTTGAAAGCTTCCAGGTAGTAAAACAAGCTTCCCCACAACCTCACCCCTCTCAGGGCAACTAATAATCACTCTAGCTGGACTACTACTCTTCATGCCATTGCTTCCCGTGTTATTCATGTCAAGAGGCAAAAGCAGGTCCTTTTCCCCATTATGTGCTGCCACCATTATCCCCAAGAGTGAATTATGATAATTGCTGCTCCTACGCCTTGGACGGTTCTGGCTCTGTCTCTGGCTCTGGCTCAAAGAGGCATCCGCTCCATGAAATGAACCCTCAAGGGGTAAAGGCATGGTTGGCTCACTAGTGAACCTTCCAAGGAACCTGAACGCACTCTGCTTCTCGGGAATGGAAAGGGAAGAGTGAACCTTAGGGTCCCCAGTAGAGTCAAAAATGGCTTTTATTTCTGTATGTGATTGCTGATCTGCCAGACCTCTGGCGGTCCAGCCATGCTTGTCCGGCTTGTCAATGCTTGCCCCGTGATCCAAAAGGTATTTCACCATTTCAACGTTGCCCTCCGACACTGCAACGTGCAATGCTGTGGTCCCACTGTTGATGCTCGGAAGGGTGATATCTCCTCCGTACCGCTTTATCTCCTTCAGCAACTTCAAATTGTTCTGCTCAACAGCGCTACATGCAAACTGGCCCACATCCCCGCATTGCAAGTTAGCTCCGTTTTCTGCCAACACCTTCCTCACTGACTCATGTTCTCCCACCATAGCCTCCCATAGTGCCACATTACCGTCCAAATCTGCACGTACCATTATTACCTTCTTCAGTTTTTTCTTTTTCTTTTTCTTATCAGTACTATCACTAAAAGAAACAAACCCAGGAAAAATGTTTTAAATGGTTTAAAGCAACTTGTTGGTCTAATTCTTTTTTCCCACTGCACTCCATGCACATGCATGTCATTTGATAACGACTTCTTGATAAGATTTAGATATTATTGTGTCATGAGGGGAGTGGGTGTTACAAGGTCCACCTACAGCTTGTTTGATTTGCATCGATAATTAATTACTTAAATAATGACATTCTATATTCTAATACGAAATTCGTGATAGAAAATTAATTACAATCCACGAATCGGCTCTGAATTTTTCGCAACTTGTGAATAAGATAACATGGAAAATGCCATCTCTCTATTTTTAATTTAACGAAGACTTCTGCGCACTTCTTTTTTCAACGAAATAAAAAATTCAAGTAGAGACGAACACCACCAAATAGCAAAAATTTTATTACTTTTTGGACACCAAAAGAGGCGTCGATCATTCCGCTTTGGTGACCATATACGGCTCTTCGACTTCTCGTAATAGTATGTTGATTTACAATTAGTTGGTTACCGACCATGAGAGACTTTAGTTTTCTAATAGGAGACATGCATAATGCACTCTCTTTCCTATTATTATCAAATTAATAACATCATTTTCTATTATTGGTCATTACATTGCAATTGACCTTTTTCCCTCTTCAACCTCACATTGTTTGCTAAGGACCACTAGAATGTTGACAAATATTAAATATCACAAAGTGAGGACACAGACTATGCAACGATAGATAATTTAAGTATATTAATCCTACACGAAATATGAGCACATGGGTGTAGAAAATTCAAAGATATTAAAATTTATGAGTATGGTGACCTCACACGGCACAACTTGATTGGTTTAGTGGTAATTGTTAAATAAGTTGTAGAAATCCAAATACAGGAAATCTATGCTACGTTTCCAAGAAAAGGAATTATCACACACTGACGACTATCAAAGATAGGCATGTGAGCCATAGGTTATTTATTTAAATGGTGTAACATCATGCTGATGCTAGGGACATTAAAGTTTTGGAAAATAAAGGAAATGATAAACCAAGTTTCTGTTTTTAATTTAGCAATGAAAACATTCTATTTTTGTACATATAATAGCCCTCTAATGTTTAAAAAAAAAATCTTCATTTAAATAATCACTGATTCCGAGTCCTGGGCAGTGGGACAAACGTCTAATGTGGCAGACTTAAAATAATAGGCAAGAATACAAATGCTTATTAGTTAACTTTGAAATCCTGACTTTGTAGGAATTGTCATGCATAGAAGTCTTCATTTTCCACAGTTCTTCAAAATTTTGGTACGTATTCGAATCAAAGTAATTTTTATCGTTTGATCTAAGAACATGTCTAATAGTGTAAGCGTGTAACCAATATAATTTAAGTGGTAAGAAATATGTACCTGTAATGTTAGGATCCGCCCCATAATCCAACAGAAGCAGAACACAGTTTTCTTTCCCTTGAGATGCTGCTATGTGCTGATTTTGCAAAACAAAAAAAAGCACTGTAGATTAGAAGAAATAGAAAATAAAAACCATGTAAAGAAGGTCAAAAACAAAATTATAACTATTCACCCACCAAAGCTGTCCTTCGATTGTTGTCGGATTCGTTTGGATCCATTCCTCGTTTCAGCAACTGATGTAACAACAAGTCATCCCCTCTTGCTGCCGCAAAGCACACACTCACTGGTAGGTCCATTCTACCACGAGCTAACATGGTCTCAATCTCCACCAAAACTCCCTCCATGATTGGATCGTTGAGGTCTTTTAAATGCTGCTTACCATAATAAGTCCACATACATAAATTTACTCATTGCTCTGTTGAATAAGATACTTAATATCTCTTAAAAAAAACAAGTTTTTTTACATTCGATTATTATATTTGAACAAACCTATGTACAATATATAGCAGGGCCCAGGAGATATACTACTCTGATATTGCAAGGCTATTTAACTAAATTATGAAAATGTGTGCTATTTTTCATTGTCAATATGCAATGAATGATCATGATGTTATGCAGACCTGAAGCAGATTATTCATGATAATGGTTCCGTCTCCCACGTTGGCCTGAACAATATTCAAGAAAGTAGTCCGATTTAGCCTCAGCAACTGGCTCAGTCGCTTCGTTCGAACGGTGAAAAGCTGTGGCTTGTAACAGAGCACACCAATCTCACCACAAAGATCACCAGTTTTGGCCTCTCCAACAACCTGAAATCAGTTACTAACATTACTTAGTGTCATACTATGCATTCCATCATTCTTTCTCATCATGTATTAATAAGTGAACTTGCCTGTTCAACCCCATTTTTAAGAACTACCAGTTCCTGTCAAACAATTAAGACATTATTAGAAACCATTTTTTGTAAGATTGCTTCAGAGGAAGAAAAATCTCATATTGTGTTACAATAAATACTAAATTTTGAAAGTCGGATACACTATTCACATAAATAAGTTGGACAATTACCACGGCACCAGTGACCAGTATATAAAAGTCAGTGGGGGCTTCATTTTGCAAGATAACATCTTCTTTGGGTGGAAAATATTCAGCTTTCATCTCTGACACCTTTTATAGTGAGTCAAAAATAGGGCCCTCAGTACAAATTGAAGATTAAAATTAATATTAATATTTGTATCAATTGTGAGCAGGGACAAAAGAATTGCATTTACCAATTGAAAGAGCAAGTCATTCGAAACCCCGTGAAACAAGTAGACCTTATCGATCAGAGAATAGAAAAGATAATGTGAAATGCTGGATCTGATGGCCTTAGGAAGAGAATCAAGTGTCTCTTGCTGCTGCAAACCTTCCGAGTCTGTTCTATACTTCAAACACAAGTGGGCAAGCATTTGGTCTTGCAACCGATGAGGCAATTGATTCCTTTGCGCAAAATTTGAGGCAGCTTGGATGGTATCTCTCTGATAATTGAGAAAAGTCATATAACTTTTACATATTCGTGATATTAAAATTACTAACTGGGACTACATCCTTATACTTACAAATTTTCTGGTTCGACTTGTGCCATGGACAACCAAATTGGTCATATTACCAATCAAATACGCTGTTAACCCCAGATTAAAGAGCATATAAAAGATGTCAAAGGTCATCTCCCTTGAATTCACTGGATGCAAATCTCCATAACCGACAGTTGTTAAGGTAGTAATAGACCAGTAAATAGACATCACGTATCTTGACCACAAGCTGTGTTGAAGGAAATTATCCATCGTTGAACCAATCCACGTCTTCTTTGGATCATGATAACGTGCAGCAATAAGATAATAGAAACACCCAGCACAATGAACAGCGAAGAGGGTAACCTATAAAAATCACTCACACAATCAGTGTACTGTTGAACATGTCAAATTCATCTTCCTTTTTTATAAAGATGATAAATATAATAAGTTTAGAAACTTACAGAAATAAGCTTGGCACACCGAACCCAAAAATAGTTATAGTTTCTGTCCTTCTCAAGCCTACTCAAAAATGTATTATTCATATTCACAGTTACAAGCCAAATAAATGAGAAATTTTTTTTGGAAAACATTGCATCATTGGAAAACAGTCAATATTACCGAGAAAACAAAGCACTGACTCTCCGAAGACGCCATAGGCGAAGCATGTTGAATAAACCGTAAGATTGAAGAGGAGAAGGTGATATCTTTTGTATAAGCTCTGAAGGAATGATGGAGATAACATCGAAGGCCAGCCAAGTCCTTCCATATTTCCAAGCAATCTGTTTCCGATCATCCACGATCAAATAGGTGCTTTTGTCAATGTAAGCCACAAAGAAGGTCAGAACTATATCCACGAAAAAAAATCCATTCACAATATTGTCCGTAATGGAAAGCGGTGGTTCTGGCTTCTTCAAGAATCCGAATTCGAAGGGAGAAACCCAGGCAGTATAAAATACCAGAATAATAAGGAAAGTTTCCCATATCCTGCAAAATCCAACAAATTTTATTTACCTAATACCAGTGTTACTCATCTGCGTTGGAAAACACAGAAAAGAAAAATATTTTTATACACCAAATCTCAGTTTCAATTACAGAGTCAACAACAAAACATATTTATAAGGAGTTTTGAATTATCCCTTGACACTTATTTTCGGTGGAATTCAATGCGAACTCTTCCATTGCATGCACAACAACCACCAGACTCTAGTTGTTTCAAATCCAAAGAAACAAAGTCAAACTTCACAGTTTGACTACTGCCAGATGGAAGCTCGTGCCTCTGCCTTTGAAAACTCAAGTTCAACAAAGTAAACCAAAACCGAAAACATTGTTTTTTTTTTTATATATAGATTGATACGTTAGTCAGAATGTGATTTTTGTAGCCGACCTCAAATGAGAAGGCCGTTGCAATTGGTGTATGATTTTTAATGAATTGAATAGATCTCAATGGAAGCACAATTTCTAAGAGACAAAGCAATGAAACTATTATTAAAAAAAAGAAAATGAAACGTAAAAGAAAATGAAAGGAGCGAAATTGCTCTTTCTGTAATCAGCAGGGATCACAAGGAAGAGATCCAGTGCGGTCAATTCAGGTTATGAACAACACGGAAAACGACACAGTAATAAAAACACAGGAACCCGTCAAAAGAAAACCGACAGATATTACCATTCAGCAATTAGAAAAATTATAGAATCAAGAAGAGGCCACAAAATTGAAAAAAGAAAAGAAAAAGAACGTGAATACTCGACATTGAGGAAGGAAGGAAAGGCCAGAATACTATCAAAGCAGGATTTAAGAATGGAATAGAACAAAAAAATAGCATCTAATGAAAAACAATTTAAAAGTGCAACAAAACAACTCAACAAGCTTCGCTCCGGGGAAAACAAAGAAACAGCAGCAAGTAAGCATGAACGCCATAAGTCCTTGTTTTCTTTCCCCTTCTCTCTCGAGAAGAAAAAAAAAATGTAAAAAATATATTGAAACGATGCAGAAACAAAATCTGTTAAGACAGCATTTAAACAAAGAAAACGCAATGAACATTGAATTTGAAAAATAAAAATTAAAAACCTGTAACGGCGGTCGTAGGGCGATAGAATAAAGCGGCGCAGCTTGATTCTGCGGTTGCTTTTGGCTCCGAGAGACGGAAGTATTCCGGTGGAGAGACTGTAGTGGCTGCCATCCCGTGACAGTTCAATCTCTTCTTGGCCGCAGCCCAACATTTTTGTTTATTTGTGTTTTGTAGAGTTTGGTGGTGGCTGTGTTGAGACCGTGTGTGACTTTTTACTGAAATGTTAGTGAAAAGAGAGTTTTGGTCGGCATGCTATTGGGAAGCGGTTATGAACGTGCTTTTGTTCGGAAGCGATTCTCGGTTGGAGAATGGTGGCAACTGGCAATGAACCACAGCGTCTCGTGTCCTTTATATACACACCAGGCCAACTCAAATCCGGAAACTCTCGTGGATTTTTTTTTTTAACAATATTTATTGAAATTAATTAAATATATTTGTAGTAATCATTTTCAACAATTAGAACTGGCACGTTTTTATTTTGAAAAATAAATTTATTACATTTTTACACTTTTATGTAATAAATTTTACATTAAAAAAATATTAATTTGAATGCTTAGTATCAATTTTAATTAGGATGGTAACGTGCGGTTGATCCGACGAACCTGAATGCTTAGTATCAATTTTAAGATATTTAATTAAAGAGATTGAATCTATCATTTCTGCAAAATAAAGAGTGGTAATTGATCTTGTAAACCTTTTCTTTTTATTTTATTGAATACTCGTGTTATTCCTTCAACGTATATATAAGACTTTGTTTAGAAGATTCTGCTTTTTTGGGGATTATTTTTCTAAAATTCCACTTTATTAAATATTATTATAGAAAATTTTATTATAATTGAAAAGGATGAATAAATGAATACTATTTATGTAATTATTATTCTCTTATTTATTTATTATTATTATTATGGATAAATAATTATTTGATTTTTAAATTAATAAAGCATGGTAGATTTAATTTCTAATTGGTAAAAAATCTATAATTATGTCATTATGTTAAATTTTATGGAACTATTTTATTATTCAAATATAACTTAAAAATTTAATAATAAATTAGTACTATTTTATCCTTAAATTATACCAGTACTGACCAATTTGACTTTTTTTCCACGTTCAAAGTTAAATCAGTTTCTTTGGTTAAACTGATAGAGTCTCACGTATGTAATGACTAAATTGATTATTTATTTTAATAAAATCATTATTTTCATACACATATTCAAATTATCTGTGAAAGGTGACCGTCGGATTATATGACTCTGATTTTTTTTATTTATAAAATTGAAAAATTATCTTTGTGTGTGGAAGTCTTTTATAAGTATTTAATATTTCATATGTAAATACATTATCCTACAAAATACTTATATCTAAGCCGATGAATTTTCAATAACTCCTTTATATAATATACTAGTGAAACACAGACGGTGTTGTTATCTACGTGTTTGTATTTTTTAATTTTTTTTATAAATTTGAATTAAGATTAATAAAAAAATATATAATTAACTTTTAAAATAGTTATTAAATATAAAATTTAAAAAATAAAATATGTAAAAAGTAATAATTGTTAAAGAAATAAATAAATTTTTAGAATAATAATCTATTTTGGAATATAATATATATTATGAAAATTTTCTTAAGACACTAATTGAATTTGAGTCTTAAAGGTAAAATATGTGTTATTATATTTCTTAACGATTTTCTATCGGTTTTTTTATTAATAATTGTTATGTATATATTTTAAATTAAATTGAAGTATACTAATTATTAATTCACTAGGATATCACTTTTTCAATTTGTAGATTATCTGCAAAGAAATAATATCTGACATTGTTTAAAAAAAGAAATAATTCACTAATTATTAATTCACTAGGATATTACTTTTTCTATTTGTAGATTATCTGCAAAGAAATAATATCTGACATTGTTTAAAAAAATACTTAAAATATTTTTTATATAAATAAATGATTGGGTAATTCGAAATATATATTAAAAATGTACTGAGCCGTGTTCAATACATATTAACACAATATCCTTAAAACAATATACTCAAATTGATACAATTTTTTAATACAATCATTAAATTTTCTTTTTTCATTAGAGACGAAATAGAACATGTTTAAAAAGTAGTGTACAATAAGTAATCTTAAAAAAAATCATGCAGTACATGTTTTCTTTATCAACGATCAGGATAGTAGGATCTTCACAGCATCATTAGGATCAATTATTACAATATAGTTGAGGTATTGAGAAATTGTCTACTTTAGAACATTAAACTTCGTCATAGTTTTATTTTTTTAAAACTATCTCAAAAAGTAAAAGGAAAAAGAAGTATTTAAAATGGATTTGACCATGATTCCTACACAATTAAGACTATTAGATGTAGGGGAACATAAAAAATTATTAGATATTAATATTTTACATGTATATTTTTATTTTATTGTTTTTCATACATAAAACTCATATTTATTACACATGACTTTTATTTTGTCAAATATTTTGTGTGTTTAAATCATGACTTTAATTAATAAAAAAAATTGAAAGTTGTGTTCACCAAACAGAACTTTAGTAAACAAGAATAGTAAACAATATAATGTTGTTCAATAATATTTGAATAGATTGAATGTTTAATTAATTTGTTTATCAAGTTATATACATTGATATTTTAGTCTTTAACTATTATCTTAATAATAATATTTTAAGAATTAGATGAACACTTTGAATCCATTATTATAAAAAATAATTAAATAAATTCACTATAATTTTAATACAATAAATATAAAAAAAAATTACAAAAAAAAAAATCGTAAGTAAGTCAACCCACTAACCCATGCTGAGTGAGTCAAGTTGCAAAATTTATGACTCACAAAAAAATGAGCGATATTGAACTGGTCATTTTTTAACTCAATTTATCTGAACAAGATTGACTTATTCTGACACTCCTACGTAATGATGATGTATATCACATTTAGATAATCATAAAACTATGGTATTTTTCTTAAAGAACTTTATATTATACTTAGATGTTGATTTGAATTATTCTAATGAAGAATGATTATACATAAAGACACCTCTTTATATATATTAACTCTGGCATCAATCAAGTGGTCTAAAAATTTTATATCTTCAGAAATTTTGGATTATTACGCAAATAAATTACATCTTGCTAATTAATTTTTTTTTCAAATTATGTTCTTGATAAGAGTTATATAATTTAGAATGATTAGAAAGGTTTATGTAGATGAAATTAGATAAAGATTTTGATATGAATTATGGTAACTTTATTAAATGAATGTATATAATATCGGTTGGATTATTGAAATGATATGTTGAGTCAGAATTTTGAATTAAGTGCATAAAATATTACTCAAGTAAGATATTGTTTTACATATATATATATATATATATATATATATATATATATATATATATATAACATATTATTAATTAGCCTTTTTAAGCATTTTGAGTATTAATTTTTTTTTATTCGTAATTGAGCTTTAATGCATGCTTTGATATATAATAAATAATAGGAACTAAGGGGTGTTGCCACATTAAATTAAATCATGAATGAAAAGATATTTCTTTTTTTAAAAAAAGTTAGAGTAGTTTTTCTTTTCAAAATAATATTACCAAAATACAATTTTTTTTCACTACTTAGTTAAAAAATAGTAGCACTCATACAGAGGTTTTTTTATCTTTAAATGATATTACCAAACTTCAAATTCTTTATTTATTATAGAATATTAGTATTGTCATGTTCCAAGTTCCAACACCTCCAAATGCAACCCATCCTTTTGGCACTTCTGAATTCAGTCTCACCACTAGATGCATTTTATACTTTTCTTTATTAAAATTAAATAATAAAAAACTTATCACATTTAATAGCTTATCTACTCTGGTCAGAATATTTTTTTTTTATTTTAATTAAACCTCCGGGTTGACTTTAACTATTTTTCTTTCATTTATTGTGTGGCACTGATGTTCTGGGTCCCGACTTTCCACACAATCAAAATAGTAAATAGAATCATAGAAGTCAGCGTAAATTTATTACTGCTTTCCCATTCTTTTAAATATAACTGCTTCTATTTAATTATGGTTTTTCAAGTTGAGAAAACTCTTATCTTATTTATATATTTATTATTTTTATAATTTTGAATTTTTGATAGATTTTAAAAATTTTAATTGAATTTCTATAAATTTTTATGATTTATTGACTTTTTAAATTTTATAAAACTTTTGTTATTGATTGTTAATTTTGTGGTTTGACAAATTTATAAAATTTTTTAATTGAATTTTTAAACATTGTTATTAATTTTGTGGCTTGTTAGTTAATTTGTATTATTATTTTCTTATTCTCATCAATGTCGTTATATAATATTTTATTGTAAAAATAAAAAAAATGACAAATTTTTTTCTAAATATTTAATATATTTAAATAAATTTATTTTTAAATTTAATTAAAATTATAAAATTAAAGATAAAAAATATAAAATTATAAAAATATAAAATATATAATTATAAAATAAAAAAACTAAAAAATATAAAAATAATATATTGAATATTTAAAATTAAAATCTCTGATAATACTACAACTACCCGTAACATTTACTTTCATACTACATGTCGTCCATAAACATAGTTATTATCACATAATATCATATGTTACTGTATCACTGTATTTATAACAGTTTCTCAAATATATATATATATATATATATATATATATATATATAAAAGTTAATTCAAATTTAAACATCTCACACATATGTAATGCGTATCAATTTCATCACATTATTACTAACAAGTTTTATATCATAAATTATGATGGAAACACTCACCAAGATGTAAAATTTATCAACCATATCCTTGATGAAGATTAAAAATTTTCAATTGAAACCTTCCAAAAAAAACCTTGTATACCGTACTTTACCAAGGACCATAACCTAATTCATAAAAAGCATAGTTTCATCGTCACTTGAGTGTTGAATGGTGAGTCACCCTATAAGTGACTACATTCGATATCATAGTTTCTTATTTAACAAACAATTAAACACAAATTCGTAAATCATAATCAAATCTAAAATAAATAATAACTATTCTAATAATAAACTCCAAATGAATTAATATTATTATATAGACTAAATATGTTCTTAGTTGTTAAATTTATATATGTGAAATTAAAATTATTTATTGTTTTAAATTTTGATACGTTTTTGTCTTCAAATTTTAAAAATTAATGGATATAATTTTTAACATAATTGAGTTAAATTATTAGACATGTCAAACACATTTTAGAATGATGTTTAAATTATTTATACTATTTTGACACATTATTTCTCATATGTATGTTTGTAACATTGTTTAACAAACAACAAAAATAATGTCATTAGGTTAAAAATACTATATATCCATTTATTTACAAATATTAAGATAAAAAATGTATCAAATTTAGAAAAAGATACTAATTTTAATTTCGCATCCAAATTTAAAAATTAAAAACATATTTAATCTTATTACATCTTATTATATACACTTCACCTACTCTAAAATCACATATATATATATATATATATATATATATATATATATATATATATATATATATATATATATATTTTTCTATATACATAGTAATTCAAATGTGTGCCATTCACCATCTAGACAACCACTTTCATTTATGAAATGCGAATACTAATTCCCTTTGCATTGAGGTAAGGCAAAGCTATAAATATTAAAGCCTTCTCATCTACCAAAGTCTTCTCATTTAAACAACATACCCTTTAGCAAAGTCTTCTTATCTACCAAATTTAAGGTAAATCTATAAATATTAAACACCGACAAAATCTCCTAACATTCAAACCAAAAAAAGAAAATAAATATAGTCATTAATGAAATTATAATTATTTTTTAAACTCAAAAATAGTTAAAAAGATAAATCTTAAAATGTAAAATTCTTAATTAAACAGAGAATGAACATCTATATATATACTTTATTTCTCTGTAGATTTTTTATTTTTTACTAATTTCATTTTTCCTATAAAGAAATATTAAAAACTCAACTAACTAAAAAAAACATCAACCCACGAACTTTCTTTTATAAAAAAAAAACAGATAACTTTGATTTTTTTTAATTAGGTATAAAAGAGAAAACTCAGCCCGGCTATGAAGATGAAAAAAAGTTAATAATCATAATATTTTTATTTTTTAAAAATAATAAAATCTATTTAATAATAAAAACATTTACTTTACAAAAAGATTGGCAAAAATATTTTAAAATTATATTAACTTTTGTCAGGTCTTTAAACACTAAATAAAATTTAAAGTTACCGATGAAATTTTATCGACAAAAATAAATTTATCGGTAAATTTAAATTACCAATATATTTTATCAACAGATTTATTAAAGATTTTAAATTTTCATTTATTCGTGATATACAGTTTTCAATTAAAATTTATTGACAATTACATGTCCTAAAATCTGTCGATAAAATTTATCAGTAATTTAAAATTATTATTTTTGACGGATTTCAATTACCAACGAATATATTTGTTAGTAATTACATATCTTAAAATTCATTGGTTAAAATTTTCGATAATTTAAAATTCTTGTTACTGACAAATTCTTCCATCGATAAATTTGTTAGTAAAAATAGAGACATAATTTTCGCCCAAAATTAGCATCAATAATTTAAAATTATTATTATTGATTGATTTTTTCATCAATAAATTCGTCGATACAAAAAAGAACGATAAATTTCTCATCCCAATCCAAAAATAAATTTGTTGTTAATTAAGTAAGTGGGTGTGAAGTAGAAGAAAAGAAAGATAAAAAGGGAAGAAAAGAATGAGGAGTAGTTCCCAAAGGCGGGACAAGTGTGGAGGAGGAGAAAGGAGGTAAAGAATGAGAAACAAGATGAGGAGGAGCAGGAAGAGTCATTAGCAACACCATTAGAAAATGACGGTGTTGGCAACGACAAAGGAAAAGGAGGATTGAAGAATTGGAAGAAGAGGAGGGATGATAGTAATTTTTACCGACAAATTTTACCTATGGATATTTTACGAACAAAATTTTCATCAGTAATTACTCACATCTATTTATTGACAGATTTTTTGTTGGTAATTATTGATGAAATTTTTGTTCCCTCCATATAATTTAACAATAGTGATGGAATCCATTGGTAATTATCCATAGATTTTACCCTTTTTTATCAAAAATTACCCAAAAATATTTTTTAACGAATTTTTTTGTCAGTAATTATTGATAAAACTTTAGTTTTGTCAGTAAAATTTACCGATGAAAAATTATTGGCTGATTTTTTTATCATCTTTAGGTCATCAATAATTACAATTAAGTGACATTTTTTAAGAGTTACATCAAATTTTTGTGATAAATAATATCAATTGTTTTTGTAATTAAACAAGAGTAAAATTTACATAAATAAAGCTCCCTTCAAATTTAAAATATTAACACAAATAAATATTTAAAATATTAAGTGAATTGATATGTAAGTTCTTTTTATGTGTTGCTTAAATTTTTAATTACTATTTAATATAAAACTTTGACTCAAATTTTAAAATTTAATAATTTTTTACATATTAAATGTGAGTATTATTATTGATATCAGTATAAGAATTTGACTCAAATTTAAATTTTTAATATTTTTTTTACATCTTATATGCAAGTATCTTACCATTGAAATGAGTTAGCATATTCTTTTAGGTAGAATTGATTCCCAAATTAAAACTTAATTTCAACTTATTTTTCTTTAATATTTTTTGCAAATTAAATCTTAGTTCCAAATAATTTATTAATTTTCTTTAATAAACTTAATGAAAACTCTTTTCTTTTTTATATCTTTTTACAATCTAATGGTGTCCTTTGTTATCACGCCAGTATGTTATCACTTCAAAAGTTAAGTACTTATATTTCAATTTTATTTATTTTCCCTTTGTTTCTTCTCCCAAACAGAACAATTTACCAATGTCAACACAACACCTAACTGCGGTAATAAGTTGAGTAAGTTGGTGGGTAGGTAGGAAGCGTGCACATTATTTAGTTACTTGAAAAAATTGATCTTCTCAAAGTCAATTTTACAATAATATCTGACATATTTAATGACTAAGCATGCCTTATTCCCTGTCATAAATAAAGTCATTGTTTCAGTAAAAAAAATTTATATAATTTGATTTTATTAGTACAAAGCATTATTGATTTTACTGATAATTAACCCAATAAAAAAATATCAATGGCTTCTTAACAATTAAAAGTCAACGTTTTTTAATAAATTTTAGATTAAATTATACTTTTAGTCCCTATTTTCGTAGCAAAATTTGAATTTGATTCCTAAATTAATTTTTATCTCAATCTGGTCCCTATTTTAGGATATTTGACCCAATCAAGTCCCTTCCGTTAGTGGTGGAGTAACGGTGTTAAATGGGGTGCCACGTGTCAGCTTTTGGATTTTTAGAATTTTTTAGAATTTTTTTTTTATTAATTTTTTTAAAATTTTTAAAAAAATTAAAAATTTTGCCACGTGTCAAGTTGACATCGTGCCACGTGGCAGTGACAGTGCCACGTGTCACTATTTGGGAGGTGTCATTTTCTCATTCTCAATTTGGTCCCTGTATTTTATTTTTTGTCTCAATTTAGTCCCAATTTTTATAAAAATTATGCAATCTCGTCCCCCTCCAAATTGAAACAAAAATTATAAAATGTTATACAAATATTTTTATTAAATTTGATTTTTTTATTCAAATTGATATTTTTATTATAT
>Ga0209589_1003643_pt1 | contig 26895 bp, 7 predicted proteins | sample CowpeawhiteBW_FD_187525 | JGI IMG/M metagenome (GOLD analysis project Ga0209589, IMG submission 187525) | Root nodule microbial communities of legume samples collected from California USA - Cow pea white BW (SPAdes) (version 2) | ecosystem: Host-associated > Plants > Roots > Nodule | place: USA...
GGTTTTTCAAAGCCTTCCCACAGAGAGTTCTCAAGTACTCAAACTTCTCTAACTTCTGTATTTGATAATGAAAGCCTACCACTCTATTTATAGAAGCCTATTTAGAAATTAGGTTAAGAATATGAAAAGTTAAGTCGCAACTGCCATAAATAATCGATTATCATAAGTGATAATCGATTATCACAGAAACTTTTATGAAAATATTTTTCTTGCTGTGATAATCTATTATCAGTCAGGATAATCTATTATCAGCAGGTGATAATCGATTATTCCAGAGGCTTTTCTCAAAAATCAGTTTTAATTGAGATAATCGATTATCACTAAGAATAATCGATTATTCCAGTGAGTTTTGCAAATATATAAAATTCTCTTAGTGCTTTACTACATGGGTTTTGCCTTTTGACTCTTGACATACTAATTTAACTATTTCAAATAACATACACATATTATAAAACCTAAATAACTAAACCCATAAGTCTTCAATGTATCTCTTGAATCGAAGCGTTCTTTTAAGTCTTCAACATTTTTTCATGCATCATCATCAAGTCTTCCATACTTCTTCATAAGTCATCATCATCATCAAAACTCCTTATTGGAGGAAGATGTTCATCTTCTTCTTTTTGTCAACAAAAACAACCAGAGGCACAACAACATCCAAACCTAATGATGGCTCTCCCTAGCCAACCATACATGTGTTTTTCAAGATATTCATAAGCCAAAATGCCTCCAAGATCAACCAAGATCTTCAAACTTCACATTGTAGCTGTGTATTGCAGAGAGAGAGTTTTCCAGAAAAGAATGATAAGATTTCGTGCTCAAAAACTCATAAACTTAGCTCTGCTCTCGAAAACATAACATATATAGTTTGGTTTAAGTGAAATTAGTCGATTGAATTTTCTGTACAGTCAGATGATTTCACTTTACTTAAGTGAAATATGTCGATTGAAAAATAATTCAACTAACTGAATGCATTCATACCAGAAAACTATATATTGCAAGTCTTTTAACCTGTTAAAATCCATTTTAACAGATTAAAAGAGACACACCAAGACTAATAAGACATCTAACCTGTCATATAGCCTACCAACATGATATAACACCAAAACATTATATTTAACATATTATTTCCAGATTTAACATACTAAAAAACTTAATCTTTGAGTGGATCCTCATCAATCTTCATCAACCTCATGTGATCTTCATGCACTTGGCTTTATCAATTCTTTGCTTCAAGCTTGTTTGTGCCAACAATATATACTTCTAGATTTGGTTGTGCAAGCCCATACAAGGTACTTAGACTATTAGAGAAAAAAAAAAGCATAGGGAAAACAACTAATGCCCTAGGCCTTACTTTTATGCAAAAATATTAGTGATATTTTAAGGAATGTTTGGGCTTGGATCCTAAGTTGACTTACTAATCACTAAACCTTTTGTCATGTTCTCGATAACACTCCTAAAAGGTTGATGCACTTGGTCAGGGAATGTTGTGTCAATTAAAGCTTCATAAATCTTTAATTGTCTTTGGCCTTTTGAATTTCTTTTGTTTGCCAAGGACGTAATAAGCATCGCTCTCTATTTTTGGAGGGCTATAAACAAGAGATTAAGTTCCTTATAGTTCACCAAATGGATAATCACATTTAACTTCATTTCATTAAGTGATTTGATAGCCTCCTTCAGATCCATTTCATCATAATTTAAGGATTCATCATTTTAATAGATTTATTTCTCTTAAGCTTGCATATCGTTGTTCAAAGAATCAAATAACTATTTTTTGTTGGTGTAATGTGGCTCTAAAAAGGGGCGGAGGGATGAATAAAGCCTGTAAAACAATTCAACCAATACTCGTGCAAACAAAGTATTCATACTAAAGAGTGGAGATAGAGAAAATGTATACAAAGGATTTATATTCGTTCACCTCCCACTAAGGTTACATCCAGTCTTTTAAGTAACCTGCTTAAGAAATTTTACTAATCAACACCTTTGATTATTAATGAGTATCACCCTCTTCGGGTTACAATGAGTTTCAAACTCTCTAGGTATCACGATTATAAACCTCTTTAGGCTACATCGAGTATCAAACTCTCTCGGTATAATCCTCAATCTCCCGTGAGATCTAGAACTCTTAATTACGATTAATAATAATAAAACCACTCTCACAAACAAGACTACAAAATTCAACTCACAAGTTACAACTTGTGAAGGATTTATAACATGTAAGCTCTCAACCAAATATCTTGCCAGACACTTTTTGTATGATTGGTTAACAACACTTTAATATTGTTTTGTTCTTTTGTTTTTCTTCGTGTTTGGCTTTGCATCCTTTATATAGTTGTTTCATTTGATAGCCATTGAGAATTTTAATTGTAGTGTTTCATCATGATCAATTCTTTAACTTGATTCTTTATTTAAATCTTCATCATCATTGTTCAGAATGTTATTACCAATGAGATAATTCTTTTAAATGTTGTAGCTTATATAATTAATTATATATTTGACATGATCAAATTAATATCAATTCAAATATCAAAGTGCATTCTGACTCATTTTGTGTAAAATTGATTTATATTGTTTAGGTCGTCTAACACCTTAGATGTCTAACACCTTAGTCTTCTTATGGCTTAATTAGTTGCCTTGAGTTGTATAACCCTTTGAGTTGTCTAACACCTAAGTCATATAACACTTTGAGTTATCTAAAGACTCAAGTTGTCTGACGACTTGGGTAGTCTAGTGCTTTTACTTGGTGATAACCTTTGGTGTACTTGTCTAATGCGTTGACTTGTCTACTACTTAGACTCGTCTAAGGCTAAGACTTGGCCTTTGCGTTTGCTAGATTTCCAACTTACACTAATATTAATAACCTTTGAATATTATTATTTAAGCATATACAAAACATATATTTTGATATGCAAAATGTGTTGATCTATCACTATTACTCATATATCAATTAAACGCTGTCTTGTTGTTGTGTAACATTGTTTCACTTCTAGTTAGAGACTTCATCGTCTGGTAGAGTGATTATTTTGTTATTGTCAAAACCCTATTGGTCTATAGAGGCTAATCTACTTTAACATTTTCTACCATTAAATACTTTGTTCAAGGGAACTTAACTCATTGGTTGTGGATGTGTCCATATGGATGGGTGAGATATGCTAGTTGAAATCCTATACTAACCTAAGTAGCCTTTGTAGATAGACTAACCTTTGTAGACCATCCATAAGTTTTGATGATAACAATAACTAAACATGACTTACTTGTTTAAATATGACATTATTATCTGAACATTCTAATGCGTATTTTTTGCTTACTGAAGAATCTCTATATCAACTAGTGGTATCATGATAAGCCCCTAATCTCTAGAGTTTCTTTTATCCAATTGCATTATTTTGGGTAGGTTAAAAATTTGGAGTCATTAGCTTAGAATTAGTCTAGTTAGGTTTCTAGCCTAGTTTTGCAAAAGTAGTCTAATTAGGTGTTTTTAATGCATTCTTTAGCATAATAATTAGGAGTACTAATAGTTAGGCTTAGTTAAATATGTGATATAGGTTCATGAATAGGTAGGAGCATTTTAATTTAGTTTTAGTCTAGATATAAAAGCTTATAAGTAGAGTTGGCTTAGTCTAATTTTATAAGCTTTTAAGTAGAGTTGGCTTAGGTATAAAATATTTTGATTTGGTGATTTCTAACTTGTTTTTCCAATTGTAGCATAGATAGTAGTGTAGATTGAAGTTATTGAAAGGGAGTTGAATGAGGAAGGTTTCTGTTGAGATGAAGAAGTGAAGTGGACTTCAGCATGTGGAAGGCCATTGGATGAGTGGATTTGGAGCTGCTATGAGCCAATTGAATTCATTCACCCATTGCAGCAGGTCATGAGGGCTAAACATCACCAAATCCACACAAATGACCTGAAGTAATCTGTGCCAGTTGCTAGAGAACTTGTCCCTTAAGTTCCAAGTTAAAGTGCAAAGTAGTTTAGGCATAGATGTGGTAGCTTATTTAGTTTTAGAAACTTGTAGAAATAGTAGCAAGTTCTTGTGTATGTTATCTTGGTTCCAATGCACCACCATTCATTCAACACACCACAATTCACCAGACACACCATCCATTCTCTCAAACGAAACCTTCTTTCATTCCACTCACCACCATAGAACCACTTATCTTTCCATTACATTGTTTTTGCACAAGTTCTTCTACTGCGTTGATCATTTGTTGAATTGTACCCCGAGGATTTGATTCATTTCTACCATTTGAATTTATTGTAAGACATTTCTATTCGATAAATTGATGCTTTCCTTTCAATTTCACCATTTAATTGTCATGTTTTTCCATTTATTTGGCTAAATTAAGTTTATGATTTAAGAGAGCTAAGGTTTAATTCGGATGGATTCTTCTTGAAATTCAAAGATGCATGGTCATCTACCTAGATATCAAATGTCTTTCGATCTATGATCAATTATACATAAACCAAGCATCTTGAATCACTATACTCAATTTTGCATTTTCGTGTTATTGTTCCATTTGCATCTTGAATTAGATTTTGATAATTTCGTGTTATTCGTGCTTGTTTCACAATTGCACCATCGTGATACTATACATAATGTTTTTGTATCCTTTCTGCATCAAATTCTTCACTCATTGCATTCAATTTCACGCTCAGGCATAAGTTTGTTATTCTCGTTAATTAGAGTTCATCAATTAGCATTTCGAATTATACTCAATATTTTTGCATGATTCTTATTTCTATGTTCAATAGAGATCATTCCTAAACATTCAGCATCATTACATTTTCATTTCGCACACTAGATTTTGAGTTTGAATGTTGCCCTGTGTCCACGTGAGTGAAGTGCTCTCGGGAAAATTTCCAGATTTTGGAATTCTGCATAATTGAGTTTTAAATCATTTTTAGTGGTTCAATTAAGTTTCATACATCTAGATGCTTAGTTAGTGTTAAATTTTCATCAAACACCTTAGGTGCCTTGTAGTTCACGTAGGCATTTCATCAAACAGGTTTGCATTTCAATATTTTCATAGCAGTTCAAGTCCATTTCAACTTTAGTTTGAATACATTTTATTATATTTCCTTATTTCCACAAGACAAGTTCAATAAATCACTCATTTGCCTTTGCCTATCCTTCAGATTGATCCTTGGTTGATCACTATGATTTATTAAGTAGTATTAGTGAGAAAATCGAGTTTGATTGAATCTCTAGGCAATAAGAGGTTTATCATGTCACTTGTTTCATGAAAGACAATCTAATGTTCCATATATGTTCTAATTCTGTAAAAAATTTGTAAATTAAACTTTTTCCAAATTTTAAAACAATTGTTTTCTAACATATTTAAAGTTGTATCTTCAATGTTTATTTGTTGAAGTTTGGAAAACTTTTACATGACAAGCGCTTAATAAATTACATATATGGAAATGATATATTTAAGTGATATGATATAACTGTGATTAATTGATATGACATGACAAGCGCTTAATGAATTTTTCTATATTAGTTAAAGTCAGAACCACAAAATAAGAAAAGACTTTTCACATCAAGCATCTAGTCAAAATCTTGATGAAGAAAATATAGAAGATTATTTGCATGTTGTAAGACCCGCGAAATTTATTTAATTAAATAAGTAATTAATTAATAAATGTAGGTAGTGAGAGCCTTTATGGCATTAAATGTTGATTATTGTGATGTGGAAAAGTACTAGTTCAAATAGTTGAGAGTACTTGATTGTGTGAAAGGACCTAGGTTCAAGTCCTAGGTATGCCATTTATGCTTGATCATCATGAGTGATAATATAACCATAGATTTATAGGAGTTATCACGAAACATGAAGGAAAATACAGAGTTAAAACTGTGATATTGATTAAAGCATAGAGGCTGAATTGGAGAGAGCTAAGGCAATCCATTGGGATCAAGGAAGAAGTCAAGAATATTCAAGTTTTAGCAAGGAATTTAGGTTAGGGGAGCTTGACCACGCTAATTTTACATTTTATGATTAATCGTATGATGGATAACATGTTTGTGTATGATTCTGCTTTGCCTTGCTTGAATTTCGTGTTTCTGGAATTTTTCTAGAAATCGCCTAGCGGGCGATGAACTGCTGCCAGGCGACTCATGCCATTTTTATGCAAATTCTAGGTTCCTGATGGGAAACGCCTGGCAGCATGAATGGGCCGCCAGGCGACGCAACCTCATAACCCATTTTATGGGTTTTCTTGATGAATGGTCTGGTGGTGATGAATACCTGTCAGGCGACGCGAGCCAATTTTGGCTCGATTTTGATGTTTTGTGTGTTCTAGGTGGATTCTAAACGTGAAGTATGGGAGCCTTATCTTTGAATTTATTATTAGACGCTAGAAATTGGAAAATTATGTTGTCAATTACAGTTAACTTGATGAAGTTGCCATGAACCTTGTTTTAGGGTTTGGAAATTTGGGGTTTTGATGTCACGAGACTAATTGGTGGTTAAACTATAAGGGGAATTGTTAATGAATATGTGTAGGATGTGTACTAGTATGCCTATAAGTGAAATCGCGAGAGAATTGATATAAATAGGCAAAGAATGAAAGAAATTTGGAAATTTGGGAGCCTTTGCAGGTGTGGAACCATTCTGGGTTGCCCGAAAATGCATGCACCACCTAGCGGCACGGGGCCTGTCGCTAGGCGCCAACGTAGAGATAGTGATTTTGCGTGGCTACAAGGTACAATTTTGCATGGCTGCAAGGTACAATTCTGGTTTTGGATATTTTGACGTCCAATTGTTATGGAAATAGGATTCTGGGAAGTTATCTGGAGGGTTAAATATGAATTTGTGGTATGAATTAAATTGAGGGTGGATTTGGGATTGGAAGAATTGGAAATTTTAGTACATTACAAATTATTTCCTAAACTAGGATCATGAATGAGGTTGGCTGTGAAAAACACAAAGATCGATTTAGACATTGGAATTACTATTAAGTACCTAATTAGCCAAGAGTGTAATCTATGTGTCTAAGTGTAAAATAAGGTGGCGTGGGATTTAAAAGAATAAATTAGTAATGGCAGCGGAATTAATAAGTAGGAATGCATGATCTTTTACATTTGGGACAACCTAAAGATAAATGGAATGCACATGCAATAGGACATGATGACTAAGGTTAGTGCTGGCAAGATTTGGTAAATAGGCGGTCTGGAATCGCGTTTCACCTGGCGGCTCGGGAGCAGTGCCAAGCGATAATGCAGAGGCATGGCTTATATTTTTCTTGCTTTGGATGTGCGTGGTCTACAAGGCTTTGGTGATATCTCGAAGGTCAGCTTGTTGGTGTGCCTTGAGTTGTGGCTTAGAATGTATCCCTTGAGTTGTGGCTCGGGATAGGGGTTAAGCACGTGGCATTCCTTGAGTTGTCACTCGGGATGGCGAATGAACATGGGAACTCTTGAGTTGTGGCTCGAGTTGGTGAGTGTTGCCAGTGGGAGTGTGTGAGTTGTGACTCGTACGGATGGGTTCAGATAGATTTCCCTCCTCAGTAATTAGCTGACGAGTTTGGTAATCTTGGGACGTTACAAACTATGTTCGTATTGGGAACTCCACCTAGCGTTACAGAATATGGTCCGTAGCAAGTTTCCCACACGTACTCTACAAGTTGTGGCTTGTAGGTGTGGCAGCAAGACATCTTGAGATATTCGTCTAAAGAAGTAGACCATGGATGACATGGTGGTGGCCATGTTGTGTGAAATCAAAGGATAGTGTTCCTTTGAGATAAATATGCTTAATATGTATGCATTATATATATATATATATATATGTGTGTGTGTGTGTGTGTGTGTGTGTTTATTTTAACTGTTAGCTCACCCTATCTGTTTGTGGTTAGCGATGATCGTGTATGCGATGATCACCCTATCACGTAATAAAGTTTTAAATTTTCCATATTTTTGGGAAATGATGTCTATTTTTTTTATTATTTCTTTATTGTATTATTTAAATTCGTAATATCCGGTCGGGATGTTACACAGGTCACAAAGATCAAGCAAATATCGTATTTTAGCCAAAGAAGTGTTGCAATGGTCATTTATAAAAAAGTTACATAAAAGATTTAAGATGAAAAAGTAGAACACACAACTACCATCAATAATTCATAATATGTTTTAGTGATCGATTTGCACCAAGTGTTCTTTATGGGTGAACGAAACTATTGTAGTTATTTATATTATGAGTTAATCTTTATGAGCTTACACTATTCTCTCTTTGAGAATGTTGTTGTTTCATTTTGTAAGGCATTAATCTCTTGGAAGGGTTAAGAGTGTATAACCAAGAGTGACTTGTCTACATGTAGTAAACAGAAGTGGTTTGTATACACGTGTTGGTTAGTGAAATCTTTTAAGCAATTTTCTTAAGGGAAAACTGAACATAGCCTGTGAGTTTAGGTGTAGTAATATAAAATTTGTTTTGTAGTTGTTATATTACTTATGCACTACACAATTTAGTTTAGTTCTTTATAAGAAGAGTATAAGCTTCTATTTCACTTTGACTCATGTCTTTGGAAAAAATTGCACAAATGGTTTATGACAAATGTCAAATATTCTTACGAGAAAATGAAAAGTTTCACAAAATCATCAATTTATACTATTTGAGCCATAAATTAGAAAATAATTATCTATATAAATAAGCTATAAGTGAAAATTGAACATAAGTTCATCTACAAATCATGTTCCAATTGTAAAGATAGTAAATGTATGAAAATAAATCATAACGTAAACGTTGTAGAAACAATAAGGAGTTTCCCTAAAATAATGCTATTATATAGATTGTTAGAGCTTTTAATTTAAAATTGATAAGATCATAATTATCTTTTGATTTGTTATATTTGATATATAATGTAAATAATCAAATTATTAGGCTTTAATATAGGTGGTAACACATAATGTGCTAATTAATTGATTTATATTAGATACCATACTTAGGAGTTTCATGGAAGAATTGGTTAATAGTATTAAATTTTTGGATTAATTAATAAATTGGTCCTTATAGTTAGTTATATGATTCATCTGTCCCTAGTTTTTTTATTTTTTTTAAATAAAGTCAATGTGGTATCTTCTGTTAAATTAACTTTAACGACATTAGAAGGTAACCACTGGTCAATTCAAATTGTTTTCTTCCTTTTCAACTCCTTTTGGGCTCTTTTCAATCCCTTCTCCCTCTTTCTCCTTATGACAACCAAATTTCACTTATTCCTCTCACTAACGACCCCTTAATCCTTCCTCTTTCGTCTACTCCTCTCAAATTCTAATTGTTCCCGACCTTGCATCACCATGAATCTTGAATAGTAAGTGCATTATTTCCTCACTACTTCAATTGTGAAAACACGGGTGTGAGGGTGATAGATATGGTGTAGTGGCAAAAACACAGTTACAATAAAAGGATAGAGATCCAAAAGAGCAATCAAATCTACAAAATGGATTCTTTATCACTGTTTCTACTAGTGTTAGTGGGATACATGTTGTTCATTGAGCATAGTGGAATCAACACAAACTAGGTGGCGATATTGTGAGGGGAATAACTGAGTACTTCACGTTGGGCCTATAAGTATATTACATTGGTTCGGTAGTGACAAGCCCTAGCATAGGTGAAGTTGATGCTTGGGGTCTGTAATGATTGCGGGTGTACGGATGAGATGGTAGGTTTGGGGAGGGTAAAAGGGTTTGAGGGAGCTAAGAAAGAATAAGGGATTCGAGAACAACGTTAGTAGTGGGAAGGGAGGAGGAGGGTGAGTGGTAGGATTATGTTGTCAAGAAAGAAAGAGTTGAAGAAGGGGAGAATAAGATTTCAACCGACACATGATCACCTTTTAACGTTGTTAATGTTGATTTAACATAAGAAACCACGTTAACTTTATTTACAATAAATAAATAAAATATTAAGTAAAAAAAACTAAATGCTAAATTTAAATCTAAAAATCAAATTGTAACACCCCATTTAATTTAATAAGCGAAATTAAAGGTAGCGTCACATAAAGATAACATACTAACGCAGTCCGGAAGTTTGAAACTCAATTCCTTACAACCCAAGACCCACCACGATGCCTAAAAGAAAACTGGAAAAAGAGTTTAACTAAGGTATATAAATATAAGGACGAAAAAAATACATGGGCCATAGCCCTAAAGAAACTCATAAAGAAATTAGAAACTAGTCCACGCGAACTATGCAGCGGAATCACCACCTCCCTGTTGCCCACGGGTGTTCCTCGCATCTGCTCACACCAACAAGTTGATGATTATCGCAAAAGAGAGTACCACACAGCAGAACACACAACAATGAAAGTAGGGTAAGCTAGAGCACAAAAGATTTCATCCATACAATCAAAATATATATTCACCATACCATATACATGTATCAACCAAGCATGTTATGACTTCTCAGACAATACACTAAGACACGACTCGACTCATCCGGATACATATAACCTGATCGGATTCAGCGGATGCTTTCACTTGTGGTGGATACCTCTGCTCACCCCCGAGCTGCTCACCCCCGAGCTATGTGTTACAAGTGTTATAATGAATCAATTTCCCTCACCACAAGGTTAGCCCTTAGTGAATTTCAGGCCTCCTGCTACACTCACCATAGGAATCAATCCGCTCTAGATGAGACTAACTGGCCCCTTAGAGTGTTAGAATACAACCTTACCTTGAATCCTTACCAAGCTATACAGATGGGACACCACCATGGAAACTCACTAACAGGGGCCATGGAATTACGTTTCGACCACTAGAGCACGACCCGGAAATCCCACCTAGGGATTTCCAAGGAATTACGCACTGACACGGACCAAGCATACCAGACCAATCGATAAAGAGTATTTACACATTTATATATACATCACATACCATCTCTTGATAATTCACCCTTTTTCATTTCTTTCTCAGTGGTTCCATACCCAACCATTTCTCTCCAACCATAGTTATAGGATTTCAGATCATGCCAACACCATGTCACTTTAACACTAACCATCTCATTTAGTTCATATGCCAAATTCACACCACATCCATAATGCACCATTCATGAATCATGTCATTCATACATAGAAATTCATTATATATTTCTCATCATAACAATCATACCCAAGCACATACAAATCATCCAAGAGCAACAAAACAACCAAACAGCGCCCTGCCTCGCCCAGCCCCTCGCTCAGGCTGAAGGGTCTCGCTCAGGCGAGAAGCTCTCGCTCAGGCGAGCTCCCTTCGCCTAGGCGAGAGCTCGACGCACACAGAACAACAACCACCCCGCATTCTCGCTTAGACGAGCCTCTCCTCCCTGAGCGAGATGTTCGCTCGCTCAAAAGGGTCTGGGCGAGTCCCTCTCTATCTCGCCTAGGCGAGAGTGGCTCGCTTGGGCGAGATTATCAGGTCTCGCCACTGTTTTCCTGCAACAGCCATCCACACCAGTCCAAAACCAAGATACTCATACATCCACAACTATCATAATATCACACCAACCACATAACCTCAAAATAATAGCTGCACAACAAGGAAAAACGAAAAACAAGAATGGCCCAGAGCTTTCCTACCTGGAAATGACTAGCACAGGACCTTGACCCCAAACAGCGAAACGCGGTAACTCGAGGGACAACACAAAGAGTTGGAAAAATATAACCAACAGCGGAAAACATGAGTTACCTAGAGTAACAGTGGCGGAAATACAGGCACAGAGAGAGGGAGCACTTACGTAGAGAAGAAGGAACTAGTTCGAACGGTGGTGCAAACCCTAATAGAGATAGAAGGACGGTTACGGCTCTTAAGACTAGGAACAATTTTCTGAAAATGAGAAGGAGTGTTAGGGTTAGGGCAGACTTAGGAGTTTTATCTGTTGGGCCGGCCTTAGGCCCACTTTCAAGGGTAGCCCCTTTAATTTAGGGCAGAGGGAACAACACAATTTTTAATGGGCCTTACGTTGGTTCGGTAGTGACAAGCCCTAGCATAAGTGAAGTTGATGCTTGGGGTTTGTAATGATTGCGGGTGTACGGATGAGATGGTAGGTTTGGGGAAGGTAAAAGGGTTTGGAGGAGCTAAGAAAGAATAAGGGATTCGAGAACAACGTTAGTAGTGGGAAGGGAGGAGGAGGGTGAGTGGTAGGACTATGTTGTCAAGAAAGAAATGGGAGAATAAGATTTCAACCGACACATGATCACCTTTTAACATTGTTAATGTTGATTTAACATAAGAAACCACGTTAACTTTATTTAAAATAAAAAAAAATATTGAGTAAAAAAAAACTAAATGCTAAATTGAAATCTAAAAATCAAATTACTAATTAAATCTATTAGATGTATTGTTTTTACTTAGCTGAAGAAGGTACATAAATTATTGTTATAGTAAAACTCTTACATGTGTATGAGTGGTTGGAACTATTGGGTACAATTATTGGGCTATCGGATGATGGATTTGCTTAGGTTAAGTGTGTCGGTGTTTCACCAATTTGCCTCTGCTTACTTAGACAAGCGTGGGAGAGCATTACCTTAACTTGATTAACTGTTATGGAAAAACAAATCTTGAGTGATCCAACACGTCTCTCTCATGGGTACAAGTTGGGTAGGAGAAGAGTCATTTTCCTGCAGTCTCATCCAAAACTCCCAATTTTTTCTTCCTTTCATGGGGCCATTTGTAGGGAAACCAAAATTAAAAGGATGCTGTTGGAATGCACCAAGTTGATGAAATAAACTAAAAAACAATGCTATATTTTCTATTTTACAATGTTTGAAGGGTGACTTTTATAATTTAAAGAAAATTAAAATAATTTTTTTTTAATTTAATAAGTTGTTTTACTTTTTAAATGATTGCTTGGGAAAACAAAGTTCAAATTTATTGAATTTAATTACTTTGTTTGAATAAGTATTGTAATGACACACAAAATATTTTTCTATAATAATTCAAAAATATTACTAGGAGGTTTTTTTTTTGTTTACTTTGGTGGAGGTTATTTTTTTGTTGGATGTAGTTAATAAAAGTTTTTCTTTATTAACATTAACTGATATTATTTTTTTATTAATATTAATCATAACTATTAATTTTTTTAACTATTTGAAATTATTTATTGACCGAATTTTTAATCAAAGTTAACTAAAAAATTTCCTTGTTAATAAGTAAAAACCCGTGTTAGTCGAACATAGTCCAAGATTTCTCTATTAAACACTAGTAAAAAGAACTAAATTTGTTATAAAAATCAGCATGATGTTGTGTTGCTCGAGAATTTTTGTTCGATACAAGTTCAAGTTATTTTTTGGTGAACTAAATTAACTGGACGTGAATTTTTTATAAATAAAACAAGTAAACAATTACTTTTCGATCTAAATTATAATATTTTAATTCAGTATTTTACTATATTAACACAAAAAATATATAAACCATTTATATAACGACTGAATTTTACTAATATGTTGAATTCATTAAAGTAAATATCAACATGCTTTTTTATGTTAGTACAAAATTTTAAAAATATTAAAGGGTCGGTTTATTAGTCAACTGATCCATCCTTTAGACAGATGGGTAAATATTTTTAACTTAATTTACTATGGTGGGTCAGTCAATTCTATCTTAAAAAGGATAGATTAATCCGTTTTTCCATCTTTAACTTGATCTAAAGAAAAGTATTATTTGTTATAATTAATTATTAATATTTGATTATTGTATTAAAACTACTGATTATAAATTACCTTTTCAAAAGACTGCGTGAGAAAAAAAATGCAACTGACCGATTTCAAGAGACCCGTAAAAGATGTAGTATCTTTGATCGGTTATGATCCACTGTCAAGTTCTTATCAGATAGGTATCGTGATAAATACTTTATATGATATATTTATTAATGAAGTATCTAATTTATAAAGTCGTAATACATTATAATAAAATCTTTGAATGATGACTAATTTTAATGAAAAAAAAAATAGTCATCATATAGTGACCAAATTGACAACTAAAATAGTTTCAAAAAATTATAATTGATCTTTAAATTTATAATTAAAATAGTTTCAATTATGAATTGGTTTTTAAATTAGTCACTAACATTAGCTACCAGGTTTTGGCTACCAAAATAATTGGTTTCTAATCAGGAAATTTGTATTCACACATTAGCAATCATATATTTATTATGTTTGTAAGAATTATTGTACAATTTTCAATATTCATATATTACGTATCGTATCCTATTATTTTGAAGATAAATATATCGACGTATCGGATACATGTCGTATCTGATACACGTATCGTATCTGTACATAATAGATGATGGGTTTAAATTGAGTGAGTGGATAATGTTGGTGAATAAAATTAAGTAAAATGTAGGAAAATAGAGTTAGAAGTTTTTGAGAATCTGATCCCAACCCGAAGTAATGTTTAATATTTATATTGTAAAAGTTTGTGAAACCTTAACTTTGTCATGTCACGCTTTTTGCAATTCACTATAAATTTTGTTAGCCATATGATTCTATAGTTGAAGGCAACGTGTGGTGTTCCTTTCTTCATCCTCACTCCCAATATCAACGTTTCAAGAATATGCTTAGTAAACATGTTGGAAAATTGAGTTTTATTTGGGTTTATATGAGACTTATATTTTTAGATAAATTTTACTTATATTTTTACTTTAGACAAATTTGGTTTTTCTTATTAATTTGGAAAATAATAATCTTAGCCTCTACCCAAAAAACAAATCAAATATAATTGTTTATAATTCTTAAGCTGATAATAGAATTTGATTATGTTAGTTCCTACAATGAAAATAAGACAGAAGAGCTTATGTGGTACAAAATATAAAATTAATGACAGATCTCAGATTACTTTATTTAGAGCTATCAAGATGGGTTGAAATCTGCAAGCGAATCTGGCTCACCACGGGTTCAGGTTGGGTTAAATTTTTTTTATAAATTTTAATATGGATTAATTTTTTACTCGATTCATTTAGAACCCGGCTCACCTGGGTTGAACCCGTGGTAAGTCGGGTTGGCTCATTAACCCGTAAATAAAGGGTCACAAGTATTTTTTCATTAAGTTGGGTTTTGCATTTGGGTCATGTTAGGTTATTTTTTTTAGCCAACACATAGATAATTTGTATTTTTGTGATTTTGGTTTGTATTTGAATTGTATTAAAGTTTATTTAGATTTTAATTAGAATTATAATTTAGTTTTGACTGAAAAAAAAATTGTACTTTTTTAATTAATTGAATCTTTGAGCCAACACATTTAATCCACCAACCCGTGATGGGCCAGGTCGAGTTTAAATTTTGTTGGCTAGCTAATAAGTGAGTCAAGTCGGGTTCGGTTGACTCACTAAATAATCAACCCGTGATGGGTTGAACCGGGTCGAGCCGGATTATCCGTTTTAACAGCTCCAATTTTATTAGATCTTAATTTATTTTTGTAAGTTTCACTATATCACATTATTTATTTCTTTGCAACTTTTATTTTAAAAATATTATAAGACTCAATATTTTATTTTATTTTTGATAGAAATATATCTTTTCAAAATATAAAGATATTTTTCTATTGTTTTAACATAGAATCTAATTTAATATCTACCGTCTTAAATTTTGTGTCATGTTAATATATTCCAATAAAAATGTTTTATAAAACTCGGATCTGAAATTTTTTGCTGTGAATATAACTTTTGCAACGAAGATTTCTTCAAGGCATGAACATTTTTTTTTTCAAATTATAGCTTTAACAAAAGAATTAATAGACTTTAATACATATTAAAGGAGACTCTTGAATTTGTGGACGTTGAGTTACGTGTAGAATGCAAACAAGCCAAACAAACAAAAGGAAAATAGAAACTAAAAGAGATATGGACATCTTAGAATGCATATAAACATTTGTGGTTTTTTTCTTATAACTTTTTTGAAATGGACAATAATATTTCATTGAGTTTGTAAATTGTCCTAGAAAACGTGAACTGTTCCTGATACATGAGAAGTCCCAAAAATGTTGGCTTGAGAAGATATATCTTGGTAGTTTACAAAAGCTACTTTCATAGTTTTGGAGTTCATTGTTGTTTTTCCATACATCTAATCAAGAAATGGTTGCAAAACTTTGTCAATTATTTGTATGTGATTGATGGAGCTGATAAAACAATAAAAAGAAAACATAAATTTGGATTTGATTATTATAACACAACACAAAAAGTTAATTAAAAAAAAACTAAAAAACTAAAAACCTAAAAATATATAAAAATATTTTTATTTTTTATTTTTTTATTAAATAAATATTTGTGTTAGTGTTGGTTTAACAAGTGCTAACTAAAATAAATAAGATTAATATTCACTTAACTGATATTAACCTTATTTATTTTTAATATTTATATCTATTTAAAAAAGTATAGACTAAGTGAACACTAACTTAAAAAAAACAAAACTAAAGTAAAAATGAAAAATAAAAGAGGTTGGCGTCGGCTTAAATGATGCTAACCTAATTTAGGTAATGTTGGCTAAGCCAATGTTAAATATATAAAAAATCTAAAATAAATAAGGTTATTGTTGGTTTAGTAGACATTAAACTTTTTTTTTAATATTTTATTTATTTAAGTTAGTATTGACTTGGTGGATGTTTATAAAAAAATAAAATAAATAAGGTTAGTTTGGGTTCAGCATATGATCACCTCATCTATTTTTAATATTTATATATATTTAAGTTAGCATCAAATAAACTCTGACTCTAAATTATATATTTTAAATCCATGTGGGTTCTAAATTATATATTTTCTCATCTTCTTCATCTATTTATTCTCCTCTTCTCATTCATCCACATTCTTCTCCATATCTCCTTCTTCATACTCATTTCTCTCGTCCACATTCATTTCCTTTATACACATTCATCTCTTTCATCTATTATATTTCTTTTATTTAACAATCATTTTTGTTAAAAAATATACCAAGCATGTTTCTTTTTTTTATTTACTATCATTAGCATCAATCAAGCCGATACAAAACTAAATAAATATTAAGATGAAATATATTTTAACATTGGCTTAACAAGCAAAGAAAATCAAATTAAAAATTAGTGATAACTTAGCATCGACTAAACCTATGCTTCAGAGAGTCGACTTTAAAGACTGACACTATTAAATTAACATTTATGATTTTAGAGTCACACATGTGAACGATACAAATTTGACAGTATCGATTATTTAGTGTCAACTTTTACTTATTACTATAACACTAATGATTATTTAGTGCCAACTTTTGCTTATTACTATATTTTTTACCAACGCTAAATGCATACTTTCTCATAATGAACTATTAGAAATTTTATTTGGTAAATAATTTAAGAGTTCTTTACTAAAAAAATAATATGAATATGATTAATTTCAAAATTCATTGAGATTATAAGTTCCTAAATATTAATAAAAAGGTTTAGAATAAATAGTATTTTGTAAAGTATAAAAATCCTGATTTCATACTAGTTCACTTATTTAGTGAGGGGTTTGATATTTAGATATGTTCATGATATATATTGTATTCGATACACATATTGTGTTCAGGACTCTTACTTATATTTTATATTTTATAATTTTGTTGACATTTGCAGCGTTTGAATTTCTTTGTAAAAAGTAAAAAGTAAGTTGATGTTTGTTATCTTATTTTGTGCCTGTATTGCACAACGTTTACATTTTATTTTTTTGAGTAATCTGAAAAAAAAATAGTTTTTGGACCAATTAGAAATAGCTATACTTAAGACTACACTATTTATATTTTTCATGTCACATTATTATTGTGGTCTTGTGACACTAGTTTTTTATTAACGTGGCACTAGTCCTTATTGTTAAAAGTGATAGACCGAGGTCTAAAAATAAATATAATATATTGTTGTGCGGCTATGGGATAACTTAAAGGCCATATGAAACACAAGTGATTTGTCTGGAACTTTATAATCCTTAATTAATATGTGAGTCATATATTATATTAATGTATAAATGAGTTGAATATGATTGATCTATTTTAATAAGTGTATATTATTATCAGAAAACAACATGAACTTTCTTACTTTATTAAAATCTTTTACTCTCGAACATATTTCTACATCACCGTGTCTTATCTGCGGATCTAAGTTTAATATAATAAGATTATTCTAAAGTGGTTAAGTCTTGATACATTCACAGTAGATAGAGGAGCATCATATATTTATCCGAAAAAGTGCGAAAGTAAAGATGAGATGCGAGATGCTTGTTGTTTGGTTGGGCCAGTGCATTTCCTCTTTGAGTTCCCCATTACCCAGCTTTTGGGGTTCCACAACACACCACACATCACTTTCTTCTCTTAATCAATGGGACGTCTTTTGTCTGTTACTGTTGATGATAATCGTGATCCCCTGTCATTGAAAAAACTAATGCCACACACCAATTTCTAGTAATAGAAAACAAAAGGAAAATATATGATACAAATTTTGTATTAATTACTAGAGTGGTGTATTTCTTAAATTGGTTAGTATTATATATACTTAACGTAGAATACATGCATATTTTACATTATTTAATTACGTATTGATGTTTAATTAATATATAAATGCAATATGATCCACAATTCAATATTTAGAAGTATTATTTTTAATGTGACGTGATTTTGGAATATTTTGAACATATAAAATAAAATTGAAAACGTCTCACTAAAAAAAAATTCTCAATTATCTACGAAATTTGAAATAGCATATGCTCCAGTAAAAAAAAATATTGATAATTGTACCTATTCAACCCAAAATTATTATTATTGTCTGGCCTAAAATGGTTCAATAAAAACAGATATTCAAGTATGATATCTGTATAAAATATTAATATCTCTAAAATGAAGAAAAAATAATATTTATGGTAATGTAAACATAACTCATGTTATTGTAAACCAAATTTAGTTATTATATTTTTTAAGTTATTGTTATATGTTGAATTTATCTTATTTGTTATTATTTTTTACATACTAACAAACTCACAAAAACTTATAAATACCGTCTATTACAGAGAGTAATTTAATCCAATACTCATTACTCTCATATAAACTTGAGTATTGCAGGTGGATTCCCCCATTTTTGGCGATCAAGAGCTCAGATACAAATGAGCGACAAGTTCAACCACCTCGATTCAACTTGGTAAATTTCCAATTAAAATATTTGGTGTTCATCGTGGAGCTGAAGTAAAAATTTTTCATGCCTTCACATTTTATATGATCATCATCTTGCATAATCATAGTCCATCACTATTGACTATCATCTTGTGCTTCCAAGAGCATTCATGATAAAAAATTTCAGTGACTATGATGAATTCTATTTTGACACGCCACCTATTTTCTACATTAATATTTTTGTAAAATATAGTATTTTATTAAGAAAAATGTAGAATAATTACATCGAAACCATTTTTTTCCTTTATTTTAATAACTTCTGCATGCACATTCCACATGCCCCTTCTACATGAAGCCATCACATGTTCCCATTCATACACATATCCCGAACACAATATGAAAGTTATACCATCCAATGTACTAAACTTTTATTGATATGAAAATTCAAAGATATAAATTATCACATCTTGAGGGATATACGATAAAGCCAAAATGAGAAAAACTATAATTAAAATATTAATAAATTGTCATGTGATTAATTATCCAAAAAGTTTGGACTTTTCACTTAAGGAAAAATTGAAATTGAATCACTTTCGTCGTTGTCCCAATACTCATATGCACACATGAGATCAATATCTGAGTATACTAACATTTGGGTATAGAATAATACATTCAAGTATGAACATTAAATTAATTTAATATTGTAACGTCTCGTTTAATAAATAAATTTTGACACGTCACACAATATAATAATACGAGCAAAGATACAGAGTAAAGACTTACTCCTCAAATATATCCAAGAGTTATAAAAAGAAAATCCTGAGATACACAGCGATGCCAAAACAAAACAAGGTATAAGGTCTAATGTAACCAGAAACACAATACTAATCAATATAATACATGGGCTATAGCCCTAGCAAAAGACATAAAGAGCAGAGCCCAAGTCCAGTCGACTAAGCAGCGAAACCTCCATTACCTTGATGACCGCGGGTAGTTCTCGCATCTGCTCACATCAAAAGTTGATGATCATTGCAAAAAGAGAAGAACCGCACATATAGATCACACAACAAACAAACAGAAGGGTAAGCTAGAGCCAAGTAGTTTTATCATGCAATCAGGTATACTTTCACAGTCAAATATACATACATCATCCAAGCATGTTATGACTTTCCAATCAATACACTAAGACTCGATTCGACTCATCCGGATACATATAATTTGGTTGGATTCAGCGGATGCGTGCACTTGTGGTGGATATCTCTACTCACCCTCGAGCTGCTCACCCCCGAGCTAAGTGTTACAATGTTTCAATCCCCCACGCACAAGGTTAGCCCTTAATGAGTTTCAGCCTCTTGCTACTCTCACCACAAGAGTCAGTCCGCTCTAAGTGAGACTAACTGACTCCTTAGAGTGTTAGGATGCAACCTTACCTTGAATCCTTACCAGACTATATAGATGGGGCATCACCATGGACACCCACTAACAGGGGCCATGGAATTACATCCTGACCACTAAAGCACGACCCTGAAATCTCACCTAAGATTTCAAGGAATTACGCACTGACCACAAACCAAACATATTCAAACAACCAGGTAATATTTATCATGCATGTATATATACTATGTCAACCTTTATAACCAACCTCTTTCATATTCCAGGTCAAACCCATACCAACTCATCATACTCCATCCATGAATATAGAATTTCAACTCATCTTATTACCATGCCACTTTCATAACCAACCATTTCATGTTCATTTCATGCCAAGAATTATTCAAGTTCTTCATTCATAACTCATACACCCTCCCACTCATGCATATTCGTTCCCCTCATGCCATTATATAATAATCCAATCAAATACAAGCCAAACATCCAAGAACAGGGAAAACACCAAACCAGAACGCACTCTCGCCCACCTCTTCGCTCAGGCTGAAGGGTCTCGCTCAGGCGAGCTCCCTTCGCCCAGGCGAGATCTCGACTTACAGGTGTAGTGGCTTCTGCGCATTCTCGCTTAGGCGAGACCCTCCTCGCCTGAGTGAGACACTCTCTCGCTAAAAAATAGAGCTAATCGCCTGAGCAACCATTCACGTGGAAAAACCTGGGCGAGCCTTTGTTAATCTCGCCTAGGCGAGGTAGGCTCACTTGGGCGAGAAAACCAGTGCTCACCACTGTTCTCTCGAGTAACAGCCACCCACACACCCCCAAACAAATCAAACATGCGTTTTCATCCACTCATATATCCACACAGTCCATTCAATCATCAAATACTCATAAAATAAGTAGAGTTCACGGAAAACATAGTAGGGTCTAGTTTCCCTTACTTGGAAATAAGTTAGCGGAATACTCCGATACGCACACAGTGAGCACAATTGTCCTAAGGATGGGCCAAAGAGCTAAAAATAATCGGTCAAACAAAATAGGAACGAGTTACTACGAAACCCTAATGGTAAAAACGGAAATAGGCCAAGAAAGGGGAAGCATGAGCTGAGGAATGACTTACGCGGAGTGGAAACCTAGCTTGAGCTAGCTTGAAGAAGGTTGACGGTTAAACCCTAGGAGAGAGTTGTAGCTGCTCAAGGAGGCAAGGAGAGATTGTTTCTGAAAGTGAGGAAAATGGAAACGTTAGGGCAGATTAGGGTTTAGTTTTCCTCTTTGGGCCAGCCCTTAGGCCCATTAGATTAAAAGCAGCCCTTAAAACATTAGGACAGAAAATTGAGCCTTACAAATATCGTATTAAATCATTAAGATATTATTATTATATATTAACAATAAATTGTTACATGATTGCTCATTACAAGAATTCTAGGGCTGTTAAGTATAAATCACAATCTCATTTTATGTAATCAATTTATATTATATATGTTGTGGCAAATGAATAACAACGAGTCTATCTTAATAGAGTTCGTTCTAGATTACCTTAATAATGCATTGTTATTCTTTCTTTGGATTTCTTGTATTTTATTCTATATAATCCCTCTAAATGTAGCAAAGGGAAGAAGAAAGAGACTCCAAAGTTGCAAGTGCATGACCAATACTTGGTCACCTTCATTGTGAAGTGGTCAAAGAGGACTCATGTCAAAAAAGTTACTTCTGCATTGGACTAAACCAACAAAAATAAGAAGGAAATTCTTACTTATTATCGCAAACCAAAAGTAATTGGACCAATCAAAAACATTCTCTACACTGAAAGGAATAGTGTTTCATACTAAGCTTTGTCATTTGTCACAATACAAGGATACAAACTCATCATTGTACCCCTCAATCATCAAGTAAAGAGACGTCATTCTCATCCCATGTTATGAAAATGGTAGAACTTAGAGAAGCTTTTTGAAGAAGACAAAACTTTGATGAAGCCTACAATAATGATAACTTACGAATTGATCGTCGTTATCCATAAAGTATGAGAAAAAACTTATGTGAAGGAGGGTGAAGTACGAATAATATTCTCTAGCATATTTTTTATGTCATGGTGATGTGTGCATATTTATGCCTTCATTTAATCTTTAATTTTGAATTATTAATTTAATTATGTTCTTAAATGATTAATTTAATTGATATCTTTGATAATTATGCTATTTGAGCTTGTGAGATAAAAATGTCTTAAAAAGTGTGTTTTAGTTGCATAAATTATTTTTGGATATTCCAATGTTTGTTCATGCAGCTGAAGTTAAGATAAAACTCATTTAAGGTGTAAAAACAAATTGTTTAAAGTTACAAACACCTCTAGAATAAGGCCAAAATTAACAAATTCTGAAAAATTCTGTTTTGCACATGGCTAAGAATTTGAAATCTTTTTGAGAATTTTATGAGGGAATTTGTAAAATAGGTATGAGGAAAACTTTGGCTAGGAAAGACAAGGTTCTTAACCTTGTCCATTTGTTACTTACCTTTCTTTCCTTAGAGTCTACTTAGTAAACTTTCAATAATATTTTCCTCTAGAAAACTTCTATGCACACACAATTGGAAATTTGGATGATCCCAATATCAAGTTACACCATCCTTCATTAAAAGCCAAAAACTTTACCAAAATCCTCCTCACAAGAAAATGGAATTACCCACTACTAGCATTTGGCAAGATAACACTTTGACAAGGAACACAATAAGAAGGATCGCCAACTTGGTCTAAACATCATACATGAAATACGAGAAGAGGTTCGAATATGAGAAGATGTAGCAAAGAGAAGACTTGCATGACAACACAAGTGAGTAAAGGAACAAGCTTAGGCTTAGAGAAATAAGAATAGATAAACTTGAAGATGGCCTCCTATTACATTAGAACTCTTGATAATACCATTTCATCAAAGGCCTTGCAAATTCTAATATTAATTAAAGACAACGAGCAATACATTTGAGTGGAGATACCAACATTACACAGGGAGGACTAGGTAGATATCCATATAGATCCTCGGTCAAAAATTAAAGAGCCAACTCAAGTACCAAAAGTCCATACTCATGAATCAAATCAAGAAGCATGATAATGCCGACCACATAAACAAAATGTTTCTCAAACAAAAAATAAAATGTGATAATGATTAAATAGATGATTAACAATTATACTCTATAGTCCAAATTCGTTTATTCCATTGATAATTGCTTGATGTTGGGTGAATCGAAACTGCAAAAATGTGGGAACGGGGCACACAAAGATAAGAAATTGGCTGAGACAGATGTTATACAAGTAGTGCAAAATGGGGCTTATAACATCATATATACCTAACTATTGTAGCACATCGATGCAAATAAGGGTGTACTATTTTCCCTTAGGTTAGATTTTTTTTAGGTAGGTTTTGTCTAGTAATGTTTTGAAGAGACATACAACATATACATTCAATAAATTCTCCATTTTATTCCATGTTAAACTTTAAGTTCTATAAGTACATGAATAATGTTTGAACAAGTGACTACTCGATAAATCTGAGCCCAAGGTCTGAACTTGTGACTTCTCAGTAAATTTGAGCCTAACGTTTGAATTTGCGAATATTTAGTAAAACCGAACCAAGTGTCCAAACTTGCAACTACATGGTAAATCCGAGCCTAGTGTTCAAACTTATGACTATCTGGTAAATATGAGTATAAGTGTCAAAATATGTGACTACTCAATAAATTTGAGCACGAGCGTCAAAATATGTGACTACTTGGTGAATCTAAGCATGAGTGTTTGATTATGAACTTGGAAAACACTCCAAGTACCTTACGTTTGTCTGACCAAGGACGTACGAGTGTCCTATTATGGACTTACGAGTGTTTGATTATGGACTTACACGAAAACATTTGAGTATAAATTAAGTGTCCAAAAACATGACGATATAAATGCCCAAGTATAACTCGAGAATGTGCTAAAAGCAACATGCAACTTCTTTTAGAGATAAAAGCAACATATAAAAAGCTAAAACTAACATATAAACTTGTTCATTAATAATGTGGTCCACCTACAAAAGTTATTGACTTTCAAGCTCGAAGGGCTTTTGTACCTACCTGACCCAAATTTATTATTATTGTTAGGCCCAATAAGTAGAGATCCAAGTGTGAGATCTATATGAAATACTAACACCTATAAAATCAGCGAAAAATAATATTTATGATAATATAAATAGAACCCATAATATGATAAACTAAATCTTGAACTTATTTGAGTTGTTATTATTTTCCACACACTAAGAGGCCCACTAAAGCCTATAAATACCACCTATCACAAGGAGTAATCTAATTGGTACTCATTCTTTACTCTCATACTCCCAAAATATTCTTTACTGACTTGAACGTCGAAGTCTTTACATGTGGACTTCCCAACTCTTTTGACGATCAAAAGCTCAAATATAAGTTGGCGACAAGTCCAACCTCAGATCAGCCCAAAAAAAATGATGGTAAGAACAATAATATTTTTTGATGATAATTATGGGACACTGTAGACAATGATATTTTGAAAATCAACGAAAATCAATAACAATAACAAAAAAAAATTGTTGTCATTTAGTCTTTGAATGATGATTGGTCCTAACATTATAGTAGTATGTATTTAAAAACCTTCCCAAAACTTCATTTGTTGCACTTTTCTTTCCTACATATTACTTATTTTCTCTCATCTACTTCATTGTGTTATTTGTCACCTTATTTACATTCATTATTCTTCATTCTCAGATCCTAACATCATGACCTAGTTTCTTTATCACCTATCAATTGATGTTTTGCACTTTCTCTCACTAGAGAGTTAAGTTAGGGTAACTAATAAACATTTAAGTGTTGTAATAATTTATTGAATATTAGTGTGATTGAATGAATATATACAATTATTGATATTAGTAGGTTCTAAAAATGATTATTTTAATGACATTATAAGAGATTTGGCAGTAATATATATATATAGAAAGAGAGAGAGAGAAAAATATGTAGTGTTTTTAGTGAGAAGTGATATATATGAAACATTAAAAGTATAGTGTGTATATTTATTACAAGAGTATATGTGAATAAAACATTAGGATTTATCAATAAAATAATAATTAAAATTATCATTGAACAATTTAGTGAGTAATAATTAAAATATTAAGGTGTGGAAATTGTTTTTAGTGGTCTGTTATGAAAAAATATTACAATTAAATCATTGAACAAGTTTTGTGTTATTTTTTGTATATGTATTATTTGCTTCAAATATGAGAAATAGATTGTAGAATATGGTTCAATTGTTAGATAATGATATTGTGAAAACATGTTAAATAAGAAGGAATGGTTGAATTGTGCATTAAAGTTCAGGGACTAAAAACATACTTAACCCTATATATATATATATATATATATATATATATATATATATATATATATATATATATATATATATATATATATATATATATAAGTAAGTTCATCTTTATTGAATTACTTATACTTCTGGCTATTTAAATATGTTGTAGTTAATTTTCAATGCAATCATCATTGGCATGTCGTAGTTATATCAGTCCAATATTATACCATTGCATGATTTTGTTACTTTCAAAAAAAGTCCCCTACTTACTTTAAACAAATAGTAGATTGGTAGGTCTATTTTAAGAAACGTCTACTACTATTAAAACCTAGCATATATAATGTCATCTATTTTAACATCAAATGTTCTTATCTTAGTGCTTACTATGAATACAACTTATTGATTGGTAGGTCAAGTGCAAGATCTTAAAAGCTCACGTGAATGTACCTCAAGGTATTTGTATTGTATCTTTCCTTTACTTTTGTTTTTTCATTTATATGATTTAACCATCTTTACTTCAATTTAGGGTAGTGTAATATACAAATTAGAGGCTATGAGTGTCATTACTTTGTCTTGTAATGACTGACGATCATTGTGCAAGTTGATATCGATAGAGGTTGGCATCAGGTAATATATTATAAGTCATTAATATACCAATATAATAATAGAAGTTGATACCAGATAAGGAAGTATTTCAAATTCCTCTATGATTGATTATTCTAAATATTATCATATGAATATTAACTAATCACGAGATTGGAAAAAGGACACTATAGATTAAAGACTACAAGAGAGTCTTTATATGATTGAATTCTAAACGATACAATTTTTGAAATCCAAATTGTTGAAAGCCTAAAAAGAAAAGAGCTAATAATTCATAGGAAGCAATATACACAAAAAGTAATATCAAGAACTTCCAAGTGAAGATTGAAAATTATACGAAGATATACCGAATTAACTATGCAACAACGGTCAAGTGGTAAAGCGTAGCTAGCTATATATATATATATATATATATATATATATATATATATATATATATATATATATATATATATATATATATATATATATATATATATATATATATATA
>Ga0209589_1003646_pt1 | contig 26890 bp, 10 predicted proteins | sample CowpeawhiteBW_FD_187525 | JGI IMG/M metagenome (GOLD analysis project Ga0209589, IMG submission 187525) | Root nodule microbial communities of legume samples collected from California USA - Cow pea white BW (SPAdes) (version 2) | ecosystem: Host-associated > Plants > Roots > Nodule | place: USA...
GGAAAAAGTTTAACAGTGCCAACACCATGAGATGAGACTCTAGAACCATCAGCCAGTGTAACAGAAGGTAAAGGATTAGTAGAGGATAAAGAAGAGAACAAAGATTTGTTACCAGTAATATGATCAATGGCTCCTGAATCAAAAACCCAAGGACCAGGAGAAGAAGATTGAGTCAGACCAACAAAAGATGTACCTGTGTGAGCAACAGATGCAGTGGAACTAGAAAACTGTTGATCCTTATATCATTTGAGAAATTTGTTGAACATAACAAGTATATCGGATGAAACAAAAGAGATTTCAGAACTGAAAGAGGCAGCGGAAGACACCATGGAGGAATTGGAAGAGACGCGGCTTCGAATGGCGCGTGAGGGACGATCAGAACTGTATGGTTGCCGGTCGAAACTAACACTTCGGCGAGGACGACTCGGCGGCGACGGTGGTGGTGGCTCCGGTAGTGGCTCCGGCAGCGGCTCTCTGGCAATGGCTCCGGCAGGCGGTGCCGGCGGCTCCGGTGGCAGCAGCGGCGGTGGTGGCAGAGGCGGAGGAAGCAGTAGCGAAAAAAACAAACCTTAAGCTCTAGATACCATGTTGAGAATAAAGAAAATAGGGATTGAGATTAATCTTCCTTGTGTATAAACCACACATAGGGTAATCTATTTATAATAGAGAGAGGTACAAGTAAAAAGAGTAACTGAAAATAAAAAAATTAAATAGAAGATATTGTTTGATATTGTGGTTATCAATATCTAACAATATCTTAATAATATCAAACAATATCTAACACGGTGCATGCACTCTATTGGGCTATATTCATTGCTCCATTTGCATTCTTTTGAAATAAAGGCTTTACAAACTCATAGTTAATAAATTTGATTTATAAGACTAATGACATATAAGTTGTTTTTTTTATTTCTACTTTTAGATTATTACATTGAAAAATTTATATAATATATTTGAAGTAACTTTTCATTGTTTGAATCTTAAGATTCAAACTATAGCTTGGTGATTAACAAATTGAATATTGATCTGGGTAATCTTGATGTCCATAGTTGCAATAACTTATGTTATTAGTTTGATCATCTTTAACATGCCAAGGGGTTATTCTGTTATATTTTGCTTATGGAGTAGCTTTGTTTGTGACTTTGTATGCATGTCTTTGATTAGACTATCTCTAAGGAAGCTTACTTCCTAGAGCTTGCTGTTATGTTCTTTAGTTTCCTATTATTACGCAAGAACCTTATAACATGGCAGTTGATGCATGCTGTCAATTTAGTAATCCCAGAGGTCCAGTGATTTCTTTGCAATTTAGGTATCCAGGAACAGTCAGGATGAACTTCACATTTTTGTTCATGTTGACCTGCTAAAAATTAAATGTACCATGTTTTATGTTGTTCAGGCTCCTTTGTGCAGAATAGTACATCTGCACATTGCAACAAGTGGACAATTTTTCCACTGTAGGATATGAAATCGGTTTCTGGTACTGAAATATTTGTTTTCTATCAACTGGTCAGAATGGTGTAGTTTTTCTCACTGAAATATTAAATTGGTAATAGTAATGATAAGAAATCATTTGAATATTACTTTTCTTTATATAGAGAGTGCTGTCTAATCAACATACCGCAAACATACAGCTCAATTAAGCTTAATTTAATTCTAGTATGGGAACTGCAGAAAGCCATACTGTCTGTTTGGCAAATTCTTGAACTTGTAGTACACAACAATAAATTTATTAACTACTGAGGCTTTCTTAACCTTAACATTGGGGTAGATCTGGCGGTGGAGGTAATACTGATTGTGAAAGGCCAACTCCATTTTCTACCAGAAGTGCCATGCCCAAACCCCAATTCAGATGCGAGTCTATGTGGCAATGGATGAACCAAATTCCTGATTTGCAGTAGTGAAAGAAAACCATGAAATAGGTTAATATGTGATGCTGACTGCAGAAGCAAAGTTTTACAGTACTACAATACGTTACCTGGATTGTCAGCCACAAAACGAATAGCCACCCATCCTCCAGGAGGTGTTCCAACAGTGTTCCTCACAGGTGGGTCTACAAGGTTGAACTTGAGTGGATCAGTTGCTGGGTTGAAGTTGCCGAAACCTGAACCGACTACAAAGAAGTGGAATCCATGAACATGCATAGGGTGTTCCTCTGTGGTCACTATGCTTGTGTCTTGCATAACAATTTGCATCCTCGAGCCATACTTCACTTTGTAGAGCTTAGTTCCCCGTGAAGGTGTCCATAGCCCCCTTGGTACGTTCCCAGTATAATCAAATTGTACAGGAGGAACAGGGGGAAAGTCTGTTGTGAAGACACCGGGTATTCTTTCATAGTACGCTTGCATTAAGGAGGTGGTTCTTGGGAGTTCAAATGATACATTGTTCATGCTGGCTGTGAAGCGGGTTCCATTTGGTCCTTGACACCGGGGACTATTAGGATTCGTGCAATTGATTAACCCCAACCCCACTATTAAATATAGATTCACATCAACTTCCGTAAAGACTTTAACCTGAGTAAGGCCCCTAATCCTAGCAGTGAACGCAGTTGCAGTGGCAGTGTCATTGAAGGCAGGCAAAGCTGGCAAGACTGGTCTTGATCTGTTTTGGTTACTGCGTCTAGTAGATCTGTATTCTAGGATTGCAGTGGTGGTGGTATTGTCAAACGGAGCATTCACAGCAGATTCATAGGCGCGTGCTGCCATGTAGTAGAGACCTTGGGGTTGATCAGCAGTGACTAGGACATTGAATGTCTGACCAGGTCCTATCATGAGGACTGTGGTTCTGAAGGGCTTATTATACGCTGCATCTGTACCAACCACAGTCATGCTGTGGTTGGCAATGGAGAAGAAAAGTTCTTGATTGAGTGCACTGCTGATGATTCTCAACATAATTGTCTCCCCAGCTTCAACTGGAACACGCACAGTTCCTGCATTGTGTGTTCGTTACATCAATGAATCTGAAACCTCTCTCAAAATAGAACTGCTATTAAGGTAGTTAAGAATTTAACACTTAACTTTATTTAGCTATACTCTCCTTTTTAAGACTTTATTCTAATAAAACTAAACATTAAAGGTTCAGAAAATCTTGCCATTTGAAAATAAGTTAACAATCATTTTGATATCCTTTTCAACCGTTAAGAAATGCAGGCACACACTGAGTAGTAATTTTCGCACCTTGGCTTGAGCATCTGTAAAGATCACCAGGTTGCCCATTAATGGTATATGCAACAGATGGATTTGGAGGTAATCCTGCATAGTCTGCCTGCCTTTGGAGAAGCACAACATCCGAATCAAACCATTGCCCTGTGGCATCAACACGGTAAAACTGTCATGATACTTAATGAGAACCTCATTCGCATTTTAAATGTTTTGTTGTAAGGTATAGTTTGTTCACAGTGGAAGGAGATTCACTATTCAAGAATTGGGCAAAAGATGATTTTAGAGATGTACCAAGAATGAGGGGAAATTCTTGCTTAGGCACAGAGAAGGGATAGGCAGAACCCAATCTGGGATAGATGATGAAAGCTCCATAAACAGTGGCTCTTAGGAATCCAGTATGAGCATGCCACCATAATGTCCCTTCCTGATCCCTGATTCTAAATCGGTATGTGTAACTTCCCCCTGGTTGTATGGGACACTGAGTTACATAACTCGGCCCATCCGCCCATGGATTTCGCAGCATCCTTAACCCATGCCTGATGCACATAACCCATGATCACTTTGTGAGGAAGATCAAATTTATGCATCAGTGGCACAGAAAATTGGTACATGGAACAAGTATGTATGTATCAATAGCATAGTATATGGACTCATGGACCAACTATATATTGTTACATTAGTGTGGGGAAAACTTCTGACTGAAGAGTATGATATTCAAGCATGAATTCCATGTGAAAGTGAAAGAGAAAGATGATAATATTTACCAGTGGATGGAGATGTTGTACTGTGCTGCATTTACTACTTTGATTATCACAAAATCCCCGTTTCTAGCTTCCACTGTTGGCCCTGGGAACTGCCCGTTGACAGTGATTATGCTTTGGTTTTTGCACAGCCTCGTCACTGGCCTAGCTTGAACCTATTTCACTCAAATTATGATGGAATGATAATTACTAAAGACCTCTAACCATATTGAAGAAATGTAGTGAATAATTCGTGATATAATTGAATCAGAACTTACAACAAATTCATGGAAATGTATCTCTGTAGCCGAAGCCAAGGAAGCAATGAGAGCAAACAGGGCTAGTACGAACCAAGAACAACATGACTTGCCAGGGAGGTGGAAAGTCTTCATTGTTGTTCTGGTTTTGTTTAATGGTGTTTCTTGTGCTGAGGGAGATTTGTTTTAAAATGCAGCTATTTTGTAGACTTATAAATAGGGAAATGCCTGGAAAGAGAAATACTTCTGTTGAGTCATTATATTTTAGTCAACAAGGTACTTAATATTTAGTAATTAGTCTAACAAAGTAGAGAGCATGCATGGTTCACAGAGCAATCAACTGATAAATGCTAGATTGTGTTATTTAGATGAAAAGAGACGCACAAGAGTAGAAATGCATCTTTAGTTAATAAATCTGTTTTCTGGAATTTTATGGTAGAAATACATCTTTAGTTAATGAGACTCCATCATTAGCAGTGGACGATGATATTGAGCCTGAACTTAAATTGGAAGCTGTAACCTAAATAATGTACTACAAAAGAGGAGCAACATGAGTTAGGATACACATTGGTTGATGCAATACCATTTTTCACTTCAGTTTGTAAAATCCACTTCTAGTGTAAAATGTGCATATTTAACATTCTTATGTTAATTAACTTATGCATTAATTGTTCTAATTTATGGATATTTCTTTTCTTATTTTAATCTCAAAATAAAAAGGTTAGTAATCATGCCCTGTGTCTTATACTGAGAATCATATTCAAATGAAACAATGGACATGACAGTTCAAAATTGTTGCCAAATTATAGAAATTTATGTGCTTATAAATTGATTCATCCAATTTGATACACGACTCATGGATCTAACAATGACTTGATTATGTTGATACTAGAATTTTAGCAATATTACTCATTTGATTCAACAATCCAAATGCTAATATCATAAGTGAATAAAGGTTGGCTTGTGGTTGATAAAGACATGACTCGTATCTTGTACACTTACAAGTTTAATTTCTTTCGTTAATAATAAATCCCTCACTATATTTGTAACCACTTTGTGTTCTGACCTTTGATGGAGAGATTTTATACCCAACTCTCATAAACTTCCATAAATAAATAAAATAAATAAGAAACACATTCTTCTAACATAATATTTAGTGAAAATTATAAAATCAGGCGAAGGAGTTTATAAATAAGATACAAAATCCACTACATTTTTTTTTCAATAAAATTTAATCAATAAAAGAAAACATTCTCTAACACTTCTATAGAAAAACATATCGTGGTGACGATTGATTTTTTCTACATATAAACCTGAGGAGCCCCATTTCCTTTATTTTGATAGTGGCACGTGGTAATAACTTAAGCTGGAAAAAAAAAAAGCTAAGAAGAAAGAAAAATCAATAGGGCAATTAAGATGAGTTTGAATTTTGATTTTGTTGGGTGGTTACGAAGAACACTGTTTCTTTTGTACGGTTTAAGTGTACACAGTACTTGTTTTAACATAAACAAAAGTAGCAGTGATGAGAAGTCGTTTTTTCCATTTGGCGTGGTTGATTCCAACATATAAGTGGCAAGTGTTTCTCTATCATTTCATGCCACAATTTAAAGAATTCATACCACTTTCGCGTAATTTGAAAATGCCAATTAACACCTTCACTCTTTCAAATACACTTTTGCCATTTTCTCCTCTCAACCACATTTTTTTATACCACTAACTTAGGACATTGTTTGGTCCAATCAAACTAGCAACTTTCCTGTTCTGAGTTAGATTAACTGAAAATAATTTTTTATCATAATATTTGTTAATATAACTTAGGACATTATTAATAACATATTAAAAATCAATTGAATAAACAAAATACTAATTAAGTTTTTCTTTTATTCAGTGATAAAATTGTTTCTAATTTCTAAGTATTGAGCACCCATTCCTTAAGAAAAAAGAAGTAATGACCGAAGCTGCTATTTGGAGCAATCATAATTGGATACGTTGGATGCATGGTTGGTAGAAAAGCATAGGTGCCCTGTGTCCATCAACAGTGTTTTTCTCAGTCTCTGAATTTCAATTTCTTGGCAAATGAAGCTTCTGTAGTCGTTCGTTTTCAGATGACCAATAAAAAGCCTTCAAATCTATGTGTTTGGCTTTTTCTTCTAAGAGGTACAAACCAATAAAAGCTTTGAAACTAACCACCATCCAAAATCAAACTTGCATCATAAAAGGCATTTAGTGACATCACCATTTTTAGTTTGAACTGTAATAGACTGTTAAAAAAAAAATTGGAGCTCTTACCAAAACTTCCTAAAAGCATCATGTGAACACACCCAAATTTTCCACATGATTATATCTGAGCATTCGAAATTTAAAAAAAGTTGTAACAGTAGAGGAAGAACTTTTAGTATTTATTTCATTTGTGCATGCACAGATATGTATTTGCTAAGTCCCCTAAACAATTTCGAAAGAAATTTATTTTTCTCCCTGTGCTTGAATTTTGGTTAAACGAGTCCAGTTGAGTTAAACTCAAAATAATTTTAAAGGAAAAAGTAATTTATTATAGTTTTTAATTCAGATAAAGTTTATTTGTAACTTGATGTAAAAAGAAATTGTGAATCTTGTGATTTACCAAAAATCCATTGATTAAATTTTATTGCAAATGGTAAATGGTATCTGCATGGAAGTCATTGCTCACGTCATAGATCCATTGCAACATTTTCTGGACAGTTTCTTTCAATTGGGTCTACCTAGAGGCTTAGAAGGATCTGTGAAGGTAAAATTTGTTTCGTCTGGTTTTTCAAAGAGGAAAACATTTTTTACTTTTTAAAAGTAAAGATAAAATCTGCTTTTAACATCTGAAAGCAAACTAACTCACTTTAGTCCCCCATTTACAAAAATATGTCAAATGTGATCTTCCAAAAGCAAAACACTTTTTTTTAAGAACTAAAAGCCAACATTATATATTTACAGACATGTTTCGTTTTTCCTAAATATTTTATTTATCATACGAGGATTTTATATGCATGTAACATATTTCTTTTTTTCTAAATAATAACAAAATATCAGTATCAGTATCATTATTGTTATACAATTAAGAAAAAATTTAAAATATAATGAGATTTTTGAAGAAAACTACTAGCAAAGTCTGATACAACTGACAGATAGCCATGTTTACAACTTGAAATTTAAGTTTTAATCACATGCTATTAAAAAAAGTCAAACCTACTTTAAGAATCTGTATACTTCAATAAAGAACCATTTCTCAAGTGTTAAAAATGTGAACTCCATTTCATTGATAATGTTAAATAAAAACGAAAATTCTAAGATTAAGAAAAAATATAAATACAGATTGTGCAAAGCTTTGTACTCGTGCTCTTAAATAAAAATATTTAAATTCCAAATTCATACCCTTTGGTAAGTTAGAGTTAATGGAAAAATTAAAACTAACTAAACTTAGGGAGGAATATAAACGCAATAAAAGATAAAGTGAAATACTAATAAAAATGTAATATACGAGAACTTTTCACTCTTGAGAATGAAAATTGCAGTGTTACTAACCAAATATGGGGATTGGCAATAACGATGCATATATCATCTTGAGAATATTTTGAAATTTGACTTTCATTAAAAAATTCGAACCAATAATACACTGCCAAAATTTCTGCTCAGACTACACTATTCTGAAAATCCGGCGACAGCTCAAAAGGGGGTGGGTGGGTGTGATTTTAATGTACACTCCAGAAAATTTTACAGGAAAAGAGGAGCATAAGAACAAGAGCGAAGAATGAGGTAGCCATAAACGATGATAACTGTTCCATAGAAGCTTGTCCAATAAGGCATTCTGTAGATGAAAGGCAATGAAAATAACAGCACTCAACCCCTGGCCTTGAATATGTGTTTTCAAATGGAGGATTGTTCATAGTTGTGCTATCTGCTGTTTCATAAAATGTAAGAACTGCAATTTTGAGTCACAGATGTCTGAAAATTCCATCAGTACTTTAAGCTTCCCAGACACCATTTTCCTGGCAACATCAGCAGGAGTCCAAGACTTGAGAGGTGGGGAGATACGATTACCCAATTCAGCGTCGTTCACAGAGCAAATAAATTTTTCTAACATGCCAAACACCTTCCCCGGTCCATCTTCAGGTTTTCTAAGAAGGAAAAAAATGTTCTCCAAATTCTCATCTTCAGGTTTTCTCATCCATTCACTAATCCATTTCATAACATCCTCTAACACATGAGATAAATGCACCACAGAATCTGTTATAGCATGAACCAGATTGGAGCAAGAAGCTGCTCCACTTTTCTTTTTCTTTTTACCAGATGGAAAACAGGATCTCAGAGAAGATTGGATAACAAGTCCATGCCACGCAAAAGGTTCTGTAACTAACTGTATCAGAAGTTCAATGCCACTCCAAGGAGAGAAGAGCTGAGGTTCTATGGACCTCATCTTCTCTAAAGTATACTTTTCCAGCAAAGAATCTACGATATTCCAAAGTCGAGGCCTACATCCATTTCCAACTGGATTCACAAGTTCATTGGAACTCAAGCTCCAAGCATTTAAAAATACAGTGAAATTCAACCAGTCAATCAAGTTGGAGTCAGAAACCTGTCAACATTTTTTCAAGAGATGGATCAAATTCCAAGAAGCACCATGTAAGATAAGATGTTTCAAGCAGAATAAATAACTTGAACACAGCCTAAACAGTTTCACAACTCCGAAAGATAATACCTCACAGCAAACACCATATTAAACTGCAAATTCAGCCTAAACAGTTTCACAACCCAGAAAGATAATACCTCAGCTCATTTTTCTGTACCACCACATCTAGCTTACTGGCATCATTTTGTATATTATTAATACAAATATAAAATATATTTATATCATGGCACAGTTACGTTAAATAATATTTGAGCAGTAGCATAAAAACTGAACATACCACAGACGATCTTTCTTCATTATAGAAACCCATGACCACTTCTATTGCTTCAGTCAGAGAAAAACCCAAAAATTGTGCATAGCGCTCCAGTAACAATTTTAGCTCCGATGTGATGTCTGGGGTAACAGAACCATTGACCTCATGCTCCTTGATTGATACTGAAGCACTTTGAATCGAGAGATAGATCATCCGAGGAAGTAGGCATTTCTTTTCAACGACTCTCTTTAAACTTGCTTCCCTATCTTTGGTCTACATCAATTGACAAACCATGCAATAAAGGGTGGGGGTCAGCAAAATGACCCATATAGATAGTTCAGTTTTTTACTGAAACAAGAACATAAACCAATCACAAAACAAGAAAGACAGGATTGACCTACCAATATTTCTTTCGGATAGTAAGAAATCCCTTCAAATGGCCCTGAAACACAAGGCAACCATCCATTATGCATATTATAGCGATCAACAAACATATATACAATAGAAAAAAAATACCAGATTAAATCTGAAACTCAAACCATGACATTTGGAACCTCCTATACGCCACAAAAAAAAAACACATTTGAGCCCTAATAGCTATAATAACTGCCGCATCATATAATTTCCATTTTATTTAGATTTACAAGCCCACACATTCTCTTCCAGACAAGTAACACCAACCCCATTCTATAAGTCTGTCCTGTCACTCTAAATTGACTATCTACTCAAGGAAACCAAGTTAAGAAACAACTTAATATCAAGTTAAATTACTTGTAATGAATACAACAAGCAACAAGTATTGCATAACCTTTCATTAGCTTTTGTTCAAGGCAAGACATCATATTGATATGTGATAACTTCGCACGTACTTTACAGATTGATATTTACTTAATATATCGGTGCCAAAAGTTGCAAGAATACGACAACCTAAGCTAGAAATATGATTGAAAAGCTTACCTAAAAGGTAATTTTTCTCTGAAGATGGTGTCCACCAGGGCCGTGACTGCAAGTCCTCATTGAAGGTCAAAGACTTTGGCCCTACCTCCTTAGACAGCTCAAGGAAGTGAACACCGCATTCCATGCCTTCAAGAAAACTCTGAGAAAAATCTGAACTGGTTAACCCTACCACTCAAGTTTATCAAGAAAGGTGATAAAACATACTACATTTCAAGCATGAATCACCTCTTCTTCTTCAATGTTATTGGCACTCTGCTTTAGTTGTAAAATGGATGATTCAACGTGAGCCACTAAATACTGACTAGAGTGTTGCAACCTATCTTTAAACTGGACAAATTCAATTACCTGGAATATAACATTGCGTCACCAATTAAATCAACTCCATGACATTGTTCTTTCAACATTACATCAGAACTGACATGACAGAAAATTATCATGCAATAAGTACATATTTTTTTACATTAACAAGAGCACAACCACGTTGATAAAACCCTTTTGCGCTTCATATTAATTTTTACTTTTGGGAGAGGGGCACTAGAGAAATATTGATGATCTTCTCATATGCGAATACCGTAACTTAGCATAGATAATCAAACCCGTTATCCATAAAGGGTTTTAAAAAAGAAAATCAGCTTGCAATTGCAACTTTATGCATCCATATTGCTCCAAGTACTTCAACTCAAAATGGAAAGTCTTTAGAAATTGTAAGCATCCAGTATACATACTTTTGAGTAGTTTCTATGTCGATATGCAAGAAACGTTAAATCTGCAGATTCTCTGAAGTGGTCATCCATAAACTTCAAGTAATCTTTTAGCAGATTGTTTAATTCGGTCCAAAGAGGAGATACCAACATCTGAGGCAATATGTGGTGCAATATACTTTCCATCAAGATGTTTTTGACATCCAGGGACTTGTACCTGAAGAGAAGAAAAATATGCTTTACACTTGATAGTGGCAAGAAATCATAGGAGCAGAAATAAATGTACATAAACCAATCAGCATGACAGACATTCTATGAAATAATGTAAAATTATAGAATTGAATTACCATACCATTCATGTGCCACTGAAAGAGCACCACAGTGGCTATACAAATGCAACAGCAAGATCTTGTATTGTGACACGTATCTGATTAAAGACAAGGAGGAGTAAGAAACTGAGAAAGTCAACAATGCACTGTACCATTGCCAATGGCAACATTGGTTCGTAAGTCAAAAGCTAACATGTACCTATAGATATTGTAGTGATAAACTCAACCCTTCAAATACAAGAAATAATATAAATGGAAAGATCTAATTTAAAACACAGCAAAAAACACTGTAATACTTACTTTAAAATCAAGACAAATCTTAGAAATGTTGATATTAAATGGTAAATGATGAACTAAACTGAAGCCCAATAACACTTACAGTATTGAGCATGGGTCAAAACTAGTACACTAACATATAAAGGCAGAAAAATGAACTGGCCAAATATATCCCAAGACACATTGAAATGTTTTCTCAAGTTAATGCATGTTTCATGGGAGATTCCAATAAATAAATATATATATATATATATATATAAGGCAAAACAGTCATCCCAACCTTCGTATTGCCAAGCCGAACTCCAAAACCATAATTGCCTCAACCAAATAACCAACGTTTTTAGTACGCCAGAATAACTATACAAAAAAGATCAGAAGAGGTGAACAGTGGTCAGACAATTGTATAGATATTTGAAATGTTCAAAATCAGATGATGTATATTTATAAACCATGAAAATGAGTAGCAATGTCACATATATTGCACAATAGAATCCTACAATTTAAAATCAAACTGAACAATTTAAATTGAGGAAGTGTTGGTTAAATTATTTTTAGAAAAAAAAATCTATAGAATGAATAGAAGACTCAGGTTTAGAATGAATACAATATGGGAAACTCTTAATAAGTTAAAACTAAGTTCAATGTTAAACTGAGCATGTAAGCCCATGTCAGTCCCTCGTACTAAAGCCATAACTGGGTTATTTTAAAACAAGCAATCAGTGAAGAAAAACAATAAGTTACCACTTACAAGAGCAGAAGTAAAATATCAATTTAAAAGGAAAGAAAAGACAGACAAAATTGACAAATGATTTTTGTTATAAGAGTCTGATACATAAAATAAGAAATAGTTAGCCAATATATCTACTTATTCTACATTGACAGCAACAGCCTTGAAACCTAACATTAAATCTTTTTTATGTCTCCCTCCCGCTCTGGCACACCCCACCCAAAAAAAAACTAGGAAAATAAAAAGATTCATGAGTCAACTAAAAGAATCAAAAGTATAATAAAAATAGAATATCTTCACCTTTTTTTTCAGTGTGCATTACAAAATACAAATTTAATACAACATACCTGGACCAAAATGCTACATATCATTGAAAGCAGCTCCTCACCATACGTGCCCTCCTGTGGATCCAAATCTTTTGAAAGTGGAAGGTTTGTGCAATACATCTCAAACATTTGAACACAAGAGGCCTCAAGATCTGAGACAAGTTTAGAAGAGTTTGCATTCATTACATTAACACTTAAAATATGAAGCACAAACTATGAAGGCAAGACAAGTTATGAGCTCAAAGCTGGAGAACATTGTTTCAAGTGATACAACCAAAAAGAAAGAAAATTATATTGGAATAAAATAATTAGGAAGGAGCCATTATGATAGTGTGAGAAAATAACATAGTTATCAACTTCAACAAATAGTATGATTTCAATCAAAAAGATATGAACAAGCTTGGAAGTGAATTAGACCATCTAGACAATGACCCTGTGCTCTACATTGGCAGGAGAAGCAAACAAGGCCTGCACTTCTATAAAATGCAAAAGAAAAATAAAAAGGAGAGTCAAGCATATTCTGACACATGGAACACAAAAAGGAAGTTTGACAGTTTTTAATACTACAGATAATAAATTTGATTTTTTTGTATATCTTAAGGATGTACTAAAAACTGTTATAGACAGAATATTATATGTATCAAACAATAATTTCTCCTGTTCATTAAAATAATCCTTAGGGCTAGAAGATCAAATACATGCTCAATCTTTGATTATAGAGGATATGGCACTGAAAGACTAACTCCGTAAAAGCTTAATTTGTAAGGTGAGAATGCAGGCATGGTTTATATATCTAATAGGCAGAGCATTGGAATAACAATGAGAAGATTTAAAGAATTAATGCATACAAGTTAGTATGCAACAATACAACACCCACCCCCTGCAGAAGATGTGGATATGTCCCCAAGCAATAATTGTTTAATTTTGAAAAAGCTCATAGACAGCCCAAGAGCCTTGGTTGGTGGAGCTGATAAAGTGTCCCGAGCTTTCATTAACTTCTCCAAAAGTTCTGTCCTCTGATCAGCAGCGAGCACTTCAACAAACATCTCAACATCGGACGTAAAGCAGCCCAAGTGACCAAACCTATGAAAAATTAAGCAGAGTTCTTACACAAAAAAAAAATGTAAAAGCTTCACTTTTACAAGCATTACTTTAAATGTACAAGGGACAACATTATTAAAGAAGAATAATTAATACAGCTAGTTAATCCTAAAACAGAAGATCATGTTAAAACCTACTTAAAAGTAGGCAAATGGCATAGAATTGAAATATATCTTCGAACAGAATAAAAGTAATGAAGACATAAAGAAACCAAAAATAGAGTTTTCACACTTTACAATTATAAAAAAAAACTAAGCCCTCAATAAATAGATCTGACCCACAAACCTAGACTTTAAACTCCATTGGATTTTTCCCCAGTAGCATTTGTCAATGTCAAATGTCATTCCCGTAAAGCATTTTACATGCATGATATTCAAAAAGGAAACTAATAAATCACAGGAATAATAACTTCTGCACCATAAGCTACCTGCAAAAGTATTGCACAATGCCATCCATTACATCATCATCATTTCTTTTCCCACGCAAATGCTTTCTTCGCTCAATTTCCATAGTTGCCAGGTATGGACACCTTATCAAGTTATTAACAGTATCTGCTAGCAACTTCTGTACACATGCTGAAGCAATTGACATTTGGCTGTCAAACTGCATTCATATAGTAGTTTGCAATTATTCAGGAATCAAATTCTGTGAAAATAATCAATGGTCCCTCTATGCATAAATAAATGTCATAAATAAAGGCAACCATAGACTAAACACTCACCTGTTCTTCTGTCAAGTGTGAGACTTTGCAGTTGACAAACTTTGGGGGATGAACTGGATCATTAACAGCCTCATCACACCAAATACTGTCATCTTCTAACAAACAGCCTAGGTACTGAAGGAAACCCTCCCAGTCATCAGGGCTGCATATGATGAAACAATATCAATGGAAGAAAAAATGGGGAACAAAAGTAAGGGACGTGCATAAAGAAAACCATGAATGAGTTTAATTCAAGAAACAAACATTTTAAAATCACTTCACAACTACATTGACACGTCAGCTATATCTCAAGTACAACATAAAATATCATGCTTGTTAGAATAATTATTAAATCTATTATGTTAGAGTAATTATTAAGTCTAAAGTAGGGAGAAGTCTGTTGAAAACCTCTTCCAGCTGTACCTAGTTCTGTGCCTAGGAGTCTAGGGCAGTCTGTTGATCTTTCATCTTGCCGTTGTATAAGATTTCTATCATTATAAATAGAAGATCATAAGAAGGTCTTTCAAGCCCTCCAAAATATATTTTTCTCTCTTTTGAATCTTAAGTATGTTCAATAACACACATCAATAAGAAACAAGAACAAAGAACACTTGAAAGTCAAAAGAACAATTTACAATTGAAAATTAATATCATGGAAATCAAGTTTGCTTCACAGCCAATGACAGAATAAGAGTTCGTCTCGTGGATAGCAGTCAAGCTTTGAGACTTCTGTAGCCTACATACTATAGGCAATTAAACAATTCAGAACTCACCTTCCTACTACTAGTCCATAAGTTTACCACTAAAGACGTGACTAACAATGAACATTGAACTATGTAAAAGTACATAATTACCAAAAGGAAAAAGAAGAAGCAAGAATAGTTATAATAGCATCTTATTCCATATTCAACTTATAGCAGCCTTTACACACGTTGTGTTAATGATTCTCTTGACACAACCAGTACCACTTTTATCCATTAACAACAACCACCAGTGAACAATTTTAGTTTTTTATTTTTTATGTATAAACAATATGGGTAAAAAAACCCAGGCATACCATAACTCCAGAATTTTGTGAAAGATGTCAGCTGCTGCAGTGTAGTCACCTGCCCGAGCCAGAAGTCTCCCCTGTCAACTTAAAGTCAAAGTATAGAGGTTGATAAGAGAAGTCAAATAAGAAAAGAAAAAACTTTGAATTTCTGCTGATTTTTTACTATTCTATAAAAGAATAACAATATTGGAAATGGAAGGAAAGAAAACATAAAGGAGGATAACATAGAACAATACTGAAAAGTAAAATTGAAATCAGAAAAAAAGATTTTCATTTATCTGCAGGTCAAACAGGGAAAAATTGAAAGAAAATGTGATGATCGCCACATAAAGCCATCAAAAACAAACCTAGCACAAAGCAAATTAAATTTTCTTTTTGGTTTATCATTCAATACAGCTAAAAGGGTACAAAAGAACAAGTCTTATGGCGTGTTTTCCAGAGAAGCATACTTCAATGTTATTATGTCCATTGGAAGTTCAAAGGTTCCTCTAAGGTTAAGTTCAAAACTTCCTCTACAGTCTAACAACATTTTTAAGTTTAGTACATTTTAGTAAATCTCTGACTCCTTATATATGTCTGATGTGTTTCATAATTAAAAACCAAACATTTTCTCCTACAATCCCTGAAAAAGACGCACTTTCACTAGTAAATTATAGTTTGAATCTAAAAATGTACTTCTGTACAGATTTTCATTTCCGAATAGACGTTTGAAGAAGAGTTTGCCTTGAAGGATCAATTTCCAAATATTAAATCATGACAATACCACACAGAACGGAACATTATGGAACATACTAATTTGCATGATTATGACTTTCCAATGAGCAACATACACATACCAATATCCCCTTAATTTAACTGGATGGTCATTTGTACTCAACAAATAATGTATGAAAGTCAGAAAATAAACCCTAAACACAAATTAGAAAGTACGAAGAGAACTATTGAGATTACCTGCATCCGTAGCTTATCAACTTCAATCATCAGCAGTGATCCTAATTTTCCAGACAGAATTTCTAAGGCATCCCCAAACTTAGCTTGTCGTTCCAATATAGAAATGTACATTGTAAGAGCTGCAACCAATTTCAAAAATTTAAAACACTCCACATGTTCCAATATAGAAATGTAGATTGTAAGAGCTGCAACCAATTTCAAAAATTTTAAACATGTCCACATGGTATACTCGATGACACTAGAAAGTCTAATGGTAGATCATAATAGATAAGAAAGAATGAACACAGGGCATTCCTCTTCTAGAAAGGGTTTCTCGTTTCTTTTTCATCTTTCTTCTTAACACTAATTAGTGTTCAATTCAAGATGCTACTATTTCTTGGAATTTTCACCTTTTGTTACTTGAATGATAAGGAATCCTTTGAGTTGGAGTCCATTTTGAGCCTTCTTGACTTTGATATATTATCTTCAGGTCCAGGTAAAAAGAATTTGGTCTCTTGACCCCCTTATATGGTTTCATAGTAAGAATTATTCATCCAGAAAATTATTCAAAGTCTAAAGCTCCTCTAAGGCCACACTTTATTTGAAAAGTTTTTCATAACAGAACTATTAATACCATAAAGAATTCAGATATGAGAGAAAAAGGAAAATGAAGTCCTATTAAAATATAAAATTTAATTAATTACACGAGCTAACAACACAATTAGTTATACATACATAGGAATAGCTTGAGATACATGCTAGATATAAGACCAACCAACTCCAGCTGCCATAACAGAATGACAACTGGCAAACTCAACTGACTCCAACAGTCATAACAGAATCACAGTTGGCTATCTAACTCCAACAGAATAACTTGGGCTACAAGATAGATCTAACCCAACTAACGCCAGCTGTAAAAACAGAATGACAAATGGATAACCCAACTAACTCCAACTGTTATATGATAGTTGGCTAACTCTGACTAATTGATGACTCGACAGTCTACATATAAAAGTATACTCTGTTAGTACACAAGTCCCTGTGTCACACAGTGCTGTTTCATCGAGTTGTCAGGCGTGTTACAAGCTAAGGGTCAGTTTCCACATGAAATTTGACACTGATCTGTAGCTGGATTTTATGATCTTTGTTTAGCACCTTTGGAAAATATCAGATGTGTCCAAGGACCTTCAACCAGTGTTATCGAAACTCAGTTATGGTGCCGTCATAATGGAAATCAGTGGCGGTTTTGCAGCCTGCCACTAAAAGAAGGCGGTGGCAATGCGGGTTTTTCATGGTGGCTACTTTTTGCATTATGGGTGGCGGGTGCGGAACGGCTATGGCGGAAAAGGCGGGCATCAGCGTGAAAAAGAAAAAGGAGCAGCAGTGTGAAGAAGAAAGAACGGCTGGGCGTGGAGAAGTGGGGCAGTGGAAGAAACACTAATGGCAGGGTGTGTCAAAAGCCCAACTTATATTTTGTTAAGAATTGGGCCGGTCCAATACAACTTTTTTTACCTATCCACCTAATCTTTCTTCTTCAGCATCACTGTACTAACCTTGCTACTTACCCCCAGTTCGACGTGACCCACCGTCGCCCGCCACCTGCTGCTGCCTCCTGCCGCCCCTCATTTTTCTATATTTTCATTCTACATTATCTATATCATATATTATATTTCTTTTAATCCTATGTTTCCGCTCCGCCATAACCCGATATGGTTTCCACCATAACTTTATAAAGGATTTGTAGCTCTGATATTTTCCGTTATCCAATATCGATAACACTGCCTTCTACCAGTATTTGAAGAGCAGTTTGCTGGTTTTAGTGCAAGTGAAAAGAGGATCTTATTCATTTAAGACATTCCATCCCCCTCTAGATCATCATCATTGAAAAAGATACTTTGGCTAAGATTCATTTAAAGACAAATTAAGAACTTCAAAAAATTCCACATTATGAAGATATGACAGGAGAATACATAAATACATTCCTAATAATACATATATAATCTAAATATTCCTTATTTATATAAGATTTGCTTTTCACTTCTATAATCATATAGAAACTTACGCAACAAGTTTCTAATATTTTGGAAAATCATTGTGTCTATCCTTATTAGCATTGTGTTGAAGCCATGTCAAAACTATGTCAAAGACGCAACAAAACATTATTCAGATTGGGCACTTCACCAATACATGTCATACGAGTGTTCAATCATGCTGAACACAGGGACACACCATTTAAGAGGCATGCCCAAACTTCATAGATTAGAGCATTTGGTTGGAATGTAATTCTCATATCTTGGAGAGCTCCCCAAGTGAGCAACTTCTTTGGGATAAGACAAGGTGTTTGGCTTCTACTTAATGTAAAGCTGGTGGTTTTGTTACATAGGTTTCCTTCATACATGTGTACATATTGGTTATCTTTGCTTCTTTGATGATTTTATCTCTTTCGTTTGTATTTTCATTGCTTAAGAGGATATCTTATTCTCAAATTTGTGTTTGGCTTCTACTTAATGTAAAGCTGGTGGTTTTGTTATATAGGTTTCCCTCATACATGTGTATATATTGGTTATCTTTGCTTCTTTGACAATTTTATCTCTTTCGTTTGTATTTTCAATGCTTAAGAGGATATCTTATTTTCAAATTTGTGTTATCTTCTCCTTCAATCTAGATGAATTTATTTTTATCAAAATAACCAATAGCATTAGAAGAAAAGAAAAAAATTAAGATCACCTTCGGGCTCGTGTAAGCTATGTGAAGCTACATGTTTCTTAAGTAAGCCTTCAGCTAAAAATAAAAGCTTGTCTTCTCCACTGCCACAAAGTACCTATGAATAGCCCAGTTCCCATAAAATAAGTAAATAAAATGTGTTCTAAGTGAATAAATATCAAGCCCAACACCATGAATAATTTAATATATCTGAACAAAAAATAAAAAGAATGTCACATTAATGAACTATTAATTTTGAAATTTTCATAAGGCACGGCATGTTTTAAAGCCAAGTTACAAACAAGTAGCACAAGGGCAATTAGAAGTTTGCTTTATTTTATCCACAAATATTGATATCAACAAAAGTTCCCAACTCAAAACCATTTTATTGCAACATAATAAATGACATCGACGGTTATTGCTTCAAAGACCTTCAGTTGGATATTATTTGCAATCCAGACAATGCAATATGACTAAGTTCATAACTGAATCGTGATTCACATGTGTAAGACACATGCTTATACAGTTTCATCATGAATGAGACCAAAACTTGAACTTGAAACCCAGATCAAACTGTTGAAATACTGCAATCAGCAGCAACATAGATCTGCAGTCTGGTGTCAGACATCCCTTGATAACAACACGAGCTTTGTGTAAAACATCTTAAAACTATATTGTTTTATTGCAAAGTAGTTATGTAAAAATGTCTGGTGCGAACTAGAAATCTTATGCACTAGATAACTTTTCTTCCCTAGAATTTGCATGTTCTTTGAAGAATTATGTACTGGCAACTGAGCGGTAAAGAAACCAAAAAATACAGACTTTTTAAACACAGAATTAATAACAACTACAACGAAAAGGGAAAAAGGAAAAAAATCAACAGTTAACTAAACCAATGTCCATTCTAAAATGAACAACAGAAATGGAAAAAAAAAAAACAAACTAAAATGTAGGCCACCACAAACTGTAAAGATACCAACTTACAACTAATATACTGGCAGTGATCATGAATGACATTTATACTTTATTTTCTTATATATCCATCATATCATGAAATTTCACGTTCTGGTCAAGTTTATCCCCTTTTAAACTGACAGTGCATTTAAATAAACTCTTATAATAGGTACTGCAAAAGATAATTTAGGTTACAAATTGAACTGCGGAGAACCTGTAATTGGATGCTACAAACTGCCCAAAGAAGAAACCTTTCTTCTCCAACAAGCTTGTACATTTTGATAGCTGTCTGCCAATTAGACAACAGAAAAACGTAACTTTTAAAAATAAATAAATATATAAAACATAAACATACATTCACATATACACACACAAACCTGTTGTTGCTTCACAAAAGAATACTCTCGAACATAGCAGTTAAACAGCCCCATCATTAGATCCAAGTTACCCGGGAATTTACTACAGGCAAGTTCATAACACCCGGTAGCCAAGTCCACTGCACAAACACAAACTCTAGTCAACCAACACACACATAACCAATGAATAAAAAAACCATGTTTATTTGTTAGGCTTAAATATGTCATAGATCCATGTAATTAATCCACATTTTCATTGTCATCCCTTTACCTTCTTTTCAATAATCCCTGTAATTTTTATTTTTTTTCCACTATTCCTCGTCGTTACTTAGTTGTTATCAACAATTACTTCAGAAACCACAATTTCTATTTATTCCTGCTAATAAAGCTAGTGTTTGTTATTCTAGTCTCTGACTTAATAAGCATCTCAGGATTTAACAAAGCTAAGCAACGGCATGGAAAGGGCCACAAATTCGAACATTCGCGGGATTATTAAAACACAATATTAAAAGAACCAAAACAAGACGTAGGTAGATTGCAGGCATTAAGAGAAAATTAAAGTCTAGTTGTTAAGAAGCATCAAAATTCGTAAGTTCAACGGACAAAACAATATCTCGAAGTTCTGGCCAGTTCAATCTCTACTTTCAATTTTAAAACATTGTATGCAAAAAAACAATAATAATAACAGCAATAATAAAAAAAATATAAAAATAAAATAAAAGAGGCTAACAGTGATCCAATCGCTGAAACACAATCTGAAGCGTGCTGAGAGTGAGATCATCCATCAGCAGATAATCGTACGCGTAGAGAACCTCCTTCGCCTGGAGCGCAACGGAGAAGGCCTCGTCAGGCTTCGTCATCCGTTCGAGCACGAGCGCTTTGAGAGCCTGAATGGAAAAGCAGGAGCACGAAGACAGCGTGAGTTGGAAAACAACGAAGAATGAACGCAATGAAGATGAGAATTAGGGTTCTTACGAGAGCGTAGGGGGAATTAGGGTACTTAGCGAGGAGCGTGGTAACGTGCTTGAGAGCGTTCTTGAACTGGCGCGAATCAATGGCGTCCCATATTGGACGAACCTTGCGCTCGGGAATGCCGCCGGCTAAGCCGAACTTGGATGCCATTGGAATGAATCGAAGGTTCCAGAAGGTGAGTGAGTGAGTGAGTGAGTGAGTGACGATTTCTGCTTGGTCGAATCGTCACGAACAACGCAGAGAGGAAGAAAAAGAGAATGCGCTGTGTCCGAAGAGAAAAACCTGACCTAAAAAGAAAGAAAGAAACAAAGAACTGAAACTGAAACTAACAACAACTGCGATGGGCTTGGATTAACATGAAGTGAAAGTGGACTTCACTACTAAAGATTTATATTACTATAACATTTTTAGATAAAAGATTTTTAATATTTTATTTCTTTTTCTAAATTTCATTCCTTCTTCTAACATTATTCTTTTCTTTTTTTATCTCTTATATTATTACCAAATCTGATGCTAAATAATTAATTGTTATAGGGTGATTTGGCGGCAAGAGTGAATAACTTCTGTTTTTAATTCGATCGAAAAAAGAAAATTGGACAATTTTTTCCATTTCGTGGAATGCAGCCAAATTAGACATGTTTTTGTCAAAAAAGTATATTATATACTTAATAAAGAAATACACGTCTTATGGTAATTATAATTTTTTACTTGGTTCTATTTTTTAAATATATGTCGTTCTTACTATATTTGATGTCATTTCACTCGTCATATTCTAATTTAAAATCGGCCCAAAAAGTCCAATTTGTTTTTTGTAATAAAAGGCCTAAAAACCTGAATTTTTCTTATTGCATCCCTTATTGCTATCTGCACCCCTATAATTTTTAAAATGGCTGCTTTACATTTGACATTTTATTTGAACGTTGGATCGTTTTTCCCAGTCTTATTCTATGTTGGCCTAATTTAACTTTGGAAAAATAAGGAAATTATAGAAACATAATAATATTCAAGAGAAACTCTTATCTTTGTCACAGAAAAAAAAAACTAGGTGCAATATTACAATTTATCATTTGATTACCTATAACTTTTTATTAGATAAATTTTATTAAAAAAGCTTAAGTTCAGCACACTATATGTGTACACAAAATTGCAAAGAGAACTATAATGAGGAAAAAAAAAATTCCCTAATAACTCAATGTTAACCCAAACAACCAAACCATTTTTTTATATTTTCTTCTACATTAATTCAGAGTGAAATAAAATGAAATAACATTGTTATTATTCTTTGTTTGAATATTCATAACTTTTCTTTTCTTTTTCCAATATAAAAAGACTAAATATTTTCATTAGTTCAATTTCCTTAATCTTGGAGTTGATTGAAAAGTCTATTGATTTGAAATCACAGGATGGGTAGATGTAATAAACGAGGAATCTATTTCTAAATTATGTTACTCTATTTCTTTTTCTTCGTCTATAATAATTGAATTTATTTTTCTTTGTCTATAATAATTGAATTTATTGAAGAATTGCCAATTTTGAATTGTATCTTTCAAGTAGGATTTTTTATCTTCTTTTCTCTCTCAAAAATGGAAATTTAGGAAAGTGCTTTATAAACATATATATAAAAAGAACAAACATATTTCATTTAGTTTCTATATGTCCATTATCACTAGTTATTTCGATTTTTTACTATTGGTTTTAATTATAACATCATCTTTATTTATTGATCTTAATAAAATACGACCTATTTAATTTGTAATTTTGAAAGAAACAATAAATTTTGAGAGGAATACAAAACCAAAATAAATGACACTTTTAACTACTAAAACCACCCTCCCAAATCACAAAATACTCCAAATCATATCATTGTCTTTTTTTGTGAACCAACTATAATAGAAACTAGCATGAGACCCAGCGTACGCACGAGTCGTGTTTTTGGTTTTTAAAATTTTTGTTTAAAAAACAGATTTTAATATTATTATCAATAAATCAATAATTTAAATTAAAAGTTATAAATGTTATAATTGTCAATTTAAATATATTGAACGATAAGATTTATTTAACAATGATATAATTATATATTTACGTATAATTAATTATTGTTATATATTATGTGTTATATGTTATGTGTTTTTAAGTAATTTGGAATAATCAATTTGTGATGAGATAGATTGTTATTTTGTTTAGATTAAGAAATGACAGTATGATGTTTTTTAGAAGTTAAATAAAAAAACATTGTTTGTGATAATAAGTTTAGATTTCTAGTAAAGATTAAAGAGTAAAAAACAGGTCTTGATTTTTTTTTTTTAATTTTCTTGTTTTGAAATTAGATTTCAAAGTTATTTTTTATAAACCCATTACTATTTATATTTACATGATTCTAAAGACTTTTTTTCTTAATTTAAGAATATGTAGTAAATATATTCCTTAAATAAATATAATTTTCATATAATTTTGTAGAATTAATTATGCTTATATATTAGTGTTGTTATATTTGTAATATTATTGTCTTATTGCTTTATTAACTTCACAATTAATTTGAATTTAACGTTAATTTTGGTTAAATGTTGTATGTTTTGTGAACCAACTATACAACATTTCCTTTCGGATCACTACAAAAGTTGGTCCCCATCAGTAGTAATTTGTTCCATTGTTCATAAAAACCAACTTCAAACTCGAGAAACTCCTGACATATACCAAAGGATAAGGATTCATAAAAATCAAAACTTTGAACAAAAAATTTTAGAGACACTTCAACCAAAACACCATCGTACAAATATGTAGTACTCGATATTTCACGATCAAGTATGTAGTACTCTTTATAGTAGCGGTCCTTATATATCGTATTAACAATCGAAAAATGGTCGAAAGAAAAAATCCCTATTTGACAAGGCTTCTTCCTATACCTATGAATTCCATTGGACCCAAAAATGATACATTGGAAGAATCATCTGAGTCTTCCAATATCAATAGGTTCCAGAAAGTAGGTATTCCTATCCAAAAAACCAAACTTTAACTAAATGAAAGAAGATAATCGACCAACCTCTGCGGGCTCCATCACCATGACTGAGTTATGGTAAAAGTTTGTGAAGCTGATAGGCCTGGATGAAGACATTTTCATGTTTGGACCGTGCTATAACTACGAAGGATGATGGTTTGTTTCTTCCTTTCTGACCAAACACATGCACACTGATCCAACTTACCTTTTAAAGAAACCAAACGTAACGTCTGCACCAAATGAAACCTTCTGACGAAACCAATCAACGTGCAAAACAAATATCACCCCTCGATAAGACATCTAATAACTTCATATTGCCGTCATCTTTTCATATTCTGATACAAATAATAATTTTATTTTAATTATATTAAATTGGTAGTAAAAAAGTTTATCATAGCATTTTAATTATGTACTGTTAGGTCAAAGAATATCTGAAACCATAATAGCAAAACATACAACATTTAACCAAAATCAACGTTAAATTCAAATTAATTGTGAAATTAATAAAGCAATAAGACAATAATATTACAAATATAACAACACTAATATATAAGCATAATTAAATCTACAAAATTATATGAAAATTATATTTATTTATGGAATATAATTATTACATATTCTTAAATTAAGAAAAAAAGGTTTTAGAATCATGTAAATATAAATAGTAATGGGTTTATAAAAAATAACTTTGAAATTTGATTTCAAAACAAGAAAATTCAAAACAAAAAAAAATCAAGACCTGTTTTTTACTCTTAAATCTTTACTAGAAATCTAAACTTATTATCACAAACAATGTTTTGTTATTAAACTTCTAAAAAACATCATACTGTCATTTCTTAATCTAAACAAAATAACAATCTATCTCATCACAAATTGATTATTCCAAATTATTTAAAAACACATAACATATAACACATAATATATAACAATAATTAATTATACGTAAATATATAATTATATCATTGTTAAATGAATCTTATCGTTCAATATATTTAAATTGACAATTATAACATTTATAACTTTTAATTTAAATTATTAATTTATTGATAATAATATTAAAATCTGTTTTTTAAACAAAAATTTTAAAAACCAAAAATACGATCCGCGCGTACCCACGCTCTCATGCTAGTTTGAAATGAAAATTTAGATAAATTACCCACACATTGAATTGTAACAACAATAATCTAAATATTTTATATATAAAATAAACTGCCCATAAGTTGACTTACAAAAAAAATAATCTAAGTATGTTATAATAATTATAACATTATCCCTTTAATCATTTTAGCACATTTTTTAAAGTTATTATAATGTGTTGAACAAATATTAAATAAAACGAAAAATTAATATAAAATTCACAATATGTTAAATACTGTAAAATAAAACAATGTTTAATTAATTGCTTTATCAAAACACTCCACAAGAAAGAGATTTAACTCACGTATATTTCAATCTACTTCTTGACACGTTGGATTAGCAAATCAAACAAATTCTATTAAGTGGATTCAAGGATTAAATCATAACTGAAAACGAGTAAATAAATTCATTTATCAATTTTAAGACCCTAATTTCAATTGAAGAATTGTACAAAACTAAAACCAAAAACCTAACTTGATAGATTTCAAGTATGGATTAGAAGCTAAACATCAAGAAATATAATCGCATTCAAATTTTAAATATGAATCTTATCTTCATTTTTTAGTTGTGAAAGTAATATCACATTAAGCTTGAATCAAATATGATATTAAATGGAAAAACTAAGACAATTTAAAAAAAAAAAACTTGAGATTAAATAAACATCTTCAAATAAACTTGAAACTCTAAGAAAGTTTCATCACTTAAGTCCTAAAATGTTAAAACTCCAAAGTAAAATATCGGTCACATAAGTGTTTCAAATCTCAAATTCTGATATATTTTCAAAAGTGAAGTAAAAATGTATGAGATGAATATATACAGGTGTGCCATTAGAAAATGTTAATGCTTCTAAAGTGAAATATAAATTATAATTTTCAAACAATTTAAGCACATGACCGAAAAATAACAAAGAATAATGAGACAAACAAATTGAATTGTGAGAAAAAAAAATCCTCTTTAATCACTCTTTGTACCCAAAATTAAAATAAATAGATTCTAAGAAATAGAATTTTAAAAAATGGAAAATAAAGAAAAGAAATACAAATAATGAGAAACTTGTTATGTAGGATAGCAATAAAGTTATAATAATAGATAGAATTGGATAAAAAAATAGGTAGAGTGGTAGTTGATATCAATTGTCGGAGGATTTTTTTATGTAGGTCAAAAAAATGAAACAATTATACATATTATATTATATAGGTACAACATTTATTTTAATCGATAAGTATAAATATATATTTAAATAATAATACTGAGATAAATATGTATTTAAATAGTAGTACTTAGAGTATTTCAACTCTTGTATACAAATTATGTATATTATTTTTTGAAACACTTCATTCCTATTATAATGGGTGAATAAGTTTGTAAAACTAAGCTTTATATTGTTTGGTAACAAAATATGTTAGAGACAATCTTAGTATCTATAGAATGTATAAATAAATATTTTCATTCACATGATTAAAAATATTAAAATCACAAATTAATTACTTGTATATCGATCATTTAATTATTTTCTTGAGGATGTAATATAATATAACTAAATATATATATATATATATATATATATATATATATATATATATATATATATATATATATTAATATAAAATATA